>PVBE012822024.1_pt1 | contig 25590 bp, 30 predicted proteins | sample 1631181 | NCBI WGS metagenome assembly PVBE01 (sample SAMN08397723, study PRJNA350692) | Marine metagenome, whole genome shotgun sequencing project. | isolation source: water | place: Pacific Ocean | collected 2012-04 | reverse complement strand
TTATCTTCTTTTACAACAATAACGTCTTGTACTTTTGCATGCTTCCTTACTTCTGTTACTATTTCTTTTATTTGCGCTTTTGTTGTATTTGTAGTTTTTAATCTTAGTCTAGGGTATTTTGGGATTTCTGTTAAATTTCCAATTATATTACCATCATTTATTGTTATTGTATAATAACCATGTTCATTTTTTATATTATGCTCTGTATGCTTTTTGGTTTTTACATCCCATATTACATAGCCATGATTATCGAATGATTCCCCAAAGTTTTGTTGTATCAATGAACCAGCATAGCAAATAGTTTTATCTTCATTTAAGAATTGCCTTTTATGTATATCACCCAATAGTACTAAATCGTAGCCTTCAAATAAGTCTAATTTGTGATCAGAATTTGCTACTTTAAAACCAGCATCAGTTGATGACGCATCTATTGCACCATGGAATAGTGCAATTTTATTTTCACCATCAAAGTCTTTAGCTCTTATATATTTATCCGGAGTATCAGATATCTCAAAAACCGAAAATTGGCAATTAGCTATACTATAAACTTCAGTTTTATCTAAATAATATAAATTTGGGTGGTTAATGTTGTTTATTATAGGCGAGAGTGTATCTAGTCTCGTATCGTTGTTTAAATTAGTGTCATGATTGCCTTTTATAATAATCGTTGGTTTTCTATTTGCCAGAGACTTCAGAAATTCTGAGGTTAACTTTATCAACTCTGGAGAGATATCGGTTTTATTATGTACAATGTCTCCACCAATGTATACAAGGGAATTTTCTGGTAAATTGTCTACGGCTTTGTATAACTCTTTAAAAATAGAGCGATATTCTTTATGCCTTTGATAGTTTCTTATATGGATATCTGCTATGTGTAGTATGTATTCTATTTTATTTATACCGATGTTAACATGCTTCATTGATTTTATACTCCATTATTTTTGAAAAGGTTAATTTTTTTGAACTATTCAATAATTCTTTTACATACTCTTTACCCAACTCACTAGGATCCTTATCTGGTAAATCTATTAGGTGAACATCTATACCATTTCCCATAAAAAATTCAGAATGTTTTATTGCAGCTTTTTTTGCATCAGAATCTAATAATATATTAATGCGTTTAACATTCTTTTCAATTATTTTTTTCCTCAAGGAATTTGGAAGTATTTTACCGAATAGCGGTATAGTATTTTCACCAGATGCTATTGCGTCAAAAGCTCCTTCTACTATATTTATAGGTTTTTCCCAATTTACTATCAAGTCAAAACCTATTATATCTTTAGAGACGTTTGGGTTTTTGTGTTTAAATTTCGAATCATAAAAAGTTCTACTGACAAAGTAGTTTAGTATACCAGTATTATCATAACTGGGTATTATTATCATACCACTATAATCACCCGTTTCTGCATATCCTATATTGTGTCTTAGTATATCGAATTTATTTAACCCTCTGCTCTTAAGATAGTGTATTGCATTTTTATAATGAGGAGAATTTGTATTACCATTTAACAATGGAGTGAATTCCAAAGGTAATGAAACGTGCTTTGCATTTTCTTGCTTATTAAAGTTATACGATACTTCACCAAGTATATCATTTAGCTCATTTATTTTTGACCTGTTTACATTAAGCTTTTTAAGTAATACAAATAGTTTTCTACCCTTTGCATTACAATGCCAGCAATGCCACTTTTGACTTAGCAAGTTTATACTAAGTTTATTCTTGTGATGCTTACAAAATGGGCATTTATACCAAACATCGCCTTGATTCTTTTCCGAACCTTTCCCTAATATTGCTAATAATAAACGCTTTAACCTTGACTCTTTCATCTAGTCTAATATAACAAATTTTTACGACTTAACCAAATTTAATCTGTATTTTGTTTAAGGTATTTATTGATTTTTTATCTAAGCTAACTCTTGCAAATCTTCTTGGTCCTATGCAGTCATTATAAAACAATTCACTAGTAGATACATGATAACGGTGATGGAGATTTTCTTCCATATAATTTACTTGGCCTTTCGTTTTACCAAAGGCTAAAATTTGAAATACAAAGTTAGACTTGTTCTTATTTATATGTTCTTGTAATAATTTTGAACTACTAATGTACGTTCTCCAGTCAGAATCTTTCCTAATTACTTTTCGCCTTTTAGAACCTTTCTTTTTTACACGGCGGGTTTTACCAAGGTACTTTCTACCTATGTACATTTTTCCATCTTTTTTATTTGTAATTAAATAAACAAAACCAAATGCGCCTTCCGGCGCTTCTTCTAGAATTTTATTTTTATATAACCAGTGACTCATATTAAATTGTTGTATCAAATCTTATTTGAAAAGTGTTATCATAATCATCTTGATTTTTTACGGGTTGTGCTAGTTTTCCTACAGCTAATAATTCATTATGATCATTATATAAACCAATAGAAGTTATATAGGGGTTAAATTCTGAATGAGTAGTATATGCTTGTAAGTTATCATTCATTGGATCATTATTTTGTCTAGCAGTTATATTATAAGTTGAATTGAATTCGCCGTCCAATATATTGCAAATATAAAGATGCTCTTTTATTAAATGCGTACTTTGAAAAGAACAAGTTACATGGCCGGAGGTGGGGTCAGTATTCCACCAATTAATATAGTTATTTAATGGTGACACATTGGCCTTTCCATATAACGGAGGAGTTATAGCAGCTATGCCATGATCATAAAATATATTACCAACAATATTAGTTTGGTTTATACTTTCGCTTATACAATTTATCATATCTGCATCGATACCACTTATAGCAGAGTCTGAATCTTCTTGCGTAAGATCATAAAATCTTACTTGGTCTATAGAACCTGAAAACGGTTTGATGTAATTTTTATTCTTTTTATTATCTTTCATTTTTTGTGAGCCAGAATGATAGTATTTTGTTTTATACCCAAAAGGTCTTGCTCCTATATGAATATCTGCATCTAATCTTGTGTTTTTATTTTTATAAGAGTAAGTAGAAGTACCCCCTTCTTGTGTTCCATCTAAATATAATTTTACTTCATCATTGGTTGCTAGTATAAATACGTGATGCCATTTATTATCTTCGTTTATTATTGTGGAGGTTTTTATTTGGATTCCAGCTTCACCTTCAGTTTTAGACTTAGCATTAAATTGTAATTTACCTGCATCTGCATGGGAGGAATTTATTATGCTTAATTCAAATGGCATATTTTGACTATACCATTCTCTAGAAGTTATAATTGTATTTGTACCTTTGTCTTCTAATTCTCTTAACCTGTCTGTTCTATCATTTTGCCTAGGACCAATATAACTTCCAGATATAGATTGTGATTCTGGAGCTAATATGTACAATGACAAAGCCCAGTGATCTGGTACTTCATAGTCTTTTGTACCTTCTATTACTATAACGGCATTATCAGAAGGGTTATCTATTGAATGCGATTCTTGTAAACTTTGTGAGCCGTGGAAGATTGCCTGAGATCCCCAGGTTTTTTTGTCATCAAAGTATTGTACATTATATGCTCTTGAGGTAAAATTACCATTTGATTCTACTCTTAAAGAAGACGTACCTATTATTGCAGAAGGAGCAGTAAATATGTCTGTTGCTTTTTCAAAGTGTTTATACCCTTCTGAGAGTGGTAAATAGAAAATACAATTGTCTTTATAGGTTGCTGCCTGTGAACCGGAGTAATCATTTGGGTCATAGAGGTTTCCATAACTATCATCTCTTAACTCCATATTCGATTGTGAATAACCAAATGTACCAGGTTTTATTCTTTCACCAAAGATAGTAGAAGGAATAGACAATACTCCTACAATTCCATTTATATCTCTAAAATTTTTACTAGGATGGTCGTTGCAAAAAACATCCCAAGGGTTATCGGCGCCATCATAATAAAGGTGGTTTATACTATCATAAAGAGTTTTTGCATATGTTATATCTTGAAATTGTGAAGTAGCTTCGTCATGGTACCATAGAGTATTATCTCCACCTTGAAGAGGATCTTCTATATTAAAATTATAAGGACCTTTAACATATTGACCAAGTCCCCATTTTACACCGTAACTGGAAGAGTTATCCGTGTTTATTTCCCACTGCTTGTGAGTAGCAGTTGTAGTGATTTTCTTTTCACCAGATTTGAAATTTTTAAATACTTCTGACATATCATGGCTATTAATAATCTAATTTTACTCGAACAGTTGCTTCTCTTGAAAAGTTTTTCAATAAAGGTTTACTTAACTTTGCAGTAGCTACTAATTCATTTTCGTCGTTATATAAACCAACAGTAGTTATATAAACATTTGGGTTTCCAACCATTGATGAATTTTGTAATTGACCAACAGTTGTAGAAAATGTTGGGTTATTTGAAAAGTTGTATTCTGAATTTTTTACTCTAACAAAATAATGAGTAGAAGAAATATCTTCCTCGGCTCTTGCTACAAAGTAACCACCTTGAGTGGATGAACCAGAAATAGCTGTATATAAAGCAGCATTATGATCTGTATAAGCTCCACCAGCACATAAATTCGTTGGACCATCCCCAGCATTGACTCCAATGTCACCACCAGAGTTAGCATTATCATTTGTTACCTTATTAGCATAAGCTATTATTCCTAAGTCGGGATAAAATAAACCATGATTAGAAGTTGTAGAAGATTGTCCAGAAGCAAGTGTACCAGAAATAACATTATAAACTCTATTTCCATTAACAGAACCTTCAGAGTTATATCTACTATCATCCATTAAGTGAACAGTTTTTGCACCATTCTTTAAATTAAGTTGCCAACCATTGGGATTCATTTTTTCTTTAAACCTATTTCTTGCAACAGTAATAAAATACATCCACTTATGATCTGCAGAGTCTATTGTAAACTTATCGTCTCCCGCTGCTAATAATTGATTTGCAAATGAAGTATAAACAGCTTTTGTAGGAGTGTTCCCTTCATTAGAAGCTCCAGATTGTGTTGCTGAACCAGATCCATCGAAGTGACCAAAAGCTACATTGAATTGTACAGATGCAGAAGCATTTGTTGCTGGATCAGATGAGTATATTTCCCATTGATAGTCTCCAGAAGTTGAACCCGTTTGAGTTGAACTAGTATAAAACCCTCCATATTCTAATGTACTAACGTTGTTTGACCATAGTGCAGACGTTATAGATTTTGCTACATCGCTTTCTATTATATCGTCATCTTGAAAGTTTGTGAAAGATGCAGGTTTAATACCTCTAGTAGTTTTTCTTGTTCTAGATGCTTCTAGTGCTGCCTTGTTTATTCTACTTGTTCTTGCCATTTTTTATTCCTCTTATACTGATGTTATGATATCTAATTCAGGATCTTTGCTTACTGTATATGGGATTGTTACAGAACCACCTGTTTCATTTCCAACTATTGTTATAGTAGTACTAGTATCAACAGTTACAGTTTTAGAAGTTACTATAAATTTAGTTCCTACTACAGATACTGCTGTTGCTGAATCATCTCCTATAGCAGAGAATGAAGATACTGATTCAACAGATCCACCCGGTGCTACTGCTAGTGTAGCTACTGCGGAATTCGATAATATACATGTATAACCCATTGAACGATTACCATTTGCTATATTAACGGTTGATGGTGTTAATGTAGTTTGTAAACCTGGTCTAGAATGTGCTATAGACGTTTGACCAACTTGTACTAATGGCAGCTTGACTGTATTTTTAGGTAAGCTTATTAATTTATACCTCATCATTTGATTTTCATTTGCGAAAGCTTCAAGAATTGGTAAATTCTCTATTGCTTGGCCATAGTAATTCGTACCCAAAGAATGAGCAGAATCCCATAATCTATAATCTATTTCGTCATCTGCAAGTGCAAACTTTGATATTTCTAAAGCGCCTTCAGATAATAACTGTCTTCCTTTTTTAGTAAGGATTGCGTCAACAGTTAAACTTGTATTGTCTAAATATCCCATATTTTTTTTCCTCTATTTCTTTTATACTAATAAATATATGACTACCATACTTTTATCTTACATCTATCTCCCCTGAAAAGGAGTCGTCTTTAGATATTAGTGTATTTGGGTTTCCTTCTATAAATTCTACTACTGGACCACCATCTATTGTATCTGTACTTGGTGTATTAAAGTCTGCTGAAGCCATTTTGCATCCAAAATAGAAGGAGTTTTTGAATCCTATAAAATCGTCTTGTTGAACTATTCTTGCAGGGGAATATGATGAAGAAGTCCATAAATGTAATGAAGCGCTTAAAGCTGATCCATATGTATATATAGTTTCATAGTATCTATGATCATACGGTTGGTCTGTAGCAAATTCCATTACACCAGTTTGTGTAAAAGTAGAATCTGTAAGGGTGCCGCTTACTAAAGTTGTTATATCAAAAGAGTATTTATTTGGATCTCTACTAGGTAAAGGTACAGTATCTGTTAATGTTGAAAACCATTGTTGAGCATATGAACCATCGTTGTCAAATGTATATAGCATTGCATCATAGTCATCTGATGAAGACATAGCGTTTTCATTGAAACAATCTATACTTTGAGTATAGTGTTCAAGGTTCTGCATTGCTTGGTTCGTTTTACCATAGTGAACTTCCGAAAGTGAGAATGAAGGTTCAGCAGAAATCTTTGGTCTTTCTAATACTGTGGGTTTTATCATTAAACCTACTACGTTTGTTCCCCTTGCCGGTAACAAAAAGTCTATCTGCTTAAATAAGCCTGCATTTATATATTTTATGGATCTTATAAAGGCTTGTAAATTTTGAGGTCCTGAAAATTTCTTAAAGTAATAATCTCTGAACGTTCTTAGATCTGGATATTCCTTTGACCACCTATTCCTTGGGTCACCAATTAAATCGTCTAGGTTAACAGCTCCAAATTGTAAACCTATATCTATATCTATATCGTCTTGTGGCGATATAGAAACATATAAGTCGGGTTGGTCTATAGGGTTTGTATCGGATGAACTAGATTCTTGCGACTTGAAAGGGTCTAATATATCATTGATTGTATTATCTTCTATTCTTATCTTTCTTGCCGTTGGGTTTAAACCAAAAGCATTTGGAGTTGTTACATAATACTCTTCTTCTTGTAGATCCCATTCAAATGAACCAACAAGATAATTCAGAGGTTGGTCGGTTCCTTGATCTGTGTGACTAGATGAAAACCCAGAACCCATTGATTCGGTTGTCGGTGTATATAAATCTGTTCCTAGTGGCAATCTAATTCTTAAATCATCAAAAGAAGAAGTATAAGAATTACCAACAGTCGATGATGGCGCTTTTGTATGTAAATCAAATGCATTATCTTCTAGTTCACAAGTCCAGGTTCTAAATTCTTGCATTGACCCAGAGAAAGGCTTAAGTAATTTTTGACTACCGCTAAACCAAGTATCAGTTTCATGACCAAGAGTAAAAGCTACAAGTGCTGAATCTTCAAAACCTCTTACTAAAGCTCCACCACAAGCAATAGTAGATTCTGAAACATGAGTTATATCTCCATCTGCATGATCTGGTGCTTTTTGACATTTTAAAGTTACAGTTTGCAAAGAGTCATTATGTCTTATCATTAAATTCCACCAATCGTTATCTAAAATTGGTAATTTACCTAGTGAACCTGATACCCCTTCTCCTGCTGGGTCTACTGAAACATGGTATCTTATATAAGCCCACTTATTACCTTCTGTTGATGCCGAAGGTTCTATCCAAACAGCATTGTACCCATCAGCGCTAGCTTGTGTTTTAGCATTGAATAATGATTGAGACATATTAGAACCAGATGTATTAGTTTTAAATCTAAGTTCCATAGTAGAATTGCTATTACCCCATGAACCAGAAAGGTAAGCATCGGTTGAGCCTCCACCTTTAAAAGTTAAACCGTAATTTTGAATATCAATTTCTCTCATGTGAGAGCTTGTTGGGTTTCTTAGTGGGTCAGGTCCTCCGAATTCTTGTACTTTAAAAAATGAAGAAGGTATACCATAACAATTTAATAAAGCTCTAAGACCTTGTGAAGTACCCTTAGTCTTTAATATATAAGGTAAATTGTTTATAACCCTAGAAAGAGGTTCAAGTTCTAAATCTCTTTTACTTAAAGACTCAGTTACAACATAATTCATAGCATCTGCAATTCCTGGGAATTCTGCTGATGAGGATTGTTGGTAAGAACCTGTGTCGTTATAGCCCAACCAATATTCCCATATGTTATCTAAGTCGTAGCCAGAAGAAGGCTTCCATCCAAAGGATTTTAAAGAGTCAAATATCAAATCTCTTGAAATACCAACACTCAAGTTTTCATTTCTTTCTCTTTGAGTATTAAGTTTGTCTATATAATTGTATAAGATATCAAAGTGTTGAGAGACCATATCTACAAATAGCATAAACCCAGAATTATTTGAATCATATCTTATAGTTGCCGGAATCGTTTTCCTTAGTATATGCATATTATTTTCATCATAAAATGAAGCTGAATCTAATGAACCAGTTAACCATGTTTGTACTGCTGATGCAGAGACAGATAAATTGGCATGGGGTTTGACAGAAGGGGTAACGCCGATTTCATTAGTAGAAGACTTTGGCCAAGATGACGGATAATATGATTGGCTGTTTTCAGTTACTAATGATGCAGACTCATAATATAAATACTTTTCATATTCATCAAAGGTTCCTATTACATTATTTCTTTGTAGAGAGTAATCTGCAGATAGGGATACATATACTTCTGAACCCGTTACTGATGATGATATTTGTCCGTCCAATCCTACACCTACGCTTATAGACTTTGATTCATAGAATTCTATTAATGCCATTTTATATTGGAAGTTAGTTACCCTTTCCTTAGCAGAACTAAAATGTATAAAATTTTCAAATTTTCTATAATCTATATTTAATTCAGCACCAGTTGATTGAGATAAAACTGCATTTATGGTTTGACTATTTACAGAGGCAGTTGCTGAAAGTATTTGGTCCCATGATTCAAAAGCAGTTGGTTTTGCAACATCTCTATTAACATCTAGAGTTACATTTGGAGACCTTAATTCTACATAAGGTTCTAAGTTCTTCTCTACATCTATTACTAAATTTATTTCTACAGACTTAGTACTTACTATCTCGTCCCAGATTTCAATTTGATCACCTACCTTGATTTTTCTATCTATTTTATTAGACAGTTTGAAGATCAGATTCTCATCTTTATGATACTCATCATAAACCCAATCTACAGCTTTTATAAAACCAGCGTCTTTATGATAGATATCCATTGGTGCATAATACTCACCATTAATACTGGATGGTCTTAGGTTTATCAAGGCTTCTTCATGAATTGCGTCTACTCTAACCTCCATTTTATTCTTAGAGATTTCTGCAACTCTTGCCCATTCATTTGGCCAAGCAGCTTTTCTTTTTACACAATACTCTATTCTATATGAAGCAGGGTTATAACCATAATCATTAACTAATAAGTCAAAGAAGTCTATGTTTATATAATCATCGTCTTCAATGTTTATATTACCATTACCCTTTATCCACTCCCAATGTGTATCTATTAACTCGTCTTCAGAATAGATATTTATATATAACCAATCATGATCATGAATAGATCTACCCGGTAAAACGGTTTCAACTGATAATAGGTCTTTCTGTCTATCTCCGTCAAATTCAGCTATAAGTTGCGAGACACCGTCTGGTTGTGCTGGAGCAGCTCCGTATTGATCTTCTTTTGGTAAGTCTTCTTTGTAATCTTTTTCGGGGTCGCCTTTATATAAAACATAATTAGCTTCTCTCATTGCTCTATAATAAAAGTCCTCATTGTTAATTTGAGCTTTTTCTAAAGTAGACTTATACCAACTACTATCTGGTTTACTAACAAGCGAGTCTGCTTTTTTAACTACTTCTTCTTTTCTTTTATCACTTAAACCTAATGCAGTAACGGCTTTTTGTATAGAAGCTTCTCTGTTATAAACTACTTCGCTCATCCTCTTCTCCCTCTTGTATTTTGCCATAATTTACTAGGAGATCTTTCTACCCCACCTGATACTGTAAACTTTTTGTTTACTGGGTCTCTAGATGGTTTTGGGTCTTCGTGATAGGTTAACTCTATTCTATGCAAGGTTATTTGTAGATCATTATCTTTTGGCATATCCTCTGTTATCTCTACTTCTTTTTCTCCATAATAAAAATAAAACATTTTTCTATCTTCGTTATCTACGCATTTATAACCAAAGAACATTCCAAAATATACACTATCTCCAGGTTGACCTGTTGTATGAGGCCATCGCCCTTTTATATCCATTGCAGATTCACCATTTATATCGGGTAAACCATTTTCATCTAACTTCATAAAATTAACAGGGTTCTTGTGGTTTTCAATATCATCATATCCAGACCAAAAATGAGAGAATGAATACCACCGTCTTTCTTTTGAATGCTTAGAAGCATCTGCAGCTGTCATCCATCCTGTGAATGAAAAATTTGGATGGACACTTGTAACAGTTTTTAAACCACCGTTTGATGGGAAAATTCCAAATGGTCTACATGCATCGAATATTCTCCAGGGTATAGTTGTTTTAAGTTTTGCATCTTTATCTTTTAATATACTATTATAGTCCATTACATTTTGATTGCCATAGCCAGTTAGCATATCCATAAACCCAGGGGGGTCTGGCCATTGCTCTGATTGGAAATTTTGTATATCGTATTTCCCAGGTCTTGTATATATAGTTGTGTTATAGTCTGGTATTATTGCATTCTTTAGTCTAAAGTGCCGTATGCCATATTTTTTATCGAACATTTTAGAGGTTGTTGGTTGAGTTTTTCCTTCAAGGAATTTATTCATATCAAATTCGCGATAGCCATCGTAATGAGCTTTAGGTATTGGTCTACCTTCATCGTCTTCATGATCTGGATGCATTACGTCCATTGCACTTCTATATTTAGTTTTTGCTTTTATTTCGCCAGATTCATTCCATACTCTACATTCTACAATTACATCATCTTGATCTTTCCAGTGAGTATGCCAGTCTCGGTCTGAGTCGGAGTGTTCTCTTTTTTTACCTTGATTATCAACATTATATATATTAAAACCGGGTAGTTCTGATACTACATTTCCATCTACCTTCCATTCATAATTAAAAGAGGTTCTAGCATCTATAGGCTCTACCGTTCTTACAAAGAAAACTGGGTGATCACCTGGTATGATTAAATATCCACCACCAGGATTGTTACCACCCGGGAAGTAATTATCTTTCCATTGAGCTCTATCTTTATCTCTTCTACCCTTTTTACCCTTTAACTCCCAAAGCCACCCTTTACAACCTATAGTTAAATTTGACGGTTTAGGGGGTGGTGGCGGGTCTACTTTTTTTACTATTGGAGCCTTCGTTACAAGCTGGTTTATCTCTGTATCGAATGTTGACTTATAAGAATTTCTTTCGTAGTACTCTCTATTGCATCCAAGAGTAACGTCGGTCTTAATAAACTTTTTATTACTAACAGTAATTGTACCATCATACCTTTGTAAATACTTATTTGCCTGTACACCTTTAGTAGCCTTTCTTTCATTTAGTAGTTTTTCTTCTGCTGCCCTTTGAAGTCGTGTTGAAATTTCACCAGTGTCATTTTCATCCCACTTTTGATTAACCTTAGACTCTTCGATGATTTTGTCTATTTCTTCTTGTGTAAGTATATCTTTAGGCATTCTATTATCTCACTACTTTGAATACATGATTAGAATCAAAATACTCTACTTGTCCAACGTAATTTCTATCTTCAACTTTCATTACTATTTTATATAATCTTTCTGGTGTTAAAGATTTCATAGCTACATCAAAGAAATTACCAGAACCTGTACAACTTATTTTGGTATAACTTGAATTGAAGTCTATTACTGATTCTTCCGTTTCTGCGTCTTTTATAGAATAATAAGAACCAGTTGGTAAATAGTAATTTGTTAATGCAGCAGAAGTTGTTGCGTACGTAGCAGTTGTGTATATATCTCTACTTCTTACTTCAAATCTAGCTACTTCTGTTTCTTGATATTCATATTTATTATTTTTTATATATACTAATATTTCATCACTAGTTACAGGATCCATACTACCAGTATCCCAAACGGAATCGTCATATCCAACTTGTATTCTTGGAGAATATATTGTATTAGTATCTCTTGAAAAGAATTGTATATTACCGTATGATAGCGTATCGGTTTCTAAACCACCAGAGTATTGTAACAATAGCCCTTTATTCGAAACAGGTGAATTTTCCCAAACTGCAATGGATTTTGATACGTTTATTTCTACATCTGTTGATTCAAATTCAAACGATTGTGTTTGGTGGAAATGTAATGATGCAGTTGTACCTCCAGGTATTGTCCAAGCAGTAGACCCAGAATAATCTGTAAATCCCCAGCTAACTCCTTTTGTTGTTACTGGCGTATCGTTTCTCTTACCTATTCCCATTTGCCAGTCTTGAGTAGATACTGGGTGAGCTTCTAATTTATACGAGTAAGGTATTTCTTTGGCTTTAGAAGTATACAATTTTAATTTATATTCTGCACCTGTAGCAGTATATCTTGGTAAGTTTTCTAGAGATGATGAAGCTGTTGCCCAGTCAAAGCTAATTATAGATCTAGCTAAATGTATGCTAGTAGCTAAAGTATTGGTTTTTTCAATTTCCAATATAGGATCATTACCAGTATTCATACTAGCAGAGTAATCATATAGAGTTGCATCTTTAGTTGGGTATATATTATATATCATTGGTCATTCCTCTTAATAAGTTGTTGTTCTTCCTTGAATATCTTTTTCTGGGAATTTAACTTCAAAGACTGCTGGATCTTTTGATGGGTATATTATACCGCTTTTATTTGCGTCTTCTAAGTTGTATTTATTTCCCGAATAACCTAGGCTGGTTCTCCACTTATTTCGTATATCCAATTTCATTACAGATTGGACACCATCTATTTTAGATAACTCTAACATTAAATCTTTTATTATTATTGGTTGCATAAATTGCATCTTATCAATATGTAATAACTCTTTTAATTTATCTATACACTTTAAAACTACTTCTCTAGAGTTTCTACCGGCTAGTGCCACTATTTCAAAGTCTATACCTATGTTTACAATATAGCCATTCTTTATATTTACAGCATCTGTAAAAATTCTATGCTGGGATAGGTAATTTTTTAAATTCTTTTTAACTGCTTCACCGCAACTTTGTAAGTTTTTGTTTTTATCATAACCAAGTACATACATATTTAAAGCTAGGGGGTTTTTCACTTCTTCTCTAGTTTTCATATCAACTTGAGTATCATTTGTTACAAATACTTTTGGTACTGAACCAAATTTTGCTGGCATTGAATAGGCTCTTATTATGTAATCTTCTCTAGTAACAGTTCTTCTTTGAGTTGAAAAGTGAGCTAAAGCGTTCTGTCTTATTTCTTCAACGGTTTCAGCAGATTTTCCACCGGTTGCTGGACCAACGTTTGTTACAGCTAAAGAAGATTCTACAACTGTTGCTAATGAGGAATCTAAATTTTCAGAGTTTTGTACTATAGTTTTAGATACTACTGTAGTTATTTTCCCCGATGGTACATTACCATTTAAACCATACCCTGTTGTATAGGTTACAGTTAAATTGCTATCTGGAGCTTTTCCATAGGTTTTTGTATACATAAAATTACTTGGGTCAAAAGCTTGGTTTAGCTTATTAGATGAATTAGCAATATTTGAACCAACGTTAGTGGGGTTTGGAGTAAAGGATATATCTGCATCTGAACTAATACCGCTTCCAAATTGTATTTGCAATTTATCATCTTCTGATATTCTTGAAACAAATCTTCTTGAAGTTTTTCTTAAGCTTAGTATATAAGGTGCATTTGCTTTATCTTCAGAAGTTGATGGGTCAAATGCAATATCATTTACATTTTCTTCAAAGACAGAGTCCTGTGCTAAATAGGGTACCTCATACCATTTGTTTTCATCGGCATCTACCATGTTTACGATTTCTACAACGTTCGTATCATTTAAAGTTTCAAGTCTATTTTTGACAACTGAGTCGACTGATATAGATGTAGTTTTCTGTAGCCCACTTATAGCAGTTACAGTCTTTTTCAATAGATACCATTCGGGTTGACCAGTAGTTCCATTTGCTGTATGGATTGTTACATCAGTTGGATCTACCGAAGAGGAAGCTTGAAAGTCTATAGAATTTAAAGTTCTAAATCTAATGTCACCTTCAGTTTTTAGTACCATACCCTCTTCTATTATTGGTGCATAGTCCCAGTCGGGTTTAGAGTTTATAGCTCCATCTGGTTCTAACTCTGTAACTGTGTGAGTTGAAGGTATTCTAACATAGACATCTATGTCAACTGTTGATGCTACTGATATTTTTGGCTTATACCCAAAAGCTTGAGCTAAATCATAAATAGATTTTCTTTCTACTGCTCTGTGGAGCATACTTTCCTTTAATGCATAATCTGTATAGTATGATAGGACATCTCCTACATACGATGCCATTTCTATAAACATCATACCAGGAGAAGCTGTTTCAAAATCGTTATAAGTGTTTGGAAAATAATTTTGAGCAAATTCTGTTAGGTTGTTTTTGAACCCATCGAAATCTCTACCAACATATTTAATATCTTTACTTGCCATATTATGTTACCTCTAATGTTAAATCGTCTTCAACGTTTTGTTGAGGGATTGTATATTTAACTTTTACAGTTATTGTTTGTTCTTTTACATTTATTGGAAATTCGATAGACTCTATGCTAATCTGTGGTACCCATAATGAAGCGCATCGTTTTATTTCTTCCAATATCTGCTTGTGTTTTAAATCCTCAGTTATTGGTTCAAATAGAAAATTATATAAATATGTGCCAAATGTTGGTTGCATTATTCTTTCACCTATCATAGTAGATAGAACGCTTCTAAAGTTTGCTTTTACTTGATCCCTTGTATAATAAGTAGATGCTAAGGTTGAACCTTGAGCATTGTCCATAGGTAAATCTACACCCAGTGCTACATCTGGTTGTAAATCTATTGGGTTTATATTAATAGGATCAGGCATTTATTTATCTCTTCATCTTTTTAACCAATGATGAATAATCTCTTGTTAATGCATTTTGAATTGTATCGGGTAATGCATTGACATCTACTGGTCTTCCATTTATATCTTGCTGCTGTTGTTGGGGACCCCCTTGCATTGCTGCAAAACCGGCTCTTGCATCGGTAGCATTAAATGTTCTCATCGTTGGATAGTCCTCAAGAGCTTTAGTTTGATCCAAAGCTTCTCTGATAGATGTTCTTTCGTTTTCTTGTTTTTGTTCAGTTAATAAAACGTTCACTTGATTTTTAACTTCGCGTTTTACTACTTCTCTAATTAGTCTTACTAATTCTTTCTTTGTCATTTTTGTTCTCCTTTATAAACCTTTAGCTATATATAAATATCATCTTAGTTTATTTTATACCCGCCCAAGGGACAGGAGTTGGAGTAGAAGCTGGAGGAGGAATTGTTCCTGTATATATACCTTGTACCATTCCTAAATGATCTTTATATCCTGCTACTAACTCTTTGGCAACTTTACTTGCTTCTTCTTGTTTAAATGCATTATCTATTGCAGAAGCCATTGGTCCCGGTGCTCCTGGGAATACTACCATATTTGAAATAGGAGCAATTGTTGGTGGATGTGGTGTTGCAGGTGAAAATTGAGCTGCTGTCCAATATGCTACAATTGCAGAATCAACCGGCATCCAATTTGGTACTCCCAGTGGGGCGTCCGAATTAGATTGTGCACTAAAAGCGCCCTTCCAAGCAGATTCTATTGACCCCTCTTTACCAGGAGGTATTACTGCATTCATCATTGGGTCTGCACCATCCATTACGGCTTTTGCATATGAATTAGCAAAGAATGCAGAAGTATCGTCGGTAGTCTTTTCTCCAAGATCTTCTAGCCAATCAGTTATTTCTTTTTCCAAACTTGACCAGGCTATCATTACTGTTCCATCCCTGATATTTCTTGTACAATGGTAGCTAGATCACCCGCATTAGTTGCTGGGCCAGTTGGACCTACACCAGTTGTGAAGGTTGCTTCACCCTTAGTTAAAGCTGCAACTTGTTCGGATAGAGCTTTTACCTGATCCATTAGTACATCAAAGTCTACAGCCCATTTTGCAGTTGAGATATTTACCAAGCTTTTAGACGATATTGATATATCATCAGCTTTAGACATAAACGTTAATCTGTCAGAACCGATTATTACTTGTGAACCAACGTATACATCCATCGTGTCACTAACATTAGAATTCTCAGGAGAAAATTCTATTTCACCATAATCAAATGATTGATCAGATAAAAGGTATATAAAAGAATTATCTGTTGTTGGGTCTTCTACTTGTGATTGCCCACATCTAATGGAAATTACAGGTTGTCCATCTTCACCATCTAAGCTCCAAGGAGTTTCATTAAGTTCATTCCTGCTTGTAAACTTAATCGATTGACCATATCTACCTTGTAGTATGGTATCGCCCTCATGCAAGCTTCTAGCTAAAACCTCATCTGTTGCTTCAACAAATTCTGGTGTGAAGTTTGTACCATAAACAGGGTTTCCCCCCTCATCATCTATTTGAAAACTTTCATAGGAATTTACATTAACTTTTAAATTTTCTTCTAAGGGTTCTTCCGGTTCATATTCATTATTTAATTCTTCTAATTCCAATCTTTCAGGTGTAACTATATTGACAGGTGGGATTGAAAAGTAATAATACTTTTTATCTTCTAGTTGAACTACCACAATAGATTCATTTATAGTAGGTAGAGTATAGTTATACATATTTATTGGTAAAGCATAAGTTCTACTTGACTCACCAGCTAATTGGTCAGCTGGATCATCCTGTACTAATATCTCCACTCTACCATTGGAAGAAAACATTTTTGCACCTTCATCTTCTGATAGAACTACGTCATAGACCCTTGCTAAAAATACTTTTAAAAAATTTTCAACACTTGCGCCATTATCATTGCTTCCTTTTGGAGCAGTTATTTCTATATCACCCAGGGTTGGCATTAGTTCTTATCCTCTAATTCATGAACAGTTGCTATTAAGCTTCTCTTTTCTTCTTCTGTTAATATTACTCCATCAGTTTTTGATTCTTGTCTAGACATAGCTCTTTGTACAATTGCTGCCATCTTTATTAAATGCTCGTCATTTTTAACAGATACTTCTAAGTATTCTTTTATTATCGGAACTATTATTGTAGCATCACTAATATTTTTAATCATTGGTTTTAAATCTTGAATTAGTGCTGAAATTTGTTTTTCTTTTTTAATAGAGTTTTTATATATGTCCTCTAATAAATTTGAAAAACTTTTACCCTTGAATATTTCTTGATCCATATTATTCTCCTATCTTGCTGCCGCTATATTCCAACGTGTAGTTCCATCAGTTATAGTTAAGCTATTATCTCTTTCTATAGTGAAAGTTAAACTGGAAGCTTTTGATCCCCATTTTGTGGCATACAAAGCAGATCCAGCTGAGTCTGCTTCTGTTGCAGATTTTGCTACTTTAACTGTACCATCTATATCGCCAGCTGCTACGTATGAAGCAGTTTCTGCATGTGATGCCGTTGTGGAAGAATTAGCATTTCCATTTAGACTTCCAGTTATAGGTTCTGTAAAGTGTTTATGACCATATATTCTTTGATCTTCTGCAATTGTATTTGCTATAGCTTCTCTATTGTCATATACTTTTGATTTTAAAAACTTTATAGTTTTTTCAACATGCATAAACTCATATGAATCGTTATCATCATTTGTTACTTCTGCTAGTGAGGTAGAATAATTTGCTATAGATTCAGAAAGACCTAGGGAAGCTGTATTTTCACTGACAATATCAGACTCGTCATAACCAATTGATCCTGACGACTCTAGTTGTTCTACATCTGACGATTCTCTTCTTGACATACTAACCCTCTTTATATATAAATATCACCCATTAATGATATCCATTTAATAATTCTAATAAATCATCTATTGCACTGTGTCTATGCGAATCTTCTAATACACATTTGAAAACGTATTTGGAATTTACCAATTTAGCCATATCGTGGTATGCTGAATAATTCTTATCTTTTAAATCTATTTGATAAGAGTCACCGCAGAAGATCATTTTAGAATCTTTACCAAGTCTACCTATCGCCATTGCTAATTGAGACCTAGTTAAATTTTGGAACTCATCTACTATGACAAGCGAGTTATCAAAAGTCCTTCCTCTAAAGTGAGCTAATGAACATAATTCTATTTGTTCTCTACTTTCCATCTTTTCTAGTATTGGGGGTTTATTGTAAACCTTTCGCATATTAGAACGTATAGGGACTAACCAAGGTTCCATCTTTTCTTTTTCAGAACCTGGTAAAAACCCATTGTCTTCTGTTGAAATAGTTGGTCTTGTTATTATGATCTTATTATACTGTTTCTTAAAGAATTGGTCTAATGCAATTTGTACTGCTAATAGCGTTTTTCCCGAACCAGCTTTACCTACTACAAAATTATAAGGGTACTTTAAGATCTCTGTTTTTGATTTCTTTTGTTCTGCCGACAATGTAATTGAAAACCTGATATTACCTTTTGGCGGTGATTTTTCTTTATTAGACTTAGCCATATACTAGACTCCTCTTGTTAACTTATTTTATATAAATATCTAACTCCACAAAAAAGCCCTCGAATGAACAAGGGCTTAATCGCTTTAAAATAAAACTACTTCTTCGTGAAGAAAGAAGCTAGTATCACTAGTACGACTAGTCCAATAAATCCACCATTACCTAATGTAGTTAATAGCGAAGTTAAATTTGCGACTATATCCATTCCTAGAACACTAGTTCCAGTCAATACGTACCATAAAATTGCTAATGGAATTAACCCTGTGAAAACTGTTGCCAGTCCACTAAAGAAACCATTTACCATTTTAAATACTGAATCCATAATTTTTCTCCTATTATGATTAATGTTTTGTGGCACAATTGCCCATCGAAAGCATGTTAACCCTTAATGGGTTTATTAGAATTTAAACCCGAATCCTAATGTAAGATTCGTAGTTCCTTCTCCTGTGTTATAAACTATTTTTGGGTCAACATATACATTACTACGTAATGCAAACATTTTCCCAGCACCAATAGACATTCCATCTGTGCTAAAGCCATCCATACCTAGATATCCGAAAAAACCTTTCCAAAAATATCTAGCGTGGAAGTCAATGTTCATATCAGCCGATTCATCAGCTTGAGCTAGTGATAGTCCAACCATAAAGTTGTCAGTCACGCCATATCCAATTGTTGGGTTAACTGCCCAATCAGTCCATGCGACATTTGTAATGTCACCTGTACCAACGTACCAGTCACCTGAATTGTTTTGCGCTTGAGATGCAGTTAAACCGCATACTAAAGCTAAAATTAAAATTAAATTTCTCATAAAATTCTCCTGTAATTAAATATTAATTAAACTTACATGCTTTCGGAGTATTAAATACCATAACCTAAATTTTCGAAACCTTTCTATATAACCTTTATCGTCTTTATTATAATTATCGGGTTTGGTATTTAATAAAGAGGGTTTCGTATTCTTTTTTTATTTGTTTTACAACCTTTGTTATATACTGCGTTTTTGCTCCTGTCATCTCTCTAATCAGTATATATAAAGCTTTTTTATTATATGTTTCTATATTTTCTCTAGTTTTGAAAAGTTCCAATACAGCATAAGCTATAGCCCGGTCTCTTTCTAATCTAAATCTGTCTTCTACTCTTTCTTCATAGAATATTATAAATTGTTCCATAAAATCTACAATACCTTCCATTGTGCTACTATTATGCAATTCGGTTCCGACGTTTCTTTGCCAATCTATATGATTCACTTGAGCTTTATTAATTAGTCGTTTATAGTTTTTATTATTATTTTGTATTAAATAGTTTTTTGCTACTATTGAAAAGTATGAAAAAGCTTTACCCTTGTCTGCAGTATATTTTGGTAGCTTTTGAAGAAGGAAAGATACAACTTCACTTTTAACGTCTTGTGGTCCACCATCCATATAAACGAATTTGAACCTGTTAATGATGTTTTCAGCTAATTTGAAAATTGCTCTATTAATATGCTCATTCCAAACTTTATTCCTTTTCTTTTCGCTAGGTTCTAAATTATAAGCTATAATAGCTCTTTCAGTGATTTCGGTGAAGTACATTTTATTTTTTCGAGGTCTTCCTCTTTTATTTAATAGTACTTCTTTTGGTTTGGACTCTTCTATATAAAATGCATCTACTGGACTATTCACCTTTTATCTCCTTTTCTAAATCTATTATAATTTTTTGAAGCTCTTTGAATACTACTCCTACTTCATCGTCAGATTGGAATCCACCCTTTGAATCAGCTTCTTTCATTTTTACTCTTGCTTCAGTTATGGACTTATGATTCATTAAGACCTTTTGCTCAATTCTTTCTATATAATCTATCTGTGATTTTATAGTTCTATCTTGTTTATAAAATAAAAATGATAGTAAACATACTATTACTGCTAATGTTATTTCTAGAATCATATACTACTCCTTGAAAAAATCGTTAAACAAATCCTTTGCAGAACCATTTGCAGTTGATAAAGATGTCTTTTTATTAACATTAACTTTAACAATTGGTTCTTCAGTTTTAGAATGTTCAATCCTAGAAGCCATGTGGTCTGCATGATGCAATATTGTTGGTAAGTGGCTTTTGACTTCTTTATCTTTATTAAACGTTTTTAGGTATTGTGCATTTGCATCGTCATATAAACCATCGTGAAGCCTTATAGACATAGCTTCATTATAGGAATATTCTATACCAGCGTTTGCAAGTAAATATAAACTTCTATCGGGTACTGACATATAGTCTAGTTCAGGGTTGAAGACGTATAGTTTGCCTTGGTTCTTTCTATGCCATTCACTTTGATTTGGTATATAATAATCATGTTGCATATCTCCAATTTTACCCAAGTCATGATTAAGTGCAGAGAACAATAGTTCTTCATCAGTCCAATTTTTTACAACTCCCAACTTTAACCAAACATCAGCTGTTTTTTGAGCACATTCAATTACTCGTAAAACGTGATCTACATATCCACCAGCAAAGCAATTGTGATAATGTACTATCCCAGAAGCAGGTGCTATCGACATCCTATCTTCTAATGATTCATACAATTTTAATAGGTTTTCTTTTCTATCGCCAGTAAAACCTTTTTCTATAATTTCAAGTAAACTTTCCCAGTTTCCTACTATTTGTTTTTCATCTAACATTATGAATTTATCTCCGTTAAAACTTTATCCCAGTAACTTAATGTACTAGGGTTATTAATTCCTCTTGGCCCACCGTTCCAGCATCTTGCCATTTCTTCTGCAGTTTTTAAACCGTAGTATGTGCAAAAGATATCAAACATTTCTTTTGACTTTCTTTCATTCCATCTATCGCTATAAGTATATCTCAAAGACGCCCCTCTTCTATTTAATATTCTATTTACGTCATCTACCATGCATTTGCGAATTTGCAATATACCGGCTGCGTCTTCTCCTGGTGCATAAGCTTTAGGATTCCCTCGACTTTCTACTTGAATTATAGCATTCATAATATCTATAAAATCTCTTGCTGGTGCAGTGTCAAAAATTTGATATCTTATTTGTAAAGAATCTAAATGCAACTGTAAACTATCTTGTATGCAGTTGTTTATACTATCTTGTTCTAGTAAAATTTTATGCTCTTCTAAAGCATTGTCATATCTTTCTTGTAATTGGTTTATCTTTGCATAATTAAATAACCAATTTATTCCAAAAAAGAATAATGCAAAATATAAAAAATATTTAATTGTGTCCATATTAGTCTAGTAATAAATTCAATTGATTTTTATTTCCAACTTCTTTATCCTTACCGAATTCTTTTCTTACTGCATCGTGGCCGTATCCTAGGCTTGAAGCTAACCTTCTACAAATGATCTTAAATTCTTTTATAGTTAAATTCGATGGGATATCCATTTCTATTTTTTCTGCTTCTCTACTTTCATCACCTCTTAAGTAGATCAGTTTATCGTATGCCATTGTATTCTCCTAATGTTTCTTATTAGTATACAATATAACAAATTTTTACGACTTATCCAAATTATTTTGCTTATATCTCATTGATCTTGGTATTTTGCCAGAACCAATCTTTTGATTTTTAGCTATTTCTCGCTTAAGTCTTTTAACGTCTTTTTTCAATTTAGCTTTAGCTAGTTCCTTTTTTAATCTATGAACTTTTGCATTGGCTGTAGAGATCATTTTGCTTCTTTCTATTTTGGATATCTTCTTTTTCTTTTCAATTTTCGACGGTTCCTTAGTACCTTTCAATTTAGGCTTCTCTACGCCCTTGTGAAATACGTTACCATCTTTATCAACATACTCAGCCATAAAATGCCATCCAGCTGGTCTCCCTGAACTTATCCGTCTTTTCGTATAAGTTGGTGCAGCTACCATTTCATTAACGCATTCATGGCATGTTACTGCAGTTGCAGTTTCACTAACCACTTCCATTTGTCCACATACCTTACAAGACATGTATCTATAAGTTGCTTCAGGTCTTTGGTTCCATTTAGTACCCTTTCTATATTCTACTATATATTCGCACTTTAAATTAGCTTTCTGCTCTGGTGTGATTCTAGTAACTTTTCTTGATTTTCTTTTAATTTTCTTTGCCATAATTTTTATATTTATTAATTAATTTTTCAAATTCTTTATTGGGTATTGTAGACTGTTTTCTAAACCTAGCTCTCAGTTCTTTAAAATCGCTTTCAAGATCTCCATATACTTCGTACATCTTTGGTGCAGGTTCTTCAATAATTATTTCCTTATCAGCCCATTCACCTAATGGTTCTCTCATATCAGGAACCTCATTTGGAATATTCAAATCTTCCTTAGGTCTTATTTGGGTAAATGCAAAATTAGCAGCTACTACCATTGCAATTGCTAATGGATCAAATACAAATATAATCAATAGTAAAAACCAATTAACCACTTGGTTCATTGGATAGCCAGTGGTTTCTGCTAAGTATTTTAATGGTCCCAATTCTCTCTGTTCTTCATTACCTATTTCTAATTCTAATATGTCTGTATCTAATCTCATAATAGAATCTTGAACAGCTTCTAGTTTTAAACTTATCCTATCCCGGTCAGTTATAGTAAACTGCAATTCTTTTTGCAATGCTCTTCTAGTTGAACTTGATGTGGTTGTTATAACTTGTCCAGCTTCCTCTGAATAGTATGATACAGAAGTTGGGTTTGAAAGAGATGTTCTTAGATCTGAAATGGTCTTATTTAGTTGAGTCTTTTCTATTGTTAAATCTGCCTTATTTTCTTCAAATCTTGTTTGCTTTGTTTCTAGTACAACTAATGATTTGTCAAGGAATTCAGATTTTGTTGCAGTTTCTTGATAGGCTCCAGATAAGAATCCATATATACCTCCTGATGTAATTATCATTAAAACGAAAACCGCTATTGATAGATAATACTTTAACCATCTATTTATAATTCCCCAATATTGATATAATAAAGAAGCGCATACTAGTTTAGCAAATTCTAATGATCCAGCCATTATTATTACTTGTGTACTTGCACCAGCAAATAGTTTACTCAGTCCAAATACAGAATAGAATGCAGCACTACCTGATACCAGTATGGCAGATAATGCAATTAAAAAAGGGAATAGTCTTTTTCTCATTTACTCTACGGATACGAATTCTTTAATTTGTTCTGACAACTTGATAGTTTCAGCTATGATTCCCCTAACGTCTTGTGAGGTTGCAATACCCTTTACTATTTTATCATCAAGTCTATTATTTAACACTTCTATTTTTTTAAGTAGCATTTCTACTTTTTCTTTTACTATTGGTCTCATTTATAACTCCTAGTTTTTATTATAGCTATTACCTAGTACATCGTCTATTAAATTTCGTATGGCAATGTCATATTCATCAAAGTCTTCATCACTTAAATAAAGTATATCAGTCAAATCTAGTATACCCTTATCAACTTTTAGCTTCATCTTAAATAGTTTAGCACATCTTTCATATTCTTCTTGTTCTACATAGTAATCTATAAGATCCTGTAATAACCATGATTGATCTGTTTCACCGATTGCAAATGGGTCATACGTTAATATAACTTCTTGGTCTGTATCTATCAGATCTGTTAATTTTATTTTCCGAGTAACGATGTCATAAGTCAAATCTAGCATATAGCCTTCTAAAAAATGTTCAGCATTGTTCCATTCTTCTTGTGTCATATCTTTACTCCTTTACAAATTATTACCTCTTGAATATTACTCCACCCGAAGCTTAAACGACATGCTTCTTCTACCGTCGGTTCAGGGTGCTTAATCTAAGCAGCCATCGCCATTTCAACTTGTGTGCCAGTTGTTGCGTGAATCTTCCTTATACCCTTATCATCCTGTCAAAGCCAGTCATCCCCATATCGTGTATATCTTTTGGTGGAGATGCCGGGAATCGAACCCGGGTCCAAGAATGCAGCTAATATAAGTAATAGCGATTCAAATATAAATATCAACCCTTTACTAACAATTTTGCTATTTTTTTATGTTTTTGATGAATCTTATTTAAGTCTGAAATATCTATATGAGATAAATTCCCTGTGGTAGAATATTTCATTTTGTAATTAAATACTGTTGACTTATCTATTCTGAATTCATTCTTATCAAAATTATTATGGTCTGAAGATAGTTTTATATTACAAGATATTAGTGAGAGCACATGGTCAAACTTAGCTATAGTTATCTTAGATAAACTTAACTCTTTATCAGTACTACTATTAATCAATTCTGTGACAGCTTTTATTATATTATTTCTGTTTTCCATTTGATTTTTTATTATTATAATATCTTCTTTTACCTTTAAACTTTTTAGGTTTTTTTACAAGTTCAGCTTTTAATAGCTTGTTCTTTAATAATTCATTAATAACCTTTTCTTGTAATTCGGTACAATTTTTATTCATCATGTAATATGTACTAACAATTCCAATTAGTAAACATATTAAACCTATTAATACTTCTATCATATGTAACTCCTTTAGCTAATTCTATAAAGTTCAGGTGTACCAGACTTAGAGTCTAACATTCCTAATCTAGTAGCAACATTATATTTGTGCTTAGCATCAACTAGTTCTTCAGCAATTCTATTAGCTTCAGAGAATGTTATATCTACTTTCATATTACCAATACATAGTGTACCAATAATAGGTTGAGTAGCAGGTGCAATCGGGTTTACAGCTTTATTTCCTTTAGCAAGCTCTACTTTTATATTACCCCAATTCTTTCCATATTTTTCAGGATTGAAAGGTTTCTTCTGGTTATGCTTTATAGGCAATTGACTACCAGGACCATTTCCTCCTCTCCTAAACTTACGATTAAACTTTTTCATATTCTTATTAAATTTTTTATTATGCTTACTCTATCAAGGGTTTTCAGCTTCCCCCTTATTTATATTACAATTCCTAAATGGAATGTAATTATATTAGTTATATTTATATTAAGTTATTTAATAATTAGTTAT
>PVBE010407667.1_pt1 | contig 25591 bp, 27 predicted proteins | sample 1631181 | NCBI WGS metagenome assembly PVBE01 (sample SAMN08397723, study PRJNA350692) | Marine metagenome, whole genome shotgun sequencing project. | isolation source: water | place: Pacific Ocean | collected 2012-04 | reverse complement strand
TTTTGGGTTTCTGATCCGGTGACATGTATTCCAGACTTTTGAAGCTTGGCTAGAAACTCTTCGCTTTGGCGTTTAAATTCATCAGTTTCTTTTTCTCCCCAGCTGATATGTAAATGTGGCCCAGGGGCGAAGTTTAAGTGTTGGGGAGAATTTCTCTTTGCAGCTTGAAAATCAAGTTGTAACCATTGGTTTGGTATACAGTGCCTAATCGGTTCAAGGTCATAAAGTCCGCTAAGCAATAGTCCACCTTTCAGGATATTCGTTGGTAGGGAAAGTTCTGTCAACCAGTCGCTGGTCATGGCCATGGCTGAAAGTTGTGCACCTGCGGATGAACCGCATATGAATAGTCGGTCCGGATCTCCTCCATGATATTTTATGTTGTTAAATATCCATACGACGGCACGGCGAATTTCATCTACGATCTGATCAAGGGTCGCTTCGGGGGCGAGTGTATATTCAATAACAGCCGTGCTAATTCCAATTTTTCCAAGAGCTTTTGCCATAAAGGCACTATCTTTCCGTCCTAGTAACCGCCAGTAACCACCATGAATAAAAATGAAAACAGGTGCATCCTTTATGGTTGGAAAATAATCGATACGTTCTGATGGTGTTGATCCGTAGGATAGATCCCGAACAACCTCACATTCAGAGTAACTTTTCGCACTCAGTGACTGATATCGATTTATTTCGAAATCGAAATCTGCAACTGAAGCACGAGCATTGTACTGACGTTCAAGCTCTTCTTGGCAAAAAGATTTCCATATTTCCGTCATCATTAAACTCCCAGATAGGTTTCAGCAAAATTTTCTACATCCCGCAAAGCCTCCATATTGCCCTCCCAGGCAACCTGCCCTTTCACCAAAACGTAGGCGTGGTCTGCCACGCGGACAACCTCCTCAAGGTTTTTATCAATGACTAGGATAGTTTGACCTTGAGATTTTAATGTTTCCAAGGTTTTCCAGATTTCCTGACGAATAATAGGGGCCAGACCCTCAGTTGCCTCATCCAAAATTAACACACGTGGATTAGTTAGTAGTGCGCGGCCTATGGCGAGCATCTGTTGCTCACCTCCAGAAAGTGCACTTCCCAGCTGGGACGTTCTCTCTTTCAATTGGGGAAATTGATCAAATACCCTTTCGAGGGTCCAATAACCCTTCCCTGATCGATCAGAAGCAGTAGCTGTCAGGTTCTCACGGACGTCGAGGGTAGGAAAAATTTGACGCCCTTCGGGAACCAGTGCGACGCCAGCCTGGCCGATCTGATAGGGCTTCAGTTTTGTAATATCCTTTCCTGCTAATTTTATTGAACCTGAAGATGCAGGAGTTAAACCTGTGATGGCACGAACGGTTGTAGTTTTGCCCATTCCATTGCGACCCATCATTGCAACAAGCTGACCCTCATTTAGGTTAAGGTCAATTCCGAACAGTACCTTTGAGCTACCATAACCAGCTTCAAGTCCTTTGACACTCAGCATCTTTTCACCTTTGGGTTGAGTTCGTTTCCACCAAGGTAGGCCTCCTGCACATCTTGGTTTTTCCGAATGTTTTCAGGTGTGTCTGACGCTACCACTCGACCATAAACCAGAACTGAAATCTTGTCGGCTAATTTGAAGACTACATCCATATCATGTTCAACCAAAAGCATGGTTACAGAGGTTCGGAGAGTATTAAGTAAAGTCATGATTTGACGACTTTCTTCTGCTCCCATTCCTGCCATCGGTTCGTCCAATAGTAGTAGCTTCGGTTTGGTGGCTAGTGCCATGGCAATTTCTACTTGGCGCTTTTGACCATGCGAAAGGTTGCCAGTCAATGAGTTGGCCTTATCACCTAGACCAACTCGGTTTAGAATTTCTTGGGCTTCATTACGCTCGGACAGATCAGCTTTTGCCATGCGAAATATGCTTTGAGCCTGTCCACACATTGATTGCAAAACAAGGCAGATATTGTCCAAAACGGTTAGTTCTGGAAAGACAGATGTAATTTGAAAACTGCGAACAAGACCAGCATGAGGGCGTTTGTGAGCAGGAAGTGTTAAAAGGTCAAAGCCGTTAAAGGTAATTGTACCGCTATTGGGTTGCATATAGCCTGAGAGTTGAGAAATAAGTGTAGTTTTTCCTGCTCCGTTCGGACCTATTAGAGCGTGGATTGTGCCTTGGTCAATTGAAAGTGAGACATTATCGGTTGCCTTAATAGCCCCAAAGGATTTGCAGAGGTTTTGAATCTTAAGCATTCTTTAACCTCCTTTCCGAAATATCATGCCGTAGAGGCCAGACTTTGCATAAAGCACTACTAGGATCAGTATTGGTCCGAAAACGAAGCGCCAGTGCTCGCTCAACAAGTCAAATCCAAATGAATGCAGAATCAGGGGTAGGAACTCTTCGAGTAGAAGGAATAAAAATGTGCCTAGCACTGGGCCTATCAAAGTGCCCATACCTCCGAGAATTACCACGATCATTAAATCTCCGGAGCGTGTCCAATGTGTTATGTCAGGGCTAATGAATTCGGTATGATTGGCTGATAAAGCCCCTGCTAGTCCAGCACCTATACCTGCAATAACAAAAATCTGCAACTTGGCCCAATACTCATTAATGCCGATCGAGGATAAACGATCCTCATTCTGGCGGATCGCCGCCAAAGTGCGACCAAATTTTGAGCGCACCAATCGCGTGCAAAAGAAGAAGAAGAGAGTAAACCAAGTCAGGCAGAAATAATAAAATTCTACTCTATCATTTAAATCTAAACCGGGTAGGGTGTTGCGCCCATCGAACATCATCATACCATCATCTCCACCGTATTGTTCGAGTGACACGAATAGAAAAAATAACATCTGCCCGAAGCTTAGCGTGATCATGATGAAGTAAACCCCTTTGGTCCTTAGTGACAACGCTCCGATAATCAGTGCGACAAGTGCCGAAAGCAGAACCGCTAGAGGAATAGCTGTTAATCCTGAGAGTGTGCCCGGCAGACCTAAGAATGTTGTTTCTTCATATGCGTGAAAGGACAGAATGCCAACGGTATATGCGCCTACACCCAAAAAAGCAGCATGACCAAAGGATACAAGGCCCGTATAACCAATCAAGAGATCAAGGCTAACTGCTGCAATTGCAAAAATTATTAACCTTGTAAAGGTTGAGACCAGGTAGGAAGAGTCCGTTGCATGGAAGAGCCAAGGCAACAGGATTAGAGCTAAAAGGCATCCGATAAGAAAGCGAGTGTGGTGTGTGTATTGCATCTCAACTCCTTATAATCGGAAAGAGACCAGTTGGTTTTACTACGAGAACGACAACCATCAAAAGGTATATAGACATAGAAGATAACCCCGCCGAAATTCCGCTGGCGTATGTTGGGTCCAAGAATTTAACAAGAAGATCGGGTACGAATGCGCGTCCCATGGTATCTACAACTCCAACGATGATAGCCCCTAGCAAAGCGCCTCGGATTGAACCGATGCCACCTATAACGATGCAAACAAAACACAAAATCAAAAGATTTTCGCCCATGCCGACCTCCACGGAGGTAAGTGGCCCGGCCAATGCCCCAGCAAATCCGGCAAACATGGCTCCTACTACGAAGATTATAGTGTTAAGTTTGCTAATATTGACCCCAAGTTGCTCCACAGTTTCTCGGTTTGTGGTACCTGCACGAATTTGCATACCCAAGCGGGTTTTGGCGATGATAATCCACAGAAAAATGGCAACGGCGAGCCCGGCGCCAATTATAGCAACGCGGTAAAGAGGGTAAGAAACAACACCAAATAGAGAGATTGTACCTGATAGCAATGGAGGAACATCTAAAAACATAGGTGTACGTCCAAATAGAATTGTAGTGCCTTCATTAATGAATAAGATTAAAGCAAAGGTAGCCAGAACTTGATCTAAGTGATCGCGGGTGTACAGACGGCTAATTATAACTACTTCTATTATCCAAGCACAAAGAGCAACTAAAGGAAGGCTCAGAATTAGAGCCAGCAGAAAGGAGTTGGTCACACCATGAAAAAGAGCTATGGCATAGGCGCCGATCATAAACAAAGAGCCATGAGCTAAATTGATGACATTCATGAATCCAAAAATAAGGGTAAGTCCAGCGGATACTAGAAAAAGGAACATTCCCAACTGTATGCCATTTAGTAATTGCTCGAAATAAAGCTGCGCCATAGTTTTTTGTTATTCGCGTACTTTTTGTGAAAATCGGCGCCCTTATTGAAGGGCACCGATTATAATTGTATCGAATTTTATGTCAGCTACATAGAGCACTGACTTGCATAGGCGTCGCCGTGATTTTCGACGATAGTGCCGGTGATTTCATTCACAAACTGACCATCGCGTTCAACCACAACGCGACTATACCAATTCTGAATTGGGTGGTTGTTGTTATTGAATTTAAATGGCCCACGAACGGAGTCAAAGTCGGCAGCTTTCATGGCGGCACGAAAACCGTCCATGTCTTCCAACACTTTACCGCCTGTTGCGGCTAATGCGCTAGCAATCAGCTTGGCTGTATCATAGCCTTGGCTGGCATAAACGGTAGGTGAACGATCATATGCAGCTTCGAATCCAGAGACGAATTTTTTGTTAGCAGCATTGTCCAGATCATGATTCCAATGGGAAGAACTTGAAATGCCAACCATCGATGCACCAACAGCCCTCAGGATATTAATATCAGTTGAAGGGGATGCTAATACAAGAGGCACCTCGTCATTCATGCCGGCTTGATCGTATTGTTTTGCGAAGTTGATACCCATGCCTCCCGGTAGGAATTGAAATACCATTTCGGGTTTGGCTGCACGGATTTTGGCAATCTCTGCAGCATAGTCTGTTTGGCCAAGTTTAGTATAGACTTCACCTACAATCTCTCCGTCAAAAAAGCGCTTAAAACCGGCAAGTGCATCTTTTCCGGCCTGATAGTTGGGCGCAAGGATATAGGCATTCTTGTATCCCTGGGAAGTTGCATTAAGCCCTGCACTTTCGTGTAGAGAGTCATTTTGCCATGCTACAGCAAAATAATTTTCATGACATTTCTTTCCAGCAAACTGAGAAGGTGCGGAGTTTGGTGTTACGTAAAACCGATCCGCTCTCAAAGTTAGTGGAGCCACTACTGGTGAAATATTTGAGAAGATGATGCCAGTCATGATCTCAACTCCGTCACGCTCAAGAAATCTCTCGGCAATTGCGCGACCGGTTTCAGGCTTTCGACCATCATCTTCCACCAGCACTTCTACCGCGGTGCCACCAAGCTTGCCACCTTCTTCTTTAATGGCAAGTAAAAAGCCGTCACGGACATCCTGTCCTAAGTAACCGCCTCCAGTCGAAAGCGTGGTTATTAATCCGATTTTTATGCTGTCTGCTAAGGCCGCACTAGCTCCAAAAAAAGCCAGAACTAAGCCCGCAATTAATCTAATTTTATTGTTTTTCACATCATCCTCCCGATTCTTTTTTGTAAAATTAGCTAGGTTTCTTTTTCCTCGTCGGAGGGTATCACTATCAATTAAGAATGCCAATTACTATTGACAATTATCAGCAACATAATCTGAGATTAGTTATTAGATAAACCATTGTCTAATAGGCCTTGATTAAATAAAAATATGAAACCTTAGAGGTTTACCCAGCCTTCAGGAGGTTCTTTTCCAGGATGTATTGCTTTACAGTTAGGACAGGTACGATCTTCTTCTGATGCGTAAAACTTTTGGTAAACTGGTGGCAGATCTTCAACGATAGACTTAAGCTGCATCTCGGCCCGATGAACCCGTGAACCGCATTCAAAGCAGTACCATTCAATAGCATCTAATTGACCTTCTTGACGTTTAGGCTCAATAACCAGACCAACTGAGCCTACTTGAGGCCGCTGTGGGGAATGCCGAACATGGGGAGGAAGAAGAAAAACATCCCCCTCGCGAATCGGAACATCATAAAACTCTTCACCATCATAGAGTTTTAATAACATGTCACCTTCAAGTTGATAAAAAAACTCTTCCACCGGATCGTCATGATAATCTGTTCTCTTATTGGGCCCACCAACTACAGTGACCATCATATCAGAATGTTCAAAAACCATTTTGTTGCCTACTGGTGGCTTTAGGAGGTGGCGATGTTCTTCAATCCAGCTCTGAAAGTTAAAAGCTTTTAATTTCGACATTTTTTACTCCTTTTTGTAAAACTCTATTCCTTTTTTACTTAAATACAAAGAAATTATATATTTGAACTTATCTAGATTTTTCCCATTGTTGGTTAAGTTTTGCAGCTCAAATTTTTAAACCGCAGTCCTCAAAGCTCTTTTTAATGGTCTCCTTTTCAATGTTGGTCAACTCTAGCATTGGGGCTCTAACACGTCCTCCCGTCTGTCCCAGAAGATCTTGCCAATACTTGCCGAATGCGGTGGGCTTGCCTGGAGGTCTGGTCCTTTTCATCGCGGTGCGCACGGGGTTGAGGCTATCGAAAACCTTCCGAGCTTCACTGGCTTTACCTGAAAATGCTAAGTGGGTGTATTCATTCATTCGCTGATCATTTTTGGTTTGTAGATGATAGGGTGGCGAAGAACAAAGATATAGCTTCCAACCTAGTTCTAGAATGTTATCCAGCCATTCATGTTCTGCGGAGGTAGAGACGTGAATCTTATCTCCAACCAACTCGGTCAGCTTTACATACATCTCACGTGGCACAGAATATTTAATAGCTACAATATTGGGTAGTTCTGCAATCCGGGCACATTCCTCAGGTTTCATAAGATAACCACTGTCGGGGTGACTCCACATTGCAATACCAATATCCAATTCATCGCAGAAACGTTTATAGTATTGGTAAAGTACTTCGCTTCGGTCGTGACAAAAGCTGAGGACTGGGGCGTGAAGTACAATATAATCCGCACCGCAATTTTCAGCATGGTGGGCCAATTCAAGAGCAGTGTTCATGTTCTGATCTGAAACCGAGACAATCACGCCAGCTTTTCCAGCGCATTCATCGACTGCAATCTCAAAATTACGTTTGCGTTCTGCAATGCTCATTGAAAAGAACTCACCCTGTTTGCCTGCGATAAATAGTCCTTTAATATTCAAGTCATCGATCCAGTGTCGGATATTTGATCTTAACCCTATTTCATCAAGTGACATATCATCATTAAATGGGTTTAGCGCTGCAGCCCAAATGCCAGTCATATTTTCCCGTGCGTAGGCCTTAGCTTCCAGTTTAGTATATTTCATTTTGTACTTCGTTATCAATTTTTTTGGATATTATACAAAAAAAGAGACCAATCTACAAAGTTATTCCAGTTTGAAGATGAGATATGGGTATCAATTTTTTTTATATCCAACCCTTTTTAATTATGCTTTTATGAAGTTATTGGTAAGGAGTTTACATGAAGGTTGCTTTAATTGGTAGAGGTGCAATTGCACGCTATGTTCAGACCGCAGCAACTGAGCGTGGCCATCTTATTGGGGCCATTTTGGTTAGGACTATAAATGTTAATCAGGACCCTGATATTTATATTAAAGAAGTTTCAGATCTACCGAAAGATATTGATATTGTTATAGATTGTGCTGGTCATCAGGCGTTATCAAGATTTGGTCCGGACATCTTGAGCCGTGGGATTAATTTGGTCACTGTGTCTATAGGAGCTCTAGCTGATAAAAAGCTATTCCGCATCATGGAGGATTCGGCAGTAAGAGGTAATTCAAAACTGTTACTGGCAAGTGGTGCAATTGGGGCGCTGGATTGTTTGAAAGCCGCATCTACGGGGAAGTTGAGGTCTGTTACTTATGTGGGGACAAAACCTCCAAATGGTTGGAAAGGATCTAAAGCTGAAAATAAGCTTAATCTAGATACGCTAAAAAGTAGCCAAACACATTTCGAAGGAAATGCTAGACAAGCGGCTTTAGAGTATCCAAAAAATGCCAATGTGGCGGCGGCGGTTGCACTTGCCGGATTAGGAATGGACGATACGAAGGTGCGTTTAATTGCAGACCCAAACATCGAGCAAAATATCCATGAGATTGAGGCTTCAGGAGATTTCGGGAAATTTAAGTTTCAAATCAGCGGGAATGCACTGCCGGATAATCCTCGGTCCTCAGCATTGGCTGCAATGAGTGTAGTAGCCAAGCTAGATCAACTGAGCGCAGCTATTGAAATTTGACCTATGATTAGGTGTCATTCTTCCATCTTTGATCACGCTTTGGTTGAGGTAAAGCTTCGGCACATTCTGTCTTTTTTTATGGCTGGGGCTTAGGTTAGAATGCAAAGGGAAACGAGTGAATATAGAATTTGTCCGCTCGCCATAAAGGTGACTAAGGACCTATAATTGGAAGGAATCGGTACATGTACCCAGATTTAAAACTGTTTATAGCAGGTGAATGGCGCAAAGCGGATTTGGATTTACCTGTGATCAATCCGGCGACCGAGGAAGAGCTTGGTCGTTTGCCTTGTGCCACTATCAAAGATTTAGATGACGCGGTAGAGGCAGCCGTAAAAGGTTTTGAGATCTGGCGCAAAACATCACCCCGTGAGCGCGCTGGCACCTTAATGCGCGCTGCCGCATTGATGAGGGAAAGACAGGAAGACATCGCAAAATCAATAACACTAGAACACGGGAAACCTTTGAATCAGGCACGATTAGAGGTCATTCGTGGTGCTGAGTTTTTTGAATGGGATGCAGGTGAGGCAATGCGCACATATGGCAGAACTATTCCCGCTACACAAGGTCAGAAATTGGCTGTACATTATCAACCTATAGGTGTAGTTGCGGCATTTTCGCCTTGGAATTTTCCCATGAGTCAACCAGCTCGCAAAATCTCAGGAGCGCTGGCTTCAGGCTGTTCAGTCATCTTGAAGGCGGCGGAGGAAACTCCTGCTGGTGCTATGCATATAGCTAAAGCATTTGAAGATGCCGGTCTCCCGGCAGGAGTTTTAAATCTAGTATTCGGACAACCATCTGAAATTTCAAGTCACCTTATTCCTCAAGATCCGGTGCGTCTGGTAGCCTTTACAGGATCTACATTGGTAGGGCGTCACTTGTCGACTATCGCTTCGCAGAATATGACAAGTGTTCTCATGGAATTAGGCGGTCATGCTCCGGTAATTATCTGTGAAGATACAGACGTAAAAACTGCTGCAATTTCTAGCGCAGTACGGAAGATGCGAAATGCAGGTCAAGTTTGTACCTCACCCACTCGATTTTTTACTCATGAAAGCATCTTTGATGAATACTCTGATGCTTTTGTTGAACGTGCTGCATCTACAGTCGTTGGAAATGGTATGGATCCAGGTGTAGAAATGGGACCTACGGCTAATGATCGTCGTATCCCTATACTAACCGAGCTTGTAGAAGACGCACGTGCAAAGGGAGCAACAATTGCTACTGGCGGTGGTAGTTATGGTGACAAAGGATTTTTTTTCCAACCCACTGTTTTATTAAACGTTCCTCAAACTGCTAAAATCATGCAGGTAGAACCATTTGGTCCGGTGGCTGTGATAAATCCTGTTAGATCTCTGGATCATGCCATTGAACAAGCTAATTCTGTACCTTACGGTCTTGCTGGATATGCTTTCACTAATCGCGCAGACTATATTGATAAGCTCATCGACAAGGTTGAGGTTGGAAATCTGTCAATAAATACCCTCGAGGCATCCTTGCCGGAAACCCCGTTCGGGGGTGTCAAATCTAGCGGTCATGGCCGCGAGGGTGGGACAGAAGGGTTAGAGAACTATATGACTATAAAAAACGTTTGGCATTCCGCAATTATTAGCTAATTAGCTGTTTTATTAGTTAATGCAGTTTGAGCTAGAGCACTATTTCAGGGCCTAATTTTAGTTGGTTTGCAACTTTAAAGCAAAAATATTTTAAACTTAAAATATTTAAGATTGAAATAATATTTTGATCGTGCAATCATAACAAAAAAATTAAGGTAAAATGAAATGCGTGTTGCATGTTTAGGTGGTGGCCCAGCCGGTTTATATTTTGCTATCTCACTTAAATTACGAAATCCCGATCATGAAATTGATGTCATCGAACGTAATAAAGCAGATGATACTTTCGGCTGGGGGGTAGTGCTTTCCGATGAAACTTTGGAAAACTTGCGTGCGAATGATCCGGTAAGTGCGAAGGCAATCCATGACCATTTTGCATATTGGGATGATATTGCACTACATTATAGTGGCCAGCGTCTAATTTCATCCGGACATGGGTTTTGTGGTATTGGGCGAAAAAAATTGTTATCTATCCTGCAAGAGCGTTCAAGAGAGTTGGGCGTGAATCTTATATTTGAGTCCGAAGTTTTATCTGCTTCGGATTATGCAAAATCACATGATTTGGTAATAGCCGCAGACGGATTAAATTCCAAAACTCGTAGTGAATTTAAGTCCCACTTTAAACCCGATATTGAGTTACGCAAATGTCAGTTTGTTTGGCTTGGAACTCATCAAAAATTTTCTGATGCTTTCACTTTTATTTTTGAAAAAACAAAATATGGATGGATCTGGGCCCATGCCTATCAGTTTGATGAAAACACTGCGACTTTCATTGTAGAATGTGCGCAGGAGACTTTTGACAAATTTGGTTTTGCCGAACTCAGTCAGGAGGAAAGTATTAAGATTTGTGAAGAAATTTTTGCGAAACACTTAGGTGGCCATGAATTAATGACTAATGCTAATCATATTCGGGGTTCAGCCTGGATAAGATTTCCTAGGGTGCTTTGTGAGAAATGGTACTATAAAAATATCGTGCTTTTGGGCGATTCTGCAGCGACGGCACATTTTTCCATAGGCTCAGGAACAAAGCTTGCATTGGAATCTGCAATTGAACTGGTAGATTGTCTCGAATCTGAAAAAAACCTTTCCAAAGCCTTTGAAAAATATGAAGCCACTCGGCGCCTAGACGTTCTTCGTTTGCAATCAGCGGCTCGGAACTCAGTTGAATGGTTTGAAGATGTAGAAAGATATTTAGGTCTTGAGCCAACACAATTAAATTATTCTTTGTTGACCCGATCCCAAAGGATTAGCCACGAGAATTTGAGAGAGAGAGACAAGGCTTGGCTCACTTCTGCGGAACGGTGGTTCATGGATCATGCTGGAGCATCTCAAGCTTTACCCACGCGCCCACCTATGTTTGCTCCTTTTACAGTCCGTGGACTTACGCTCAAAAACCGTATTGTCGTTTCGCCGATGGCTCAGTACAAAGCTGTAGATGGTTGTCCAACTGATTGGCATTTGACTCATTATGGGGAACGCGCAAAGGGCGGAGCAGGTTTGATTTATACGGAGATGACTTGTGTAAGTGCTGATGGTCGAATTACACCTGGCTGTGCTGGACTTTATACTTCTGAACAAGAGACTGCTTGGACACGCATTACGAATTTTGTCCATAATAATACGGATGCTAAAATTTGTTGTCAGCTAGGGCATTCGGGAAGAAAAGGCTCGACTCAATTAGGTTGGGAGATCATGGATGCACCTCTTTTAGATAATAACTGGGATTTAATCTCAGCATCGGCTATTCCGTGGTCGGAAAATAACGCGACACCTTGCGAAATGACTCTTGAAGATATAGCTACGGTCAAAAATCAATTCGTCAACTCCGTATTAATGGCAAAGCAAGCCGGTTTTGACATGGTTGAGCTGCACGCGGCACACGGGTATCTTATTTCATCATTTATATCTCCAGTATCTAATCGGCGTACGGATGAATATGGTGGAAATTTTGAAAACAGGATGAGATATCCTTTGGAGGTTTTTGAGGCAATGCGTGCAGTTTGGCCCAAAGAAAAACCAATGTCAGTCAGGATTTCAGCTAATGACTGGCTAGGAGATGCTGGAATAACTCCAGAGCATGCAGTACAAATTTCTCGTGCTTTTGTTGATGCTGGGGCCGATCTGATCGATGTTTCTGCAGGTCAAACATCTATAGACGCCCAGCCTGTTTATGGAAGAATGTTTCAAACACCATTTTCGGATCGTATTCGTAATGAGACCGGCATAAAAACAATGGCTGTCGGGAATATTTACGAAGCAGATCACGCTAACTCTATTTTGATGGCAGGGCGGGCAGACTTGGTTGCTATTGGTAGGCCACATCTTTCAAACCCGTACTGGACATTGCATGAGGCCAGCAAAATTGGAGATAGGATGTCAGAAGATTGGCCTAACCCCTATCTAGCTGGCCGTGATCAAATGTGGCGTTTAGCTGATCGAGATAAGGAAATAGAGAAGCCCTAATGAGTATTCAAGGAAAACACATTGTTATTACTGGAGGGGGTTCTGGTATAGGTGCTGCAACTGCACAGTTATTGGTTAAGCAGGGGGCCAAGGTTACTATTATGGGGCGAAGAGAATCTTTACTTAAAGAGCAGAAGCTTTCCTATCAGATTTGCGATGTGACAGACGAAAAAAACGTTGGATTTGCTTTTGACGCAGCGCGTGATGAGAATGGCCCAATTTGGGGGGTAGTTGCCAATGCAGGTGCCGCGACAAGTTTACCTTTCAAAAAGGCAGATCAGGCGCATTTGGAATCCATGCTTGCAGTTAACTTGATCGGCGTATCGAATTCTTTTCGCGCTGGCTTGTCTGATATGCTAGAAATTAATAGCGGTCGAATGGTTGGAATAGCTTCAACTTCTGGGCTGAAAGGTTATGCCTATGCGAGTGCTTATGCTGCAGCAAAGCATGGCGTTATAGGACTTGTGCGTTCATTGGCAATTGAGCTTGCGCCAAAAGGTATCACAGTTAATGCAATCTGTCCTGGGTATGTTGAAACCCCATTATTGGATAGATCTATTGAAAATATTACAAATAAATCGAGCATCAACCGTCTTGAAGCAGAGAAAGTTATTCTTAAAAATAACCCTCAAGATCGATTTGTTCAGGCGGAGGAAGTTGCGGAAACCGTCCTTTGGTTATGCTCGAACGGTGCTCGTTCTGTTAATGGGCATGCTCTTTCGATTTCGGGAGGCGAAATATGAACAGTATTTTACCAGAATCTTTTTCAGAAACTTCGAAGGATCAGCTGCGAGTTTGGTTGAAAATTTTGAAGATTACTGGTCGGATTAAAGCCGAAATTCGTAGACGTTTCAGGGATGAATTCCAAACTACCTTACCTCGTTTTGACGTGATGGCAGCGCTTTATAGATACCCGAATGGCTTGAAGATGAGCGAGATTTCATCACAATTACGTGTCTCTAATGGCAATGCTACGGGAATAGTTGACCGACTGTCTTTGGACGGTTTGGTGCTGCGGGTCGCTGTAGTGGGTGATAGGAGAGCAAATCTTGTGAGCTTGACCAAAGTAGGACAAGAAGTTTTTCAAAAGTTGGCTCAAAGACATGAGGAATGGATTAGTCAACTCTTAGGAGATGTCGCTCAAGACGATCTCCAAACATTATCAACCGTTTTGGATACAGTAAATGAAAGGATAAGAAATGACATCTAAATTGGATATCTGTGACGGAGTTCGGGCAGATCTGGAAGGTTCTATTGCCAAAATTGCCCTTGCAAATCCTGCAAAGAAAAATCCTTTTACTTTTGAGAGTTATGCGGCATTGCGTGACTGGTTTTCTGCACTTAAGTACAATGATGAGGTCCATGCAGTCGTATGGTTGCCAACCGAAGGTAATTTTTCCTCAGGTGGTGATGTTCATGATATAATCGGCCCTTTAACATCCATGACAATGAAGGAGCTTCTTTCCTTTACTCGTATGACAGGTGACCTAGTTAAGTCCATGGTTGGTAGTGGAAAACCAATTGTTGCAGCTGTGGATGGTATTTGCGCTGGCGCCGGAGCGATTATTGCTATGGCCTCAGACTTACGTATTGGAACCTCTTCTAGCAAAACAGCTTTTTTGTTTAATCGCGTTGGCTTGGCAGGCTGTGATATGGGAGCATGTGCCATACTTCCTCGCATTATAGGACAGGGCCGTGCGTCAGAGTTATTATATACAGGTCGCTCAATGAGTGGTGAAGAAGGATTGAATTGGGGATTTTTTAATCAACTAGCAGAATCTGATAATTTGGAAGAAGTAGCAGTGGCACTTGCTAGTCGAATTGCCGAAGGTCCGAGATTCGCCAATATGATGACTAAGACAATGTTAGCGCAAGAATGGTCTATGAGTTTGGATCAAGCCATTGAAGCGGAGGCACAGGCTCAAGCTATTTGTATGCAGGGGCTAGATTTCAAACGTGCTTTTGAAGCCTTTGTCGCGCGTGAAAAACCGATTTTTAAGGGGGATTAATGGCGGATCAAACTTTCTTAACGTGGCCATTCTTTAGTGATAAGCATCGGGATTTGTATTCTCGTTTAAAGGAGTTCATTGCAACAGATCTTGGAACAATAAATCATGATAATATAGACCAATCTTGTAAAAAATTAGTACGTGCTTTAGGCGAGGCCAGCTTTTTAACTCATACGGGTGAGAAGTCGGGAGAATTAGATGTTCGAACGCTTTGCTTAATAAGAGAAACTCTTGCCTACCACGATGGGCTTGCCGATTTTGCTTTTGCAATGCAGGGATTGGGTTCGGGTGCAATATCGTTATTTGGGTCTGAGGAGCAAAAGCAAGAATGGCTGCCCAAAACTCGTTTTGGCAAAGCCATTTCAGCTTTTGCCTTGACAGAGCCGCAATCAGGATCTGATGTTGCAAACTCTACTATGACTGCAAAAAGGGATGGGAACCATTTTGTTTTGAATGGTGAAAAAACATGGATATCTAATGGTGGTATTGCGGACTTGTATACTGTCTTTGCTCGAACAGGTGAGGCTCCGGGAGCAAAGGGGCTTTCTGCCTTTATCGTCACGCCAGAAATTCAAGGTTTCAATGTTATTGAACGGCTGGAAACAATTGCTCCACACCCTTTGGCTCGGCTGGAATTTTCTGATTGCAAAATCCCAGCAACAGCAATGATCGGGCAACCCGGTGAGGGGTTCAAAATTGCGATGTCTGTTTTGGATATTTTTAGATCTTCTGTTGGTGCGGCGGCACTAGGTTTTGCTAGACGTGCTTTTGATGCAGCATTAGCTCGTGTAGAAACGCGAGAAATTCAAGGTTCGAAATTGTCAAATATGCAGATGATACAAGGTCATATTGCCGATATGGCAACATCAATTGATACCAGTGCCCTATTAGTTTATCGCGCGGCTTGGGCAAAAGATCAGGGTCAAGAACGGATTACTAGAGAGGCAGCGATGGCCAAGTTTTATGCCACAGAGGAAGCACAAAAAGTCATTGATCAGGCTCTTCAGATTCATGGTGGTGATGGTGTTAAAAGTGGTGTTTTAGTCGAAAAGCTTTACCGTGAAATTCGCGCGCTTCGAATTTATGAAGGTGCAAGCGATGTTCAAAAGATCATTATGGCTCGTCAAGTATTGGCGGAAAAGATAGGAGGATAAATGATGCTAGGTCCCACAGCACATATCGATACATTTGCCAGAGATAATTTACCCCCAGTGGATCAATGGCCTGAATTTAGACTAGAAGATTTCAACTACCCTGATCATCTAAATGCGGCAGTAGAGCTTACGGATAAGATGGTAGAAGCGGGTTTTGGCGATAACACAGCACTAATTGGAAATGGGAGGCGTCGAACTTATAAGGAACTTACGGATTGGTCTAATAGGCTCGCGAATGCTTTGGTGGACGATTTGGGTGTTCAGCCTGGCAATCGGGTTTTGATCCGATCTGCAAATAACCCAGCTATGGTAGCCTGCTGGTTGGCCGCTACAAAGGTGGGAGCAGTGGTTGTGAATACTATGCCTTTACTCCGGGCTACTGAACTTCGTAAATATATCGAAAAGGCTGAAATAAGCTTTGCGTTATGTGACAGCAGGCTGATGGAAGAAATGAAAATTTGTTCTGAGGATTTTCCAGAACTTAAAGTGAAGGAGTTCGATGGCACTTCCAATCATGATGCCGAACTTGACGAATTAGCTTTGGAAAAATCTGTGCAGTTTAAGGCTGTAGCAACAGGTTCTGATGATGTAGCACTTTTGAGTTTTACTAGTGGGTCAACAGGTGAACCTAAAGCAACTATGCATTTCCACCGTGATTTAATGATTGTCGCAGATGGCTATGCGAAAGAAATATTGAGGGTTTCCGATACTGATGTCTTTGTAGGGTCTCCTCCTTTGGCATTCACTTTTGGTTTGGGTGGGTTAGCGATCTTTCCCCTTCGCTTTGGTGCGGCAGCAACTCTTTTAGAAGACGCATCTCCTCCCAATTTGATTGAAATTATTGAGAAGTATAAGGCCACAGTTTGTTTCACTGCCCCTACGTCTTACCGGGTCATGTTGGCTGCAATGGAGGAAGGCGCTGATCTTTCTAGTTTACGTGCGGCCGTCAGCGCTGGTGAAACTCTTCCTGCTCCTATTTACGAGGAATGGAAGGCTAAGACGGGAAAACCTATGCTGGACGGTATTGGGGCAACCGAGCTTTTACACATATTTATCTCTAACCGATTTGAAGATCATAAACCTGCTTGCACTGGGAAACCGGTAAACGGATATTTGGCCAAGATTGTAGATGATAAGGGTCAAGAAGTTCCCGATGGTGAGATAGGGCGCCTAGCAGTGTGTGGACCAACTGGGTGTAGGTATCTTAACGACGATCGTCAGGCAGGTTATGTTATGAGTGGGTGGAATATTACCGGTGACAGTTTTTCCCGAGATGCAGAGGGTTATTTCCATTTTGCAGCCCGTAATGATGATATGATTATTTCTGCGGGGTATAACATCGCTGGCCCCGAGGTTGAGGCAGCACTTTTGGCACATAAAGCTGTTTCAGAATGTGCAGTGATAGGACTTCCCAGTGAAGAGCGAGGTGAGATTGTCGAAGCACATATTGTTTTATCCAAAGGAAACGTAGGCGACGAGGCTTTAACTAAAGAACTTCAAGACTATGTTAAATCCACAATTGCGCCCTATAAATATCCCCGTTCAATTATTTACACTGATTCTTTGCCTAAAACTCAAACCGGTAAAATCCAGAGATTCCGATTAAAAAACATCAGAACTAAAGAGGTAGAAAAATAAAGTGTATTTTATAAATATTTGGTATGCCCAAATGACTAAAATGAGTTTTCCTTTAAAGTAATTATAGAAGTTTCTTGAATAATGGTATTTGAATTTTCTCAAAAAGTTTTATTTAAGCATTGTGATCCGGCGGGGATTGTTTTCTACCCTCGATATTTTGAAATGATCAATGATTGCATTGAGACGTTTTTCTCTGACGTCATTGGCTGGCCGTTTGAGGAAATGCATAAAACAGGAGGTGTTCCCACGGTGCAAATAAATACTAAATTTTCCGTACCTAGCCGACATGGAGATCAATTATTATTGAAACTTACCGCTACCGAATTGGGCGAAAGAAGTTTTGCCACGAATATAACTGCATATGCCAATAATGAAGAAAGGTTTTCGGCTGACACAGTTTTGGTCTATGTAAACGAAGCTGGGCGACCCACAAGTTGGCCAGAGTCACATAAAATAAAAATTTTTTCATTTATGAGGTCAGAGAATGATTAATAAAATAATTCAGCCAGATGGCTGGGCCCCTGCTAAAGGCTATGCAAATGGTGTATTGACAAGGGGTAAGACTCTTTATATCGGAGGTCAAATAGGTTGGAACAGCGAAAAAGTTTTTGTATCAAAAGATTTTATTGGTCAAATGGAGCAGGTTCTTAATAACATAAAAAAAATTGTTGAAACAGCTGGCGGACAAGTTGAAAACATAACGAGATTAACTTGGTTTCTTATTGATAAGAATGATTACTTGTCTAATCAGCGTGCCGTGGGAGAGGCATATAGGAGGGTGTTTGGCCGACATTTTCCAGCCATGTCTGTGGTTGTTGTAAAAGAGCTGATTGAGGATGATGCCTTGATTGAAATTGAGGCAACAGCAGAGCTTTAAATAAGCCCTATTTTATTAATTTTGCTAACTTATAAATAGTTCTGAATCCGTCATTGCTCGATACTTTTTGAGGCCATCCTGTATAGATGAGATATTTATGATAGCACTTTCGCAATTAATGTGGCTATTGGGTTGCCAGGCTCTTACAAATGCATTCATTTTATCTGTAAATGTACCTGGGAAAACACCGTATCTTTCACCTTTGTCTTCTATTTTCTTATAAAAAGCGTTCAGCATTATAGTTCCGCAGTCTCGGCAGAAAAGTCTTCCTATTCCACCGACCCTGGGGCTATCGTCAAAAGTTCGATAATTAGGATTTCCAGGTCCACCTTTTACTTGCTGCAGATGGTCAAGGCCTTCCAAAACAGTTATTTCAAAGTTGCCAGATTTCTTTTTTCCCGTACGACAATCTATGTTTGCAGTGCTACAGTATATAACTTGATACATTGGTGCCGAGTGGGCTCGTCTACACGACCAGCAATGACAAAAAGCGGACATTTCCGGTGATTGCGTTTTAATATTGATCCTTACGGCACCACATATGCACATAGCCTGAGCTTCAGATTTGTCGCCAGAGGGATAAATTTTTTCTGAGAGAGAAATATCATTATGAGGATTAATTTGGCTTTCCATATTTGTATTTTCTCCATTAAAACTCAATTCAAATTTGACTTACTGATATTTGCTGTATTCCAGGTTATTGCTTACTACTGATGAGACTTCCGCTTCCAGAATTGTTGTATGAACAATACTAGTCGACCATTCCTTAAAAACCTTATCGCGATCATCCGCGCCAATTTCAGCAGTTTTCTCATCTGGATATATTGTAAGAGTCATTCCTGAAGAGGATGTGGTTTTAAGCACGTTGAATGAAAGTGCAGAAGCAAAAAGGTTCTTTCCGTTTTGTGACAAAAACCTCAACATTTTTTCAGTCTCATTCTCATCGACAAAGTCAACCATTACGACTCTTCCCACTAACATTTAAAACTCCTATGGATATATTTTGGTTTAGTTTCTCATTTTTCAGTTGTTATGATATATTCCAATAATAGCAGAGGATCAAAGAAGAGAGAACTAAAATTCAATGTCCAGCTTTAATCTTGAAGATGCTCCCATTCGTCGTTATCAGCATTTGGACTGGGATTCAGGTCGCTGGAATGGTTTCGAACCTAGGCCGGGTGATATCTATATTTGCACTTGTTATAAATCAGGTACTACATGGACACAAATGATTGCAGCACTTCTCGTATTCCAAGAATTAGACTTTCCATTGCCTTTGAACGAGCTATCTCCTTGGATTGATTTGGTTACGGACAGTACTGAAGAAATGCATAAAAGATTATCTGCTCAGAAGTATAGACGAATCTTAAAAACACATACTCCCCTTGACGGGTTAAAGTGGCATGCCGATGCGAGATATCTATTTGTTGGGCGAGATCCAAGAGATGTATTTGTTTCTATGATGAACCATCAAAATAATACGGATGTGCATGTCGAGCGTAAACTAGCTGCGGAAATGGGGAATAAGATAACGATCACCGACCTATTGGCACATACGGAAGAGGAGCGTTTGAAAGATTGGTTGACCAGGGGTTACTTCGAATGGGATAAAGATGGTTATCCATATTGGTCCTTGCTGCACCATGGTGAAACCTTTTGGCAGCATCGCAATCAGGAAAACATTCTAGTCCTCCACTATGGCGAGATGAAATGTGACCTAGAACGTGAGATGCGAAAAATTGCGGCGCATCTTGGCATAAAAATAGACGAGGAAATTTTTCCGGGTCTAGTTGAAGCCGCTAGTTTTGCATCAATGAAGAGAAAGGCGGATGATCTTGCACCTGGGGCAGATGCAAGCCTATGGAAGAGCAATTCTGAATTCTTTGCCAATGGTACTAGTGGTCAGTGGCAGGATCGCTGGAGTAAAGCAAACCTCGAGAGGTTAGACGCTCTCTCTCATGAATACTCTAGTGATTACATGGAATGGCTTTTAGAGAAAAAAAAGTAGTTTCAAGCCTAAAAGGTTTTTTGAGGCGGAATATTAAATTAGATTTTTTTGAAATCTCCATGCCTACCCGCCCCTTCTGAGAAACGTTTAGCACCTTTCAGTCCTTCATTTTCAATGGCCTTAAGGCCATGCTTCCACTCAAATTCGAGGCCTTGCCGAACTGACATTCCGTGAGTAGCAATGATTGATGCTCGATCAGCGCGGACGGCTTCCTGAGGAAAGCGGGCAATTTCATTTGCCATCTCTTCAGCTATTTTTCGCGCTTGGCCTTCCGGAGTAATCCTTTCACATAAACCTATTTGGTAGCATTCATCGGCTGGAACTTTCCTGCCTGTCATCGCAATTTCCAAAGCTTTGCCTTGTCCAACTAATCGTGGCAAGCGTACCGTTCCCCCATCTACCAGAGTAATGCCCCATCTCCGACAATAAACCCCAAGATAAGCAGTTTCTGCCATGACACGTATATCACACCACATTGCCAACTCCATACCTCCAGCTACGGCTGCACCTTCTATAGCTCCTATTACAGGTTTTGTGAGTTCTAACCTAGTTGGGCCTAAGCCACCTCTTGGAGGTGGATCACCATTTTTAGGAAATGAAAGAGATTGGAATTCTGATTTAAATTTCTCTTCATTTGCCAAAGATGCAGCATATTTCAAATCCCAACCAGAACAAAAATTGCCTCCCTCACCCCATAAAACTGCTGTTCGAGATTTTAAGTCATTTTCAAACTCTAGAAATGCTTCCATTAAAGCCTGTGCAGAATCTGGATTCATTCCATTTCGAACTTCTGGGCGCGAATAAATAATGGTCCAGACATGATTTTCTTTTTCAATTCTAACGGACATTTCTTTCCTCCTTCAGTCAAAATAATTCCCATTTCAAATGTCTTTAACTTCTAAAGTGCTATCTGAAATAGATATTCAACTGAAATTTTAATTATGTAAATTAGATTTGATATCTAAGTCGAATTAAAAATGATATGGTATTACTTGAAAACACTGATATTGTTTTAATTATTAAATAAATAATTTGGGATATCTTACATCTATGGTTTTAATTCCTGAAATGCCAGCCGTTGGACGCGGTTTCATTAGTCGGCTAGAGCCACCTAATATTGAAGAGCATTCTTGGATAAATCCTAAGGCCTCTAAGGTTCGGAAGGTTTCCGTAGTTTCAACAGCAGCAGTCTCAAATCGTGGAGAGAAACCTTTCTCTTGGTTGGCGAGAGATTATAGGACAATTAAAAAAACCGATAGAGATTTGGTAATGACCCATGTTGCTGCTGAGTATGATCGTACTGCATGGCAACAAGATTTAAATACAATTATGCCCTTAGACCGGTTGGAAGAAATGGCATCTGAGGGGGAGATTGGATCGGTAGCTGAAAATCATTATGCTTTTATGGGTGCTGCTGACCCCCGTGATATGGAAAAATATGCTCTAGAAGTAGCAGGGAAAATGAAGCAAGAAGCTGTAGATACAGTTTTTCTTGTTCCCGTCTGACCATTTTGTACGCGCGCCGTGTGCGGGCTGGCCCACATATTTGAATCTCAAGGTTTTTCTACGGTCCTTGTCGGCTTTGTCAGGGAACACATCGAGTTAATTAAGCCTCCACGAGGTTTGTGGTTAAACTTTCCAATGGGACGTCCTATGGGAAAGCCCAATGACCCAAAATATCAAAAGAAAGTAATTCGTGCAGCTTTTAATTTACTTGAAGCAAAATCAGGACCAATTCTTGAGGATTTTCCAGATGTGATTCCTGTAAAACATGGAAGGATGGGTTATGCACTTCCGGTAGATCTAGTAACTAAAGTAAGTGAAATCGGTGACGTTGATCAATTATTGGAAGAAGTAGAGGCTGAGGTTTCCAGCCTTCGCTCAGCTTATGTAAGTGCAAAAGCCTTTCGTGGAAGAACTACAGTCGGAGCGAGCGAAATGCCTATAAAAGAACTTCCTAATTTCATAGCAGCTTTTGTAAAGGGGCAGAAGCCGAATAGTCCAAGAAAAGGTGTTACAGCTATCCCTCAGCTTAAGCTGGTGGTAGAGGATTTGAACGCCTATTACACTGAGGCGAGAATGTACGAAGACAATATTGACGATTTTGAAATTCTTGGTAAGTGGTTTTGGGAAGAGTCGAAGGCTGGAAAATTAATTTTGGCTTTAGAAGCAGTTTCTTTAGAGAGTGAGGATAAAGTTCTTCGGCAGATAGTGGAAATGTCCCTAATTACTCCTCGGTTTTGGTCCGAAGGCCCTCTTCCGGGCACTTCTGCTTCCGGATGGTAAAAATAAAAAATTAATCTGCTTCTATTGGAAGATTTTCATCCATTGCCCATTCACTCATAGAATTATCATAAATCTCCAAGTTTTTAAATCCTAGTTGATAAAGAATAAAAGCGTCGAGAGTAGCTGCTATCCCTCCCCCACAGTAGTTTAGTATTCTCTTATCTGGAGAAATATCCATTGAATTAAAAATTTCAGCGGCCTCTTCTGGGTTTCTAAACTTACCTGTTTTTGAGTCGACAAGCTTATGAAAAGGAACATTCAAACTACTAGGTATTCTTCCGGGGCGTCCATATCTTGGATTTTCACCTGAATGGATATCTTTTGTTAATGCATTTAAAAGTATATAGGATTTGTCCCCTATGGCCTTAAGAGTAGATTCCTTTCCGACGAAAATATTTTCTCTAAAGCTAGTGTTAAATTTCGCAGGATTAAATTTTCGGACACTATCTTCAGTTGGTAAGCCTAATCTGACCCATTCATTATATCCTCCATCCAATACAGAAATTTTTTCAAATCCCAATACAAAAAGCATCCACCAAACCCTTGTTGCCCATTGGGTGCCATTTCTAGAATATAAGATAATGTGAAAAGGATCACCAACTCCTAGATTTTGAAAACTATTTTTTAGATCTAAGAAGTTTGGTAGAGTGAAACTATAGGGGCTTCCTTTTTTGGAAAGATCATTCTGAAGGTCTAAGAATGCAGAACCAGGAATATGTGACTCCTTATATTTGGAAATGCCACTCTCGACATCGTACGGCTTGCTAGGATCTTGGTCGCTATATAATAGGTAGGTCGTACAGTCGAATACTCGAATGCTCTTATCGTCAAGTCTCTTAGAAAGCCATTCACATTGTACGATATTTTCGGGGTATTTCCATGTGATATCAGTTCCCATTTGAGGCCCTTTTCTTTTAAATTGGGTTAAGGTTGTAGTCATCGTCCAGCACCTGTTCCAACCAATCAGCTACTTTACCATTCAAAGCTTCCTGAATAGCCAGATGTTCCATGTTTGAATCTGGTGTAGCCCCGTGCCAATGCTCTTCACCTGGAGGGATCCAAACTGTATCTCCTACATTAATTATTTTTGGAGATTCATTTCGGAGACCTACTAAACCAACACCACTTAGCACTAAAAGAGTTTGCCCCAAGGGATGGGTGTGCCAAGCTGTCCGCGCTCTAGGTTCAAATGAAACTTTTATTGCTCTTACCCGTGCTGGATCCGGAGCTTCTATAATAGCATCTTGCATAACATTTCCATGAAACCAATCGGATGATGCTTTTCTTTGAGGCCTACTCCCAACTTTAAATATTTTCAATATTCTCCCCCAGTTTTTTTTATGTTTAAAATGGTTGGAATATTTGGCAACCCATCCTTTTCAGTTAAAGACACACAAATGCTAGTCAAAGTTCTTGGCTCAGTATATGGCCAAGGGCGACCTCTATGCAAAATAGAACGTTCATCCCAAATTAATACGTCTCCTACTTCCCAATCATGGGAGTAGACATATTTATCCTGCGTCGCAAAACAAATTATATCTTTAATTATTTTCTCTGAATCTATTTGGGACATACCTTCTATTTGGTAGACGTGTGATGCTATATAAATTGATTCTGCACCAGTTACCGGGTTCTTAATAATTGAGTCCCATTCCTGAGGTTTCCATCTTGATATTTTATGAGATTTTGCTAATTCCGCATCAATTTGTTTCCTTGATTGCACAAAACTATGGAAGAATTTTTTATTCTTTATTTTTTCTAGAATATTCTTTGGCAATTCGTTAAGAGCAATTCTGGTTGAGGCGAGTTCTGTTTGCCCGCCAGAGGAAGGTATGGTTTTAGCTGCAATAATATTTGCCAAAGCTGGAATTGGCAAAAATGTACTGTCGGTGTGCCAAAGCATGTTTGCCTTGAGTTCAAGGGTCCGCATATCATTTTCTGAAAAAACATTACCATCTGAATCCTCGTTTGAGACTTTTGGGAGTTCAAATTTCACATAAGAGTTTTTTGCCATAGCCTCTCTATTTTCAAGTGGCCCAAAAAGGCTTGCAAACTTTATATGAGTTTCCTCGGAAAATGGTTGATCTTTAAATAGGATTGCTGAATGTTTTTCAAATAAATTTCGTATTTCTGGGTAAAGATTATTATTTGTAACTTCGTCTAAGTTAATTCCATTAACTATTACGCCGAAATTCGGGTGAAGTGGGATAGTTTTCATAATTACAATTTTCCCAGTGAGATTTATTTTCTTCTAATAAAAAATAATTGCAGTAATATGCATAGCTGTAAATAATATTTTTTGAGATCTTATAGTATGAATACAACCAATTTGGAAAGATTTGTGGATTTAGAGGCTTATCCTCTTCAGAATGTAAAATTCGTTCAGAAGTGTAATGAAACTTTGAATACTGAAGGAGTGCTTACGCTAAAAAATTTCTTGAATTGGAAAACTATTGAACAATTGGTGAAGGAAGCCAAAGAAAATCAACATAAGGCCTTTTATTCAAACTCTACACACAATATTTATTTAACGCCACAAGATGAAAATTTTCCTGAGGACCATATTTTTAATACCCAAATAACATCATCAAAAGGATGTATTACAACAGATCAAATTCCTGATTCTTCGGCTTTGAAAACAATTTATAAATCAGATATTTTCAAGAAATTTATAGCTGAAATAGTAGGTGAAAAAATACTATACGAATATGAAGATCCATTGTCCTCTATTAACGTTCACTATGCGAAAGAAGGTCAAGAACTTGGATGGCATTTTGATAACTCCAGCTTTGCAGTAACACTATTACTCCAGAAACCATTAGGTGGTGGTATTTTCGAATATGTGAAAAATGTAAGAAACTCTGAATCAGGAGAAATGGGATTTGAAGAAGCAGAAAAAATTGTATCAGGGAAGTCAAAGCCGTCTGTGTTAAGTATTGAACCGGGCACGCTTGTACTTTTCAGAGGAATGAATTCAATGCACAGGGTTACACCAACGGTTGGAGATAAAACTCGTTTTCTGGTAGTTTTTGCCTATAATGCAAAGCCTGGTGTATCTTTGTCAAAGTCAGCCCAGAAAACTTTTTATGGCAGAGTAGCTTAAACGTTACTAATCACCAGGTATCCAACTTGTACCTGCAAGAGGGACACCAGACATTGCCGCGGCCTCTACGGTAAGAGCACAAAGGTCTTCAGGTTCTAAGTTTCTAAGATCGTTTTTTCCACATGCCCGAGCAATGGTCTGTGCCTCCATTGTCCATTACTAGGTCAGGAGAAACTGCCTGCCGTTCAAAACCAATTCCAGGGTAAAGAACAATCGTAGTTGCTGAAGAAATTTCACTCCATCGTTCTGCAGGCAGTATTTCTACAACTCCAGAAACTGAAACCGAAGCTGCAGTCATCTCAATATCAGTACTAACAGTCTCG
>PVBE010343856.1_pt1 | contig 25592 bp, 18 predicted proteins | sample 1631181 | NCBI WGS metagenome assembly PVBE01 (sample SAMN08397723, study PRJNA350692) | Marine metagenome, whole genome shotgun sequencing project. | isolation source: water | place: Pacific Ocean | collected 2012-04 | reverse complement strand
TGGAGCACGCTATGACGAAAACAACGGCTCCTCTTCTGGCTCTGCGTACATCTACAAACTTGTCGATGGAGTCTGGCAAGAAACCAAACTCCTTGCAAGTGATGGGGCAAGTGATGACAACTTCGGCAACAGCGTCGCAGTAGATGGCGACAGAGTTGTTGTTGGGGCATACGCTGACGATGACTATTCTGGTAGCGCGTATATTTATGATACTGGAAGTGTCATCAACTTAGAAACAAATGAATTAACCTCTGACCTTTCACGCGCTGTCAGCGATGCATTGCCAAACGACCGTCTCGCCGTACGCAACCTCGCGTTCGCTATTGACGGAGTAGTTACTAGCGCAAATAAACCCTTACATTTTATTGGAGTTGAATCTATTTCAATTCCTGACACAATGACATGGATGCCTGGAAACAACACAATCGTCTCAGCATCTGCACAAGCAACTGGTACCGATTGGGTTATTGGCGGCTTAATGCTTGCTCCTGGAGATGGAGCAATTATTTTTGACGGTGTTACTCCTTCTATTGCAGATACTGGAAATGTTTTACTGAATGGTTCCACGCTTATTCCGGGATCAGGATTGGAAAATACTGCAGGTTTACTGTGGCTTGATGGCCAAATTGCTGGTGATGCAAGCACTGCGATTAATGGCGTAAACCGAGGTGTTGCAGATACTGTCGTATTTGGTAATTACACAAATGCAGGAACGACCATCATCAATGCAGGGACATTGTCAATTGTTGGCAATCTCGACAATTCCGGAACGCTTCTTGGCGCAGTCGATACTGGCCCGGGAGTCCGAGGAGGTGGAGATGAACCTGTTGCAGGAGATGGGATGGCAATTGGTGGTGATTACACTATTGGTATAGATGCATCACTTCAAATGATTGACTTTGGTTGGACACTCGGCGTTGGTGGCAACTTAGATTGTGCTATCAATGACAATGCCCGTTTCAATATGCGAGAAGCCACTATTTCTATGACTGGGCTAGGAAGTAATTCCCAAACATTTGAATTGATGAGTGCTGATCTTGGTGCAGTCATGGATGGGCTTGACGCTGCACTTGCTGGAAACTATCCAGTAAGGACACTTAAGGTTAAATCAGGAACGACAGTGACACTGGTTGACTTGCATGACAACGCTAATGATGGCGCTGGCTCGTGCGAAGCGCTCTATGTCGAAAACTTGATTGTGCAAACAGGCGGCACGCTCGTCACTGGAGGCTGCAATGTGTATGCAGTAAACAGTGTGATCGATGGAGTCGTCAAAGGTGTCGTGACACCAATTGGTGACATACCTGATTGCCCAAGCGATATCTCTGGCAATGACGGAGTTGTTAGTATTGAAGACTTGCTAACGCTCATTGCAGCCTTCGGTACTTCGGATCCAAATGCTGATATCAACAATGACAACATAGTTGATATTGCTGACTTATTGCTCTTGATTGCAGCATTCGGTGATTGTCCGCAGTAGATACTCTCTAAAGTTCTTGAAGGTGGCAGGCAAATGTCTGCCACCTTTTTTTATTAGACTGAATCAATTGTCAAAGTTCAAATACTTATTATCAAAGTCACTCATCCATTTAAAACAAACTACTAAAAGTAAAACCACTGCTTTGGTGGATTACGTTGTTGTCATCGATGAACAATGCTTCCACATTACTTACACTCTCAATTAGTGTTATGCCATCTTTGACTCCCATCACAAAGAGTGCGGTAGAAAGGGCGTCTGCTAGAGTTGCATCCTGTGAGATAACAGTGACAGATTGCACCCCTCTAGCAGGGTAGCCAGTTTTTGGGTCAATGATGTGGTGGTAACGAATGCCATCTTTCATAAAGAACTTCTCATAGTTACCGCTTGTTGAAACACAAGTATCTGTCAATTCAAGTACAGCAAAGTAATCTGTTTGTTCTTTTTCGGGATCACGAATTCCAACTCTCCACGGTTGTCCATTTTTAGATCCATGAACGAGAACTTGACCACCAGCAGTGATCATAAAATCCTTTAGCCCTTGTGCTACTAGTGCATCACTTGCAGCATCAAGTGCCACGCCCTTAGCTATACCGCCAAGGCCAATCATAGAGTTAGAATTAGGAAGATACATCGTGTTATCCTTCTCATCGATTAGGACAGATGTCCAATCAACTAGGGGCAGTAGTTCTCCAACTTGCTCTTTCGATGGGATGACGTTGCTTCCATCAAATTTCCACAATTTCCAAAGTGATGCCCACGTTGGATCAAATGCACCAGAGGTCAACGCAGCAATTTCAAGAGAACGCTGCACTGTTTGAAGCAAATCAGTGGGAACTTCCACTGGCTCTTTGCCAGCATAAAGATTAACACGCGTAAGGGGAGAGTATTGTTTCCATTCGCTCATGTCATTGTCGACTTGTCGAAAAATATCGAAGACAACTTGATGGTATTGAGCAGGTGCAGTAACTGTTATAGGAGTTCCCATAATTTGCTGCGTTGATTGCGTGAGTTCTGTCTCATGTTTACAACCAAAGACACTAAGAAGCAACGCAAAAAGGATTGCATGACCACCGCAGCCGCCGCCACCGCGCCACCTGTCTTTTTTACTTTTACTACCTGTCCACAACTGTATTCCCATCCAAACAGCACATGCAATTCCTAGACCAAGAATGGCAAGCAGGTATTTCATTTTAGGAACTGAACAAACCTGCGAATCCCATAAACGCCAAAGACAATAACCCTGCAATAATCATATTGAGCGCAGTGCCTTTGACGATGTTTGGAACTTTGGATAGTTCACCTTCTTCTCGTAGACCAGCCATAAGTGCAAGGGCAATCGTAAAGCCGCCACCAGCACCTAAGGCGAAGACAAGACCTTGGACGAGTGTGTAATCTTTGCTTGTTTGCGTGAGAGCCAAAAAGAGTATTGCGCAGTTAGTTGTTATAAGTGGCAAGAAAATTCCCATTGCTCTAAAGAGGGTTGGGCTAAGTTTCTTGATTACCATTTCTACAAACTGCACTGTACTGGCAATGACAATAATAAAACTGATAAGTTTCAAGTATGGAGCATGCGGAAGAATGAATGTTGTGAGGAATGTCGCTGCAAGTGATGTAATAATCATGACAAAAATCGTTGCAAGACCAAGGCGAACGGCAACACTTACTTTGCTTGACACTCCAAAGAATGGGCAAAGACCTAAAAAGTAATACAACGTAAAGTTATTCACGAGAAGAGCGCTAATGAAAATCCATGCAAGATTGCTCATGCAACTACTCCCTTACGCTGTTCAAGCCAATTGAAGAAGAGTAAAACAAAACCTAGCATCAAGAAGCCGCCTGGGGGGAGAGCCATAATGACCCACGGTTCAAAATGTTCACCGAACAATGGCGAGCCAAAGAACGTGCCAAATCCAAGAATTTCTCTTGTTGCTCCAAGGCAGAAAAGTGCAAATGCAAATCCAACTGACATGCCAGCAGCATCAGCAAGTGAGTAGCGAACCGTGTTCTTACTCGCGTACGCTTCCTGCCTACCAAGAATCAAACAATTCACGACAATCAATGCAATAAAAGCACCTAGTTCTCGATGAAGGGTTGGGGTGAATGCTTCAATTGTGTAATCGGCAACTGTTACAAAGGTTGCGATAATTACGATGTAAGTACTAATTCGTACTGGCTTGGCAATCACTTTGCGCAACACTGAAACGAGGAAACTAGATCCAATCAAAACAAAGGCAGTTGCAACTCCCATGGCAATTGCGTTCACTGCCGTATTGGTCACAGCAAGCATTGGGCACATACCAAGCACTTGTATAAAGACAGGATTTTCCTTCCATATACCCTTGAGAAACTCTTCAGATAAGTTCTTTTGCGAACTCATTTTGTTTCTCCCTCTGTGCCATCACTATCATTAGTAGTAGGTGGAATGTACTTTGGTGGTGTTCCTATTGTTTTATCATCCCAGTCTGCATGTGCACCATTGATAATTTTTACCACTGCATCAGAAGAAATCGTCGCACCAGTAATTGCATCAATATGGTGATCTTCAGTACGCCCACCTTTTACAAGTTCAACTACAGGGTCAACGTTCACATGGCTAAACTGGGATACAAATTCAGGGTCTTTGTAAATTTTGTCGCCCAATCCAGGCGTTTCCTTGCTATCGAGAATGTGCATACCCATCACTGCACGTTGAACAGGATCGTAGCCGTAAAGCAAGCGAATAGTATCTTGGAAGCCGTTACCAGAACCGACAATGGCATACCCCATGAATCCGCCATCATCTCCATATGCACCGTAAAGAATTTGTCCCGGTTCTGCGCCTGCTTCGCCTACCTTTTCAAGTTTGCCATCGACGTAGTGCAGTTCTTGCAAGTACGAGGAATCAGGGACAACCTTAAAGACCGCTTCGCGAAGTGCCTTCGCTTTATTGGCAGCAATAATTGGTGCGGTAAATTGATAAACAAACACCAAAATAAGTCCAGAAATAAGACCAGCAATGCCAAGCGTGAGAACAAGGTGAATGGGACTTGGTTCTTTTGCCGTTACTGAACAAGTGAGTTCTACATCTTTCACGTTGCAGCCCTCCCTCTCCCAAATACTCTGGGCTGGGCGATACGCTCAATCAGTGGCGTTGCTGCGTTCATCAAGAGTATTGCGTACATCACGCCTTCGGGTAATCCACCCCACAAACGTATAAGCACCACAAGCAACCCAATAGATGCGCCAAATATCCAAGCACCTTTTGGTGTTACTGGCGAAGTTACTGGATCAGTTGCCATGTACACCGCCCCAAAGAGTAAGCCGCCTGAAAGAATCATCGCCCAAGGGGTTGGATATAGCGAAGGTTTAACAAGCCACGGAATTGCTGAGAAAGCAGCGACAGCAAGTAAGATTGAAACAGGAATTCGCCAATCAAAGTCTCTTCGAAACGCCATGATGATGCCCATCAAAATAATCACGACTGCGCAAGTTTCTCCAAGAGAGCCAGCAGTGTTTCCAATAAGCAAGTCCATCCAAGGAGTTGGCTCCTGCTCAAACTTCATAAGACCAAGTGGGGAAGCCGTCGTAACTGCATCCGCACCAGACTGCATGAAAGGTGCTGCAAGGTTACTTTCGCGGATAGCTGAAAACGCCTCAATACCTCCTGAGGAGGGAGGGTTCCAAGTTGTAATTGCAGTTGGAAATGCAGCTTGCAAAAAAGCACGGCCAACAAGGGCTGGATTGAACATGTTCTGTCCAAGACCACCCATGACAAGTTTGCCTAGAGAGATGCCAACAACACCACCGAGGAAAGCCATCCACATTGCCATGCCCGGTGGCAGTGTTAGCCCAAGCAAAATGCCTGTGAGCAAACCGCTGCCATCAAAAAGCGACTTCCCTTGCTTGCCTTTTTCTGAAAAGAACCATTCAGCAAGCATTGCACCAGCAACTGAAGCAAAGATGAGCAGAAGGGCACTCCAACCGAAATACCAACACGCTGCAAAGATGACTGGGATTGTCGCAAGAATAACCTCGCCCATGAGTCGCGGCGTGCTGATCCCTCTCCGTAAGAACGGTGAAGTTTGGAGCAGTAGTTGGAAGGGTTTTTTTATCATCCCTCTTGGCTCGCTTTTAATTCACGAAGCGCACCCTTGCCGGTTCTGATCAACTGCACAATTGGAATAGACGATGGGCATACCCAACTGCAAGCGCCACATTCCATGCAATCGTTTACGTAAAAGTCATCTAATTCTTCCCAGTGCCTTGCCTGTGCTAATTTCGCAAGTCGAGCAGGATTTAGGAAATACCCGCATGCTTCTAAGCATTGGCCGCAACTAATGCACGCAAGTGTATCTTTGTGCCCCTTAGGGGCTTCTGTAAATGCTAGTAAACCACTTGTTCCTTTTAGGACAGGTACATCAAGTGAACTTAGTGGCATTCCCATCATTGGTCCGCCCATGATGACTTGTTGCGTATTTTTGTTGAGACCGCAAAACTCTAATACTTCTCGAACAGAAGTACCAACTGGAATAATCAAATTTGCAGGACGTTCAATTGCTGTACCAGCGACTGTCACAACGCGTTCGATAAGAGGAACACCTTCGTCAAACCAATCAGCGAATTGTGTCATTGTTGCTACATTATTAACAACAACTCCCACATCAAGTGGCAATTTACCTGCTGGAACTTCAATCCCATATATCGCTTTGATGAGCATCTTTTCAGCACCTTGGGGATATTTCACCTTGAGTGGAAAGATTTGTATATTGTCAAAATCCTTTGTTGCTTCTTGCATCGCGGAAATGGCATCTGGTTTGTTCTTTTCAATTCCTACACTCGTCTTTTTTGCGCCTAGAATTTTTGCAGCGATGGTGATGCCACGTACGACTGCTTCTGGCCTTTCTACCATTGTGCGATGATCGCATGTTAAGTAAGGTTCACACTCACAACCGTTAATAGCGAGATGCTCGCAATTTTTACCCTCAGGCAATTTATATTTGACGTGCGTTGGGAATGCGGCTCCGCCTAGTCCAACAAGACCTGATTGTTGAATACTTGCAACAAACTCATCGGTTGTCATTGTTAATGGATCTGCATTTTGCAACGCATTGATCTGCTGCGGCGAGTAGGGATCAGCTTCAATCTCGATACAAGTAGACAAATCTCCCCGCGGGTGCCTTCTTGGCCCAATGGCAACAACTGTTCCATCAACAGGGGAGTGTAAATTTGCAGAAACATAACCACCTGCCTCTGCAAGTAATTGCCCGCGGAAAATAGTTTCTCCTGCTTTCACGATTGGCTTTGATGGAGCGCCAAGATGTTGCGACAAGGGTAACGTGAACGTCTTTCCAAATGCCATTCGGGCAATTGGGAAGTGTTCTGTCTGATCCTTGTTCTCATGTGGGTGCACGCCGTTTCGGAATGAACCAACAATCTCCGCAACACTCATCCGCTGGTTTCCTCCGGTTTTCTCGCTTGTGCAGCCATATTCATGAGACCAGTAGTGACTGAGGCAACTGCCTGCGCATGGTATTGCTCACGAAGCGCTCCCATTTTTGTTTCGTATTCTTTTGCTAGTTTTTCTATGTCGATTGTGTGTTGTAATGCTGCATCCTCTTGCTCTCTCCTTGCAACAGCATCAAATGGTGTTACAACTCCAGATAATTCTTGTAGCATTTGCCATCGAGCGAGAATTACTTTCTCGTCATAAAAACCATCTGTAAAACGCTTTTGGGTTGCAGCCCACAAAGAAGGAGTAAGGGTTTCGTCAATAAGTGTCGAAGTGTACATTTCATTGGAGGAAATATCTAAACAAGTACCAAAGATACCTTCTTTGCTTGGATCGTAGATAAAGAGTGGGCAAACTCTACAATCAACTGCAAGTTTAGATTGCTTATTTAAATTCTCTACATCAAAACCATGTTGTTTGGGGCTTGGTGCATAAACACTAATGAGAGCAGGACCGTCGTATTGCAAAGCGCCGAGCATCGCACTTGAGAAATGGTCGGGATTGGAAGGAGAACATTGAGCGATGTAAGCACTACATGAAGTAAGTCCAAAGAGTGCGACATCATCAACCCCATCACCAAGGACCAAGACTTTTATAGGCAAATCGCTATCCAAAACCCACGCAAGTTCAGAGAGTTCATTTCGATGCATTGATGCTGCATCTGCAACAACAAGTAGAGGTGGACAGAGTGCACGCTCTTCTACATTCAAATCAGAGAGAGACAAAGCTTCGGGTTCTATTTCCGGATGTGCTGCTTTAAGAGGATTATCTAAAACGAGTTTTGCCATCCGAATGGTGTTCAAGTCAGTTAGAACTCGCTGCATTTGCCCTTCGAACAAACCAACTGACATGCTACAACCGGTATGTGAAGTATTGATAGCAACAGGTGTTGCAAAAGGATTCCAAGGGAACGTTGCAGCCCAACTGCCAGTTGCGCTGCCTGCGATAGTCAAGCCACTTCTAGCTCTTCCAAGTCCGCCTGATGATTCGGTGAGCCTTGAGGCAATATTTTCTAATTCGGTTGCTAGCGATACCATCATTCTGAGAGCTTCACCATTCACTGCAGGTGCGTCCTCTGAATCAGCCATCGAACCAAGAATCGTCGCTAAGTCAACTTCGTCTTGACCGCTTTTTTCTATTGCTTCTGCGATTGCGTCTAAGTTGCTCGTTGGGATTGCATCAGCAAGTAACGAGGTTGCGCCAGTTTTGAGAGATGTTCTTAGTTCCTCAATTTGCGTTAAAAGAGATTGCAGTTGTGGTTGCAATCCAAATTCTGCAATGCCTAACGCTTGTCTGAGCACTAATTTTGCGCCAGAGCCGACTTCAGCATCATCCCCAGCAGACATTGCATGATGACAATGACGACTTAACATAATTGCGGCTAATTTCATGCCCTCTATTTGAGAAATACGTTGAATCGTTTCGCCGCTCGTGTCAGGCAATTGTAAAATAAGATCTCGCAATGACCTTGCAGCAGAAATAGTTTCAGGCGTACGAACTGTAGGCTCGAGTCCATGCCCAGCGCAAGAAGCAATAACAAGTTCAGGTGATTTGCATGCGTCAGGATCTACGCAAAGAATCAAAAACTCATGCGATCCATCTTTGTCAAAGAAAGTAGGCGTTTTTGCAATCGGAACAATGCCAATTGCTGCGATGACTGCATCAAGGCCTTCTTGCAGGACTTCACGTTTCTCATCAGCAGGGTTCAATTCTTCAAACGCTTGAGATAATAGATCGCCAACATTGGGTTGCATATTGGATTTGGCAACTGCAATCATTTTTTTGCACAAACCGCCCGCAACGGAACGAAGGGTAGCAGCACTGCCGCCAGCTTTGAGAATGCCAGCGTCAAGTATTGCCTTCGCTGAGAGTACAAGCGCAGAGACAGATCCATCGGGACAAGTCATCCACAGGGAGGCATCTCCATCACAGTGCATAGGGTCAAAGAGTGGAAGTACTTGTGAAGCAGATTCGACTCTTCGTAGAGAAGCAGTGAGGGCTGGTATGACATTTGTGCTGAGCAATGGGCTTGCGGTGAGCAGTGACTCGTTTCCATCGTTGTACAACGTCCCGATGTGATCCCAGAAATGAGGAAGGTTGCCAAATTGATCCTCCCATAAGTTGGAATCTAGAAGTGGAGATGTCGAAGGCTGCTTTGTATGGGAAATAGTTTTTTCATCTGTACACTGAGGTAGGGCAAGTGATGAGACTTCTGGGCAAGCACGAGTTAGTTCTTGCAGCGCAGCTATTTGTTTTGGATACGTAGTGTCATCATGGTGATAAGCAACCCCAATGAAATCAGGTAAGTCGTCACCAGCTTCAATGATGCGAGCAAGCGATGCAATGTCATCAGTGGTTACTCTCATGCAATGCACTACTGAGACCTTGCAACTCAGCGTTGAGAGCGCCGCTTTGATTTCTGTCGTAAATTGAGAGTCACCGCAAAGGGTTGCAGTAGATGTATCAAGAATTACAACTTCTTTGCACGCAGACGCTGCTTCAATGAGTTCGGAGTTTGGAAAAGGACGCAAGCTGTGAATCGTAAGTGTATGTATCGATGAAACAGCGGACGCAATTCGATATAACGCGCCTTGGCAAATATACAGAACATCTTGCGATGCGCTGTTGGTTTGGGTTGTTGATGAACAAGATCGGCCAGTAAGTTTTTGCCACTCTTGTTGTGCAGATGCAAGGATTGATGGTAACTGGTTATCGTAAAATGGTGTTCTCGTTGCTCTAAAGGACGGACTTGAATGCTTATGTAGTGGAGAAAGCATCACTGGACGTTCTAAGTTCCACTTATCTGGAACTTGCCGACGTTGTTCCCCAAACATGAGACGCTGAGCTTCATTCGGACATGTAATCATTCGCTCTGGTGTACCGAGCCATGTTTCTGTCAATTCATCTGAAGGCAACGCTGCTACTAGTTTTGTCGAAAAAGTGTCAACAGCTACAATTGCAGGGACGAGCGATTCCTCAGCAACTTTTCTTGCGAACATGGTGTAATCAATTGCTTCTTGAGAAGAGGATGCAAGAAATTGCATGCACCCAGTCGTGGAAGAAGCATGATATGCATCGTACGTCACCACTTCGCTTTGATCACATAATGCTAGATGTATCACAAGCGGTAAATGTTGAGAAACACATTCAACGAGCAAATCTTGACAAGCATACATGTCAGTTGCTTTAAGAAAAACTGTTGAGCGTTCACCTGCTAAGGCGAGACCCATAGCACTAGCAAATGCACTTCTTGGATTTGGAGAAAGAAGGGCGGTATGCAATTCCATCAAGTGTGCACTCTCCTCTGCAGTAGAAGAAAAAGTATCATCTGCTAGCGAATCGGGCAATGAACCACAAAATGCGGTAGCGCCGATATATTTTGATTCAACGATTGCTATCGCTGTGAGCGGATCTATCTCACAAGGCTCGCTAGACAATATTTCGATGTCATCTTTTCTAAAGACCTTATCAAAAAGTCTACTAGTAATTGTTGAAAAGGCATTCATACAGTTACCTCCTTACGAGTGGAATGTTCTACTGTTGGTTGAATAAATTGACCACCTTCTATCCATTTAATTGCACCAGTTGGACATCGCCACGTAGCTTTTGGTGATGCTTCGCAATCATTGGTCCAATCAATTATTGGCAAGTTATTGTGCATTGAAATTTTCCCATCACTATCAGAAGCGCAACGCTCACATCCATCGCAACAAACAGAACAAACTGCGTACGCGTCGTTCCCTTCAAGTGGAGCAGTGCATTGCACAATGAGTTTCTGTGAAACTGGCATGAGGTCAAACAAGTCGCGCGGGCACGCCTCAACGCAATCATTACAAGCAGTGCAGTTTTCTACACTCACCACAGGCAGCCGTTGATCGTTCATGTGAATTGCATCAAAATCACAAGAAATCATGCAATCATCAAGACCAAGGCAACCCCAACTGCAACTCTTTCCAGCACCGCCAACAAGATGCGCTGCGCGGCAATTGGAATACCCTTCGTACTCAGCAATTTGTCTTGCCAGACCTAAGCCGCCAGCACAATGAAGACGTGCGACTAACTTATCTTGTTCTCCGGCATCGACGCCAAGAAAACCAGCAATAAGTGCAATGTCATCTGGACTTCCAACTGTACATTGGCATGGTTCTTTCACACCACCAACGATTGCTTCAGAAAAGGCACGGCAACCAGGTTCTCCACAAGCACCACAATTGGTTCCGGGTAACATTTCTTCAACGATATCAAGCCGTGGATCTTCTTCGACCTTTAGATACTTATGTGCAATCGCCAAGCAAATACCAAAAAAGGTACCAATGCTTGACATAATGACGACTGCTGTAAGCGTTGTTTCCAAAACGGATCCTTAATTAAACTCTGAAGCACGCTCTATCAGTGCATCGAGATTAGGCTCGTTAGGATTCAACGGTCCGCCGGGGTGAATACACCGCGCTGGACACACTTCTGCAGCTCTCACAATTTCCTCGTATGTGCCTGCTGTTGCATCTTTAATATATGCTTGCTTATCTTCGTTATAAACAAAGACTTGCGCGTTCACATCCATGCAATCGTTGCACGTCGTGCATAGAGGACTATCAATCCAAGGGTCGCCTAACTCTTCCTCTTGTCTTTCTTCAACAACAACTTCTTCAACTGTTTCCTCAATTGGAACGCCATTCGTTGCCGGCGAGGGCACAGTTGCTGTTGGTGCTAGTGAGGGAGAAGCAAGTGGGTTCACCAAACCACAACCACCGCCAAGTAGGACTTCTGCGAGTTGTTGCATTGCGACTTGCGAAGCAGTGGTGCGGATAGTTTCAATCTCGCAAGCGTGATTGTTTTCAATAACTTCGCGCTCTGTAGCAAATTCTGAATCCATTAGTTCGCGTTCATCTTCAACTGCTTGTTTGACGTAGGAATTGTCGATACCTGCGAGTTCTCGTAGTGTTCTCCAGTAATCAAGACGTTCTCTGCAAACATCTGTTACTTCACGAGCAACAATTAGTTTATGAATTGCCCCGTCTTGATCCGCAGCCCACAGGTAGGGCAGATATTTTGATGCCTCATCTAACGAAACATGGAGCCATTCTTCGATAGGTTTCAAGTCCTCAGATTCAATTCCGTCAGGGAGTTGCTTGAAATATTTTTGCAAATCTGTAGTAAGCATCGCACAATGTGCAAAAGTAAAAGAAAGTTCTAGTTGTTTGCTATCTACTTCACCAGTCCAAATTGGCCAGTCGTGTTCTGGTTGCGGGTTGTCTACAAGATCAAAACGCTCTGCCCAAGTTGCACCTTTTGAGGGGTCATATCTCAGAAGTGGGCACGCTCGTCCTTCAATAGCAGCATTGCCCTCAAGCCATGCTCCAAGAGGATGGGTATCTTCACTTGCAATCGTATGTAGAGTTGGACGAACGGATTCGAGCCCACACTTAATTGAATCAACAAGATGAGAGGGGTGTGAAATTGAGGTTTGTGATGCAAAACATTTTCGATGAGCTACGGCAAGATATGCAAGTTCAATTCGCTCGTGATCAAGTGTTGCCAAATCATCTCCAAGCAACAAGAGTGTAATCGGTCTCGATGAACGAAGAATTGTTGAAAGAGATGCCATGTCACCTAGAGCATCATGAACAGTTCCCACGGCAACAACTCGAGGCATTAAATCACATTCTGCATCAGAAAAACTACGCCTGCAAAAATGTTCTAGTAGGTGATCATGTCGATGGCTTTCGTAAGCATTTGCAAGTTCGAGACGCGCGGTTCTCATAGCACCAAACAAAGCAGCGTGCCGCTCTGCGATAGAATCGAATGTCTCCATTGCTTGTTTACAAAGTGCGCCACCTCCATCAACAGCAGTGGCAGAAGATGGGCTTGTAAAACCTTTGACAGATGTGGAATGCACAACGTAGATTGGCTTGTCATCTGTCTTAAGCCAGTGCTCAATCGTTTGAGCAGCTTTGTCGATGCGTGCTGTTCGCAACTCATCCATCGGCACGCTTCCTGAAGCAGTTTTGCCTAAAACTTCTTGAAGTTTATTCGTATTGATACCTGCGGCTTCCACCGTGGACTCTTTGCTGTTCAAACCCCGAAGCGCGTCGCGCATTTTGATAGCACTCTCTCGAAGTTGATGATGATTAGCATTCGCTTCAATAAGATGCAGCGCTACCGTTGGACCTGCAAGAGCGTTGCAAGGCACAAGTTTAGTACCTGCTGGAATTGCCTGTACAAGTTCTGCTCCTTTTGTTCGAAAATCATGATCTGCTTTTTCGTTAAGTGAAAGCATGTCACCGACTTTTGCACCTGCTGACCCGATCACTTTCGCAGCATCAGCAACCGTTTTGAGCGCTTCTCGAACTTGGCGTTCAACTCGAACAAGGTTATCTGAAAGCACTTTTGAATTTTCTATAGTTGCGATAATTTCTACAAAGAAATCAACAAGCGGTTGTATCTTTCCATCCTCAAGTAGAACGAGCGGATAATCAGTTCGGATCAAGGACGGGCGACGTAATGTGTGCATGACTGCGGGCAAAAGGTCGGCATCAACTTCAGACGAAACTGATGGGTCACCTGCATGAAACCTGCTAGCTTCTCGCAAAACGTCGTGCTTTGTATGTCCATCTGGTAATTGACCATCTGGAGGAAAATGTAAACCCTCCAAATCAATCAGCGGTGTTTCTTCCTCGTAATGAGCAACTTCATCAGTTGTAGACATTTTTGGCTCCTCAGATTGCGAATCGATCGAGTTGATAGTTGAGTGCGTTCATTTTGTCTTCAGGCGTAGCGTGTATGCCAACAGAACTGTAATCGTTGTAGATTGGCATATCTTCATTTTGGTAAAGCAAACCAATTGGAAGCACATCCGTTTGGTTCGCCACTGCCATCGCTTGCACTAGATTTGAAGGGTCGTGCGTTACTTTGTTCTTGTACAAACGAGTGCCGGACTCAGGAACTTCTAAACCGTTTTCATGTTCAATGAGTTGCACGAGACTTGGGTCTTCTACTGCTTCTGCAAAACATTCTTCTGAAAAGATAGGACATCGTTGGAAAATTCGAACAAAACTAAAACCTTTGTGTGCATGTGCTGCAAGCAACGTCTGGTGCATGTGCACTGGATTCCAGTCAACTGTTTGTGCAACGAATGAGCAATTTGTTATAGATAGAGTTGTTGTTGATGGGTTCAGAGGTGGAAGCGGGGCGCCTTTGGGGTGCGTGTTGGTTGATTGTCCAATGTTGCTCGTTGGCGAACTCTGATTCTTAGTAAGCGCGTAGACATTATTGTCAAACAGCATGGCGACCATGTCCATGTTGTATCGAACCGCATGCACCCAGTGACCTGCGCCAATTGAACAACAGTCGCCGTCACCAGTAGCTACCCAAACATCAAGGTCAGGACGACGAGATTTTACGCCGCACGCAACAGGGAACGCTCTACCATGTAAACCATGGAAGCCGTACGTTGACATGTAGTGTGGGAATCTACTTGAACAACCAATGCCAGAAACACAAACAGTTTTTTCTGGAAGCAACTGTTTGTCTCGGCAAATACGTTGAACTGTGCTGAGAATCCCATGGTCCCCGCAACCAGCGCACCATCTCGGAACGGCTGCTTCATAATCGTCAATGGTAAAATACCTTGGAAGCACATCGAGAGACCAATCTTGTTTTAATCCAAACATGATTATTTACTAACTCCTGCTTTAGCAGTTTTTTTTACAGGTTGTTCTACGCCAAGTTTTGTTCGTATTACATCTACAATTCGACTAGGGCCTAGAGGTTGTCCAGGCACGATTGACCAAAAATCAATTTCTTGCATAAGATGGGCTCGAAGCAAAAGCGCTAGTTGTGCTGGGCGCGGATGCGGAGTGCTTCCCATTGGATCACTGTAATTAATTTCGACTGTCATAACCTTATCGAATTTAGCGAAGATTTCTTCTAATCCAACTTCCATTGGAGAAATGTATCGAAGGTGCAGAGATGAAACAGACATGCCTTCTGCTCTCGCTCGCTCGACAGCCTCTTCAATCGCACCAAGTGTAGAGCCCCAGCCAACGATAAGTAAGTCGCCAGAGTCCTTGCCATTAACTTTTGGAGGAGTCATCGTTCTCTCAAGCGCAGCAAGTTTTCGACTTCGCATGTCGCAACCTTCTTGGTTTGCTTGTGGGTTGTAAGCTACGTGGCTCTCTGGAGTATGTGCGAGGCCAGTGAGAACATACTCTCCACCTTTTTGTCCTGGAATTGCTCGCGGTGAAATTCCTGTCTCTTCATTCCAAGCATATGCTGGAATGCCTGCATGCCAATCACTTTGATCGATAGGTGGTGCTAGCCATTCTTCCTTCGCGACTGGTCTCTTAAAAGGTGTTTGACCGGTTGCAAGGTTTGCATCTGTTAGCACGATGACGGGTGTTCGGAAAGCTTCTGCAAGTTGCCTTGCAGTGATAACACTGTGGAAACATTCTTCGATAGTGGCAGGTGCCATCACAATCTTTGGAGCATCGCCGGGTGCAGCGTAGAGTGCGTTGAGCAAGTCACCTTGTTCAACCTTCGTAGGAAGACCAGTAGAAGGGCCACCACGTTGCACGTTTACGATCACAAGTGGAACTTCAGCCATCACTGCTAGACCAATGAACTCTGTCTTTAGTGCCATACCAGGACCAGAAGTAATCGTGCAAGCTGTCTTGCCAGCATAGGACGCACCAATTGCAAAACCAATAGCCGCGATTTCATCTTCTGCTTGATGGACAAAACCACCTGCTTGATCAAAGACACCTGCAAGATAGTGCGATGCAGAAGTTGCAGGTGTAATTGGATACATGGAAACCATATCCATGCCAGAAGCCATGACGCCTAGCCCCAGAGCGATGTTACCGTTCATGACGACCAAATCGTCAGTGACGTCCATGCTTGGGATTGTGTACGTAAATGGAATATGTTCAATTGCAAACGCAACGCCTGCATCGAGAAGTTTTTGGTTCGTCGTGATAACCTTTTCGCCTTTCTTGGCGAAAATATCTGCAATTTCTTGTTTGGCAAGTTCTACATCTCGCTGGTAGATGTAACAGAGAATGCCAAGAACAAAAATGTTCTTGCCAAGTCGAGGATCTGTCATCAGCTCACTACATGCTGCATGAATTGGCAATTCAATTACGTTCAATCCACGAGCAGAAAAATCAGCAAGGGAAGAGGTGTAAGCTTCTCGGATGTGTTCATCGGGATCTGTTGCCCAAACGCTTTCTAGAAGAATGGTCGTTTCAGGACCATATGCATCTTGTGCGATTCGTCCGTAAAGAACTTGTTCGTTCAACGCAACGACAATATTCGCCTTGTCGCCGGCGTTCGTCATATCTGAACTGCCTACACGAATCCTATTACCACTCGCTCCTTCGCGGGATCGTCCGGGTGGTTTAATCTCTGCAGGAATAATTTCGACTGTCCAAATACCGTTGCCCATTTTGGCGCTGACAGTTGCAAAAAGCGTACCTGCTTTTTGAGCGCCTTCTCCAGAGTCACACACGATTTCCACAATGTGTTCATCGATTGTAGTTGGACTAGGTGTCGTTCCGTTCTTGCTTCCTGCGTTGCTCATAGGATGCAATTCTCCGAGTGGGTTAGAGAGACGTTTGCCTTCCAAGCCATCCTGCGAACACCGCTGTTCACATCTAAAAAAACCGAGACAATAAGTACTCAATGAAAGCGTTAAATTATACCAAGATAGCATCAAAAAATCGTGGTTTAAACACGTCTAATGCGTATCTTTTCGTTGATTCTTGACAGTATCCTATACCCCATGATTCTATATATAACAACGTTGTTTCTTACAGCAATTCCCACCCATCAAGCACTCTCTATTCGCCTCGATCCAGAGACTAATATGGTCTATGGGGAAACTACAATCACTGTGAAGGGCAGTGGTGATTTGATGGTTGAAGGTGCTGGTTTGTTTACTGATTTAGAAGATGGAGAGACCATCACCTATCAATGGCAGAATACATTTCAAGATGATGTTGCTTCAGGCGAAAAAATTGGGCAAATTCACAACTTCTCTGTTGATGCGCACGTGAGCGAAGAAGGGGTATTTCTTTCTGATTGGGCACCGTGGTATCCAAAACCAGTGAATCAAAGTGGTGTCCCATTTCTGAGGCTGATGGAGCTTGAGGTTGCTCCAATAGAAGGCTGGACCTTCGTTGCAAGTGGTAACCCCCTAAACGGCAAGTGGATGACACCTAGACCCGTCGATGGGATGGCACTTGTAGGAAACAAGCATGTTTCTAGGTCCAAAGCAGTCTCTACTGCCTATGGAGAGGTAGTCGTTGCAGTCAATCTTGCTCCAGATCACGAAGACAAAATCCAATATTACATTGAGGCTGCAGAACAATATCTACATCTCTACACACCGCTACTAGGAAAATACCCGTACGCCCATTTTACAATCGTTGAGAACTTCTTTTCAAGTGGCTTTGCGTACCCCGGTTTCACAGTACTTGGACCTCGTGTTGTAGGGATGGCACCAAAATCCCTTGCTCCGGGTTATTTAGACCATGAGTTGATTCACAACTGGTGGGGTAATGGTGTGTACGTTGATGCCCGCAATGGTAATTGGTGTGAAGCGCTTACAAGTTTTACTTCTAATTATGGAAGAAGAGCACTTGAGGATGGTCACGAAGCAGCACGATCTTACCGCCGAGGACTTCTTAACAAAGTTTCATTAAATCCTACTCTCGACAATGGCTCCCTTTCAAACTTTGGTTCAGCAGATCCAGATTCTGGCTCTGTGGATCGTTTTGTCGGATACGACAAAGGGGCCTTTGTATTTATGATGCTTGAAGATATTCTCAACGAAGGGGAAGTTGTTGATGCTCCTACAAGCAAAATTTGGTCAACACTCGCTCGTTTTGCAAAGGACAACATGGGCATGGCAGCTTCTTGGAAAGATATACAAATAGCTGCTGAAAAAGAGTACCCGATTCGACCAAGTGGCTGGCTTGATTCGTTTTTTACATATTGGGTTCACGAACACAACGTACCAATAACTACTCCTAACATTGAAGTAATCGAACCACAACACATAGAAATCACAAAAGGAGGTAACTGGACAGATATAGACCCTGACTATCGCTACTATCGCATTTTCCCTAAGGGACAAATTAGCCCAACGATTGCTGGAACGTTATCTGGAACAACTGTTGAAGTGGACACCACCGAAGAAGTACTTTCCGACACTGGCGCGTGGTTAGCTGAAGTGGATGCTGGAAATAACCTCCTGCTCATTGGCAAGAAACCTATTGCATTACACAATGAAGTACTTTCACAATGTGAAGACGGCATTCAATTCACGGATAAAGGTTTCACTGTTGGCGAAGAAACTTATGAAGGTGAAGATCTCGCTGTGCTTCATACAATGAATCACCCTACACGCGATGGTGAATTTATTACAGTTTTTTACAGCGTTGGAGAAGCTGGGTGGGAACGCCTTCGGTTCATCTGGTATTACACCAAAGACACAACTGTCATTTGGGATGCAAACGAAACGCTCCTTCGAAGGGTGTACGAACCTTCGACTAGGATAATTGAGTAGGCAACGCTACTTGTGGTCAAAGATGGACGCCGCCGAGACTCCGTGTGAACATAACACGCAAGTTGCAACCCTTTAAATAGTCGTTTTACGGTAGACGATAAAAACCGCCGCCTTCATCAATCAATTGCCCCTCGACTGCGAGGACTTTCCAAACTTCGCTTGGGTAATCATGTGGTGCTTCGACAGAATCAAACGTAGCTTCTTTCCCTGTCGTTAAGGGACCAATACCAAGTTTTGATTCTCTGTCGAGTTTGATAAATTTCACCCGTTTACGAAAAACTCGCATTGCCTGCTTCTTCGTTTCGTGCGAAAGTTCAGGAAGAGGTGCGTCAACTACTTCACTTCCCACTGTTGCCTCTTCACCATGTTGCAACTGCGTAACTACTGTATGAAGTTCATCTACATCCTTATGCATAATGATCTTCGCGGCGACAGAAGCATCGACGGGTGATTTTAAAAACAACTTATGCAATTGACCCCAAAGTGAACCTGCCTCATCAACAGCTGAAATTTCATTTGCAAGCTTGGCAATTTCATCAATCACATTTTGGGCGGTTTTTGTAGGAGCCTTGTACCCGCCTTTTTTCTTTTTCTTATTTTTTGACATTATTATTTACCCAATGATTGTTCGAAAAATCAATATCAGGATATGTATTGGACGGGTTAATCTTGACAGTTACAACTTGAGAGTCAAGTTGGAATTCTTGTGTATGCTTATTTGACCACGCCCAAACTGTGACAGGTAATTTGTACGTATGAATAGTTTCATCTTCACATACAATGACGACGTCGACAGGGCAGACCCAATCAGCGAGATTTAGAAAAGTGACTTTTACACCATCTTCTTGTTGTTGAACGGATTCAACTGCTTGGTCTAGTTGCAGAGCTTCTTCAAAAAATCCTCGGAAGAACCATTGCAAATCTGTACCTGATGCATCTTCCATTGTTCTGTAAAAATCTGCTGGGCGGGGAGACTTAAATGCCCAGCGATGTACATACTCCTTGAACGCAACATCGAACCGATCTTCGCCAAGAATTTCTTCTCGTAAAAAACGTAAACCATAACCAGGTTTTCGATAACTCAAGTGACCTCTTGATCTTAAAAGGTCAGGCTTTGTGTTAATTGGCGTGATTCCATTTTTAAACTTTGATGCGTCATACTTAGATACATCAGGTTTATGTTCTCTCTCGCCATAAAAACTCTCAAGAGAATAATGATTCACAAACGTGTTAAATCCCTCGTCCATCCAAGCATGTCTTCGTTCATCTGTATTCACTAACATTGGAAACCAGTCATGACCAACTTCGTGATCAGTGACATTGAACAATCCTTCATGTGAACTACCACGGCAATACACAATCATAGGATATTCCATTCCTCCAGCACGGCCACGAACGACTGACATCTGCGGCCAAGGATAGGGATAAAGCATGTCACTGTAATACTTGATTGCATGCTGCACGTACATCACGGCTTCATCCCAGACTTCCGCCGTTTCGGCAGGATATGCAGCTTGGCAAAGAACCCTGCGCACTTTCCCATCAAGATCAATAATCTCAACACTTGCTGCATCCCAGATATAACTCGCGCTCGTTGCCCAAGCAAACGTCCGAATATTCTTCCCTTCAAATTTCCATGTATTGCATTCGTCACCTTGGACTGTTCCAACTTCATCCGATGAACGAACCTTGATGACATCATCGGATTCCATTGATGCTGCTAATCGTTCACGTTCATCTATGCTTAAGACTTCATTTGGGTTGGAGAGTTCACCAGATCCAAATACCAGGTGATCGTTTGGTACCGTAATTGCAACTGTGTAGTCGCCAAAGTTTGTGTAAAACTCGCCGCGACCGATGTATGGAAGAGTGTTCCAGCCATAGACGTCGTCGTAGACACAAGGTACAGGAATCCACTGAGCAAACTCCCAAACAGGACCCTGTTCGTATGCGTCGTCGTACCCCATTCGTAAACTAGCATCTATCGAAACGGGGAATTCCCAATCCATCGTTATTGTGATTACCTCGCCACTTGCAACTTCACCATCAAAGTCTATTCGTGCAAGCGTCCCGTACCCGCTGAGTACGGCATCTTTACCTTCTACTTGCAGATCGCTAATTGTCATCCCAGCGTAACCGTCTTCTCCAACGTTACCTTCACGGCTCCGAATGGAATCATCGCGAAGTACATTTTGTTCAAGCTGAAACCAGAGATAGGTGAGTGTATCAGGAGAATTATTTGTGTATGTCACAGTCTGGGATGCCAGCAACGTATTCGTTTCTACGTCAAGTTTCGCAACAATGTCATGATCTACTTGTTGTTGCCAATACTCATTTCCAGGTGCGCCGCTACCAGTTCGAACTGATGTAGGTGCTGGCAAAAGCATTTGCTTAAACACACTGCCGTTCGTTGCATAGTTAGTTGTTCTTTGGTTTGATTTGCAGCCAAAAGTAACACACAAAATTAAAACAAATATGCGGGTCATACTGCTGGCCGATCCACTGCTACGTATTCAATCCCAGTTTCTTCAAAAAGAATCAAACTCTTCTCAATTGAATCGTTCCAATGCTCATCGCCTTTTGCAACATCCCACGTCACTACTCGAGTAATACCAGCCTGCACAATGGAGAGCGAACAGTGAATGCACGGGCTGAATGTTGAATAGAGTGTTGCGTCAATTGGCGACACACCATTTCTCGCACATTGAATGATTGCGTTCATCTCAGCATGGACGATAAGATCATATTTAACTGGGCGTTGCAGCCGTTCTTCATGATCTGCAAACCCACGAGGAAGTCCGTTGTATCCTGTTGCAATCACTTGTTTTAAAGGCGAAACAATAACAGCCCCAACCCCTCTAGAAGGGTCCTTGCTCCATGTTGCAATGGAGTCAGCTAAAGTTAAAAAACGTGCATCCCATTTTTCTTGCATAGTTGTTACTTCTTTGGCACTACGCCTGTAATTCTAAAACGAAGAACTTCTTCACCCGGTACATCAGTTTGAACAAGTAATTCGCCTGAAACTTGACCTGTGTGATTCCTTGGCAGCGTACCGCTGACAACCAATTCGTATGCCATACCTTCTGTAGATGGGATTTGTACTGCTGTAGCGTTCATGCCAACAACATTCGGACTTAAGATAGTAGCATTGGTAATTGCAAACATTTCACCATCTGTTCTGTAAATTCTAATCTGTTTGTGATACGCACCTCCACTCACCAAAGAGCCTAACCGAGCAATAAAATCACTTGCTTTGAGTTTGCCAAATGTTTTTCCATTCGCAAAAACCGTAAATGTATGCTCGATAGGGGTGCCATCTGGCATTGTCCCCTTACCAGTCACTGCTAACTGGCTATGGAAAGCGCCCCAAGGCATATCTGGAGAGATTTTGATTTGTATTTGCTTTGGCAGACCGACAGGTGTATCTATTTCTTGGCCAGTGACGAATCCCCCATGCTTGCCGGTGCCTTTAATATCAGTAATCACAAAGTCAGCTGGTGCTGGTGTAAACGAAAATGTGCTTGTAGTTTCTTGACCCATTGTCATTTCACCAAGTTGGACAAACTTAGGATTCACATCAACAATTGGCAGTACGTTTGAACGAATCCAAAATGTTTTCTCAGGCTCAAGGGAAGCATTGGAAAAGATGGTGACTTTCTTGTCTTGCTTTTTCGATTTGCCTTTTGGATCAAAACGTACCCGAATGATGCTTTGCTCTCCTGGTTGTAGTATTTTTTTATCTGCAACAGGTTTTGTGCATCCACAGCCAGCTTTCATATCTTTAATCACGAGCGTTTCTGTGCCATGATTGATGAAAGGAAAAATGCAATCAACGGATTTGTTATCCCAAATCTCTCCAAAATCATATTCATCAAAATCAAAGGTGATATCGGGACCCACACTTGGTGTCCTACTGGGAGTTTCCATCTGAGATTTTGGCATTTCAACTTGCTGTTCTCCTTGTTTTGAAGCGGGCTCAGCAGAGGGCTCTTCATACAACGAACAAGAAATGATTGAGGAGAACAACGCTGCTATGACGATTATTTTTAAAATTCTCTGCATACGTGAAGTTTACCATACCCCAATTCGTAGGAGTTTCCATCGCCATGAATACAATCTCTATATTAATGACGCTTTCTCTCAGTTCAGTCATCACATCGAGCCTGCAAACTCCTGAGGGACCAGGAGAATATCTTGCAGAAATGATGAAGAAGGGCGAAATCTATGCAGCGCCCAGTGATCAACACTCATTCCTTGAACGATTCACTGGGACATGGACAACTTCCTCCATCGTCATGGATACTGAGCCACAAAAAGGCACATCAAAAAACACCATGATCTTAGGAGGGCGATTTCTAGAGATGGGGTATCAAGGCGACTTTTTAGGGATAGAATTAGAAGGTAAAGTGACATTAGGGTTTGACAATTACAAACATAAATTCACTGTTGTGTATATTGATAACTTGAATACTTCTACCAGAACTGCAGAGGGAATTCTTGACAAGTCTGGCGATGTTCTAACGCTCTGGGGAACCACGGATGAGTGGATGACTGATGAGCATGACAAGCCTGTCATGTATAGGTATACAATGCGTAATCCGAGTACAATTGTATTTGAAGTACATGATCTATCGATCGTTTCAGGCGAAACTAAAGTGATCGAAGTGACTTACACAAAAGAACACATAGCGAATGACAGACCAAGAACGCGAAAAGATATTGCCTCTCATTATTGAGTTGGCTAAAACATTGCATGCCTTCGGCACACCTGCACATCGCCTTGAATGTGCTGTCAAAGAGGCTGGTGAAGCCCTAGGCATGACCGTCTCTGTATTTTCAGTTCCAACATCGTTGATGCTCTCCTTTGGAGAGCCGCACCAAATGCAAACTGCAATAATTCGAGTTGAACCTGGTTTTTTTGATCTTGCACGATTAGGGAAAGTTGACAAAATTCTCAACCGCATTCTTGATCAAACAATCTCACACGACAAAGCGCTTGCGGATCTGAAACAAGTGCAAGCTTCCCCTACAGAATGGGGTGGCAAGAGCATGATTTTCGGATTCAGTCTTGCAGGTTGCGCTGCTGCTCGTTTTTTTGGTGGGGGAGTTCCTGAAATTCTCATCGCAGGTCTTGCCGGCCTCATTGTTGGTTTTATCATGCTGATGCCAGCCAAAAAATCCGAACGCGAACCTCTTGCAGATTTGCTTGCTGCTACCTCTGCCTCTTTTATTGCTTGGATTGCGACACTCTTTGTACCTTCACTCTCACCTGCAGTTGTTATTCTTGCTGCAATAGTTGTCCTGCTTCCAGGGCTTACCACAACTTTGGCAATTAATGAATTAGCGACAAGACATCTTGCATCTGGATCCGCGAGGTTGATGCAAGCGCTTATGGGTTTTTTAGCGTTGACTATCGGGTCACTTATCGGGGAAAAACTAGCAACCACAATTCCTGGAGTGCACGCATCAGCTGCAACCCCACTTGAACCATGGACGTTTATTCCTGCATTGCTTCTTTCTGGCATTGCTCTCTCTCTGTTATTTGATGCAAAGTTACGTGACATGCCGTGGATTATTCTTTCAGGTGCATTGGGCTTTGTTTGTGCACGTTTTGGAGGTGAGAATTTTGGTCCTGAACTAGGTGTCACAATTGGCGCGTTCATGGTTGGCATTTCTGGCAATCTTTATCGAAGGATAGTAGATGCCCCAGCTGCGACGCTCACTGTTCCGGGCATGATGTTACTCGTCCCCGGCGGACTTGGTCTTCAAAGTGTTGAGAACCTCATCCAAACAAAATCCACTGCGAGCATCAGTCTTGTCATGACAGTCTTTACCATTGCTGGGGGACTCGTAACTGGTTTATTATTTGCAAATCTTATTTGCCCAGCTCGTAAACCTATCTAGCACAGCGCCTCTTTGGCAATGTGTATTTATGTTGCCAACACCAATGAGGATACCTGACGACATTGCAAGGCCATGTCCACATCGTGCTTTTCGCAAACAATAAAAAAAGGGACGACCAAATGGTCGTCCCTTTCTAAGAGTTACAAGAAGTTACTCGACGGTCAAGCGATAAGCAGAATCACCTGCCCCTTGTTGCCACGGACCAAATCCGAAGCCACCATTAGGATTTGCTTGCCAGTACACACCGTCACCTGCGGCACCAGTGTAGTCGGCGATTCCTGTTTGACCATTTACACTAAAATCATTCCAAGGAATCACAGCAATGTAGTATTCTCCAACTGGTAGAGTTACGTCAATATCAAAACTCACCAATTCGCCAGCACCAGACCATGAAGGCAGGTTAGGAGTCACGACATCGATGGAATACACATCACCAACAAGATCTGCACCAGCAGCATCGGGGCTGCTATACACACTAATTGTGTAATTAGTGACTGGTGCGATATTTACGAAACCATTCCAACCGTTAATCACTGCTTCGATCGCTACAACATGTGATGAAGCATCGAATGAGAAATTATCCATGGTTGCAATGTTATACGCTTCGTTTGCTGCTTCAAAGATCTGACTTGCTGTGATGTTCCCACCAATATCACTACCGTCATCACCACCAATTTGGTCGAACGCACTAGGAACACAGCTCACATCTGCACAAAGAGTGTTAAGCCCTGCAAATGTACCGCCAAATGCTGCACAATCCGCATCGGATAATCCGTCAAGACATGATTGATCAGCCATGCAGCATGCACCATACATTGGTTGGCAATTGTTGATATCAGCACAAGTGTCACCGTAATGCCAGTCACCACCGAGTGCGTTGCAATCACTCAAGGAGTTTTCGCCAACGCAATTTGAATTTACGCAACAAGCACCCATAGCTGCTGCGCCTGCATCAAGACGGAACCAGTAGTTTGCACCATTTGCACAATTCCAATCAGTATTCCAATCATTAGGACCTACCCAGAAGCAGTAGTTTCCTGGAGCAAGTTCAGCGAAGTCGTAATTCACAACCGCGCCCGGATCAACAGTGGCATATTCTACAAAGGCACCTGCGTCGAGATCGACGATACCAAAGAGTGCAGTAGCGGTTTCAG
>PVBE010347004.1_pt1 | contig 25608 bp, 23 predicted proteins | sample 1631181 | NCBI WGS metagenome assembly PVBE01 (sample SAMN08397723, study PRJNA350692) | Marine metagenome, whole genome shotgun sequencing project. | isolation source: water | place: Pacific Ocean | collected 2012-04 | reverse complement strand
GCTGCGCCGGAACCAATTTGAAACGAATTAGCTCCGATAGTTGTGATCTGTGTCGAAGACGCTAAAGCCTCGTCCTTAAAAAATTCAAGTAACGATCCAGACGCAAAATCGGGATGGTGTAGCCAAACTGACTTTGAAGATCCGCGTTCAAAAAGCAAAACGCAATATCGACTGGTGCCAAGCGAGTGCGTGACCGTTGTCGCAGCCCCATTTGAATGAGACGCGCTACCGGCAGCGGTCAGATAACTGGCACCTATTCGGATCGAATGTCCTGCCCAATTATCACTGCCGCTAAGTGTGCTGGTTGACTGATACGTCGAAAGATCGTCCTCGCTGCCATCTCCGATAAATTCATTGCTGCTATCATCTCCGAATCTGTAAATGTACGCTTCAACGCTTGACCTATTTTTAAGGATATCAACGTAGTTTGTACTCCAGTCGCTACGTGCTGTGGCAACGGCGCTCACGATGTTGGATTCGGTTGCTAACGTCGTTATGAATCCATCGACGCCTTGAATTTCTTGCGGCTCAACATTTGCAGAGTTAATTTCTGAAAATCCTGTTGGCGGTGTGTGCGAAAAGTCACCTGAAGAAAATCGAAATTTATAGGTTTCGTTATAACTACCGCCACGGGAAATATACGGAAACCACGGGCCGTTTCCAGTTTTCCAACTCAGCGAGGTCGCCCCGCTCCCGTCAATAGCCGGTGTTGTGCCATCAGCCCAAGTATTATTTTTTCCTAACCAAAATTTCCCGTTATCGAGGTCAATGGCAAATTGCAAAATGTCGCCGTTAGAGACTACGTTTGTGCCAGTGAAGTTATTAGTGTCCGTCGCTCCTCCTTCGTCATAGTAAGTCCCGTCGTAAGTCGTCATGCCAATAGATGATGTGATCATTGGCACACTTGTAAAATAAACGTCGCTTGCAAAACCTCCGTCAGCAATACCTAAAGAAGACCCACCACCAGTGGCGAAGGAAACAACCTCTACCTCAAAATAATAAGCGCCCTCTGTGATTCCTTGCGTCGCAAACAGCGTGCGATTATTCGTCGTCGTGGCGACTTTTAAATTCCCCTCAGACAATGTCATGTCTGCGCCATCCGTCGCCGATAACGGATTTAAAGATGGATAAACTAAGCTCGGCGTGTTCGTACTTTGATTTGCCGCCGCCATGCTCGTAGGTGTGAGATCATTGAAAACTTTGGTCGCAGTCCAATCTAGTTGGCCGATATAAATATCGTGACTAACTGTATCAGTCAGCGTCATCCAGTGATAAGTATACCCTGTCGAAGTTGTTATATCACTGGACGAAAAACTAAACGCACTAGAGCTACCAAATCCGGTTGTACTTATTACACCACTGTCTGCGAGAAGTGTACCGTCTGTGCCAGATGAGGGTGCGCTATTACTACCGTATAAACGCAATTGCCCTTCAGAACTGCCTCTAAAAAATTTACCAGTGTAGTTATCTGGAGGAAAAATTGATACTGAATCAATGATAGTTGATCTACCATTCCAATTTTTACCAGCGAAGCCCTCTGTTCCACTTACGTTTGCAGAGGTTCCACTGCTGGTGTGGTGAGTATCATCGAAAACTGCTGCTAATCCACCGTTACTGGTCATGTTACCAATGTTTGTGCCGGTTGTTCCCGGCATCGTCGCACCAGAACCGACACTATTATCGATGGAACTTGTCGATGCACCAAGATTTGTGCCTTCTGAAAACTCAAGGAAAAATGAATTAGTAGAGCCAGTATTTACGAGCGTTTTAATTTCCGAATGTTCTTGAGGCCCGAACTGACTGCCACTGGTCCCAAACGTGAAACTGTCAAGTAGATCGCTGATGCTTAAATCAGAATTCTGGAATGATTTATTTTCGATCATGCAAAATTGTGCCAGCGACACGTTTGCATCTTCGCCACCGTTGTAGCTGTACCTACCAATTTCGTGTAAAACATTACCGTTGAATGCTGTCGTTTCGTCCGTGGGTGTGCTGGTGCTTGCCGACAGCGACGTGACCTCGACACCATTGACAAACATTTTAATTCTGTCAGCGGCGGTGACTCCACTGGCGGAATCAAAACTTACGCAAATATGCATCCACGCGGCGGTGTCGCGATATTTTGCGCTGCTTGTTTTCCTTGCAGTTGTGCTACCTTGATAAACGGCAAAATCAAGATTGTCTGCGTCATCAAATCTGATCCAAGTTAGGTTGCCAGTAGCAGTACCAGCAGAAAGAATTGTTTGGGCCGCGCCGGTGTTGACCGCGTGTCGCTGGACCCAAAACGCGACGATCCAGCGCGTTGTTGTTCCGGCACTTGGTGTTCTAGTTAGATAATCTGACGAGCCATCCAACCAAGCTGAATTGCCGATAAGCTCGGGGTCGAATCCGCCGCCGGGATTAAACCATTTTCCTTCGCTAAACATGCGACCTACCCAAACGCCAATTGCGGTGCGCCGAGAAGCACACTGTTGTCTGCCTTAACGATGTACGGGACAACATCGTAAGCGTTATTTGCTGTCGATAACGTGATGCCCGCCGCACCCGCAGTTTCGTAGTCGCCGTGAAGCGATAGCGTTCCGGCGCTTGAACTCGACGGCTGGATGAAAATGATGACGCCGCACTGTCCGATCTGTGATGCTTCAGTTGTTGGTGCCGCCAGCGTGTTACTGCCGCTTGCTAATGTGATTATGAAATTTGTGTAGGTGTCGTAATCGAGAACGCCGCTGGATGCCGACAGCGCGGCGGTGGACGTGGACGGTACTTGCGCCTTCGTGAATGTTTGCTGGACGTTTGTGTACACTACATTGGCTAGTCCAAGATTTGTGCGTGCCGTCGCCGCCGCTGCAAGATCACTCAAATTATTTGACGCAAGTAATCCATAACTATCAACTGCTTGCTTTGTGCGTAAGGCTGTCATGCCTTTCGTGTTCTCTGACCCGCCCTCCGCTTCCGCCTGTGAAGCCGCTGCTGAGAAAACGCCGTCGCTTCCCGCGCTACCCGTGGCTCCCGTGGCTCCCACGGGTATACCAAGGCTAAGAGCGAGTGCACCTGTGCTCTCCGTGAACGTTGCTGACCCCGTAGGACTACCACCAACGCTCACGCCAGACGTACTAACGCTCACGCTCACAACCCTGCCCGCAACCTCTACCAGCGCGTTCCCTGCCGCGTTAAACCCTAACAACTTGTTTTCGCGATCCGCAGCAGTAGAAACCCCAAGTTCCGTGGCGAGTCCGCTAGTGTCTCCCACAGGCAACCGAACTGACCGCGCAATATCGGTGTTTAGTTGCTGCGTTGCCATCGTCAGCTTATCTAACGCCTTCTCTAAATCGGCAGACGGTAAGGCTTCGTTTTCCTGAAAATCATCTATTTGCGTCAGATCAACCTCGCGCTCAATCACAAGTTTGTCGGGCGTGCCGCCGCCCGTTGGCGCGGAACTCATAGTGACGGTTGCGCTGGTGAGATCAGACGCCAAAGCAACCGTGTAATGACTGTCCAAGGTTTGCGTTGTTGCGCTGCCCGCCGCGTTGACAAGCGTCACCGTCAGGTCCGCCGCCGCCAGGACCGGGTAATTAAAGGCAAACGCCGTCGTGCTGCCATTCCCCGTGAATTCGACTCGCGTTACTGTTGATGATAATGTCATGTCATACCCTCAATTAGTTGTTATATTAACAACACATCATTCAAAAAAATACTACCGCGAATACCGTGGTGCGCGCTTTGGTAAAAAATCGCCGTGACGCCACCACATTCCTTGTCCTGTCTCTCTTTTCAGTCGACTCACTGAGCGACGATGGGAGCGCATAGCCTTTGGATCGACTTCCTTTTGCAATTGCTCTATGACCATCCTTTGCAAAACGAGTTTGCTCCACCACAAATTTGAACCCGGCCCGTGATTTTTCCCCCATCTCAACATTTCCCTCCCAAAATGTGTGTCTTTACCGTCTATCATTTCTTCAAGATTACCCCAGGTCAGGTTTCTCGTTTCATTTATGAATTGCACCACCGGTCCCGCCGCCGTTTCGGTCAAGCCTCCGCCGTATCTGTTGACGTTACTAAACAAAAAATCGCCCCAAATGCTCAACCCACCACCAGCGAGCGCCGCTTTAGCCCAAAACCGTTTTTCGTTCATGTCCATTACGTCTCGACCCGCCGCAATCTCACGCATCTGCACACCCAGAGCACCCATAACGCTCATGCCGATGCCAAGCTGTGCATAATAGCTAGCTTTGCCACCCGTTGTGTTCTTCAGCATTCCGCGCATTCCGTGCAACAAAGCAATCGTAACCGGGAAGCTCTTAAACATCGCTGTTGATCGAACAAGCTCCCCCGGTAGTGTACCCGGCATGGTGTCCGAAATCAGTGCCGCGCGCGACCGCAATGATGCTGACGGCACGGCAAAATCAACCTCAGACATAATCAATTCTTGGAATTTGTCTGCTACATCATTGCGACGAATTTCTCCAAACCGCGCGTCATCTATTAGGTCGTTCGGTCGAAGAAACTTTGATCCGCTGTTGTCGTACAACTGCACCTGACGCATTACGTTCCAATCGTCTTCAGTGATACCGTGTCGCCGTAGCATCTCCACAAACGGTAGATCATCAAAACGCTTGCTCACACTGTCCGCAAAGTTACCCATTAGTTCCATGCCAGTTGCCCAGCGCATCGCTTGCGTGTGCGGAGTGAGGAAGCTGCCGCGTAAAATAACGTCACTTATTCGACGCGTCAGTTGAGGTCCGAACATTTCACCAAAAAACCGCTGATGCCCCATTGCGATACTCGTTGCGCTCGACGCAATTAAACCAGACCGGACTGCAAGCCGCTGATCTGCCTTATTCGCCGGGTTCATCATTTTAAAATATTGCATTAAACTCAATGCACCTTTTGTCCTATTAAAACGGTGCATTAGCGCCTTCGTGAAAAAATCAGTCGGGGCGGCGAGCAAAAAAGCCGCCCCCATCTTCGCGCTGACAAGAATATTGCGCGTTCCAGCAAACCCGTTCGCCCACAAATTTCCCGCAGAGGCACCTCTAGAAAACGTGATGATGTTATAAAGCTCATCAATTTTTTTTGTGATGTTTTCTGATTTTCCGCTTGCTGTATCTCTCAAAATTAAGTTGCTTTCCGGTTCAATATTTACCGCATCGCGGGACGCCGCGTGTTCTACGACAACCTTCTTCAACCATTGCACCGTCGAAGCCGGGTTTGGGCCAAACTTCTCCATCATGGCAATATCGCGGCTCATACTTTCGGCGTGCGCCACAAACTGATCGAAAACGTCACCCTCACCGTAACGCTCGTTTATATAAATCCAGTCGTCCGAGGTTTTATAAGTAAAGTAACGATGGTTGCTCACCCTTGTTGCCACCGACGCGCCATAGGTTTTCAACGGGTCAGCTTTGTTCATTCCCTCTGTTTTTATCGTTGACCACGCTTCCTTAAGCGCGTCTTCACGAAGTTCTTCTGGCACTTCTCTATACACCCGCACGCCTCGGGCATTCAGGTAGCCATGTTCCTCGCCTACTGTCCGCCAATCAACGCGCGCGTTCATATCCTCCACAAACTTTTCGAGTCCCGCCCTCCTAACGAGCCTAGATGCAAGTTGTTGTGGCAACCTCCACCCACCGCCGCTCTCCCGTAAACGAATATCTGCACCGGCTAAATTGGCGCGCTTACGCGCTAACTCTGACATTGCACCAAGCGCTTCAGCCATTTCTTTAGCTGAGACATCGCTCGTACCTTCCCCGTATATTTCCCTTATAATATTTTTCATTCCGGCCTTTGGGCGAACTGTTCCAGCGTACTTTGGCGCGTACTTATCAAGCACGCTTTCCATCTTGCTATGGAGTAACCCTAAAATACGGTCTTTACGTTTTTCATAATTTCCAAAAGGCGCGAAGTCGGAATTATCGAACAGCGCAATAGCCGCCTTATTCCAGTCTTCTTCGCCTTTAGATGTTCTGTACTCACGTAAGTTTTGCGCAATTCTCTTTCGGACCCGCATTGTCGCTAGAGCTTGACGCTTCTTGACTGCGTTATTCTCTTTGTTCCGTTTTTTGAGTGCCTTCGCCGCCGCCAAGTCTGACAGAGCTTCGCCATGTCCCTCTGCCCGGTATTCTTCTTTAATGTCATCAAGCAACTTCACCGCTTCATCGTATTGGCTTTGCGTAATGTGATTGTCGGCAGTTGCGGTTGCTAGGCATTTATCAACACTCATTTCACACAAGCCTCCAAAACTGCATCTAAAGATTCATCCGCCTCAAACTCATCCAAATACGATTTCACGGTGCGCGGGACCAAGGTGACTTGTCTATCGACCACAGCAAACTCAAAAACCTCGTCAGTCTCTTCTATTCCTTCGTCCGCTAAACGCTGAACGGAATTATCAACGTCAACATCTATTGTCTCTTCAAGCTCATCAATTGTCTGGCTAGCACGGTCAGCGTCCGCAATGCGCGCCGCATGCGAGCGTCCGCGATGCAAGGTATCGTCCATATGCTCTTTATATGCTTCACTCTCTTCGAATGCGCGCCCTTCTGCTTCCATTTCATCTTGCCGAATTTCCGGCGGTCTATCGTCCGGAGTTCCGCGCGTGCGTTCAGCATGCAAAATGCGCCCAACTTGTTCCGGCGTCATGTCCGACGTGATACCCATCTTGTCGTACTCGTCCGCCATAGCATCCGTTGCGCGCAGTTCATCATCGAGCGCACGTTGCACATCACCGGCGTAGATTGGTCGCCCTTCACCAGCGCGCGCGCTCTTGCCTTGAAACCAAACATCCGCCGCTATTGCATCATATAAATCACTGTCGGAAATTTCGTTGTAATCGCGAGCATGTGGGAAATACCCAGCGTCAAACGCTGCTTCTTTCACGTAATCAATCGTATTCTCTAGGTTAGCTGTCGGATGCGCGTCGTCAGCTTGCTTGCGAACAAGTCCCGGCAATGATCGATTGGTTACATCGCGTGACGCCAACTCCCCACCCTGATCTACCAGCCCGCCACGATTTTTTATGAACCGCGATAGGCTAACAACTTTTTGCCCTAGTTTTTTTGACAGTTCGCTCGCTTTAAGCCCTTGTGGTGCGCGCCTCATCAATTCTATCACGCCTTCCGCTTCCTCTAACATGAAGTCGCGTGACGTTGGTTCTCCCTCTGGAGCGGCTCGGTGAGGTGGGACTGGTTCGTGCGGTGACGTTCCCCAGCTTTCTAATTCTTTGCGCGTCCGGTCAAACAAATCTCTGGATCGCGCAGTACCCGACCCATCGTTTGAATAGGGATTGCGTGCTGCGTTTTCGGCATCGATTTCATTTGCTAGAGCCGCCGCTCGCGCTTCTGATGGTTGTCCTCTTAATCTTTCTGGATCAGACAAATTATCAGCTAAATCACGCATGCTCATGCGCGCCGCAGCTTGCCCATCGCGATTCTGTATTTTCTTTAAACCCGCACCAACGCCCTCAAACAACCCGCGAAACGCGCCCCCGCCGACGCTCGCCGCACCAATATGAAACGCCATATCGCCGCCAGTGTGCTTTAACCCCAGTAACCGCCTATTTTCGGCAACTCCGAAAAATTGGTTCTGTGCCTCAATAAGCGCTTGCAGTCCCATTTCCGTACCAATGCGTCTGAGCACCGTGCGCCCAAAACCGCCCACACCTAAAGTCGCAAGGTTTACCGGGTCACGATATGTAAACGCGCCCGCCATACTACCAGCAAAAAAACCTGTCGACCCTAGCCCACCCGCACGCTTAAAACTCTCCTGTGCTATTGCTGTTTTCTTTTGTGCGTCCGTTTTTACACGACCCCACATTTCCTCATAAGTGCTGATCTGTGGATATTGTTTTTTGAGTTCTTCTAAACGTTTACGTTTTTTTTGATATTCTTTGAACCAATCTTGTGGACTGGTTGACCCGCCCGTCAATAGATGACTTGGTAATGGTTCCGGCGTTTCTCCTTCAGCCTCTTTTGCCGCGCGTAAATATAAAGAAATCGCTTCGTTAAATGAGGCTAATCGCTCGCCCGTCAATTCATAAATTAAGTCGTCGTTTTTTTCGTCTTCGTCCAACATCGAAAACTCTAAACCAAACTGACTGTATGCCGCCGTCGATTCATTAAACGCCGCCGCAAAGTTTTCGCCAAAACCACTTTCTGCACCAATAGTTGGGCTAAAATTGTATCGTGATTGGCTAGCGCTTGGGCCGTTTGTTAAAAAGCTCATCCGAGTTCACTGCCAATGTTATTGGCAACGTACTGCGTCTCTGTTCCCGCGCCCGCTGCCGTGTTGTAAAATTTCTTCCAGGCTTCCGCCCTACCCTGCAACGTTTGCGGGATACTTGCGTTAAATCTCTTGACGTATAAAGCAGCGGCTAAAGCGCTGATGAGCGGTACATCTAAAGCATCGGCGGATAGCTTTGACCAATCAATGCCGGTTAGTGCTTTGATGCGTTTTCGATCTTCTTCTAGCGATGGCGCAGTTTTCGTTTCCTCAAATCCAGATTTAGTACCATCATTTACTTGCCAAATTCCCCTATCGCCATTCTTTCTGAACGTATTTTTGGCTTTTCCTAAATTACTTTCTTGCCGCGCAATCTCTACCAAAAACTCGTGCGCTAACGTTCTTTCGCTTTCGTTAAATAAAATTTCTGCCGCCGAATGCGCCGCCGCATGGGTCGCGTGAGCGCCTCCGCGTCCAACGTTTAGCTCTATTGCCTCAACCTTAAAACCACCACCAAGCACAGCAAATTCGCTTTCTCTATCATCCGCCGCCGACATATTGGTATTGGTTTTCTTATCGCTGGTGATTGGTCGCAAAAGACCACGCGGGCGAGCGTCATCATCCTGGTAAACTTCTTCTTCATCAACCGGCCCATACGGACCAACTATAGGCTCGGGCGGCTCGGGCGCGTCATCCTGGTCATCGATATCAACCGTCGCGTTTAGCGTCACGATATCATGCGCCCTCATCGCCTTTTCATATTCAACCGTCGCATCTACAAAATGCGCCACACTCATTAATTGCGTACGTTTTGTCGTGTGCTCGTTGCCTTTATCGTTTTGGCGCGCTGCATCCCGCGCCGCTTTCAATCGGTCGATGCCTGTGAATGCTTTTTGCCTGAACCTGTCGGCTAGTGCGCGCTTTCTAGCCTCATTGGCTGGCGAGCTTAAATTGCTGGGTCTCGGTCGTGTATTACCGGAGACTTCTATAGTATCCGCATCAATTTTAACTTGGTAATAATCGCCGTTTTCGTCGCTTGCAAAATTACCGTCGTGCATTCTAATGCGGTAAACATTGCCACCCACGTTTACGAAATGTCCCTCATCGCTAATTTGTTGCGGGCTTATTTCGTCGCCCCGATCATTCATCGGACCGGACGACATTACTACTATGCCGTCATCGTCCCCATAAGCGCCTAAAACTTCAAAATCTTCTGACGTTAGCCTATCAATGAAACGTTCAAACGTCGTTCCCGTTACCCCGCTCGGTAACAGCATCTTAGCGCCATTGTAATCGACTATACCTGTATCATCTCGGTCATCGGGATCACCGCCCACCAGTTCATGCACTATGCCTTCATACAACGTCGAATCGTAATCTGCGCCAGAGTGCCGCGTTTGATATAAAACGTTTGCCATTTTTGTGATTTGCAACGGTACAGATAATTCCATGCCTGACCCCTGAAACGCGTTGCCAACCACGGTTTTGATTGCGCTATCCGTGTCCGTTTTAGGAGGAGCCGCAAACGATCCTGTCGTTTTCTTTGACGCTAACTGTCTGTGGGCATCGAACAACTCACTAGACAGCTTGTAATTGCCAATCGATGCCAAAGACAACGCATGCCCGAACCAAGGTTCAACCTCGCCAAAATCTTTTATTAAAACTTCAAAATCCTTACCCTCAAAATTTTCAACAAAGTATCGCGACATCTGAACCCATTGTTCGACGTTTAGATTATTTACCTGTTCTCTAAGCTGTGCGCGTTCACCCGGTCGAAAAAATGTGTTTGGGTGCCTCAATCCAACGTGTGTTGCGGCCCTGCGGCCCTGCAAGATAAACAAGTCCATTTGGAGTGGGTCGTTGGGGTCAAAGTCTTCGCGGGTATTGTTTTGATCACGCAAAAGCAACCCTATTGGATCGCCATCCTTTCCGCGTGCTGCCTCTTTTAACTTTATTTCTTTTTCTAGCACCCTGATACGTAACGTGCTTTCTAGGTCGCCGCCGCGAGCCGTTAATTTATCTCTGCGTAGCTCCAAATCAACAGGGGTCAACCCTCTTATTTGATTGCGTTCATCAAGGTTCGTAACAACTTTTCTCGCGTCTTCTATATTCCCTGGCGTTCCATGAGTTTTAATAAATTCAACTTCTTCGGCTACTTGCTGACGCGCAGCATCACTTAACTCACCTGGAGTGTTGCCGAGTATATTTAATCGTTTGAGTGCCGCCGTTGCTAATTTTCCAAGACTTTTGCCGTCACTGCCGCCTGTCTTGTTTTTTAGGGTTAGCTGTTGCCGCGCCGCCTTGAGTGTTAGCGCTTCTTGTTCTGTTGTGCCGTCCTCAATTGCCGCCGGTTCGTAAACATTGTCGATTTCCTTTTTCAGCGCACCGATTGACATTTTGTGCCAATTCGCTTGCAGCGGCCTTATCGCTTTCAAAGCATCGACCCGTGCTCGTGCGGCTTTTTGGTCGCGCGGGTTTTCAATGTCCCTAACTCTCAATTCTAAATGTGTCATTTGGGAATCAGTCATTACAAGACCATGTGTAACGACTTGGCTTTCCGCTTGGCTTATTTCCCTCGTAACCTCAGACGCTATCCGAGAGTTTTGATATTTATTAGAACGCGCTTGTGAGTCTGCGTTTCTCAGCCCTGTTGCTTGATCTTTATCTTTCAGGTGCGGAAACTTGCCCTCTCTAATCATCTTTTCGGCTAATTCAGGGTCTTGAGCAATTAAACCTCGCACCGCCATGTTGCTTAAATGCTCTTGCCCCTCTCGTAGCAACTCGCCCGCAACGGTGTCAGTCAACCCCATAATTTCAATCTGGTCTTTAAGCAGCGCTATCGACAAATCCAATTCCTCCGGATTGGTCGTCAGCAATTGCCCATACATATTTTGCACGTCTAAAAATGATTGTTTTGTAAATTTCGCTTTTTTCTTTGCCTCTGTATTATACGCACCGGCTAATGCTCTTGATCGCGTATTATCCGCCGTTGAGTCGAAAATCTCGCGCGCTCTGTCTGATGGCAAATTGGCGCGGATGCCCTTCTTCGGGTCATGCAAATATATGTCAATCGCTTCTGACACTTGATCGAAAATTCCGTGTCCATCTTCCGACGAGTTTAACTCAACGTCTTGTACAATTTTACTACTCTCCAACAGGAACTTAGCGTTAGCACTTCCCGCTGCTAAACCGGCTGAACGTTCATTTAGTTTGAATCCCAAATTTAAAACGTCGTCCAATTCGGCACTGCCTTTCTGCAAAGCCGTACCCATTGGTGACTTCATATCAAACGACACGCGCCCACCGCGCGCGGAGGGAACGGTTAGGCCAAGGCCGACATTCGCTGTGGGGATTTCAAGTTTTGCCATTACGAAAACATCCCCATTTTCTGATACATCCCGACTTTCGTTGCGCCACTCAGCGCTTGTGTTGCCGCACCCATAATTGCGCCGCGTGTTGCAGCACTAGCTTGCATTCGGCGTGCTGACGCTTCGGCAAGACTTGTTTCCGCAGAGATTTGCATTCCGCGTTGCTGTAACTTCGTTTCGTACCCAACGCTCGCAAGCGACAGTTCTTCCTCCAAAGCTATGTCCTCTAAAACGTCCAGTGCTGAACCCGTCCGTTGACCACCGGACGCACCGATACCAACAAGTGCAGTTCCGCGCGCACGCGTACCCTCTCGCTCCATGCGCTTTTGTCTTTGCTCGCCTTGCTGACCAGCAATGATGCTGTTTTGTTCCTGAATCTTGGCATCGCGTTCAGCCATTTTACCCTGGAACTTTAAATTTGCGGATTGCTGCATCCCCTGCATCACCATGCCAGCCGCACTCATTGCTATGGACGCAATCATCAATGCTTTCATTGCCATTTATAAAATCCTCACAAATACAGCCGCGTCACTGCCATCTGGGTTGTAGGCTTCAGCCCGCGCTACTTCTTCTCTAAACCCAAGCATTCGCGCCCAGCGTTGGGCTTCCGGCCAACGACATGACAAAACGGCTTCAAGTCTTCGGTACTCGCCAAGCGACAAATACCTTTTGAGCGCCCGCGTAATCGCCAATAAATCGCTTCCAGCGTTTTGCGACAGTAGCACCCAGGCCATTCCCCGGTTCGCCCAAATCTCCACAACCCCAGCAATGCAAATGACCTCTTCATCTCGCACCGCCGTCCACACAACCTTGCTTTGTGTCAGCGCTTGCGCTTGACCGGGATAGTCCATGATTGTTTGCATGGGCTGTAACTGGATTTGACCAAGGTGCGCCGGTTGATATGGAACGACTTTAATCATCTTGCGTAACCAGCGAAGGCATGATTGCTTGCAAGGTGAGCGGTAATGGCTGGCGACTTTCAATTCTAACAATTCCCTCGCGGTCGTACCCACCGGGCCAAGATATTTCTTTATCTCCCGTGAACAGCGGCACAGCTTGGTCAAGCAAATCCCCGCCCTCACGGAAAACAAATTCGGTCATGTCTGTTGAAGACGTTCCGTAGAACCCACCAAGCGTTTGAAAAAACCTGAATACAACGTGGCTTATACGTTTGGTTTTACCTTGGCTCGTACCTTCGCGACTACCAGCCTCCAAAGGCAAAGTCTCCAACACGCTCGTGAAAGCAAGCCCAGCATGAACAATGGCACTTGCACGATCTAGCGTGATTGCGCCGCTGGAAACCGTCTTGTCGTCGTGCGCTCCACCATCTACCAGCACCTTTAGAGTTTGACCTTCCAGGTGGTCTAACCCGGTTACGCTCGTCACCTTTTTACGCGCTTCTCCACCCGAAATGTAAGCTGTGTGTGCCGAACCGTTTTCACCGGTTAGCTGAAACGTGTTCGTCGTTGCTCCCGCCACCGTAAACGTGCGAGTATTCAGTTCAACCATCCCCGCAATGTCGTCAAGTCGCACTAAGTCGCCGTTCGTCAGGCCATGACTGCTTGACGTGACCACGACTGGGTTTGCTTGCGTTGCTCCCGTGATAGTTAGTGGAGCGTTAAGCGTCAGACCGCTATCAACAAAAAACGCTAGTTTCTGCTTGTCGCCGTCTGTCCAAGTTTGATTGAGGTATTCTACATATCGAACCGTCGATCCATCTACCAAACGCTGCACGATCAACCACAACTGATCCGCGCCCTCTGTTGGACTTGGGATGACCGCAAGTGCTTCAACCTTGGCTATATTACTTGCAGTGTCCGAAACCCCACCCAACACGTGCGTGTGCCAACCAATCGCGTCTTGTTGCTTGTCATAACTGACACCAACCAAAGTTCCGTCTTCACGCGCCAACCAAATAGTGCTATCGGGTTCTTGCTGGTAATCGATACCTAAAACACCGTTCCCTGTGATTTCTGGCGACAAAATACTGATGTCTTGCGAACGGAAACCGTCGTCTTCAAACACATACTCAAAGTCTCTAAGTTTTTTTCCCGCCCGCTGAACGAACAACGTTTGACGCCCGCACCGAATAGGCCGCACGTTTGCTGAACCGCGAGTGCTTGATGGCTTGGCCTGAATGTTTGTCGGAGTGATTGCTTCGGATTGGCTACTCGCACGGACAACCCACTCGCCACCCACAGTACCCACCAATAGTCCCTTTTCATCAGCATCCAGCCATTGAATAAGGTTCACCATATTTGCGGATAGCGTGAAACTTACCGCATGGTCGTCTGCCACCGTGCCGTCCGCATCAGTCGGCGCAAAATTGTAGTAGTCGCCTGTGCGTGACCCGTCCAACCGTTGAGGAAAATTAGTTGCACCTCCAAACCAAAGGCGATCCTCGTAAAAAATAACCGCACTAGGATATCCTGTCGTTTCCGAAAATACGCCTAGCCGCCAGTCTTTGCTTGCGTTGTGATTAGCAAGGTCTGGTCCCTTGATCGTAACCGTAACCTGGGTCGTTGAAGTGAACCCGGTTATCTCCAAATACGAATGGTTTGAACCGTCTTTAAATCGAATTAACCGGCCAACGTCTGTGCTCTTAAAACCAGCATCGTCGTTTATCCCCGTAACCGCACTGGCAACTAGCGTGACACCCGTTCCTGTCGTCGCGCTTGGGTCCAGTGTCGTGTCTGTTGTGTTAGCGTTGAGATACGGCCCATCCTCAAACGTGATGGTTTCGATTGTCCAGGTTGTGTGTCCAGTGCGCGATAGTTTTCTCGGCGGATACGTGTTGTGGCAGAGATACAGAATGTCTGCCGATTGCGTCCAATTCAGACGTAACCGATTATCGCTGTCGAACAGGTTTGCTTGGGTGTACGGCGTTGCCAGCGTAAAAACTCGACTGACCGTTCCGGCGCTTCCGTAAGCTGTAAACCCGGTCGAATTTATACCCGATAATTGAAAGGTGTTTGTTGTCACACCCGCAACAGTAAACCGTTTTCCGTTGACTTGCGTCATCCCAACTACGGCGGCGCACTCTACCTCGTCGCCGTTGGAAAACCCATGCGAATTGCTGGTGACTACCGCAGGGTTCGCTTGCGTTATGCCTGTAATGGTTTTTGCCGCTTCAAGGATCACGCCGTTGTCTTTGTAGTATCGGAAATACTGATCCCCGACCTCGATCACATACGCCTGTTCTGTGGAGAACTCGAATGGAATAAGCGCCGTTCTGTTTGCTGGCGTTTTGATGCTTGCCACATGCGAGGTGCCAGACCTTCGCGTAGCTGGACCCTGAATTAACGGCAGCATGTTTTGCATGACCTTAACGCCATTGCCACGCTTTGCTAAATCAGTGCGTGCGCTAAGAAGCTCTGTAAGCTGACCCGCGTTAAAGTTTGATTGAATGGGCGAAGCTGATGGCATGCCGTCACCCTATCGCGTCTATCCAGGCGCTTTCCTCTTGTACTGTCGGAGTGCCTTCAATCGCGTCGTGAAGCCGCGCAACACGGATGCGCTCCGTGTACCATTCTCTCGCCGCTGTTTTTTTCGTATTGCTTTGTGTGATTGTTTCACACATTTCCAAGGCAAGCCGTGCCGCGAAACAATCAATGAAAAGGTCATCAAATAAATTTGCATCCTCTACGTCTGCCAAGTAGCGAACATCTAGTTCAGTCGCTTCTTGACTGACAATCTTGTTTCCCTCTACAGCCCATTCGTCGTCGCTGAAACCGTCCACCTCCAAAATTTTTATATTGTCTGCTGGTAGCGCAAACTCGCTATCGAACCCCCACGCTGGCGTCGAGGTGAGCGCCGCTAGCTTCACACGCTTAATCGCAAAATTCCATGTTGACGAGCGAAGGAGCGCGCGCCGCACCGACGCAAACACATCGTTACACGCACGCGCTTCCTTGCTATCGCCTGTCAGGCTGGTAATGCGAATAGCGCCAAGCTGACGCAAGGCGCGATTGCAAATTTCAACGTCACTAGCCATGCCGACCTACGCCGGGGGCCAAACGTCTTCCAAAATATAAGCCTTGATCTTGTCAAGAATTAGCAGCGCGTCGTTTCGGTCTGCAATCTGAGCAAGATCAATAGTTACCTCTATATGATCTGTAACCGAACTTCCTACCGCCTCTGTGACGCTGCCGTGTTCCTCCGCGAGCGATAACCCGTACTTTCGAGTTGCCATTTAAAGTCTCCCGAAAACGGGGCGGGCCGAAACCCGCCCCAATTGGTTAATCGACAACGTAGTTGAGCATCAACGTCATTGTGCCGCCTGTATTGGTTGCCGCATCGAGAATTGCAGCTTTCAAATCAAGCATCACAAGTGGGTCCGCCGTTGGTGCCGACCCGACAAGCTCAAAAACGCGCTTTGTAGATTGATCCACTGGCGTTTTTAAAACGTCGGACGACCCCGCGCTTGTTACGTCAATTCCATCATTCAGCGCATCAACATCATCGGTGATGTCAGTCGCACCGCTGATGTTATACAGCCCTAAATCCACAGTCGGTGATCCGGAACTGGCAAGGTCATCGAAAAACAATTTCGACGTTGCCAAGATAACCGCACTGCTAGGAATGCGCGCTAAGTGATATGTCGAGCTTGCCGAAGCTGACGCCGACACCTCCACAGTTTCGATAAAAGTTCGATGCCTACCTCCCGCAAACGATACGCCGGAAACGATTGGCGGAACCGCAACGAGATTTGTAAGGACATTCGAGCCGGTGAGATTTTCTACAGCCATCTACTCTCTCCTTACTCTGCACAAATGATTTCGATGACCTTGTTTTCTTCGACCCGGCACGCTCCGGTAGTCATTTTGACCATGACTTGCGTAGCGTTTGACTTGTCGGGGCGACGATCAATGGAAGTCGAAATATCGTTCCATAGTCCAAGGTGCATTCCAGAGCGCGCCCAAGCTGGACAACGCCGTTGGCTGGAGCCATTCACTTCCAACCGCTCAATATGAACGAAATTAAATCCCATAAACGCTGAGATTTTTCCGTCTACTAGAGCGGGTCTATCCGTGAAATCGAGCGATACAGCTTGCGTCTCCGCAAGTAGATCGTCGTGCTGTTCAGCCGTAATCGCGCAATACAGAGGATCGTTGTCAACATCCACCTCTGCCGCCATCAGCGACTTTTTCGCGGCTCGCAATTTTGCCACGTTAAGCCCCGTTGCGCCGGATGATCCGGTTGCAACCGCGATTTGGTTTCCCGCTGGGAAACTGGTGCTCGTTGAACCATTTTCGCCGGTCTTACTAGTGCCAAAAAAAGCGTCCACGATTTCGTCGTCCATAGCACGACCCATCGCGTAGGCACCATTAATCGCGTATTCCGAATCCGGCGATATCAACATCCGCAAACGATCTTCATCGTCAATCATATCTGCGAAAATATAATCTGAGGGAAAACACCACCGGGCGTCATGGGGTGTCGGAATTAAAGGTGTGTCGGCGTGACGACTGGTGACTTTTTGCGCGTTTACAGAACCGATCTGTTCTACTGCTTTCGCCGCCTTACCTGTGTACGAACTCTCGTTCACGGTCGAACGGAGTTTAGAGCCCTTTTGCTGCAACAGTAGTTGAACGTTCGTCGTGTACTGTTGCACGCGGGCGATAACAACATTATCGGACATTATGCCCTCCTAATATTTGTGTTTCCAAAAATCAGAAGGGTTGCCGTTTCCGACCCGTCTTACGAATTCCGTTCGCTACTCGCTCGGTCTTTCCCAAACGTCAGAGGGCGTCACAAAACGTTATCCTCGTTGCGCTTTCCCCGCGTGAGAGAAAACTTTTTTCCCTCCATAGGGGAGCGCGCTCCTATATAATGCTCGAAAGTCGTTGCCATTTCAACAATTTTTTGCGGGTCTTGCATTGCCTGACGACTGGCAATGCCAGCCGCCAACTTCAAAACCTCTAGTCGAATTTCACGAATCTCCTCCATTAAGCCTCACCGCTTGCAATCTTTTGAAGGTCGAACATCCGATTTACAGCCGCATTGTGACCGGGTTTTTGTTTATCCAGATACGCCGCCATAAACTCTTTATCGCCCATCAACGCTTCAATTCGACTTTTTGCACCGGCTGGCGAAACGCCAAACCCACTTATATTATCGCCCGCGCCTACTAGTTCCCCTTCCGCCGTTTTTGCGCCGACCGAATGAAACAGCTTCATCATGCGAAGCGTGCCAATCGCGTTTTCAATTTGCGTTAGTTCTTCAGCCTGGATTCCAAGCGTTCGCACTGCCTGTTTGGCTTGGCTAACATTTTGTTCATGGGCATTACCCCATTCAGCTTCTAGTTGTTTCATTTCAACTTGGCTGGTTTCTTGACGCTGTGCGTTTTGCGAACCAAACAATTCTTCAGACGTTTCCTTATGCCAGCCCGCCAACGCTTCCGCTTGCTTCTGGCTTAATCCAAGTTCAAACGCTTTTTCCGAAAACCTCGACTGAAATTGAGCGTCCATTTCGGTAGGTGCTTCAATCCCCAGCTTATATTCACTGGCTTCGTCCGGACGCCCCAACCTTTTGTGAAGGTCCGCCCAACCTTCCGCGTCCTCCTCTCCAGGTATTTTTACGTTTTGATCCGGATTACCGGTTAGCTTTTCGAGATTTCGGTAGCTGTCCAACACATCCGCTGGGCCTGACCAACCTTTCGTCTCCACAAATCCGGAGTGTTCTTCACTTAAACCTTCAGTCCAACTGGACGTTTCGGTTGTTTCTGTTTCGGTTGATAGTTCTTCTGACATTGACGTTCTCGCAATTTATTGCTATTTTTGCACTCTATTGCGTCACCACCCTGGCCGCGCCTCCCTGCGGCTAATAGACGGCGGTTAGTAATCCCATCGCTAACCGCCGTCTTCATTTTCTATCTCTGTAAGTTCCCAAATTTCCGCTGGGCTTATGTTGAGAAACCCGGCAATCCTGTTGAACACTTCGCGCCGACCCTCGTTAATCAGCACCGCATCCCTGTCACCCGGTACATACGAACTCGACGTTGCTTTGCAAAACCTCTTGAGGTCCGCCATTACTTTTTTGCCAGGAACCGTGTCGAACGTTTGGACGTAGGCTTGCCGCCTACGGATCAAAAATTCGCCGCGCTCCATGCTCATGTGTGTGCCTCCGCGACGGCGATTGCAAAACCCATTGGCGTCCTTGAGCGAAAGGCCGCACGCTCCGGGCTAGGCGGCGCTTTATGAATACGGTCATCCGGGGCAACGTTATCCGGGTGCAAGGGCGGCGGCATCGTGAAACCGCCGCCCGTCCACAGGCATGTCCGTTTGGTGTACTCGTCTTCCCTTGCCAGTCCGCAATACTGCCACGGATCGAAAACGTGATCCGGTTTCCGCCAGTATGTGCTTATGGTGCTTACAGGGTTTTCGATTAAATAAGGGGCGCCGAACCATTCCGCCCAGAACGCCGCGCGTTCGAATAACTCTATACTCTGCGCCAGCGCGCCAAGGCCTTTGCCCTGAAACCAGCGCGCGCCGCTCACAGCTAAATGATCGCAGGGCGGAAACGCCGCGAGAAACCCGACGCCATCCTCAATCACATGACGCGGCGGCATCCAGTTTCGGATGTCTTCGCGGACATATGTCACGCCGTCGCGGACGCCCGGCTCTGCGTCGAGATCGACGCAGATGGCACAGCACCCGCGTTCGACAAATTCGCGGGCCAGCACGCCTGACACCTCAAATAAACCGACGTACCAACTCATCGCCGCGTTCCATTAAACCCCGCCAAACTCACCGCCAGACGCTAGCGTTTGTGCCTCGACCATCGTTTTCGCCGCGTTTGCTGCGCTCTCCGCTCCCGGCCCCATTTGCGCCATTTGCTGCATTTGCTGCATTTCCTCGCGCTGTTGACGCATAGCCGCCAACTCTTCGCTCTGACGCATCCAGCTTTGTGGCACACCGTTGATTGTAGCCAAACCTCTCAGGGCTTTTTCGGCATCAAACACTTCCAACACCGTTGGATCAAACTGCGCCATGCTTCCGGCAGCTTCCAGCGTCCGCAAAAACCCAACGCCCTCTTCGGCTTTCTGCGCTCGCGTCAATGGACTGTCGTATTCGATCTCATATTCGCCCTGTGCTTCGATTAGCTCAGGGGGTATTTCCGGTAGGGTTCCGTTGGACATAAGTATCTGGAGTTCCCTGTCGATCAACGGTCCCAACAACTCCGTTTGTTGCCTACCGACCGCTGGCGAAAGCAGTGCGCCCTTCTCGCGAGCGCGTTCTAACACCTCTGTTGCCGTCATTTCCGGCGTTTCTACTAAAATTTGAAACAAATTCACCAAAAACGCGTCATTTATCGTTCTTCGCCGCTGATCCATCATTTCCAGGCCGATATCGACCCTTGCACCCGTTGAAAGCGGATGAACCAACTGACGACCGTTATTATCTACGCCGCCGTAGTTGATCGCGTTTGGTGTCGTCTTCAATTGCCCCAAAACCCCGTCATCGTGCAACAATAACGGCGGATCAACGACCTTGTGTGCTGCACGAAGCGTTGTTTTTGACATTTCGTTCAACATGCGAATGTCACTAAGCACCAAACTGGAAGGAGAACGCCCATAAGTCTCCGTTGGGCTGGTCACATAGCGCGAAATCGCGTATGGCATGCGCCGAAAACCCGATTTTCGCAGTGTTTCTTTTGTGTCAACGCACACGTACACAGACGCGATTGGCATCCCGTCAGGGCCAATATCACCTATTTTTTGCTCGTTATTCGGGTAAACCGCGTGCAAAAACTCAAATTCGCGCTCTGGTTTGTCTCCATCAAGCGCATGTTGCACCTTTTCGGGCATCATATCGTAACGCCCGTTCTCAACTTCTTGTGCAACCTGTCGCGCACTCTGTTTATATCGCCGGTAAACCGTATCAACGAGGCCACTTGCATCTTCACTAAGGAACAATTCGCCTAGAAAAATACTCTTATACCGTAAACCGTACCCCGGTAACTCCGTTGTATAGAGGCAACCCGTCCCAAACGCGCCAAGCGACATAAACACCTCATGCATTTGACCCGCAAAATTCGCCTTCGGGGCGTATCTCCGCTCAAACAGAATCCTCGTAACATCTTCAAACCACAATTGTACGTCGGGTATGAGGTTCAAACTACGATCTGTCGTCCGTAGCGTGTGCCAACGCTGGGCGCGTGGACACAACATGCTTTCGATGGCTGCCGAAAACCGATCTAGCGCCAGCGGAGCGGTACTATCAAAAATATGCTCCGTTCTTTTCTCTCCACGCGTGCGCTGACCTATAAAATCGTCCTGACGCGGCAACACGCGTTGCGCAATGTCACGCCATTCCTGTTCCCAGGTCGAACGCTGGCTATCCAACCACTCTTGCCGCTTGATCAGCTTGACCGCTAGTTCGTCTTCCATCGTCGCCCCCTAACCTAGCAGCGTTTTCGTACCAACGTTTGCTTCGTCCGTAACGCCAGTTCCGCCACTCAAGATCGTTGAGCCGCGACCCGATGCCAATTGCAGACGCTTCCGCTCTTCCGCTGCTTTCGCCTGAATTTCCGCATCCGACTTGTCGGGCGGCGCGGGCGGCAAGGGCGGTGGCGGCGGAACGGCTGGCGCAGAACTAAATTTACTCATTATACCCTCCAAGACACAGTTGCAGAACGGGACCACACTCCTTGAACCCCTGCCTCGACATCAACCAGACGAATGCGCGCTGGTTTTTCGCATCCAGCCCAGCGGTCGCCGTAACAAACATATCCGTACACTGGTGCTCACGCGCCCAACCAACCATCGCTTCCGCGAGCATCGCACCAACCCGCGTGCTTCTTGCACCCGGCAACACCCAAAACTTACACACGTAACACAACGGCTCATCGTGAAACTCCATGTTCTCACTTAGCATCACACCGCCAACGATTTCGCCGTCTACCTCAGCAACGATGATGTCCCAATCCGGAGACGCCAAAAACTGCCATATGTGCGTCCGCGCGTTCTCGCGATTAAACGTAAACGCATGCGAACTCTCGCTGTTGATGCTTTCCGAAATATCAACAAGCAAATCCAGTTCGTCCTTCGTTGCACAGCGGATAATCACCGTGCTATCCTCCAAACGTCTGTTGTTAATACGGGGATGGGGCGGAATAGCTTTCCGCTCCGTCTCCAAACACATCGTAGTCATTGATCGCCTCACTCCATAACGGTTGATCGTGATGACGCTTCACAAGCGCCTTGCCTTCACCCGCTCCCAACATCAAATACTCCAACGCCTCGACAACGTGGCTGTACCTATTTTTATCCGGACGGTCGTGGTGACGCTCACTGCCCGACATCATCACCCGCCGATAGCAATACCCGCCCATCAACCCTTTCCGTAAAACCGTACATTCCGTGGACACGGCAACACCCGGCTTCCCGTCGATCAACCGCGTCAACGGAACCGCAACCGCTTCGCGCCGCAACACCGCATCGTTGCTTGGGGCCGGGATCGCCGGTATTCCCGCCTTCCTCAAAATCTCAAACGGCGTCCGCTCATCCGTTTGCGCACGCTGATCCCCAGCCGGATCACCGTACACCTCGAACTCCAGACCCTTGTACCTTTCGTTGATCCGCGCACCCAACACCTCCGCGAACCGAACCGCGCCCATGTCCTCCGTCACAATTTCATCGAACACCATCCATTGACCAACAGCGTTCCGTTGCGCGAACACACAGGCGGGCGTCAAACCAAAATCAATCCCGATATACACCGGCAGCTTGCTATTCACCTTCACGCTCTCGTCCACGCAATGCAGACCGTCGTTGTACTCTGGGAACACCGGCTTCCCATCCAACACAAACCCGTAGTTCCCGTGAACGTACACGTTCGTCCACATCTCGTCCTTGCCCGCCGCCGCACGCTCGTAATACCGCTCTGGCAAGTTCTCCCGGTTCTCCGCACCAGGGTCCATTCCACCCGGTTGCCTGTAAAACTCGTATTCCGGCGGCGTGTTTTCTTCCGCCATCTTGTAGTACCAGCTATCCGTATCGGGGGCGTTCGTGTCCATGATAATCCCCGACCACGTCGCTCCCCCCTCGCGTTTCGGCGGGAACCTCCCGATTCTGCCGGTCACGCCATCCAAAACCGCGCGCGGGATTTGCCGACACTCGTTCAGCCACGCAAACGTCAACTCCAAACTCAACAGCTTGCTCACACTGTCCGGACTGTCCAACGCGAGAAACAACACCTCCAACTCCATGTCGCCCGCTCGAATAAAATGCCGGGGCGGTCCCTGACTTCGCCAATGACCAATCGTTTCCGGCATCCATTCATGCCACGTTTTGATCGTCGTCGTTGACAGTTCCGGGTACGTGTTCCGTATCACAGCCGCCCGCGTTCGCCTCACACCCTGTGCATTCGGTTCCTGTTCACTCGCCCGACGCAATATCTCCATCACACACGCCGTCGATTTCCCCGAACCAATCGGCCCCATTAAACCGCGCACAAACGCATCCGACTGAAAAAACGCGGCGGCAACCGGACCCGGCGGGCTATAATCCCAATTCAGGCTCAAATCACAGCCAACGCGGCGCGGAGATACTTCTCAGCCGTGCTATCCGACTTCAAACCGCACTCCGACTTGAACGCCTCAAGCAATTTATCCGAATATTCAACCTTCGCGGTTGCATTCATCAACTGCCCCAACTCAAGGGCAACAAGATCAGCCGTAACACCCGCCGCCAGATTGCCCTCCAGCACCTTAACTATTTGCTCGCGCATTCATACCTCCGACCTGTCGAAACAACCGCAGATTAACAGAAGCGTTGTTGTAATTGCAATGGGTTGCACTTTGTGCAAAGACTTGAAAAGGCAGCGATGTGTGTGTTGGTCCTTATGGAGCCGCTCGCTGTGGCCTGGGGGGGTGCCGGGGTCGGATCGCCGCCGCCGCCAGGATCGAAGGGGGGGGAGGCCAGCGCTGGCGTTGCTGCATCACGTCAGCGCTGGCGTTGCTGCGCATGTGTCGAACCAACACACGCCAACAGGGCGCAAGCTATTGGGATTGTTGGTCGATCACAACCGACGCATCATCCTGGTCGCGCGTTGGTCGCGCGATGCTGATATTGAAGGCGAACGCTTGCGCCGCGTTCTGTCCATCGACCGGGCGAAACTTAGGTACGAGATAGCTGGCTAGCTCACGATTGCATTGATACTTCAATTCCTTTGGCGTGTCCGGATCGATTGCCATTGATGCCAGCGCTTCAAACGGGTCGTGCGACTTGTCCGCCAGGACTTGCAACACGTGTTCACGTGCTAGCGTCATTTTGTTTAGTGATCCAGGCTTGCGCCCAGCGCGCGACATTCCGGTCGCTTTTCGCTTCGCCATGTGAATGATGTCCGTAAGATATGTTTACACGTTAGCGCCTGCATAGTTTCAAACCTTGTCGAAATCGTCAACGCTATGCAGTGTCATAGGTTACGCAATGCAACGCTGTAACCCCTCTGTAACCCATCTGTAACCCTTCAGCGTAACCCTTTTTTCTATAATGATATGAATAGATTAGATAGAAGAATGCAAAAAAGGTTACGCAATGCAACAAAAACACACACACCATACGCGCGAGCACGCTTGCGAGCGTTGATAGAAGCGCATTTTTATATATGTGTGTGTGTTTTAGCTCAAAAGCGTAACCTTTCGTTACCTCGTTGATATCATTGACAGAAAACAGGTTACGCAGAGGTTACGCTAAGGTTACAGCGTTGCACTCTGTAACCCCTCATTTTGTTGCATTGCCCGCCGTAACCCACTGATAACGCAGCGAATATTCCCTGTTGATATCGGCGTTGATGTATGCGCATAATGTTGCTCTTAACGCAACACACACAAACGAGGGTTACATGATGGAAAACGAACACCAGAAGAAACTAGCGCGCGAAATAAAGGAACACCGCGCGAAATGGTTTTCGCGGGCGGAACGCAACCGCCGTGCGGAACGCATTGCGCGCATTCGGGAGAACCGCAAATGAACATCGACATCGGAACTGCGTTTTTTCTCGTGCACGTCGGTGTCACGTTTATCGCGATAGTGGGCTTGCTTGGCTTGGTCTTTGTCATCGACCACCTGCGCGGCACACCAACGCAACGCGACATCCGCCGCCAACTGCGCGCCCATCGTAAGCGCATGCGCAAATACGCCCGCGAGCGTGCCAAGTACCGCCGCGCGCGCGCGCGTCAATTAGCCCGCATTTAGCCTGGACGAATATCCAACCTTTTAAGGAGTTTTGACAATGAACTATACCAAAACCAAGAAATTCAGTCGTAAGCACATAAACGCCGACGTTCCCATATCGATCAGCGGCGCGCCCGGCATTGGCAAGTCCGCCCTGGCGCTCGACATCGCCGCCGAGATGGCAGCGGAACAAGGCCGCACGCTACAAACCGAGCGCAATGGCCCGGTCGATCCTAGCGCGGTTTTTGGGTTTGTCGATTTGCGTTTGGCGACCGTTGACCCTGTAGACCTTCGCGGATTGCCACAAGCGCACAACGGACGCGTCCGGACGCTTCAATCGGAGATCCTTCCGCACGCCGACCTCGACGGAGACGCTGGCCTATTGTTCCTCGACGAAATCAATGCCGTGAACAGCAAGGCGACGATCAACGCGGCTTTGCAGCTTGTTCGCGAGAGGCGACTAGGCGACTACCGCTTGCCCGATGGCTGGCGGATCATGGCCGCTTGTAATAAGCGCGAGCATGGCGCGGCAGTCGTTGAGATGTCTACCGCGATCCTTAACAGGTTCGCGCACCTCACGATGGACGCCGACGTCGAAAGCTGGAGCGCATGGGCGGCGGCGGAAGGATTGCACCCGGACGTCCGCCTGTTCATATCGCACCGACCGGACGCGCTGTTTCAGTTTGACCCGCAAAGCGCGTCCGATGCGCAGCCGACGCCGCGAACTTGGGAATACCTGGCGCGCGTTCTGGAACACGCAGACGACGACAACGACGCGTTGGACTTGGCCTCGCAGCTTGTTGGGCCGGGCATGGCGATAGAGTTTGCCGCATTCGTTCGCCT
>PVBE011974687.1_pt1 | contig 25611 bp, 22 predicted proteins | sample 1631181 | NCBI WGS metagenome assembly PVBE01 (sample SAMN08397723, study PRJNA350692) | Marine metagenome, whole genome shotgun sequencing project. | isolation source: water | place: Pacific Ocean | collected 2012-04 | reverse complement strand
GGCCAAGAGCATGGCCGCGTCTCTGGGTGGAAAAGTATCCGCAATGGAGGTGGACGCCAGCGACCCCGCCAGCATCCAGAAGGCGATTGCCGGATGCGATCTCGTCCTCAACTGCGTTGGCCCCTTCTACAAGACGGTCAAGGCCATCCTCAATACGGTGATTGAGTGCGGCATCAACTACATCGACGTCTGCGACGACGTTGACGTGACCGAAGAGATCTTCGCGCTCTCGGAGAAGGCCGAGAAGGCCGGCATCACGGCCCTCATCGGAATGGGCAGCTCACCCGGCGTTACCAACATCCTCGCGGCCTTTGCAGTCAACACGCTGCTCACAGAGACCGATTCGGTGGACATCTTTCACGCCCACGGCGGCGAGCCCTTTGAGGGACCCGGCGTCATCGGGCATCGCTTCCATTGCATGAGCATCGATATTCCGATGTTCCTCGGTGGAAAGCTCGAGCACGTGAAGTACTTCGAAGAAGATGGCATCGCGCTACGTGAGAAGTTCCGCTTTCCCGTTCTCGATGAGGAAGTGCTGCTCTACCCCTATCCGCATCCCGAACAGGTCACGCTGCCTCGCTACTGCAAGCTGAAGCAGGTCACCAATAAGGGGACCGTCTTGCCGGCTCAGTACTACGAGCTGACCCGCGATATCTGTGCGCTCGGCCTCTCGCGTCGCGAGCCGGTCAAGGTGAACGGTCAGGACATCGTTCCCTACGATTTCGCCGTCTCCTACATCATCGAAGAGCGCGACCGCATCCTCAAGGAAACCAACTTTGGCCAGCAGCGTGGCTGCGTCAGCGTCATCGTCAAGGGCAGGGTTGGTGACGCGCCCACCGAGTTCCGCTTCCACCTCGCGTCCAAGAGTCAGGCCCTGGGTGAAGGCACGGGGATCCCCGCGGCGATGGGCAGCATCCTGATGCAGAAGGGCAAGATCAACAAGAAGGGCGTCTTCCCCCCCGAGGCCGGCGTCGAGCCGATGGACTTCATGGCGCTCATGCCCGAGGTCATCACGCTCAACGAGAGCAAAGACGGCGGCGACTCTTTTGGCGGCGTTATCATCGAGAGGGTTGACGCCGACGGCAAAATCTCGAACATCGACATCCTGTGAGCATCTCGAGTCAACGGCCACATATCCTCGCCATCGACCACGGCACGTCCGGGGTTAAGACTTCGCTCGTCGCCATCACCGGCAAGGTGGTGGCGACGGAGAGCGAGGATATCGAGCTCGAGCTGGGCAGCGATGGCTCCGCCGAGCAGGATCCTGAGGCTTGGTGGCAGGCTATTTTGCGCACCGGTCGCCGGCTCATGGACTCCGGCGTTGTTGAGCCTTCGCAGATCGCTGGCGTCTGTGTGTCGAGCACGTTTTCGACGACGGTGGTGGTGGGACGCGATGGTCGCCACCTGATGAACGCGCTGATGTGGCTCGACACATCCGGGGGGCCGCAGATCGAGCGCCTCTTCGGCGGCGGGCTGCTCAGTCTCGAGGGGTATCGGATCGGCAAAGCCATCAAGTGGCTTTACAAGACTGGCGGGCTACCGACGTTCTCCGGCAAGGACGACCTCGCTCACGCGCTGCTCGTGAAGGCCGAGCATCCGGAGATCTACGCAAAGACCGATAAGTTCTTGCCGAGCAAGGATTACCTAAACCTGCGGCTTACCGGTCAGTGCGCCGCGTCCTTCGACTCGATGACGCTCTTCTGGCTGTCGAATATTCGCGACATCGATAACGTGCACTACGATCCCGATCTCGTGCGGGACGTGGGGCTCGAGCTCGACAAGCTGCCGCCGCTGAAAGCGTCCACCGACGTGCTCGGCCCGGTGTTACCCGACATCGCTCGCGAACTCGGTATTCCGGAAGACACGCCCGTTGTTGTCGGCTCGCCCGATCATCAAGGCGCGGGCATTGGCTCCGGCGGCGTTCGGGATTTTGACTCGCATCTTTATGTGGGCACGTCTTCGTGGATCCAATGCACGGTCCCGTTCAAGAAGACCGATATCTTTCATTCGATCGCTTCGCTGCCTACAGCCATTCCCGGAAAGTATTACTGCGCCAACGAGCAAGATCTCGCGGGTGGGTGTTTGGGTTTTTTGCTCAACAACGTGCTCTTTGCGGGAAGCGATCTGAGTGGCGCGGCGCCGGACGACGCCTACGCGCAACTCGACGCTGCGGCCAGCCGCGCACCGGCCGGCTCCAATAACCTCATCTTCACGCCGTGGCTCAATGGCGAGCGCACGCCGGTCGATGACGACACTCTTCGCGGCGGGTTCTTCAACCTGTCGACGACCACGACACAAGACCACTTGGTGCGAGCCGTGATGGAAGGCGTCGCGCTCAATACGCGCTGGTCGCTAAAATACGTCGAGAAATTCATCGGCCGAAAGATCTGGCACCTCCGGATCATCGGCGGCGGCGCGCTCTCGGACACGTGGTGTCAAATCTTCGCCGACGTGCTCAAGGTGGATATCCGCCGCGTCGAGGATCCGCGCGCCGCCAACGCGCGCGGTGCGGCGATGATCGCGCTGGCAGGCCTGGGCCTCGCGGGTTTCGAAGAAGTGGGCGACCAAGTCACCATCGACCGCGTTTTTCGGCCTAATTACGCCCACGGCGCGACCTATGATCGACTCTTCAAAGAGTTCGTGCGGCTCTACCGCAACAACAAGGCAATGTACCGGCGCCTGCAACGTAGGGACCCGCTCCAGAATCACCTATCCGTTCCGGCCGCCGATCCATCCACCCGTGGCTACGTTGCCTCTCTTCGAAATACTTCCAGTATTCCTCATCGACGCGCCTGGCCAGGCTGGCGTTTCGGCGCCTGGATTCGGACATCTGATTCCTGCGCGGGTCCTAAGGGGGCAAAATGAAGGTTTCTCGCACTCCGGATGAGATCAACGAAATCAAAGACGAGATCCTCGCGAGCGCTCTCGAGATGCTCGTGAATGGCGGTTTCCACTCGCTCACGATGCGCGGGCTCGGGCGCAAGCTCGATATGACGGCGCCGAATCTCTACAACTACTTCGCGGATAAAGACGCGATCTACATCACGCTCATGACGCGCGGCTTCGCGGAGCTTTCGAAGGCGCTCTCCGAAGCCAGTGCGCAGCATACGCCGGACCCCCTCGTGCGTGCGCGGGGCGTGATGCGACGCTACGTGCGGTTTGGCGTCGAGCAGCGGAGCTACTACGAGCTGATGTTCTCGGCGGCGACGCCGAAGTATCGCGACTTTGTCGGTACGGCGAGCGAGGCACTTTCCGAGCAGGCGCATCAGCTCTCGATGCAGGTCGCGGACTTTGCGCGCGAGTTGATTCGCGACGTTGCCGGCGCCTTGAAGCTGAAGGTGACGGACGAAGACGCGCAGATGCTGCTGACGGGCGTTTGGTCAATGCTGCACGGCGCCGTATCGCTCGCCAATAGCCAGAACCTCGAGTACGTGGTCGATGACGTGCCGGGTACCGTGGACGCGCTGATCGAGCAGATCACGACGCCGGAGCTTTTGAGCCGGCTGTCGCGGCGTCGTAAGTGAGCGGTGTCTGGCGGGCCGCGCTCTCGCGGCGTCGCCGTCTCACTCCGTCCCGCACAGCGTGCCCGACTCACAGCGTCTGGCGTTCCGTCGATGAGTGATTCGAGAAAGCAGCGGTACATATTCTTTGGCGCTTCGGTCTGGAAAACCGTCTCGTGTCCGTCCTCGACGTCGTCGCCGGGGAATTGCACGACGACTGCCGTCGTTGTTCCGTGGCTGTGGTCCTGATTGCCGTTGACGGGCAAGTCGAGTTGGTCGAAGCCCATGAGCTTCGACCAACTCGCAAAGGACGCAAACTCGGCGATCTCGGCGTTGTCTTCGTCGAGCGCCGGGCCGGCGAGATCCAGTCCGAGCGAGAGGCTCATCGCGTTGGCGATGGTGGGCATGATGTAGTGATCGACGATGCCTTGCAGCATCAGGACGTGTCGAGAAGGGCCCTCGATGGGTTGGCGAACGACGGCCTCGGTGTAGACGAAGGAGTCGGCGGGCTCCCCGGCCCATTGGGTGAGCGTGAGCGCGGGATCGTGTCGATGCAGTGAGTACTCGGTGCCCGCGTAGCCGACGATGGCTTCGGCCAGCGGCAGGACGGGTATCGGCTTTTGCTTGAAGAGGATGTTCTCGATGTAGCCGGCTCCGGCGCCGCTCAAGATGGTCGCCTCGTAGGCGGGCTGATAGGCGAGGGTGAGCGGCGCGATGGTGGCGCCCATCGAATGTCCGAAGAGCACTAGGTGGTTGGTGTCGAAGCGAGCCGTTGCGTCGCCCACTTTTGGCTCGGCTCCGGGGCAATCCGAGACGTCGATGCTGAGGTTCCTGAGGATCTCCGGCACCAGGGCGAGTTCGACTGCAGACTGTCGAATATTGTCGCGGAGCGCTTCCATGTTGGTGAAGTTGAACATCAGAAGCTGCTCGTCGCCGCCGGAGACGTTTCGAATGCCGCCGTGCGGTCCGTCAACGCTTACTCCCGCCCAGCCGACGCGCGCGAACTCGTGGCCCGGGCCGCGACCGGGCTCCGCGTTTGCGCCTTGGTTGGTCAGATGAACGCCGCGGTCGACGAGCGGTTTCTCGCCGCCCATTCCCGTGCGAGAGGCGACGACCGTCGGGAAGCCGCTCTCCGGCATTGGCGTTCTCGGGATGGTGACGACGAGGTTTGCTGTCTCGTCGGCCTGGTGGATGGGCGCGCCCGTTTCGTCGAAGATCCAGCCGCCGCCCGTTTTGGAAAACGGGGGTTCGCCGGCTTGGTAGACGGGCATTGCGATGGTCGTCTTGTACGCGCAGAAGGCGTCGTAGATGTCTACTCGAGTCGCCGGCGCGTCGGGGGTCGGCGCGGCGCGCTTGAGGACGGCGGCCGCCGCCTGCTGCATGGCGAGCGCCGGATCGCCGGTCGTGAAGACGCCGATGGCCGCCAGTGAGTCGCGGGCCACGTTGTTTTCGGCGAGCGCAGCGATGGCGCTGTCGTAGGCCGCGAAGGCGGCCGGCGACATTCCGTCGGGCGTCTGCCCAGCGAGAAGCGTGCTCAGGCCCGATGACACGCCGAGCCGAATGCCTTCGTCGTCGACAAGCTCGCGCAGCACCACCGTCGCGTACTGCGTATTCGGGCGCAGCGGCACGCCTTGGAGAGGCAACGTCGAGAGAAGGTTCTGCGCGCCATAGGGTCCGCCATCAACACGGAAGTCGACGTGGATGGGGTAGCGCTGCATGAAGTCCGCGGAGTCTTCATCGACGCTCACGAGAAAGATGGGGGACGTCGTCTCCACGCTTTCTGTGACTGACGGGAATTGGGCAACGTCCACTTCACCGTCGAGTTGAAAGTACGCGGCGGTCGAGAGTCCGAAGCCGCGCGCGGCCTCGGTGATCACAGCAAGCGCGTCGGTGACGAACTTCTGGTCCTTCGGGTTGGGGAAGCCTGCTAGGTCGACTCGCCCGTCTGCCGTGTGTCGGTGAGCGCTCGGAAAGGGCGCGGCGTAGAAGCCGGCACCCTCGCTGAAGTCCATCGACGCGAACGTCTTCGATGGCGTGGATGGCGCGGTCGGCGTGTCCTGCGATTCCGAATCCGATGAGCACGCTCCCGCGATCAGCGCTGAGACGACGAGGCCAGGTAGGCCGAGTTTCATGGTGAGCAGAGCCGGCCTCGAATTGTCGCGCGGAATGTCGGAAGAGCCCATAGTCCCCGATAACCACGGGGCGGCGTCGCGGCAAGCCGAATTGACGTCGGCGCCTCTCGTGCTGACGTCGGTCATGCGGGGCGGATACTCTCAGCCGAAGATTCCCAGTTGGGATTGGTTTACTGACTGTCCCGTTATGCGCGCCGGACGGCCTTGAGAACCGTGAGTTCCGTGACTCAGTGACATTTAGTGCCCGCCTGGCTAGCCTCGCGCTGCAAGATGAAAGCGTCCTCACCACCGGCTCCAGGCACCGTCCGACTCGGCTCGTGGTCCGCACCCCTCGGCTCAGCGGTGAAATACCTGCTCTATCCGGGAGCCCGACAGCAAAACGACGCCAGCGCGGCTCGCGAGTTGAACGTCGCGTCGATGAAGCAGACGTTGCCACCCGGTCTCGGTCTTCGTTGGCTGGGCACGGCGGGCTTCGTCCTTTCGTACGAAGGCTTCGATCTGGCGATCGAACCCTTCCTTACGCGGACTCCCCTAGGCGATCTCGTCAAGCGCCGAGTCTTGAAATCTGACGCGGAAAAGGTCGCCCGCCACGTGCCCAAGGCCGACGCGATACTGGTCGGTCATACCCACTACGATCACGCCATTGACGTTCCCACTTTGGCTCGCCTCAACGGCTGCAAAGTATACGGCTCCTCATCGCTCGCGAAGCTGATGGGGCTCTCGGGGCAGGCTTCCGATGCGGTAGCTGTCGAAACGGGGCGTGTGTACGGCATCGGCCCCTTTGAGGTCACCTTCGTCGAGTCCATGCACAGCAAGCTCATCGCCGGAATGAAAGTGAACGGGGAAGGGGAGATCACCTGCGACCATCTCGACGGGATGCACGAAGGTGAATATCGCTGCGGGCAAATGTACGGCATTCACATCGCCGTCGCCGGCAAGACGTTCTACCACCAGGGCAGCGCGAACCTCATCGAGGGCCGGCTGCAGCATGACCACGTCGACTACCTACTCTGCGGCATTGCCGGTCGCGGATTCACGCGCGATTTCACGTCGCGCGTTCTGCGCGCGCTATCGCCCGAGACGGTGATTGCTCACCATCTCGACAATTTCTTTCTGCCGCTCAAGCCGGTCGAAAGCGGCGAGCCGATGGGTTTTTCATTCAATGTGAACTTCGGCGGTTTCGTCGAGGAGGTGAGGGCGGCCGCCTCTGATTGCGAGATTTGCGTCTTCGAGCCGCTTCAGGGCGTGACGGGCTCGAACGTTAGCGTGAGCAAGTAAATCTGCGTTCCGCGGTCGCTGGTCTGTCCGGCGAACCAGCTGAGATCCGGATCGTCCAGCGGTGACGTGTAATTCGCGAGCAAGAATGTATGCGGCCCCGTCCTTCTCACGGAAGGAAAAGACGTATCGCCCGCGCCCGGTAGATCAAAAAGGTGAACGACTTTGCGCGCCTGCTTATCGACTTGGTAGAGCGCCGTGCGTTTCGGGCGGCTGCTGTACTGGATCAACGACCCTGCATCCTCCCCTTCACCAAACGTGCCGCCGACGTCGCGACGTCCGACGATGTAGATGTCGTCTCCGTGCCGGAACATCTCCGGCGAGTCGTATCGCAGAGGGTCCGACTTTGCGGGGCATTGCCAGTCCGCGAGCGCATCGGCCGGTGCCCAGCATAGATGTGATCCCCACCCGGAGGCGTCGCCGTCTTCGTTGCGAGTGATGATCCAGAGTGATCCACCGGCGTCGAACTCGAAGGCGGTCTCCGAAACGCCGCCCTTGTAAACGTAGGGCCTATCATCGACAAGCGTCCAATTGTCGCCGTCTTCCGACGACCTGAAGTAGACCTCGATCGTGCTCTCCCCCCCCAAATAGTGGTTGCCCGCGTACGAGCTGAGCCAGGCTTTGCCGTTTCGGAATTTCAGATCCCAAGGGACTTCTGGCGCGTCGATGAAGATCTCGTGGTCCGTCCAGGAGCCGTCGTCGTTTCGGTACGTGCGCCAGATTCTCTGGGGATCGAAGGTGGTGGGGATCTTGCCCGCCTCGAAGAACATGAACTGCAGCTTGCCGTTGAACGACAAGAAGCGTGGCTCACGCATGTCGGCGCCGAGGTGGATCTCGTGTTCGTATTGCCACGTCGCGCCGAGATCGTCGGACGCCATAATGAAGAGTAGCGTGTCCGTTCCTGCGAAGTGCCTCGGTGCGGAGCGCCACCCCATGTAGAGGCGGTTTTCGTGGAAGTGAATGTCAACGTTGGCGTTTGAAACGAAGGTCGTGATCTTGCTTGGGACGGCTTCTGACGGGACGATCCAACGGGCCTCTGACGCGCGTGCGACGTACTCGACCGACGTGTCCACGTCGTATTGGGCGGGGTCGTCGCTTGGGATGCTGCCCGTATTCGGCCCCTCACTTCCGTCATTTTCGTCACTTGGCGAGGAACAAGCGGTCGCCCCGAGCGCTATTGTAGCAAGTCCCAGTGCTGCCCCTGCGCGATGGCAAATCATGACAGCCTCGTACGACAGTCGTCCGCAGGCTTCATGGATTTCTCGGCGAGGCCTGACTTTTCAAAGGGTTGGCGTTGGCTTGCGTCGCTGGCGCGGTGGCGCGCGGCGGCTCGTTTCGGCTCGCTCAGGCTAGTCGGGCGCGCCTCGACGGTCGACCCACGCGCCCGTGGCTACCCCATTTTCCGGCGTTGCGGTATGAGGATTGCGGAGAACCTTGATGCTCAAGAAAAACACCACGGTCCGATTCGCCATTCTCTCTGCAGCGGCAGCTCTCTCGCTCGGCGCATGCACCAAGTCCAAGAGCGACACGGGCGCAGGCGCGACGGACGGGGCCGACGCGACGGCAAAGGCTGACGACAAGCCGACAATGGCAAAGGCGGGAGCCCAGCTCTCAGAAGCGGCGAAGACAGGCGTCGCGGCGAGCTTGGCAGCGTACGAGGGCATCCGCGCTGACCTCGTTGACGATAAGGTCCCGGCCGTGAAGGCCAAGGCGGCGGAGCTGGCCAAGGCGGCGAAGGACGCCGCCGGTCAGGCTCACGGCGCTCTCAAGCAGAAGCTCGACGCTTTGGCGAAAGCGGCGGACGACCTCGAAGCAAAGTCCTCCGAGAAGGCGGACGACGTCCGCAAGGCGTACGGCGAAGTGAGCCGAGCCATCGTCAACCTGGTTTCGTCGGATCCGGAACTCAAGAAGGACCTCAACGTCTACGAATGCCCGATGGCACCGGGATACAAGAAATGGGTTCAGCCTGGCGCCAAGGACGAAGTGGCAAACCCCTACATGGGGCAGGCTATGCCCACGTGTGGCGGCAAGAGCAAATGGCAGGAATAGCCGCCGGCTACCGAATCTGCGTTCTGCCTTCAGCTCGATAAGTACTCAAGCGTATTTGCGATGCCGACATCTAGCGGCATGAAGCTGAGACCGAGCTTCTCTTGCGCTCGGGTGCTCAGGGGTTCGGCGCCCCACTGCATGAAATGAAGCTGCCCCTTTGGGATCAAAGGGGGCCGCTTGCTCAACGAAGCGATGCCCTCCCCAAGGGTGGCCACGATCTTCGCTAGCCCCAGCGGCATCACGCGCGGCACCTTACCTTTGCCCAACGTATCGACGATAATCTCGGCGAGTTCGAGGAGCGTAACGGTGCGGTCCGAGAGGATGAAACGCTCGCCACGCTTGGCCTTCTCGGTGGCGAGTACGTGAATCCGACGAGTCCTGTGGCGCCGGTAACGAGCGCGTCCGTCATGCCCTGCGTCGTAGCATGGCCATTTCGACCGGACGCCCAAAAACGAAACTCGACGGCGATTCGAGCTACACTGAGACCCGTGGAAATTCGCGCAGCAACTCGCGGCGACCTTGAAGCCATCGTCAGAATCTACAACTACGCCGTCCTGAACACGGTTGCGACCTTCGATCTGGAGCCCGTCACTTTCGAGGAAAGGCTCGCGTGGTTCTCCCAATTTGACGCCGCGCATCCGCTTCTCGTCTGCGAACTCGACGCCGCTGTCAGGGGGTTCGGCTACTATCTTCCCTATCGGCAAAAGCCCGCGTACGCGCACACCAAAGAGCTAACGGTTTACGTCGACCCGAACGCGCATCGCGGGGGGATCGGCACCGCGCTCTACGAACGCCTCATCGAAGCCGCTCGCGAAGCCGGCGTCCACGTGTTGCTCGGCGTACTCGGTGGGGAGAATCCCGCGAGCCGAGCGCTACATATGAAGTTTGGTTTTGAGGAGGTGGCGCACTTGCCGGCAGTGGGGCGCAAGTTCGATGCCTGGGTCGATACGACTTTTTTCCTGAAGATATTGTGAGTCGGCGGCTGGGCCGGTTCTCTCGTTGGACGCGAGCATTTTGCGCTGGCCGATCGCGTGGTTCGCGTGTAGGTTGCGGTCATCGTTATTGGTCCCTCTTACTTGGTAGGTTCCCATGCTTCGGACACATCACTTCGTTTGCCTTTCTGCCGCCCTACTGCTCCTGCTCAGCGCTTGTAGCGAGGAGCGTCCAGACATCATGCCCTCCACCCCAGGAGGCGGATCGGACGAGGCTGAGCAATGGTTGCTGCTTGGGGTCGTTTGCGAGGGTGACGATGATTGCGACGAATCGTTCACCTGCTCGGGGGGCGGGACAGCGGACGGGACAGCGCGTCGAGCGGACGATCAATGTTCTGTCCGTTGCGCCACCGACGAGGAATGCCACGAGCGATTTGGCGACCGGTCGACTTGCCTCGTGGAATCGTCGGTCTGCGCTCGAAGTTGCACGGATCTGAAGTCGTGCTCGCCCGGTACATTCTGTGCGTCCGACGGCTGGTGCGAGCGACCGGGGCCGGCGACGACCGACACGCATTGCGGCGGCACGCCGACGGCCACATGTGCGGAGATGTCGAATGCGACGTGCGCTCTGCTGCGGGGCTGCGGAGCCACAGACACTTGCAGCGGAACGAGGGTGGGTGCCTGCGGATCTCACCACAGTGCCGAAAGCTGCGCCCTTCAGATGGGTTGCGTGTGGGAGGCCGGTGGCAGCGACGCCTGTGTCGGATACCCGGAGCCCTTGCCTTGCGCTTCGGCCCCAACGCCTTCAAGCTGCGCTGCTGCAGGCCTTGGCTCAGGCAACTGCGTTTGGAAGACGGGGAATTGCGCGGGCACGCCGAACGGAACATGCCCCGGTGTGGGCACCACCGATTGCGAATTGGTGCCCGGGTGCGCGGTCGTTTCCCACTGACTTGATCGACTTATTGATGTGGAGATCGCCTTAGCACTCCGGATGGGCGCTCGACTGGGCCGGGCCAGGAGCGGGCGCTGTGCTTATGAAGACGGTCTAGCGGGTCGTTACAGTCTCAGTGACATGGCGTCGCAACACCCTAGCGTCACGGTTCGTCACCGTCGTGCTGCTCTCGATGGGCGTCGGCTTCGTGGTGTCGACCCTCGGTTCCGCGCTCGCCACCTATCTGGTTCTCCAACGGTCCCACGCGGACGAGATGGCCTTCCGGGTGGATGCGGCGTCCGGCGACATCGGCGAGGCGCTTGGCGCGGCCAGACCCTTGCAGTTGAGGCGAGCACTGACGAAGGTCGCCGACGCCAGCAACGTACGTGCCGTCTTCGCCTACTCGCGCGACGGCGCGTTGCTCGCCACGCAGCCGCCGGGTGTGAGCGGGCCTGAGGGGGTAGCCGACGGCGGGCTGGTGGTAGAGGTTACGGTGGTCGTCGACGAACGTGTGGTCGGCCGCATCGTCGTGGTCGCCAGCTCTCGAGGGATACTCGCTCAGTCCTGGCTCCAAGCGTCGATCATCGCGATGGCGTCGATCGTCTCGCTCCTGATTGCGGCGGCGCTTGCCGCACTTCTTCAACGGTCGATCTCAAGGCCTATCGTCGAGCTATCGAACGCTGCCCGTCGTATCGAGCGCGAAGCTGACTTCTCAGGGAACGTCGATGTTGAGGCGACGGGCGAGACCGAGCCCCTCGTTGACGCGTTTAACGCCATGTTGCAGCGCTTGGGCGAACGAGACATGGCGCTGAGGCAAGCCCACACGTCCCTGGTGCGTGCGTCGCGCGAGGCGGGGATGGCGGAGGTGGCGACAGGCATCCTGCACAACGTGGGCAATGTACTCAATTCGATCAACACCTCGGCTGAGGTGGCGGTGGAGCGCGTTAAGGGGTTGAGTCTCGAACCCATGCAGAAAGCCGTCGCTCTGGCTATCGATAGCGACGATGTGGGTAAGTTCCTGACCGAGGACGCGCGGGGAACGAAGGTGCTGCCCTACCTGGCCAAGTCTATCGAACACGCCTTCAAGCAGCGAGACGAACTCCTCTCTGAGATGGGCCAGATCCGCGAAGGGATGGACCACGTCAAGGAAATCGTCGCGCGTCAACGCGCCTATGCGGGCGCCGCCAACGCGCTGGATACCTGCGGCATCGTGGAGCTTGTCGAAGATAGCCTCGCGCTGGTATCGGATTCGATCAAGAAGCATCACGTTGAGGTCATCCGTGAATTTGTGGAAAATCCGACAGTCCGCGTGGACCGGCATTGGAGCCTTCAGATCCTCGTGAATCTAGTTTCCAACGCGTGTGAAGCGCTCGAGGCAAGCCCGTCAGACGACCGCAAGTTGACCGTGAGTACGGCGCTTGATGGTGACCACTACTTGATTCGCGTCTCTGATAACGGCGCCGGGATCGCCCCGGGCGACCTTCAGAAGCTCTTCGCGCAGGGGTTCACGACAAAGACTGGCGGCCTCGGCTTTGGGCTTCACGACAGTATCATTGCCGTGCGGCAGATGAAGGGTACGCTGACAGCGGAGAGTGAGGGGCTCGGTTGCGGCGCTACCTTTGTTGTGCGCTTGCCCTTTGCCCACCCTGGCGATGACTAGGTTGGCGTAGTTCTCGGCCCTGGGTCGTGGACAGGGATGCGAACAGAAAACGTCGTGCCCTTACCCTCGGTCGTGTCGAAGGTCAGGGTGCCGCGATGACCGTCGACGATGACGGTATGTGCGATGGTCAGGCCCTGTCCCGTCCCGCGGCCCACCTCCTTGGTCGTGAAGAAGGGGTCGAAGATGCGTTCGTGAATGGAGGACGGGATGCCGCATCCGTCGTCGCCGACGGTGATTAAGACCGTGTCCTCGTCCTCGAGGCTTGTCTTGATCTTGAGCGTGCCGCGCCCGCCCGACTCCTTCATGGCGTCGGCCGCGTTGACGATCAGGTTGAGCAGCACCTGGCCGATTTCGCCGGCTCGACACTCCACCGCTGGCAGGTTCCCGAACTGTGTTTCGAGCTCCACCATGTGCTTGTACTCGTTCCGCGAGACGGTGAGCGCGTTCCTGATGACGTGATTGAGGTCGGCGGGCTTCTTATCATCGCGGTCCGGATACGAGAACTCCTTCATCGCTCGCACGATGTGGGTGATCCGCTTGATGCCGTGCATCGCGTGTTCGAGCGCCTTTGGGATCTGTCCCTCGACGTACGCCGCGTCGATGCGTTCTTCGTAGCGCCGGAGTTTCTCGTAGATCGCGAGTGCTTGCTGCTCGTTCGCTGACCCGCATTCGATGCGGTAGTTCCCTATGAGACCGCGCAAGTCATCGAATGCGCCAACTAGGAAGTCGACGTGGTCGCCGATGTATTGCAGCGGAGTGTTGATCTCGTGGGCGATGCCGGCCGCTAGTTGACCCACTGACTCGAGTTTCTGCGAAAGTCTCAACTCGGACTCGACGCGCTGGCGAATCTCCTTCTCGCGCTTTAGGTCGTCTAGCGCGCTCGAGAGTGCTCTGGCGCGCTCGCTCACCATGAAGTCGAGCTTCTCGAGCTTGAAGTCAGCTGCTCGTGCTAGCTCCCATTTTCGATGCAGGGCGTGCGCCAGCTGACGCACCTCGACGGGATCGAAGGGTTTCTTGAGCACCAGCACTCGGTCGGTTTCACCGAACACCTTCGCCATTTGCTCCCAATTGTAGTCGGCGTACGCGGTGCAGATGACGACGGCGACATGCGGGTCCTCGCTCAGTACGTGCCGAGTCGTCTTCACTCCATCCCATCCCGGCGGCATGCGCACATCCATGAACACGACAGCGTAGGGCTTGTCGTCCGCTACAGACTTCACCACACGCCTCACGGCCTCCTCGCCCTGGTTTGCGAAGTCGAGTTCGAACTCCGTGCGCGGTTCCGCTTGATCCGTCCCGAAAAGACCGGCCTCGAGGGCGTGCATCTCCTGGCTCACCGCGCTCGACTGACCCAAGATCTTCCGGAAGTCATCCGAAACGTCGGGGTTGTCGTCCACCACGAGAACTCGTCGGTTCACCGGCGTCGGGTTCGTCGGGAACGACCTCGAAGGTTCTTCATTTATGTCTGCGATGGGTGCGCTCGACGTCACTATGTTCTCCCGTTCCCGGCCTTGGGTAGGAGGCCGAGTGATGTGCGACTGGTGCGATCTAGCGGAGGCGCAGGCGCTTCGACGTAGGGCAGCGCGAAGGACCACTCCGGACAACGCCTCCTATCATCTGTCACCTCGGCAGGCTTCGCCTCCAGCGTCGAATGGTACAACCCCAATACCCGACGAATCTGCTGCAGGCTCGTGGAACGCCGGCTTTGCTCGCCGAAGTGCTTTGAAATCTTGGCGTCCCCGCCTTCGATCGACACCGTGACGATGCAGGAGCCGTTTGACCGCGTCGCCCCCACGGATACGGATCCATTGCCCGCGCTTGCGACATTCTGAGCGGTTGCAATGAGCAGGAGCAGCACCTGCTCAAGATGATAACGCTGCATCTTGGCGACCGGTGCCTCCTCCTTGTCTCGAACGTGGAGGAGGATACCTCGGCTTCTCCCGCTCGCTTCGAGCATCTCGACGATCTCCAGGACGGCATCATGAAGGTCCAGATTGCGTTCCACGCAACTTCCTGGTGTCGTCACTCGCGAGAGACACTCAGCGCATTCTCGGATCGTGGTGACGAGACTCGAGAGTTCTTCGTCGTGGTCAGGACGTCGCCCGGCCTCTCCTTCGGCGCCTGGGGGAGCGCGCTCCGCCGAAGCCAACGCATCGAGAATCGGTTGCAGTACGACGCTTACGCCAAAGAGGCGTTGCGCCACATCGCGTGAGAGCGAGCCTATCGTCGTTAGGCGCTCGGCGACCCCCAACCACTCGTCCAGCTCCGGATGCGCGAGGCTTTCGACGACGCGGTTCTTCGTGAGTTTTCGGTACTCACCCGCCGCGTCCCTCACGGTGTCGCGAAGATCTCCGGGTGGACAAGGCTTTGTCAGGTACCGGAAGATGTGTCCGGAATTGACGGCCGAGACGGCGGCGTCGTGGTCCGCATAACCGGTGAGCACTATCGCAACGGAGTCGGGCGCCACGATGCGGGCCTTCTCCAGGAACTTCGCACCGCTGACCTTCGGCATGCGCAGATCCGTCAGGATCACGGCGATGGCATCGACCGAGCTGAGGACCTCTAGTCCCTCCATAGCGCTGCTCGCGGTAAATACCTGATATTCGCGCGACAGCTGGGCTTTCATGCCTTCGAGGATGAAGGGCTCGTCGTCTACACAGAGCACCTTCGGTCGCGTCGTTCCGCCTGTCCCAAACGACTCGCTCTCCAGCGACGTTGCGGCGGACAATCGGGTAGCCGAGCGAGGTTCTGAATCCGAGCGGAATTCGCGATGCGAGTCGCTCTTTGCACTATCGCCGCCAGCTAGCGAGTTGGAGTGCTCTCCCACGGCTGTATTTCCCCTCTTCATCTCACTCACGACGCTCCGGGCGTTGCGGCAGCACTCGGTGGTGCGCATTTAAGTACCCCCCGAACCGGGCGGGCACGCCCGGCGACGATGCACTCGGTCGGCCGGACGCACAGCGGCCATCCCGCGGACCGGGCGGCCGGGGAAGGCACGATGCTCACGCTGGGCGGTGCGGTGTTGGGGTTTTTGCTTCGGCGCTTCACTTCCCCTGGAAACCGGGTGCGACTGCGTTACCTTTAAAGAGTAGGCGGCGGGACACCCTGCCGCCGCGCGCGGGCCAAACCGTCGGATGCTTCGCGCGGGAGGTCACGAGGCCGAATGGGAGAAGTCGCCAATCGGACCCCACCGAAGAGGTCGAAACGAGAGTCGGTTGACGCGGACACCGTGCTGCTTGCCGAGCTTTCTCCGGACCTCGTACTTCGCATGACCGAGGGGGGGTGCATCGAATTCGCCAACCGTGCGGCGCTCGGAATGACCACCGAGTCGGCACTCGGCGTAAGTCTCTTCACCCTCACGACCGATGGCGGGGTCGCCATGCGAGAGGCGCTCAAGGTCGCGAGCAGTGACGGGACAGTGGTGTGCGGTGCGACGGAGTTTCTCGACCCAGAACGTGGACAGACGCGCTACTCCTGGCGAGCCAAGCGGCATGGATCCGGGTTCGTGTTGGCGCTCCGCGACGCAAGTGATCAGAAGCGGGTCGAGCAGGTCGAGCGCGAGACCGAGCGACGCCAAGCCGCGATCTTCCAGAATCTGCCTCTCCTCTCCTACGAATGGCATTCGGCGGAAGCGCGAACTCCGACCGCGACAACGCTCACCACCGTGACGCTCGAGGGGCAGGTGCGAGCGATCACCGGGTACGACAGGAGTGACCTCTCGCCTCAGCGCTGGATCGAACGCGTCCACCCTGAGGATCGCGACGACGTGCGTCGCTCGATCGAGAAGATCCGAGGGGATGGCGAGCGCTGGTCCATGCAGTATCGGTGGGAGACGAGTTCTGGCGAAGTTCGCTACTTCCTCGACCAAGGCGTGGTGCTTGCCTCGCCGAGCGGCGGCGTGCGTCTGTGCGGTGTGGTGCTCGATGTCACTGAGCGCCAGGAACTCGAGGAGAAACTGGCTCGCTCTCAAAAGCTCGAGGCCATTGGACAGCTCACCGGCGGGATCGCTCACGACTTCAATAATTTCCTTACGGCCATCATCTCCTTTGCTGGTTTTGCGCGCCAGACGCTGAGCCCGGATCATGCTGCTCGCGACGACATCGCGAGGGTCTTGGACGCTGCCGACCGCGCTTCGGCGCTCACGCGTCAGCTCTTGCTCTTCTCCCGCCCGCGGTCTTCCAAGTGCACCGCCTTCGATGTCAACTCGAGGCTCGAGAGCATTCAGCGGCTGCTCGCGCTCTCCCTCGGGGAGAGCATTGAGGTCGATATCAAGTTCGAACCCAAAGGGGCGGTGATCCTCGCTGACTCAAGCCAATTCGATCAGGTGATGCTGAACCTCGTGGTCAACGCTCGCCACGCGATGTCTGGCGGCGGCGTCGTGACGATTTCGGTCGGCCTCGACGATGTCGAGGCGGGTCAGCAGACCCTTGCGCCCGGACGCTATGTCCGCGTGGTAGTCAAGGACACCGGTAGCGGCATGGACGCTGCAACCCTCGAGCGCGCCTTTGAACCCTTCTTTACGACGAAGGGCCCGAGCAAGGGGACAGGGCTCGGGCTGGCGACTTGCTATGGTGTCGTGACGAATCTGGGGGGCACCATCACGCTCGAATCGGAGCCCGGCAAGGGCACCGCCGTCACAGTCCTCATTCCCGCGCACAGCGGCCCGCTCGAAGTGGACACGGCGGCGACACTGGACTCGGCCGAACTCGGGGGCAACGAAAGGGTATTGCTCGTCGAGGACGACCCTGCGGTCCGTGCCGTCGCCGAGCGAAGCCTCACCGAGCGTGGATACTCCGTTATCTGTTGTGCCGACGGCGAACGAGCCATTCGGATTCTCCAGGAACAGCACGCTACGCTCGGTGCGGTCGTTAGCGACATCGTGCTGCCCGGGCGTAGCGGTTACGAGGTTGCAGCTTTCGCACGGAAGCTCGAGCCGACCATGCCCGTGGTCCTCGCGTCCGGCTACTCCGAGCGCTCGCGGCCCGCCGCCGGGCCCTCAACTGCGTTCGGGGACGTCCTCTGGAAGCCGTACACCCCCGAGAGGCTTGCGCGCGCGGTTCGAGCGGCCATCGTGGTAGGGAAGGAACTCAAGCCGGAGAAACCTATCACGACTGCGCCAGCGTCTTCGTCGTCGGAGCCGCGAGTCCTGATTATCGACGACGACGAGCATATCCGCGCGGCGTTACGGCGCATGCTCGAGTTCAGTGGCTTCGAGATCGAGATGGCGGCTTCTGCCGAGGAAGCGAGGGCGTTTCTCGAGGGCGCGTCGGGCAGCCTTGACGCGATCATCTGCGACTTGCACCTGCCTGGCGAGTCCGGCATCGTGTTATACGAATGGCTTTGCCGCGCTCAGCCCCAGCTGGCGGCGGCCACGCTTGTGGTAACCGGTGGCGGCAGTGACGGAGAAAGTGACCGCTTCATTCGGGAGCATCCCGAGCGGGTTGTCATGAAGCCCGTGGACGCTCGGGGCCTTGTCTCGAAACTGCGCGCGCTTCTGCCGCGCGAGAACGTGACGGAGGGAAGTGATGGCAAATGACAACAAGAAGATTGTGCGAGTCCAGGCCTTGCTGTCCGAGCGGCAACCGTCGCCGCGCCAGATCATTCGCCAAGTGACTCACGACATCAACGGTCCGCTCTTCGCGTTCACTCTCGACCTGGACCTCATCTCTCAAGCCCTGCAGGCCGCCAACGCCGCGCTGAGCGACGGCGACCACGCGCGAGCTCGTGAAGCTCTCGATGCCTCAGAGGCATCGCTTCTCAACCTTCAGTCAGCAAATAAGTCGGCGGCGGACTACGTTCGGGGCATCCAGGCCCTCGGTGATGAAAGCGGCGAAAGCGACGAAAGCGACGACCGGCGCTAGAAGTCTTTCTCGGATTCAGCTTCCTGGCGTTTTTCGCAGGCTTCTTGGATTGCCTGCCGCAGGTCCTCCGCCGTGCATGGCTTGAGCAAGAATCTGAATAGGTCGCCCTTGTTCACCGCCTGGGCGGCAGCCTCCATGTCCGCGTGGCCCGTGAGGAGTATCCGAACGGTTCGTGGCCAACGCTTCTTAACCTGCTCCAAGAACTCCGCGCCGTTCATCTCGGGCATTTGCATGTCCGAAATCACGACCGCGAACTCCTTCTCGGATGCCATGAGCTCGAGCGCAGCTTCGGCACTGGTCGTTGCATGCACCTCGCAATGACGCTCGAGCTGGTGACTCAATCCCTCCACGACGAATGGCTCGTCATCGACGCAAAGTACACGTGGTCCCCGGCCGCGCCGCTTCGAAAATTCCATGACGTCTACTCTATTGGGTAGCACACCGCGGGGCGGTGTGGCGCGCGAGGCCGGTTAGACCCGCCAGCTGCCCCCGTCCGAGGGCAGCTCTGACGCACCCTCTCCCGTCCCTGGCTGCGAAGCTCCGCCGCTCAGGCTTGTTATTGAAGTTGCGGGCCAGCGTAGGCTTTCCACATAGCGTCTGGCGTCGGGTACGCCGAGACGGGGGGCATTTTATGCAACCAAACAAACAAGCAGTCTTGACTGTTTCTAAATCACGCGTATCCTGATGGTGAAATGAAAAGGCGTCCAAGACGATGACCGAAGAACGACCGAACACGCCGGAAAACGACGAACCTGAAGTCAGCCAAGGGCAGCCCGACAAGGCTGAGAGCGCACCGGCTGCGAGCCGAGAACGGCGCAGCACTCGAGACGCGGACAAGGATGCGCGGGAGGCACGTCGCGCGGGCCGGCGCCTGGAGAGGGAAGCCGCCCGAACGGAACGCCGCGTGAAGCGCGAGGCGGGGAAGGCGGAGCGCGAAAGCGAGCGAAGCTCCCGACGGGGCGCCGCGGACGTTGCCGGTGAACTCAAGCGAGCCGCCAAAGATCAGGCGCGCAGTATTAAGCGCGAATCCAAGGAAGCCGCCCGAGCGGCCAAGCGTGCGCTCAAGGACCGCGCTCGGGATGCAACGGGCACGAAGCCCCGTCGAACGCAGGAAGAGCGCCGAGAGACGATGCGTGCGCGCCTGCTCGCCGCTACCGTCGACTGCCTCGTCAAGTACGGGTACTCGGGCGCGAGCACGCCGAAGATCTGCCATCAGGCCCGCGTTTCGCGTGGCGCGCAGCTTCATCATTTTCCCACCAAGGAGAGCCTGATGGTTGCATCAATCGAGCACCTGGTTACGCTCCGTCGCGAGGAATTCCGCAAGGCCATGGCCGAGCTGCCGGAGCACGTGGAGCGCGGTCCCGTCGCCATTGATCTGCTTTGGAAGATGATCTCCGGCGACACATTCTACGCATGGCTCGAGCTCTCCGTGGCGGCTCGAACGGACGCGAAGCTTGCGGCGGCTGTCCACGAACTCAACACGCGATGTCAGGACGCGATGCGCGCGACCTTGCTAGAGTTCTTCCCCGACGCGCTGGGAAACCCGACGTTCGAGATCGCCCCGGATTTCGTGTTTGCGGTTCTCGAAGGCCTCGCGCTTCGGAAGCTCTACTCGCCTGATGACGAGCGCACCGGCCAAGTTCTATTTGCGATCAAGGCACTGGCCGGGGTGGTCACACCGAGCGAACCACCCGACTCGGTCAGCGTCCCGGAGGCGTCGTCATGACTATCGGTCATCAAGAGATGACTCAACCGCCGTCGCTCCGCCACGCGCGCCGCAAGGAAAGTCACGACGCATTGCTGGCTCGCCTCAGTCATCAATCTGTGGTGAAACACTTCGATGCTTACGCCGACATCGATTGGGACGCAGCGGACTACCAACTGGACCCTTCCGACCCGATCTTTGAACGCACGGGCGACGACTCCCTTGGCGCGACGGCTTGGTACCGCGCCCAAGCGCCCGAGCTGCGCGCCCGAATCGGCCTGCATATGGCCGTCACCCACATGAAGATCGGCCTCGAGTTCGAGAGTGTCCTCAAGCGCGGCCTACTCGAGTTCGCGACCACGTTGCCGAATCACTCACCCGAGTTTCGTTACGCCTATCATGAGATCATCGAGGAAGCGCAGCACTCGCTGATGTTCCAGGAGTTCGTCAATCGTTCGGGCCTAACCGCCAGCGGACTCAAACCCTGGATGCGCCGCCGAGCGAGAATCGTCGCATCGACCGGACGCTGGTTCCCTGAACTCTTCTTCATCTTCGTGCTGGGAGGCGAGGAGCCCATCGATACCGTCCAGCGCAAGGAATTGCGCAGTGGCCGCGAGCCGCACCCCCTCGTCAAACGCATCATGCAGATTCACGTCACCGAGGAGGCTCGTCATCTTTGCTTCGCGCAGAAGTTCCTGGAAAAGAACGTTCCGGAGCTGCCCCGAGCGAAGCGAGCGGCATTGCGGACCCTCGCGCCGGTGATTCTCGGCGAGATGTCACGCTTGATGATGCAAGCGTCGCCGGAGATCGTCGAAACGTATCAGATCCCGCAAGCGGTCGTGGACGAGGCCTACACCAACAACCCGGAACACCGCGCCAAGGTGCACGAGAATATCGAAAACGTTCGCGCACTCTGCGGCAAGCTCGGACTCATCAACGGGCGCTCCGTTCGTCTCTGGAAACGCTTCGGCATCTGGCCCGAGGGCGAAACGCACGCTTTCGCGGCCAATGATCAGTAGAAGCGGAAGTCCGCCACCATGTTGATGTACGTTCGGGTGATGAACCCAATCATGAGCGCGGCCTCCCAATGCGTGCCAAAGCTGCGATACACGCCAGCCTGTCCGTTCCACGCGTTCTGATTGAGTTCGATCTCAAAATCGAGTCCGATCTTGGCCGGACCAAGCCACTCCGGGATCCCTGTTTTCGCGCTGAACGTGCCCTCCAGAGTCGTGCGGGGGTAGTTTGGCGGGGGGGCAGCATCTGTATCTGTATCTGGGCTCTTGGGCCCCGCACCGCGGGCCGGACTCGCGAAAGCGAGTAGCCCCACCAGAGCCAGTCCGCCCAAACCCCTCAGGATGTCCCCCGACACGGCTCCAGAGTAACCCCATCCCTTGACGTCGGGGCGAATCCGCGCGCAATTTGGCGCACCATGACGCAGCGTACCCTCCCCCTCGCGCCTTCTGTCTCGCCCTTTGGCGCCCCTTGGGCGCTCGCCCTTCTGGTCGCGGCAGCCGCGGCCGTTGCCCCGAGTTGCGGCGGGCGCATCGAATCGGAGGCGCCGCCGGCGGACGATGGCGGGACGGACAACGGAGCGGCCGGACAGAGTGGCGACGGGGACGCCATCGACGGCGGCAACGGTAACGGCACCGATGGGGGTTCGACGGACAACGGCAATGGCGACGGCCCTGACAGCGGCATCGATGGAGGCACCGACGGCGGCTCGACGGGCAACACCGACGATCCGAAGCCGGGGGACGATCCGAAGCCAGGCGACGACGGCAAGCCAGGCGAGGACACGAAGCCAGACGACAACACGAAACCGGGCGACGACGGCAGGCCGGGCGACGACGGCAGGCCGGGCGACGACGGCAGGCCGGGCGACGACGGCAGGCCGGGCGACGACGGCAGGCCAGGCGACGACGGTTGGCCAGGTGACGTAGAGAGAGACGAATACCCTAAGCGGATCGCCTGGGAGTATTGCCAGACCTTCTTCGACTGCGGCGGCCGAGAGTTCCGTACCGTAGAAGAGTGCGCGGACGAGGTGGCGTGGGTGCTCTGGGAGCTGAGTGACGGCCTTGAGTTCGACGCCGAGTGCGCTGCTGCCTGGGTGGAGAAGGCTGAGGCTCGAGACTGCAGTTTCTTCGACGAAGCCACCTGTTACGACTACGCGAGTTCGTGCCGCGTCTATCACGGCACAATCCCACAGGGGCAGCGCTGCGAGCTCGAGGAGGTCACCACCGAGCGTGTCCGCGCCATGCGTGACCATTGCGGACCAGAACTGCGCTGCGATGAGCGAAGCGGAACCTGCCAGCCAAACTGCCGGTGATCGTCAGACGAGGGAGCTACGCCCCTGCTTCAAGGTTTCTGCGTCTGCGTAAGTGTCTTCGCGCCGTGATTTGCGTGCGTCTATGATCGCACGTGTAGCGACTGTGGTCGTAACACCCCACCTGTGAGCGCTCCGGCAGGCACGTGTCCCGCGCCTTTTTTCGCGTGTCTGGCGTGCTGGCTTTCGGCGCTCCGCCTTCCGCCGCTGCACCGAAGCCTTGAATATACACAAGAAAAATCCTGCAAGCTGACCAACTGGCGCTCGCGGGGCCCGGACCCGCGATCCTCGCGATTGAGCTGGCCCGGACCTTGCTCTATGAATCTGACATGAAGAAGCTACTCGCATACGCCGTGGTGCCAGCGTCTCTCCTTGGGGCATTGAGCCTCACTACCCCCGCCCATGCCGGTATCGATGCCTGCGGCGATATCCACGTGGAGGCTGATGCCCAGTGCGAGGTCGTTGTCGAGGGAGGATGCGAGGTCCAGTGCGTCCCCTTGCAGTTCACCGCCGCCTGCTCCGCAGAACTCTACGTCTCCTGCGAGGCCGAGTGTACGGGTTCGGCTTCGGTGGAGTGCACAGGCTCCTGTCAGGGCTCCTGCGAGGCTGACTGCGATGTGGATCCTGGTTCCTTTGACTGTTCGGCGACGTGCACGGCGCGTTGCTCCGCGGATTGCGATGCAGCCTGCGAAGCTGACGCTAACGGGGGTCGGTGCAAGGCATCCTGCAACGCCACGTGCTCGGGGGAATGCGACGTGGAATGTAGCGCGACGCCACCCAGCGCGGACTGCGAGGCGCAATGTCGTGGTTGCTGTTCGGGGGAATGCAACGCCGAGGCCAACATCGATTGCCAGGTCGGCTGTCAAACCAGCGGTTACGTCGACTGCGAAGCGCGCCTTGAAGGGGGCTGCACGGCGTCTTGTCAGCAGCCAGAGGGAGCTCTCTTCTGCGATGGCCAATACGTGGACCACGGAGGCAATCTCGAGGAGTGCGTGAACGCGCTCCGGGCCCTGCTCGACATCGAGGTCTCCGGGTATGCAAGCGCCGGTAGCCGCTGCGAAGATGGGTCCTGCTCGGCGGAAGCTGAAGCTGGTGGTGAGGCGAGCGTTGGTTGCGCCGTCGCGCCCTCTGGCCCCGCAGGTGGCAACGGACTGCCCGCTGCGCTGCTCGCCGGCCTTGGCGCTCTAGCGTGGGCCCGGCGTAAGCGGGCTGCCTGAGCGCACCGCCCCCTCAATTCAAGGCGTCCGAGCAACGCGACTTTCGCGAGCGTTCGGGCGTCGGTGCCTGATGCGTTTTGGGAAGACGGGAATTTTCGTCCGGCCCCGGCCCCCGTTGGCCTAGTGTATGCTCCCCGCCCAGAGGAGTCCTATGCGGTTTTTCCATCCCCTATCGAGTTTTGGCCTTTTCATTGTTGCGGCTGCGGCACCTAGCTGCAGCTCCGGCGACGACGAAACGGCGCCCGTCCAGGCCTCTCAATGCGAGCAACTAGGGCTCGATATCGGCGACGTCGATCCGGAGGGCAAGACCGTCAAGCTCCTTGTGCTTGGTGACACCGGAGAGGGCAACGAGGCGCAGTTCCAGGTGGCCAAAGCGATGGACGCCAAATGCGAGGCCGTCGGCGGATGTACCGCCGTCCTGATGCTCGGCGATAATTTCTACGACTTCGGCGTCCACGGCACGGACGACGAACAGTGGGGACCCAAGTTCGAAGAGCCCTACGATCTACCCAACCTCAACGGCCTCAAGTTCTACGCGACGTTGGGGAACCATGATTACGGCATCACGAGCAAGGGTTCTGAAGACGCACAGGTCGACTACTCCTATCTCGAAGTGGGCGACGGCGCTGGTCAGCGCACCACCGGCAAGTGGTCGATGCTCGACACCTACTACGATGTCCTTTTCGAGCACGTCCACATCTTCTCGATGGACACTCAAGACGGTTCGGACGAGCAGAAGGACGACATGTCAATGCGCGTGGCCTGCTCGAGGGCCACATGGAAGCTGGTCTTCGGCCATCATCCCCGCTTTACCTCCGGCGCCCACAATGCCGACAATCGCGGGATCCTCGAGGACGTCCTCAAGATCGGCATGTTTGCGGCCCAAGAGGCGATCTACTGCGGCGCCGACATGTTCCTCACCGGTCACGACCACAACATGGAGTTCATCGATCAGGGTCGGGATCCGAACTGTCCCGAGGTTTCGTTCATGATAAGTGGCGCGGGAGCCAAACTCCGCGCGACCCGCGATGTGCTCCAATTCCCCGAGGACGCGGGCGGCGACTTCCAGCGCTTCTACCAGCAAGACATCGAGGGCTTCGCGTACGTCGAGATCAACGGCAAGAAGCTCGACTTCGACTTCATCGACAAGAACGGCAAGGTCCTCTACTCGAAGTCGCTCAGCAAGTAACGCGCGTCGCGTTGCCCTTTAGTCTGGATCGGCCTCACGTCGCGCGCAGTCGAACGCGAGGTTGATCTTCGCGTCGGTTGCCGCTTGCGCCTCGTCGCAGGTTTCGGGACAGAGGATCACGCGCTGCGGGTCATTCGGATCGTCGTAGTGCCAGGCGTCCGAGACCGTGCCGCAGTCGGCCGCGTCGGCGATGTAGCCCAAGTCGCGCTCCTGTCCGCCGATGATCAATTGCACGTTGACCTTGGTAGGATCGATGGGCTCGTCGCCGTCGGGCTCAGGAATTACCCACTCGCACTCTAAGGGTGCGTTCTCGATGATTTGGCTCGAGACCGCGCTCCAAACGGGCTGGAAGTCCTGTAGGCAGAGATCGCCGGACACGCCGCCTCTGAAATTCACGAGCTCGCGATAGACCTTGCCTTCGTCGGCAGAGACGTCGCAGCAGGGATCCGGTGTGAGCAGGCAGGAAAAGCCGCCCGGATCGTCTTTTGACGAGTAGATGGCGTGGAAGACGTAGTCCTCGAGCTGTGGGTCGAGGAGAAGAAACGCCGCGTTGAAAGCCATTGCCCCCATGCCCGAGTCGTCATCGGTGATCACGACCACATGCTTCGCTGCCGCCGGCCTAAGCGCTGGCTGGTACGCGGGAAACGCCGCCAGGATTCGCGCAAACGCATCATTGCTGCCCACGTGTTGGTCGATATGCAGGAGCGTCGGCGGGTTGTTGGGAGTTTTTGGTGTTGCGGGTGATGTTGGTGGTTGTCGTCTCGATGGTGTCTTTTTGCTGCTTGATTTGGTTGGTATTCTGATAGCGCTATGTAGTGATGGCCATTGTCCAATGGG
>PVBE012982910.1_pt1 | contig 25613 bp, 25 predicted proteins | sample 1631181 | NCBI WGS metagenome assembly PVBE01 (sample SAMN08397723, study PRJNA350692) | Marine metagenome, whole genome shotgun sequencing project. | isolation source: water | place: Pacific Ocean | collected 2012-04 | reverse complement strand
CCGACGAGGTGATCCTGGCTTCCGCGGCAGCGGCCGGTAGGGCGGATTCGACGGAAACTGCGCTTTCGTTCCGCGGCAGTACTTCCAGTGGAAACGGTTCCCAGTGGAACGGGCGGTCTTTCGAGCACGGATAGAGGATCATGTGGGGTTGTTCCGTTCGAGTTGGGCACGGAGCAGAGCCTGCATCGGCCAACAGGCGCGCGCTCGCAAATGGTACAGCAATATGGCGGCGATTCAACTGCGCCGGAGCGTTTGGCATCAGGGATGTTCTCCTAGCCCCGATTGGTGCTCGTGTCTTGTTCGTGACATAGTCTTGTTCGTGACAGCATAAGTGTCTTCAAACGATTTTCCTTCCGCATGGATTCCTTTCGTAAGCAGCCGCAGATGGCGGTGGCGGAACTGCGGTTATCGACCCGCGCCAAGTTGCGGGTTCGTTGTGCGACGTTGACCGCGTCCCCGTGACCGCGCCAGCGGAGGCCCGGACCTTCGAGCCGCACCGCCACCCCTATCGCTGGGCGGTGCTGGCGGGCGTATGGCTGATCTATTTTTCGTTCGGCCTCTTGCAGTCGGCAATGGCGCCGCTGGTGGCGCCGATTAGCGCCGATCTCCGCCTCAGCCATACGGCGATGGGAAGCATTCTGGGCGCCTGGCCACTGGTGTACATCTTCGTGGCGGTCCCGTGCGGCGCCCTTATCGACCGTGCCGGGCTCAAGTGGTCGCTGTTGCTGGCGGCGGGGATCATGGCGGCCTCGGGCGTGCTCAGAGCGGTTGCCTTCGATCACCTGACGATGTTTCTCGCCGTGGCCCTGTTCGGTTTGGGAGGGCCGCTGATTTCGATCGGTGCGCCCAAGGCCATCGCCCAGTGGTTTCAGGGGCCGGAGCGCGGGCTTGCCATGGGCATCTCCATCACCGGCCCCAGTCTCGGCGTCATGCTTGCGCTTGCTTTGACGAACAGCGTGTTCATGCCGTGGCTCGAGGGCGACTGGCACGCGGTGTTGTTGGTGTATTCCGGGTTCATCGTGGCGGCGGGCGTCGTGTGGCTGGTGCTCGCCAGTCACCGAGCGGTCCGAATGGCGGAACCGGCAGGTAGCGGGCATGCGTCGATTGCCGGCCAGCTTGACATATTCGTGGAATTGCTGCGGCTCCGGGCGGTGCAGCTCGTGCTGCTGATGGGCACGGGAATATTCTTTTTCTATCACGGCCTCGCCAACTGGCTGCCGGAGATTCTGCGTTCGGGCGGCATGGATGCGACCGCCGCGGGCTTGTGGGCGTCGGTGCCGGTCGCGGTCGGAATCATCGGCGCGTTGATCATTCCGCGGCTGGCGACGCCGCCGCGCCGGTTTGCGATTTTGTTAGGGCTCTCTGTGTGTATCACGGCGGGCGTTTTATTTCTGTTCATCGACACCGTACCGGGCCTGGTTGCGGCGGTCCTGTTCTGGGGAATTGCGCGCGGCTCGCTGATGACAATCACGGTGTTGGTGCTGATGGAAACCCGTGGCGTCGATGCCGGGCACATCGGGGCCGCCGGTGGATTGTTCTTCTCGGCGGCCGAGATCGGCGGAGTGCTGGGCCCGCTAACTCTCGGCATAATGTCGGATGCGACCGGCGGTTTCGATGCCGGGCTCTGGCTTCTTGCGGGCGTGGGCGTGACCCTGATGGCGATCCTGTTCGTTCACCGCGCTAGCGAAGCGCGCGGGCCGGCGTCCGCCGAATAGAGTCGGAGTGCGGTCGCAAGGGTCCCGTGGTATTGAATCTCCGATGCTGACACACCTCCATGCGGACACATGAGACCGCCTGGCAGTAAGAATTTTGGATTAGAACAATGTACCTTCTTCGATCATTGTTATTTGCGCCCGGCAACCATGCCCGCCGCGTCGAAAAAGCGCTGACGCTGGATGCGGATGCGGTCATTCTCGACCTCGAGGATGCGGTGCCGGTGGACGAAAAAATCCCGACGCGGGCGCTCGTCGCCGCGGCGCTGAGGGCTCCGCGCCCCAAGGGGCCGCGCGGGTACATCCGGGTGAACGGCTACGACACGGACCTCTGTTTCGGTGATCTGGAGGCGGTCATCGCACCCGGTGTCGACGGCATTGTGCTGCCGATGGTGGAATCGGCGCTGCATTTGCAGGCGGTCGACTGGGTGATGGCAAATCTCGAACGCAGCCGCGGCCTCGAGCCGGGGGCGATCGATCTCGTTCCAATCATCGAAACCGGGCTCGGTCTGGCCCGGGCCGGCGAAATAGCCGCCTCGGACACCCGGGTGCGTTGCCTTTCCTTCGGAGCGGCCGATTTTACCGCCGACATGAAAATGATCTGGACCCCGGAGGAGCAGGAATTGAACGAGGCGCGTGCCCGCGTGGTACTCGAAAGCCGCGCCGCCGAACTCGACCCGCCGGTTGATACGGTCTTCGCCGACCTCAACGACGAAGAAAACGCCGAACGCTCTGCGATTCGCGCGCGTCAAATGGGCTTTCAAGGCAAGCTCTGCATTCACCCCAAGCAGGTCGAGGCCATCAACCGTGCCTTTACGCCTGGCGCCGAAGAGATGGCAAAAGCCGAAAAAATCCTCGCCGCTTTTGCCGAAGCAGAGGCCGAGGGCTCGGCGTCGATTCAGGTGGACGGTTATTTCGTCGATTACGCGATCGTCGTGCGCGCCCGGCGCACGCTGGCGCTCTCGAATCAGATCCGCGAAAAAGAGAAGGCGTAGTCTTGCGCGGGGAACTCGGAGAGACGTGACCTTCCGAATCAACGAGCCCAACCTGCAAGTGCGCGTGCGCCGCATCCCGGACGGCATCCCCGATCCCGACGACCTCGAGGTGGTCGAGGCGCCGGTGCTGGAACCGGGCGCGGGCGAAATTCTTGCCCGCACGATCTATCTTGCCATCGACCCCTACGTGCGGTCACGCCTGTCGGGACGGCACTTCGACGGCCAGCCGCAGGCGGGCGACTTGATGTTGGGCCGCACCGTCAGCGAGGTGCTGCACTCGAATGTTCCCGGCGTCGCGGCGGGCGATCTGGTCAACATCGAATCCGGAATGCAAAAGTATGCCGTCGTCGATGATTCGGAACTGCTCAAGGTCGATGCCTCGGCAGCGCCGCTCACGACCAATCTCGGCATCCTCGGGATGCCGGGTCTCACGTCGTGGGCGGGGATTTGCGTGCTTGATCCGATCAACGCGGGCGAGACGATACTGGTCTCGGCGGCCTCGGGCGCGGTCGGATCGATGGTCGGCCAGATTGCGCAGATCAGGGGCGCGCGCGCCATCGGACTTGCCGGGTCGGCCGACAAGTGCGCCTGGATCGTGGAGGAGGCGGGCTTCGAGGCCTGCCTTAACTACAAGGACCCGGGTTGGTCGGACGACCTCAGGGCGCTGCGTCCGGAAGGCGTCGACGTCTATTTCGACAACGCGGGCGGCAAGGTTCTGGACACCATCGTCCGCCGCCACCTGGCGATGTATTCGCGCGTTCTGATCTGCGGCCTGATTTCGCAATACAATCTCAAGGAGGCGCCGCCGGGGCCCAATCTCGGGCCCCTCGTTAGCAAGCGCGCAAAGATCTTTGGGCTGGTGGTCTATGACTTTGAGGACCGCCGCCGCGACTTTTTGCGTGAGGCGATTCCGTGGTTTCAGGCCGGCCGACTCAAGTACAAGGAAGAGATCAGCGTCGGGATCGAATCCGTTCCAGCCGCGTTTTCGCGCCTGATGAGCGGGCAGAACTTCGGCAAGACCATCGTGCGCGTCAGCGACGAACCCGCTCCCTAAGATCTCGAACAGAGTGACGGGGCCGCCGGCGGCGCGCCCCAATCGCGTGTGACCCGCGTTGCCATATAGGGCATGCCAGTTTCTTCCAAAAGGATGTTTGCCTTCTGTCCGTTTGCGGTCGGGAGATACAAGATCTCCATTCTGGTTTTGTCGGTCATGGTGTCGCTTGCGCGGCAAGCGCAATAAGTGCGGCCATCGACACGGTTTGTTCGGTGGCGCCGAGGATGTCGCCGGTCTGGCCGCCGATCCGGCGCTTGACGAGCACGCCCCAGAACGCGGCGGCGGCGGCGGCAAGGGCGATCAGTAGAATAGCGAGGCCCGCGGGTTGCAACACGAAGGCCGCGAGGCCCGACAGCCCTGCACCCAGCCATACCGGCCCCGCGTCCGGTTGCCCCAGGCTCGCCGCCATGCCGTCAGCGCGCGCAGGCGGCAGGATCGCGGCAAGGGCCGGAAGGCTTGCCCGCGACAGCGCGCCTGAAACGATCAGCGCCGCCGCCACCGCACCCAGGTCTTCAAGGGCGGCAAGGGCCGCGGCCCGCACCCCGACGCTGAAGATCAGACCGAGGGCCCCGAACGCTCCGGTGCGGCTGTCGCGCATGATAGCCAGAATCTGGTCTGCGTCGTGGCCGCCACCGAATCCGTCGAGGGTGTCGGCGAGCCCGTCTTCGTGCAGCGCCCCTGTTGCCGCCGCCATTGCCGCGAGCGCGAGCAATGCAGAGACGAGGGCACCGAGACCGACCGCCTGGGCGAGGCCATACGCCAACGCACCGATCGCGCCGACTGCCATTCCCGCTACCGGATAGGCCCAAACCGCGCCCGCGGCCTGGTCGGGACTGGCGAGGCGCCCGAGCGGTCCGAGCGGCAGACGCGTTAACAACTGGAACGCCGTCGCCACGTCGCCGAGCCCGCGCTGCAGCGGATCAGTCACGGTTGTCGACCCCGGCCTCGTCGAAAGTCGCCATGCCGGCGTGGCAGGCCAGCGCCGCGCGGTAGATCGGGACAGCGAGCACCGCACCCGAGGCCTCGCCAAGCCGCATGCCGAAGTTGAGCACAGGTTGCATACCAAGCGCGTCTGCCAGACCCCGATGGCCTGTTTCCGCCGAGACGTGGGCGATGGTGGCGTGGTCGAGGCCGCCGTCGCGCAGGCATTCCAGTGGCGCCGCGCCGGCGGTACAGACGAACCCGTCGAGCAACACCGGAATCGCGTGGTGGCGCGCGGCCAGCACGGCGCCAAGGATCGCCGCCAGCTCGCGTCCGCCGAGATCGCAGGCGAGGTCGAGGGGGTCCGCCTTGGGATCGCCGTGGCGCGCGATGCCTTCTTCGATGGCGGCGCGTTTGCGCTTGAGGCCCTCGTCGTCGAGGCCGGTTCCGCGCCCGGCCCAGTGACTGGCGGCGCCGCCGAACAGGGCCGCGGCCAAGGCCGCCGCGGGCGTGGTGTTGCCGATTCCCATCTCGCCCAGACACAACAGGTCGGTGCCCGGCGCGACCGCGCCATAGCCAACCGAAACCGCTTCGAGGAACTCGGCTTCGTCCATGGCTGGGCCCACGGTGAAGTCCGCGGTCGGGCGGTCGAGCGCCAGCGGTATTACGCGAAGGTGCGCGTCCGCGTTTCGCGCAAGCTGGTTGATGGCGGCGCCGCCGGCCTCGAAGTTCGCCACCATTTGCGCCGTCACGCTCGGCGGGTAGGCCGACACGCCGCGTGCGGCGACGCCGTGGTTTCCGGCGAACACCAATATCTCGACCCGGTCCAGCGCCGGGTCGGCCCGGCCCTGCCAGCGCGCCAGCCACAGCACCATGTCCTCCAGCCGTCCGAGACTGCCGGGCGGTTTGGTGAGCCGGTCCTGGCGCGCGGCGGCGGCACTGACCGCCTGCTCGTTTCCATCGGGAAGGTCGTCGCAGGCGTCGCGCAGGTCCTCGAGCGACTCGAAAGTTCCGGTGCGAATCTCGGTCACGGTGCGGCTGCGATCATGTGGAAAAACGCGCCGCTGACGTGGCCGCGTCGGCTCCCCGCCGGGCCGAGGCTCTTGCCGTCGCCATCGAAAAGTTCGGCCATGGGTTCGTCCCCTCTTTCGCCGCTGATCGTAGCGTAGTGAAATTCGTGGCCGCGCACGGTCGATCCCGCCCGGCCGAGGGGGCCGTCCTCAATGAGGTGTGCGGCGCGGTAGCCGAGGTGAAGTTTCCGCTCGGCGAAACTGGTGTCGTGTTCCAGCAGTCCCGCCATTTCGTGGCGCGTGCCATCGGCGTCCGTAAGTCCTTGGCCCAGAACCATAAATCCGCCACATTCCCCGTGAACGGGGTGCGCTTCGGTAAAGGCCGCGAGGCCGCGCATGAACGTTCGTGCTGCTGCGAGTTTGCCGGCGTGAAGCTCCGGGTAGCCGCCCGGCAGCCAGCACACGTCGCAATTCTCCGGTGGGGCTTCGTCGCCAAGTGGCGAGAACGGCACGATCTCGGCGCCCGCGCGCCGCCAGCCTTCGGCGAGGTGCGGATAGACGAACGAAAACGCCGCGTCGTCGGCGAGCGCAATCCGTTGCGCCGGCGGCGTGATCGCCCCAACCTCCGGAACCGCCGTATCGTGCCGGGCGGCGGCGCGAATCACCTCATCGAGATTGCACGATGTTTCGACAATCGCAGCGAGGGCGTCAAGGCGCGCATCCAGTCCGCCGATCTCGCCGGCTTGCACCAGGCCGAGGTGGCGCTCGGGAAGTTCGATCGATCCGTCGCGCCTGATTGCGCCCAGCACCGGCATTGAGGCCGCCGCGAGCGCCTGCCGGACCAGCCGTTCGTGGCGCTCGCTCGCCACCTTGTTGAGGATCGTGCCGGCGATGGTCAGGTCGCTTCGCAATCGTGCGCATCCGAGGGCGACCGCCGCCGCCGATTGCGCCTGCCCCGAGACGTCGAGCACCAATATCACCGGCCACCCGGTCAGCGCGGCGATGTCGGCGGTGGCGCCGGTGCCGGACGCGCCCGGTGTGCCGGCGCCGTCGAACAACCCCATCGAGCCCTCGGCAATGGCGAGGTCCGCGGATTCGGCGCGGCCGGCCAAAGTGCCTATCATGCCTTCGGGCATCGCCCAGGTATCGAGATTGAAACTTTTCCGTCCCGCGGCGCGGCGGTGAAACACCGGGTCGATGTAGTCGGGGCCGTTCTTGAACGGTTGAACGGCGATGCCCCGGTTGGAATACGCGCGCATCAAACCGAGCGCTACTGTCGTCTTGCCTGCGCCCGAACGCGGCGCCGCAACGATCAATCCGGGTACGGTCACGATGCGGCCTTCACGAGATTCGAAAGTGCGGCATCCAGTTCGGCGCGTTGTGCCACGATGTCGCCAATCACGACGAGGGCGGGCGGCACGATGCCCGCGCGCCGGATGGCGTCTTCGATGCCGCCGAGGGTCGAGATGCAAACCTTCTGGTCGGGGGTTGTGGCCGAGGCAATCGCCGCCGCGGGCGTCGTGCGGCTGAGACCGCCCTCGATCAGGCGCGCGGCAATCGCGCCGATGGTGCGGATTGCCATAAACAGCACGATGGGCTGGCCGAGGCGGGCGAGCGCCGCCCAGTCGAACGCGGCATCGCTGCCCGCGCCATGGCCCGTCACCAGCACCAGCGCCTGGTTGACGCCGCGCATCGTCGCCGGGATCGAGGCAGCGCTGAGGCCCGCGAGTCCCGCCGTCACGCCGGGAAGGACCCGGAAGGGGATTTGCGCCCGCGCCAGCGCCAGCACCTCCTCGCCGCCGCGCCCGAAGACGTAAGGATCGCCGCCCTTGAGACGCAGCACGCGCTCGCCGGAGCGCGCCCGCGCGATCAGGGTTTCGGTGATGTCGCCCTGATGGGCCGAAGGTTTGCCGCCGCGCTTTCCGGCGGGGATCAGCGTTGCGTGCGTGCCCGCCAGTGCCAGCACGCCCGCGCTCACCAGCGCATCGTGCACCACCGAGTCCGCCGTGCCGAGCGCCGCCGCGGCCTCTACCGTCAGCAGCCCGGGATCGCCCGGACCGGCGCCGGCAACCCATACCTTGCCTGGCAGGAACGGGGGCAAGGCGTCGAACAGCCGCGAAAGTGCATCCTGGCGGCTCATGGGCGCCCCGTCCTACCGTGACACGAACGGATTGCGGGGCTATACCGCGCCCCATGAAGGGTCCGTCTCATCTTCGCCGCGGCTGGACCACGGGCGCCTGCGCCGCGGCCGCCGCCAAGGCGGCATGGCAGGCGTTGCTGACAGGGGAATTTCCCGATCCGGTCGAAATCCGCTTGCCGGGTGGGCAGACGCCCGCGTTTTCGCTCGCCAGACAGTCCCTCGAAAACGGCGCCGCTATTGCGGCAATCGTCAAGGATGCGGGCGACGATCCCGATGTAACCCACGGCGCACTGGTTCAGGTTTCGGTGTCGCGCGGGCCTCCGGGATCGGGGGTTGCGTTCCGGGCCGGGCGCGGCGTCGGCACCGTCACCCGGCCGGGTTTGCCGCTGCCGCCGGGCGAACCCGCGATCAATCCCGCGCCGCGCAAGATGATTGCGGCCGAGATCGAGGCCGCGGCCGCGGCCTGCGGCGAGACCGGCGATGCCGTCGTCGAAGTTTCGATTCCCGGCGGCGAAGAGGTCGCGAAGAAGACCCTCAACCCCCGGCTCGGCATTGTCGGCGGACTTTCGATCCTCGGCACCACCGGCGTCGTCGTCCCTTATTCGTGCGCGGCGTGGATCAGCGGCATCCATCAGGGCATCGACGTGGCCCGCGCCGAGGGGCTTATGCATATTGCGGGCGCGACCGGCTCCACCTCCGAGGCGGCGGTGGCGGCACTTTACGATTTGCCGGAGATCGCGCTGATCGACATGGGGGATTTCGCCGGCGGGATGCTGAAGTACCTGCGCCAGCATCCGGTACCGCGCCTCACCGTTGCGGGGGGCTTTGCCAAAATGACAAAACTCGGCCAGGGGCTGCTCGACCTTCATTCCAAACGGGGCTCGGTCGATCTTGGCTGGCTCGCGGACTGTGCGCGCGACTCCGGCGCCGGCGAAGAAACCGCCGCGAAGGTACGCGCCGCCAACACCGGTCTCGAGGCGCTGACGATCTGCCGCGCCAGCGGTATCCCCATCGCCGGCGCGGTCGCGCGCCGATCCCTTGTCACCGTGGAGGCGGTCCTCGAGGGGTCCGGGATCGCGGTCGAAGTCATTGTATTCGATCGGGAGGGGCATCTAGTCGGGCGTTCCTGAACCCTGGGTGCCGCGGGAACGGAATCGGCGCTGGTAGGCGGCGTCATAGAGCGCGCTGTCGCGAAAATCTTCAGAAGCCAGCACCGGCCCGACAAGAACAAGAGCCGTGCGTTCGATGCCGGCGGCGGCGGTGTCCGCTGCAATCGTCGCCAGCGTCCCGCGCACGATCTTCTGGTCGGGCCAGCTCGCGCGATACACCACCGCTGCCGGGCACGCGCTGCCATAGTGGGGAACGAGCTGTTCGACCGCTTGCGCCAGAACGTGCACCGAAAGATGCAGCGCAATCGTCGCGCCGGTCCGCGCGAATGCGTCGAGCGTCTCTCCCGGCGGCATGGCCGAGGCGCGCCCTGGCGTGCGCGTCAGCACCACCGATTGCGCCACTTCCGGAAGTGTTAGTTCATGTGCGATCGCGGCCGAAGCGGCCGCAAAGGACGGCACGCCCGGCGTCACCGTGTAGGGAATTTCGAGTGCGGCGAGGCGGCGAAGCTGTTCGCCCATCGCGCTCCAGATCGACAGATCGCCCGATTGCAGGCGCGCCACGTCCAAGCCCGCCTCGTGTGCCGTCCGTATCTCAAAAATGATCTCGTCGAGGCTCATCGGCGCCGTATCGATTTTGCGCGCACCTTCCGGGCAGTGGCTCAGAATATCCGGGTGGACCAGCGAACCGGCATAGAGGCACACCGGGCACGCCGCAAGGCGGTCGCGCCCGCGCAACGTCAGCAGGTCGGCCGCACCCGGGCCCGCGCCGATGAAATGGACCGTCATTGCCCGCCTCCGTTTCTGACGGCAAGAGCACATGTTGCGGACGCACCCTTGATGCGGGGAGCCAGCAGACGGCTGCCGGGACCGGCGGCGGCAAGGGCCGCGCATTCGGCGACCGAAGGAAGGCCGCGTTCGCGCAGCGAAATTTCAGATTGCGTTTGGCACCGGGGCGCGGCGTCGGCAAGCGCAGGTTCGTCGATGGCCGTAAGCGTTACGCCGAAGGTATCGGCGGCGGCGGTCGCGGCCTCATGTCCGGTCTTGAAGGCGGGAACGGCCAGCGCGCAAAGCCTCGAATCGTCAAGACCCGCCCGCGCCATCGACGCCCGGACCAGGTCCGCGATTTCGCCCTCCGTGGCGCCCGACCGGAAACCGATACCGGCATAGACGGGTCCCGCGCTCATGGCTTCAACGCCGTCCACTGCGTCACCGTGAGCGCCGGACGGAACCCGTGCAGCGAGCCGATTGCATCCTGGCGTTCGATCGAGAGGCGGCCAAGTGAGCCGCCTTTTGCCTGCATCGCCTCGATCAGGCGCGACTCGGTTTCGATGGTGACTCCGTTCGCGACCATGCGTCCGCCGGTTTTCAGGGCATCCCACGCGCCGTCGAGGACGCCTTCGGTCCTTGCGCCGCCGCCGATGAACACGGCATCCGGTGGGTGCGCGCCCTCAAACGCGCCTGGCGCGGCACCTTGGACGATTTCGAGACCCGGGACACCCAGATTGGCTGCGTTTCGGGCCGCACGCGCGGCCCTCGCGGGATCGGATTCGAACCCGATTGCGCGGTTGGCCGGGTGCGCGAGCAGCCATTCAATCGCCACCGAACCGGCGCCGCAGCCGACGTCCCACAACCGCTCGCCCGCGCGCGGGGCCAGTGCCGACAGCGTTACCGCGCGGATCTCGCGTTTGGTGAGTTGGCCGTCGTGCTCGAACAGATCGTCGGCGAGCCCGGCCGTGCGCGGAACAACTAGCGCGTCGCTGGCCGCCACCACCTCGATCCCGAGCAGATTGAGGGCGCCGATGTCGTTGAAGGCAAAACCGCCGGCGCTCGCCGTCCGTATCCGTTCGCGTGGACCGCCGAGGTATTCCATAAGATGAACCGTCGATGCGCCGAAACCGCGCGCGCACAGATAGGCGCAGACTTGAAGCGGCGTCCCGGCATCGGCGGAAAGGACCAAAAGCCTTGCCTCCGGTTGCAGGTGCGGCGCCAGCGTTTCGATCGGCCGCCCGCACAAAGTTACCTGGCCGGTATCGGGGAGCGACCAGCAGAATTTCGAGGCGGCGAGCGAAAACGCCGACGGCGCCGGGATCGAGACGATTTCGGCAGCCGGCACATGGCGCGCCATCGTTCTGCCGGCGCCGTAGCAGAAGGGATCGCCCGAGGCGAGCACCGCCACCGGCCGGCCCCGGCGCGCCAGGATACCGGGCATGGCCTCGGTCATCGGGCTTGGCCACGTGACGGCCTCGCCGCGAATAAGTTGGCGCGCGTACTCAAGGTGGCGCGCGCCGCCATACACAGCCTCGGCACTGGAAATTAGGGCGCGCGCTGCGCCCGAGAGCCCCTCGACACCGTCCTCGCCAATCCCGAGAATGGCGAGCCAGGGGTGGGCGCGTTCAATGTCGCTTGCCGCTGTCATTTCTTTCCGGAGCCTTTGTGCCAATGGAACCGCTGCGCGTCTTGATTCTGGGCGGAAGTACCGAGGCGAGTGCTCTTTCGCGTCTGGTGGCGGGAGACTCGCGGTTCCGCGCGACCCTCTCGCTTGCGGGGCGGACAAAATCCCCGGCGACCCCGCCGGTCCCCTTTCGTGTCGGCGGGTTCGGCGGCGTGGCGGGGCTTGAAAAAGTAGTCATCGAATCCGGATGTGACGCCCTGATCGACGCGACCCATCCGTTCGCCGCGCAAATGTCGGCCCATGCGGCCGAGGCCGCGCGCCGGACCGGAATCGCTTTTCTCGCCGTCCGCCGCCCGCCGTGGCAGGCTGGACCCGGCGACCGCTGGACCGAAGTGCCGGACATGGCCGCGGCCGCGCGCGCGCTCGGCGAAACGCTGAGGCGGGTGTTCCTCACTGTAGGCCGGAAAGATCTGGCCCCGTTCAAATCCGAACCGCATTTCTTCCTGATTCGCAGCATCGATCGGTCGCCGCCCGAGGCGCTGCCGCCCGAGGCCGAGGTGCTGACCGCGCGCGGGCCCTTCGTCTTGGAGGACGAGCACGCACTGCTGCTGCACCATGCCATCGAAATAATCGTGACCAAGAATTCCGGGGGAACCGCGACCCGCGCCAAACTGGATGCGGCGCGCGAGCTTCGCTTGCCGGTCGTCATGGTGGCGCGCCCCGAATTGCCCGAGGCGCCGTCCGTGCCCGACGCCGAAGCTGCGTTCCGCTGGCTGGCGGACTTGACCGACGGGGGTCACGAAACCGTCTCCCCGGCGCGGCGCGGCGTATAGACCCACGGCCGGGTTTCACCCGCAACAATACGGGTCGCCTCCGAGCCGACAATAACCAGCGTCCGCATATCGGCGGCGGCATCTTTTGCATCGCTAAGCGTGCGGATTTCAATTCGTTCCTCTGGCCGGGTGACAGCGGTCGCAAACACAACAGGCGTCTCGGGCGCAAGATGGGTCTGCAATGTCTTCAGCGCTTCGCCGAGCTGCCACGGGCGCGCTTTCGAGACCGGATTGTAGAGCGCGATCACAAATCCGGCCTTCGCCGCCGCTTCGAGACGGCGCACCACCACCGGCCAGGGTTTGAGGTTGTCGGAAAGCGAAATGGCGCAGAAATCGTGGCCGAGCGGTGCGCCGACGCGCGCCGCCGCCGCCAGCATTGCCGAAACTCCCGGCACGATTTCAATGTCGATGGCGCCCGGGTCCGGTATTTCTTCGAGCGCCTCGAACACGGTGCTCGCCATCGCGAACACGCCCGCATCCCCCGACGAGACGGCGGCGACGGTCCGGCCATCGCGCACCAGTGAAAGCGCGTGCCGCGCGCGGGCCAATTCTTCGCGGTTGTCCGAGGCGTGCCGCGTCTGGCGCTTGCGTTCCGGGATGCGGGCGAGGTAGGGGGCGTAGCCAACGAGATCGGTGGCGCGCGCGAGCGCATCGGCGGCTTGCGGCGTAATGGCCTCGGCCGCCCCGGGACCAAGGCCGACCACAAAGAGTTTGCCAGGCCGGTCGGTCATGCCGGAGGCCGTGTCCCGGGCACCAGAATCAGGGAAAAATAGGGCGCGGGCGTTTCGGTCATCTCGCCGAGGGGCTGGACACGCGCGCCCGCCTGGGTGCCGCGTTCGACGTACAGCGCGCGCTCGGCGGCGCCCGCACGGGCAAGGGCGTTACGGATCTTGGGAAGATTCCGGCCCACTTTCATAATGACGGCGGCGTCGGTGGCGGCGAGCCGTTGGGCGAGGGCGTTCTCGTCCAGCGTCCCCGGCAGAACCGTCAGCACATCGTTGCCGCGTGTCATCGGCGTTTGCGCCTCCGACCAGCACCCGCCCATGCTGGTGATGCCGGGAACGATCACCGTATTTGCGTTCCTTAGCCGGTCGTAAATGAGGATGAACGATCCGTAGAGAAAGGGATCGCCTTCGCACAGCACCGCAACATCCTGGCCCTGGCGCAGGTTGATATCGAGTTCGCGCGCCGTCTTGTCGTAGAACGTATCCAGTACCGCGCGGTATTCGGGAACGCCGGCGTTCCGTTCGGTCGTCAAAGGATATTCGAACCGCAGCACGTCTGCGTCCGGATTGAAATGATCACCGGCGATCCGGCGGGCGTGGCCGGGGCGGCCCCGCTTGGCAAAATAGGCAATGACCGGGGCGGCGGCGAGAATGCGCACGGCCTTCAGGGTCAATAGCTCGGGATCACCCGGGCCGACGCCGACACCATAAAGGGTTCCTGGTTGGGGTGCGCTCATTCGGCCTCGCTTGCGAGCGCGTTGACGGCGGCCACCGCCATCGAGCTTCCGCCCTTGCGGCCCCGGACGATCACGAAGGGAACGCGCCCGTCCGCGGCGAGCGCGTCTTTGGATTCGGCAGCGCCGACGAAGCCCACCGGCATTCCGATCACCGCCGCCGGATGGGGCGCACCCGCGTCCAGCAGTTCGAGCAGATGATAGAGCGCCGTCGGCGCGTTGCCGATGGCGACCACGGCGCCGTTCAACCGTTCGCCCCAAAGGTCGAGCGCGCTAGCGGTTCGGGTGTTGCCGGATTCCTTGGCAAGCGCGGGCACGGCCGGGTCGCGGAGGGTGCAGACGATGTCGTTTCCGGCCGGGAGGCGCGCCACGGTGATTCCGTTTGCCACCATTTTCGAATCGCACAGGATCGGCGCACCGCTCACCAGGGCCTTGCGCGCCGCGTCGGCAAATCCGGGCGAGAACACCAGATCGCGGGCAATCTCGACCATGCCGCAGGCGTGAATGATTCGAACGGCGACGCGCGCCTCGTCCACGTCGAATCGTTCGAGATCCGCTTCAGCGCGGATTGTGGCAAAGGATTTGGCGTAAATCGCGGCGCCGTCGCGGAGATATTCGTAACCCGAAGTCATTGCGGGACCTTCAGGAATCCGGATTCGACGCCGTCGATCACATCGCCAATCGAAAGGCCCCGGATCGCCGGTGAATCGGTCGTGGCGCCGCCCAGAATGACGTCGTATCCGGCGACCGTCCCCAGCAACGTGAGGTTCGCAGCGCCAGCGTAGGCGCAACCCTTTGCGCAGCCCGAAATGTGTACGGCGGCGGGGAGGGGTGCTGCTGCTTCGGCGAAGCGGGCCGCATCGGCACGGGAATCGACGGCGCCAGACGCGCACGCCGTTCCCGGGCAGGCCGCGATTGCCAGCCGGTGGTCGTCCGCGCTCGCAACCGCGCCGATGGCTACCGCAGCGTGGGCGAGATCGTCGGCCCGGCCGGCGGCGACCCCGCCAATCGCGAAGGCCCGCCACGGTGTCGTCCGCAGGACGCCGTTGCCGTACTGTTCGGCCAGACTGGCGCATTGCGCGAGGAACTCGCCGTCCGACTGCCCGAAGGGCACGCCGATCAGGAATGCACCGGACCTTGAGTTGCTGACGGGGACGAACCCTGCGCGCGGCGGCGGTGGCGGGCCCAAAGGTTCTGCTTCGGCCTCGGCCGATACGCCAGCGGTGCCGAAAACCGCGGCCTCGCCAAACGTCGCCACCAGCATTCTCATCCGCCGTGGCGGCTCACGCTCGCCGGCGCCGAGGTCGAGGAAGGCGAGCACGATGGCTTTCGTCACCGCCGCGATTTCGTCTTGGGTGCAGCGGACCGCGTTGCGGCCGCCGGCAATCGAGATTTCCGCACCCCCGTCCACGCCTCGCACCATGACATCGGCAGTTGTTCCGGATAGCGGCAGGACGCCGCCGCCATCGACCAGGAAGCGGAACTTGGGCGGCAGTTCGGCGAAACGGCGGTCGGTCCGCAGCAGGACGCCGAGGCTCTTGCCCACCGCAATTGAATCGAAGGCGGCCGAAGAATCGTCGGCCCCAAGCGGGCTCACCAAAATGTTGCGGCGGCGCTCGATCTCCGGTTCTGTGTCGGCGAGCCCAAGCGCGCAGGCTTCTTCGGCGAAGGCCGCGACGCCCTCGGGCGTGAACCCGCGAAACTGAATATTGGCGCGGTTGCTGATCTGGAATTCACCGTTGCCGTGGCGTTGGCTGGCCGCTGCCAGTGCGCGCGCCTGGTCCGCGGCGATCCGGGCGCCGAACGGCTTGACCCGGACGAGTAGGCCGTCGCTCGCTTCCATCGGGCGGTAGAGGTCCGGGGCCCAGCCCTTGTAGCCCGGTAGCGTCATGGCCGCGCTTCCGCGAGGGTGACGGTGACGGTGTTGCGCCGCGGCTGCCACAGACCGCGTTCGATGGCACCCGCGAACCCCGCCGCCATCGCCTCGCGCGCGGCCGGGTTGGCTTCGCACAGAAAACGGTCGATGTCCGCGTCGCCGAGCGTTGCATCGAACAGCAGATCGAATTGGCGGTCGAAACGTTCCGGTACGGTGACGGCGAACCCGACCAGCGGGTCGAGGCAGCGCGTGATTTCGGCGGCGCCGCGATAGCCGTGCCGCGTCATGCCGCGAATCCACTTCGGGTTTGCGGCGCGCCCGCGCACGATCCGCCGCACTTCCTCGGCAAGCGTTTGGGTTTTCGGTGATTCGGGAACCGAAGTGTCGCTGTGGTAAAGCGCAGGCGCTGCGCCGAGCAAATCCGCCGCCGCCGCGAATCCGCCTTCGTGGGCGGCGTAATCGAGGCTGTCGAGCAAATCGGTCTCGGCGTGGTCCTGGGTGTGAACGAAAGCCGTTGCATCCCGGACCCGGTCGGCGAATCCGGCGCGGTCTGCTTCGCCGTTGCGGCCATGGCCGTAGGCAAACCCCGACGCATCGAGATAGTCGCTGCCGAGGCCGCTGGCGCCGGTCCAGGCGCCGCCGGTCAGGCGCTCGGCGACGCCGGCGCCGTAGGACTGCGGGGCGGCCCCATAGATGCGTGTGGTGGCGCGCCTGAGCGCCTCGCCCTCGAGGCCGCGCGCCGCCGCCGCCAGCGGATTGAATTGCGCCGGTTCGCCGCGCGCCGCCAGTGCGTTGACGGCTGAATCGAACAGGGCGATCTGAGTTTCAAAAGCATCGCGAAACAGGCCCGAAATTCGCACCGTCACGTCGATGCGCGGGCGGTCAAGATCGGCCAGCGTCAACACCTCGATCCCGGTGACGCGCGCCGACCCGTGATCCCAAACCGGCCTTGCGCCCATCAGCAGCAGCGCGACGCCAAGGTCCTCGCCGCCGGTGCGCATGGTGGCGCTGCCCCAGAGATCGACCACCATCGACCGCGGCCAGTCGCCGTGGTCCTGCAAATGCCGGCGCAGCAGTTCGTCGGCGGCCTTTTCGGCCAGCGCCATCGCCGAGCGCGTGGGGATCGCGCGTGGATCGACGGCATAAAGGTTGCGCCCGGTCGGCAGCACATCGGCGCGGCCGCGCGTCGGCGCGCCGGCCGGTCCCGGTTCGACGAAGCGGGCATCGAGCGCCGCCACCAATCCCGCCCGTTCGGCTGCCGCCGAGGTATCGAGCCGCGAAGCGAGAACGCCCGCATCCGTGCCGGAGCAGGATTTTGCTAACGCCGCCAGAAGGGATTTCCGTTGCGGCGGTGCGGGAGGCTCGCCGAAGACATGCAGGCCGTCGCGAATTTGCAGGTCCTTCACATCGCACAGGCGGGCGTCGAGGCGCGCCAGCGCATCGTTTTCCGACATGGCCTCGGTCACACCGCTTTCTTCAAGAAGCCCGGCGGCGCCGGCGCGTTCGAGAATCTCGCGCCGCAACAGTCCGGTGCGGCGGCGGTCGAGGCCGTCGGCGGCGGCGAATTCGTCGATCAGTTTTTCGATTTCCGCCGCCGCGCCGTGCGTTCCGGCCGTCATTAGCGGCGGCGTGAGATGACCGACAGTCACCGCGCCCAGGCGGCGCTTTGCGGCCGCGGCTTCGCCCGGGTTGTTGACGATGAACGGATAGACCACCGGCACCGGCCCCGTCAGCAGCGGAGGAAAGCAGGAACCCGACAACGCCACCGCCTTGCCCGGCAACCATTCGAGGGTGCCGTGGGTGCCAAGGTGAATTAGGGCGTCGATCTGCTCGACTTCGCGCAGCCACAGATAAAACGCAACGTAAGCGTGCCGCGGCGGCAGGTCGGGGTCGTGATAGCTTGCCTTGCGGTCCCTGGCCCGGCCGCGGCCGGGCTGGAGGGCGACGAGAAAATTTCCGAGCCGCTGGTAGCGCAGCACGAACTGTCCGCCGGCCAAATCCGTTTCGTCTTCGGGCGGACCCCACGCCGCTGTCACTTGGCCGCGCGCCGCTTGGGGCAGGGCGTCGAACAGGCGGGTGTAATCCTCGAGCGCCAAAAACGGTTCCGACTTTCCTTCGCACACCCTCGCCGCGAGTTGGGCGGCATCGGGAAGTTCATCGCCGGTTCCAAAACCCTCGCTCGAGAGATGGGCCAGAATCGCCGCAGCACTTTCGAGCGCATCCAGGCCAACCGCGTGCGCAGCCTGGCCGCCCGCGCCGGGATAATCCGACAGGATAAGAGCGATCTTTCGTTCACTCCTTGGCGTCGCGCCGAGCCTCGCCCAGGCGGCCGCACGCCCGGCCGCGTGCGATATTCCGTCCGCATCGGGCCGGTGAACGGTGCGCGAATACTCGAGGCCCGCAACTTCGCCAGTCTGCGTCTTGAACGAAACCGCGCCCGCCGCGAGCCGGCCGTCCAGTTCCGGCAACACCACCTGCATTGCGAGGTCGGCTTGCGAAAGCCCGCGCGCCGACTCTTTCCATGCCTCGCGCTCTGATCCCGAAAGCACCAGTTGCAGGACCGGCACGCCGGCCGCGTCGAGGGGCGAGGCGTGTCCGTCGAGGCGGGCCGAAAACCCGGTCGCGTTAAGTACGACCGCCGGACTCCAGTCGAGAAGAGCGGCGCGGACGAAGGCGCCTGCGTCCGTATCCTTTAACGAGGACACGAACAGCGCGCGCACGTTCAAATCATGCTGGAGCAACTCTGCGGCCAGCGCTTCGATTGGTGCGGCATCGCCCGCCAGCAGATAGGAGCGGTAAAAGACGATTGCCGCCATCAGCCCGCCGGGCCGGTCCGGAATGCCGACATCGTGCACGCCAAATATCGGCATCGGTTCCGGTACGGCGTGCGCGTCCTCGCCGAGGCCCGCGAGGTGGGCCGCAAGTTCCAATGCGTGTGCGGTGTTCGCGGGGCCGCCCTGAGAAAGATACCCGGCGAGGCGCGTCCGCATCCCGGGCGCAACGGTGGAAAGCTCGGCCAGCCGGAAATCGTCATTCCCGTCGCCGGGCAGCAGGGCAAGCGGCGTTCCCATGCGGCGGCAGGTTGCGGCGACTTCCTCGGCGCCATAGCGCCAGTAGTCGAGTCCCCCCAGCAGGCGCACCACCACGCATTGGGCGTGTTCGATGACCTGTTCGACGTAGAGATCGACCGACATCGGGTGGCGAAGCTGGGCGAGGTTTGCGAGCCGCAGGCCGGGCAGCCCGGCGTCCGCTTGCCATGCTGCTGCCGCCGCGCCGAGGTCACTGTCGGAATAGGAAAGAAACACGAGGTCCGCCGGCGACTGGCCGAGATCGACCGGCACCTCGTCCTGATCGAGGGATCGGCTATCGCGGACCAGAAGATGCATCGTTCAGGCCCGAATTGCCGCTTCGATCGCGGCGCGGTCGAGGCCGGTCTGTCCGATAATCACAAGCTGACCGTGGCGCGGTTCGTCCGCTCCCCACGGCCGGTCGAAATGGTGCCGGAAGCGCGCCCCGACGCCTTGCACCGCAAGCCGCATCGGCTTTCCGTGCACGGCTGCGAAGCCCTTGATGCGCAAGACATCGAAGGCCTCGGTGATATGGGCGAGGCGGGCGAGCAGGCCTTCAGGCGAGTCGACTTCGGCGACGGCGACGACGAAACTTTCGAAATCGTCGTGCTCGTGCTCGCCATCGAGCGCATCGTGGTGTGAGGGGCGGGCGTCGAGATCGTCTTCCGCCGCCGCCCCCAGGCCGAGAAGCACGGCGGCATCGACCCGGCCTTGGCGCGCCGGCACGACCTTGACCGCGCGCGGGATCTGCGCCGCGATCATCTGCTGCAACGTTGCCGCCCGGTTATCCTCCAGCAGGTCGGTCTTGTTGAGAATAATCAGGTCGGCGGCGTTCAACTGGTCCTCGTACACTTCGGCCAGCGGGTTGTCGTGATCGAGAGAAGGATCGTCCGCGCGCTGGCGTGCCACCGCCTCGGGATTGTCGGCAAAGCGTCCCGCCACCACCGCCGGACCGTCCACCACCGCGATCACGCCATCGACGGTCACGCGCGAGCGCACCGCCGGCCAGTCGAATGCCTTGATCAGCGGCTTGGGCAACGCGAGGCCGGATGTTTCGATCAGAATGTTCTCGGGCGGGTCGTCGCGGCCGATCAGCGCTTCCATCGCCGGAATGAAATCGTCGGCCACGGTGCAGCACAGGCAGCCGTTCGAAAGTTCGACGATATCGTCGTCGCCGCAGGCTTCGATGCCGCAGCCGCGCAGGGTGTCGGCGTCGATTCCGATGTCGCCGAATTCATTGACGATGACGGCAACGCGCCGCCCGTCCGCGTTTTCGAGAATATGCCGCAGCAATGTCGTCTTGCCGGCACCGAGAAAGCCGGTAATGACGGTGGCGGGAATCTTGGCGGCATCGGTCATGCGGGGCGTCCTTCATCGTCGAGGGGAAGCGCCGGCAGGCGGGCGATTACGGCGTGGCGCAAGGACTGGGGGCGGTGTTCGCGCAACACGGTGCCGGATTCGGAGCGTGCATAAGCCGCACCGTATAAAAGCAGGTCGGCGCCGCGCGAGTCGTCAAGCCCACCCATGACATAGGCCCACTTGCCCGGTGCGCTGACGGCGACGCTGCATCCGCGTTCGCAGTTGGCGAGACAGACGACCGGCGCCACCCGAATCACGGCACCGTTCCAGTTTTCGAGAGCGGCTGCGGATTCGTAGAGGCGGCGTCCGGGCGGGTCGGTCCCCGGCACCAATTCGGCGTTGTCCGGCCCCTTGCAGGTAATGCAAACGTGAAGAACGGCTTGATCGTGTTCCACCACCGCAACGCCTCAAGACCAAGTGCCAAACGGCACAATGTTTGGGGTGCGGGCGGCCCGGGCACTGAAACGGGTCCGGGAGACCGGCGGCTGAAAGCCCCGGTTCCGTGTCTGCCGGCGCACCCCGCCCGGCATGGCGGCCGCAAAAGACGGCAGGTCTCCTGGCTCGCGAATGAAACGCCGCCCGACGCCTTCCCGGAAAGATGGATTGGCTTTCCAGTGGCCTGTTGCCGGGCGGCTCTTCGCTTACAGTTGCGGGGGCAGCTGCGGCATTGGGACCGTCCCGCACCGCATTCCCTCAAGCTTCCGCATGGAAGAACCGTCGACTATTGAGTATTACTTCGGTTTGGACGAGTCAATCAGGCGCGCGAAATGCCGGGAAACCCTTATCTGCCTATGGTGAATCGATGACCGGCGCGAGCGTCTCGCTGGTGCTGGGCGGGGCACGCTCGGGCAAGAGCCGCCATGCTGAATCGCTGGTGATGGTGGTGCCGCCACCCTGGTTGTACCTCGCCACCGCCGAACCGGGCGATGCAGAAATGGCGGCGCGGATCGCGGAACACAGAGCGCGCCGCGGTGTGGACTGGGAAACTCTCGAAACGCCGCTCGATGTCCCGCAAGCGCTTCGCGCAGTGCCGGCCGATGCGGCGGTGCTGGTCGAGTGCCTGACGCTGTGGACTTCCAACCTGATGCACGCGCACCGGGCCATCGACACATCGATCGAGGCGCTATTGTCCGCCCTTGGTGCGCGCACTGGTCCCACGGTGCTGGTTTCCAACGAGGTTGGATCGGGAATCATTCCCGGCAACGAACTCGCGCGCGCCTTCCGGGACGCCCAGGGCGAGGTAAACCAGCGCGTCGCGGCGTACGCCGCCCATGTGGTGCTCATGGTCGCGGGCCTGCCGCTGACCGTCAAATAGGCCGGAGCGAAAACGATGAAAGCAGCGAACGACGCAGCGCGCCACCGCACCAAAATGGCCAAACGCAAGGCCGTGCAGGATGCCGAAGTCGCCGCCAAGACCATCGAAAAGGGCCTGCTGATCGTTCACACCGGGTCGGGCAAGGGCAAATCGACGGCGGCCTTCGGGCTCATGCTGCGCATGGCCGGCCACGGCCGCAAGACCGCCGTGGTCCAGTTCATCAAGGGCGCCTGGGATACCGGCGAACGGGCCGGGTTCGATCGATTCGGCGATCTCGTCCAGTGGCACACGCTCGGCGAGGGCTTCACCTGGGAGACCCAGGACAAGGGCCGCGATATCGCCGCCGCCCGCGCCGCCTGGGACAAGGCGGTGGCGTTGATGGCCGAGGACGATCTCGCGCTCCTTGTGCTCGACGAACTCAATATCGCGCTGCGGTACGACTACCTGCCGCTCGACGAGGTGATTGCCGCGTTGCAGGCGCGTCGGGCAAATCTTCATGTCGTCGTCACCGGCCGCAACGCCAAACCGGAACTGATCGAGGCCGCTGATCTGGTGACGGAAATGACATTGACGAAACATCATTTCGCCGCCGGGGTGAAGGCGCAGGAAGGCATCGAATTCTGATGCCCGCGCGCGCCGTCATGCTTCAGGGCACCGGATCGAGCGTCGGAAAATCGCTGCTGGTGGCCGGGTTGGCGCGGGTGTTGGTGAGGCGTGGCCATGCGGTGCGGCCGTTCAAGCCCCAGAACATGTCGAACAATGCCGCCGTCACTGCCGGCGGCGGCGAAATCGGCCGGGCCCAGGCGTTGCAGGCGCGCGCCGCGCGGGTCGCGCCGAGCGTCGATATGAACCCGGTACTGCTGAAGCCGCAAAGCGAACTCGGATCGCAGATCGTCGTCCACGGGCGCGTTTGCGGCACTGCCGGCGCGCGCGCGTATCAGGATCTCAAGCCTCAGTTTCTTCCTGCCATCCTCGAAAGTTTTGCGCGCCTCAAGGCGGAGGCGGATTTCGTGCTGGTCGAGGGGGCGGGCAGTGCTGCCGAGGTCAACCTACGGGTCAACGACATCGCCAACATGGGTTTCGCGCGCGCCGCCGATGTTCCGGTGGTGGTGGTGGGCGACATCGACCGCGGCGGCGTGATCGCGGCGCTGGCCGGCATCAAGGCGGTCATCGAGCCGGAGGACGCGGCGCTGATCGAAGGGTTTATCGTCAACAAGATGCGCGGCGATGGCTCGCTGTTTGCCGACGGAATGAAATTCATCGCCGAAAAAACCGGCTGGGCGCCGCTGGGGCTGGTGCCGTTCCTTACGGCAGCCAGTGCGCTTCCCGATGAGGACGGTCTCGACCTGGCCGTTTCCGCCCGCCGCCACCGTGGCGCCGGGCGGGTGAGGATCGCGGTGCCGATTCTGCCGGGGATCGCCAATTTCGATGACTTCGATCCGTTGCGCGGCGAGGCCGACGTCGATCTGGTGATGGTGCCGCGGGGTGAAGCCTTGCCGGCGCCGTGCGATCTGGTCGTGCTCCCGGGCTCGAAAACGACGATTTCAGACCTGGCCGAATTCAAGGCCCAGGGCTGGGATATTGACATTGCCGCGCACCACCGCCGCGGCGGTCATGTGCTGGGGATCTGCGGCGGTTTCCAGATGCTGGGCCGGACGATTTCCGATCCCGGCGGCATCGAGGGGGCGCCGGGATCGGTTCCGGGGCTCGGCCTGCTCGACGTCGAAACCGTCCTTACCGGCGCCAAGACTCTCAACGAAGTCAGCGGCGAGAGCACGCCGGACGGCCTGCCGTTTCGCGGCTACGAGATGCATGTCGGTGAAACCACCGGCGCGGACGCGGCGCGGCCGCTGTTCCGGTTCGAGAACGGGCGGGCCGACGGCGCGCGCAGTGCCGATGGGCGCGTTGCCGGCACCTATGTCCACGGGCTGTTCGCCGACGACCGCCAGCGCGAACACTGGATCGAACGGCTCGGTGCCACGCCCTCGGGGCACGCCTACGAGGACGAGATCGAATCGGCCCTCGATGCGCTTGCCGCCCACCTCGAATCCCATGTCGATATCGACCGGCTCATGGCTATCGCACGATGAGAACGGCGAGAGCCACAACGGCGACGATCTGGAGCGCACAGGCGGCCCGGTAGAGCGCAAGCGCGCGGCGGATGTCGCTGGCGCCTGCGTCGGCGCGGCCCTCGCCCATCCACGAATCGGCGATCGTCTCGCCGCCGTAGGTCCGGGGACCGGCGAGGCGAAGACCGAGCGCGCCCGCCATTGCCGGTTCGGGCCATCCGGCGTTGGGGGAGCGATGCCGGCGCGCGTCCCGAAACGCGGCCCTCAATGCGGCACTTGCCTGCGCGCCCGGCGTCAGAACCGCGGCCAGCGCAATCCACAGCGCCGCCAGCCGGGAGCACGGCAGATTGACCAGATCGTCCGCGCGCGCCGCGGCCCATCCGAACGCCCGATGGCGCGGGGTGCGGTGCCCGATCATGCTGTCGGCGGTGTTGATCGCCTTGTAGGCGGCGAAACCCGGCAGCCCAAGCACCGCCCCCCAGACAACCGGCGCCACGACCCCGTCGGCGAAACTCTCGGCCAGGCTCTCGATGGCGGCACGGGCAATTCCGGCGCGGTCGAGCGAATCCGGGTCGCGGCCTACGATGTGCGCGACGGCGGCGCGGGCCCCGGTCAGGTCCGGCTTCCCGGCCATGTCTGTTTCCAGCGCCCTCGCCACATCTCGTACGTGCACGAACAGGCTTCGCTGTGCGATCAGGCTAGCGGCAACCAGGGCGGTAACGGCGACGGCGCCGAATTTCGGTAGCCATGCGATCAATCCGGCCTGAAGCGCCAGTGCCGGTACCGCGGCCAGCGCCACGATGGCTAAAAGCGCAAACACGCCGTTGAGGCGGCGCGCCGTCTCGGGCATGGTGTCGCGGTTCAGGGTGCGGTCGAGCAAGGCTACGCCCGCGCCGATCCACATCGCCGGATGGCCCGCGACGCGCAGTACCATCGCCGGATACCCGGCGGCCGCTTCGATGATCAGGGCCAGGGCAACGACGACGAATTGAAATTCCATGTCCATGCGCCCGACCATGGCTAACACGAAACCAGATACTGCCCCAGAGGCGGCGGTCGAACACGGCGGCAGCCTCGCCGCGGCGCGGGCCCAATTTCCGAACGCACCGGAACCGTGGATCGATCTCTCGACCGGCATCAATCCGGTTGCCTATCCGGCCCCGGACCTGACGGGCGACGCCTACCGCCGCCTGCCGGACCCGGCCGGGATCGCGACGCTCGAAGACGCCGCCGCGCGGGCTTACGGGCTGAACCAGCCGGGATCGGTGGCGGCCGCGCCCGGCACGCAATCGCTGATCGGTCTGATTCCGCAACTTTTTCCGGCGCGCCGCGTCGGCATTCTGGCCCCCACCTACGGCGAATATGCCCCGGCCTGGCGCGCAGCCGGTGCCGAGGTTGCCGAGGTCGCGCGGTTTGACGGCCTCGACGGGTTCGATTGCGCCGTGGTGTGCAATCCCAACAACCCTGACGGCCGCACGGTCTCCGCTGGCGAAATCTGCGCGCTGGCGGGCCGGTTTGCCGCGCGCGGCGGTCTGGTCGTGGTGGACGAAGCGTTCGCCGATTTTGCCGGTGCGGACGTGAGCGCCGCGCCGTTCATGCCGCAGCCGGGGCTTGTTCTCCTGCGCTCTTTCGGCAAGGCCTACGGGCTCGCGGGACTACGGCTCGGCTTTGCGCTCGCGTTACCCGGCGTTCTCGAACCGTTGCGTGCGGCGCTGGGGCCGTGGCCGGTTTCGGGTGCCGCTGTGCGGATCGGCGCCGTCGCGCTTGCCGATTCCGATTGGCGGGTGACGACAGAGGCGCGGCTCGAAGACGATATCCGGCGCCTCGACCGGTTGCTGCGCACGGCGGGATTTGAAATCGCAGGCGGAACGTCCCTGTTCCGGCTTGCGGCGGGGGCGGACGCGGCGGCGGCGTATCGGAGGCTTGGGCAGGCCGGTCTCTTTGTGCGGCGCTTTGCGGCGCGCTCCGACTGGCTGCGCTTCGGCCTGCCGGGTCCCGAGACCGCGTGGGCGCGCCTCGAAGCGGCGCTCGCCTAGAGCACTTTCCGGCCGGATTGAATCGATTTGAGGGCGGCAAACAGGCTTTTCGGGAAGGTGCGCCGTGAAGCGCGATGCCGGTGCATCGGGCGAGCGCCGCAACGCGCCCGAGGAGCCTGTTGGCCCCACCGAAGGCCGAGATTCGTTGCGCCGTGGCGTTGTTGCGTCCCTTGTCCGACGCCAGGCATCGCATTGCGGACCGCGCCGCGCCCCGGCACAACGTATCTCCGGTCAAAGGGTTCAGGCTGGCCGGAAAATGCTCTGG
>PVBE011109604.1_pt1 | contig 25616 bp, 25 predicted proteins | sample 1631181 | NCBI WGS metagenome assembly PVBE01 (sample SAMN08397723, study PRJNA350692) | Marine metagenome, whole genome shotgun sequencing project. | isolation source: water | place: Pacific Ocean | collected 2012-04 | reverse complement strand
TCGGAACAATGGCAGGATGTTCTCGACACCAATCTCGGCTCCTGTTTCAACATGTGCCGCTCGGTCATCGAAACCATGCGCGCCGGCGGCTTCGGCAGGATCGTCAATATCGGTTCGATCAACGGCCAGGCCGGGCAATATGGCCAGGTCAATTATGCCGCCGCCAAATCCGGCATCCACGGCTTCACCAAGGCCCTGGCCCAGGAAGGTGCGGCCAAGGGCATCACCGTCAACGCCATCGCGCCGGGCTACGTCGACACCGACATGGTGCGGGCGGTGCCGCCGCCGGTGCTGGAGAAGATCATCGCCGGCATCCCCGTCGGCCGCCTGGGCCAGGCCGAGGACATCGCCCGCGGCGTGCTTTTCCTGGCCTCCGACGATGCCGACTTCATTACCGGCTCGACGCTGAGCATCAACGGCGGGCAACATATGTATTAAGTCGACGGGCGGAACTCTCTGCCCAGCGATCATGGGCAATGTCAGGGAGGATCGTCATGCCTACAGTAGAGATGATTGAAGACGCCGACGCCACCGGTCTGGTCCGCGAAATATACGACGACATCAAGTCGAGCCGCGGCATCGACTTCATCCCCAACTTCTGGAAGACCATCGCCAGCCACCCGCCGACTCTGGCCCGCACTTGGCGGAGCCTCAAGGAGGTGATGGAGCCGGGCAGGCTCGATCCGTTGACCAAGGAACTGATCGCCATCGCCGTCTCGGCCACCAACGGCTGCGAATATTGCCTCTGGTCGCACACCGCCGCCGCCCGCAAGCAAGGAATGGACGACGAAACGCTGGGCGAGCTGTTGGCCGTCGTCGGCATGTTCAATGAGACCAATCGGCTGGTTGAGGGCTACCAGGTCGAGGTCGACGACGTCTACCGTGGCGACTGAGCAGCGGCCACCGGCGGCGCGCCGCCGCGCCACCTTGATCGGCGGCCTGGCCGTTCTGATGTGGGCGACATTGGCGTTGCTGACGGCCCAGACCGGCCAGGTGCCGCCCTTCCTGCTGATTGCACTGTCCTTTGGCCTCGCCTTCATCATTGCCTTCGGGCGCTGGTTGGCCGGCGGCCAGGGCGTGTTGCGCCATCTCAACTATCCGCCCCGGGTCTGGTTGGTGGGGGTCGGCGGCCTGTTTGGCTACCACTTCTTCTATTTCCTCGCCCTCAAGAATGCGCCGCCCGTCGAGGCCAGCCTGATCGCCTATCTCTGGCCGTTGCTGATCGTGGTCTTCTCGGCGTTGCTGCCGGGCGAACGACTGCGCTGGTGGCACCTGGCCGGGGTGCTAATGGGCCTGGCCGGCACGGTGGTGCTGGTCGGCCGCGGTGGGCTTGACTTCCAGGGCCGCTACGCACTGGGCTACGGCGCCGCACTGATCGGCGCGTTGATTTGGTCTTCCTATTCCCTGCTGTCGCGCCGCTTCGCCCATGTCTCGAGCGAGGCGGTGGGTGGCTTTTGCGGCATTACGGCGGTGCTGGCTGCTTTTTGTCACCTCGCCCTGGAGCCACCGCTGTGGCCTCAGGGGGTCGAGTGGCTGGCCGTACTTGGGCTCGGCCTGGGGCCGGTGGGCGCGTCGTTCTTCCTCTGGGACCATGGTGTCAAGCACGGCGACATTCGCGTCCTCGGAGCCGTTTCCTACCTGGCGCCGTTACTGTCAACGCTGCTCTTGGTGATTGCTGGCCTGGCGCCTGCAACCTGGCAGGTAGCGGCGGCTTGTCTGCTGATAACTGGCGGCGCCGTGCTGGCGGCACGCTCGCTGCTGTTCAGCAAAGGGAATTCGCACTAGAATCACGCCGAGCGTGCCGAGCGTGCAGTGACGGAGGCTATCGTGATCATCGAGCAAATCTGGACCGACAATCCCTACCGCAACTTCAATTACTTGATCGCCTGTTCGGACAGTGGCGAGGCTATGGCCATCGACCCGCTGGATCACGAGAAATGCCTGGCCCGGGCCAAGGAAAAGGGCTGGGAAATCACGCAGGTACTCAACACTCACGAGCACGGCGACCACATCGCCGGCAACCAGCCGACCATCGAGGCCACCGGCGCCAAGCTGCTGGCCCACCACCAGGCCAAAGACAAGATCCCCGGCGTCGACCAGGGCCTGGCGGCCGGTGACGTGGTCAAAGTAGGAAAAGTCGAGCTCGAGGTGCTTGATACACCTGGCCACACGCACTGCCACATCTGCCTACTGGGCCATGGCGAGGCACCGGCCCTGATTTCCGGCGATACCGTGTTCAACGCCGGTGTCGGCAACTGCGGCAGCGGCGATCCGGCCCTCTTGTACCAAACCTTCGCCGAGCAGATCTCGCGGCTTTCCGACGACATACGCGTCTTTCCCGGCCACGATTACCTGGCCAACAATCTCGCCTTTACCCTCGACCGCGAGCCCGACAACGCCGCTGCCCAGGCATTGTTGGCCGATGCAGAAGCCCAGGACATGCAAAACCCCATCGTCACCACACTGGGCCAGGAGAAGGCCTACAACACCTTCCTGCGGCTCGAAAGCCCGAGCCTCGTCGCCAAGCTGCAAGAGCGCTTCCCCGAGTTGCCCTCCGAGCCCAGCCCGCGCGAGGTATTTTTGAAGCTGCGCCAGTTGCGCAATGACTGGTAGGAATTCGCCTCAGCCCGCCTCTTTGGGCTGTGTCCTGACTAGCGAGGGACGCCCGGAGAAATCCGCGTTCCAGGCCGCTAGCACCGGGCGGCCCGGCCGCCAATCGCTTTCGGCAAAGCGAAAATCCAGATAACCCAGCGCCACTGCCAGCGTCAGGGTGGCATAGTCGAGCGTCGGTAGTTCCGCTACTTCGGCCTCGAAAACGTCAAGCGCCCGCTCGACGGCGGCGCTCAGGCGCTCGCACCAACCCTGGTAGCGAAACTCTTGCGGTCGGCGGCGTTCCTCCACTACCCGGCCCACGGCGGCATCCAGCATACCGTCGGCCAGGGCGGCGCGGCGCAGCATGGTCCAGCGCGCCGGCCCGGGTGGGGGATATAGGGCGGGTTGGGTGACCTGTGCCGCCAGAAACTCGCAGATTACCGGGCTGTCGTAGAGCACACCGCCGTCGTCGAGTTCCAGCGCCGGCACCTTGCCCAGCGGATTTACGCTCGGCAGGTCGCTGTCGGGATCCCAGACTTGCGATGGCACGAGCGTGATGCCGTCGTCGAGGCCGAGTTCGATGGCCGTAACCAGAACCTTGCGCACGTAGGGCGAAGCTGGGGAATAATGGAGCCGCATGCCAATGTTCGGGTTTTGGGGCGGAATTTTGCTTCAGAAGTCGTCGCGTTTCTTGCGCAGAGTGGCGAATACCTCGACCGCATCGGCACCGGCCATACCAATGACCTCCTGAAATGTCGGATCATCCGCCCTCAGGAAGGGATTGGTCAGCACTTCGTCGCCCAGCAGCGTGGGCACCGTGGCACCGCCCCTTTTGAGCGCGGCGTGAATTTCGTCGGCCCGTTCCTGCAGTTTCCTGTTGCCGGGGTCGAGCTCGAGCGCAAAGGCGAGATTGGTCTTGGTATTCTCGTGGGCGCAATAGACCTGAGTCTCAGGCGGCAATTCCCGCAACCGCTTGAGCGAATCCCACATCTGCGCCGCCGAGCCCTCGAGCCGCCGGCCGCAACCCAGTACCAGCAGCGCATCGCCGCAAAAAAGGGCATTGGTGCGGTGGAACCAGATGGCGATGTGGCCCACCGTGTGACCGCCGACGTCGATTATTTTGCCTTCGGCCTCCCCCAGCTTGAAGGTTTCACCACCCGTGAGTTTGCGATCGATATCGGGAATCTTGTCGGCTTCCAAGGCGGGGCCGCAGACACGCAGCCCGAAAGCCTGCTTGAGATCGCGGTTGCCGCCGGTCTGGTCATCGTGATGATGGGTATTGATGATGTAAACCGGTCGCCAACCCAGCGGACTGATGGCATCGACGGTGGGACCGCTGAAGCTGGGATCGATGATGGCCGCCGAGTTGCTGCCGCGGTGGCGTACTAGGTAGGTATAACTGTCCCGCGCTGCGGAGAACTGCTCGATTTCGACTTTAGGCATAGTGATACGCTCCTGGCAGGAATATGGCACCAAAATGCTGATTTCGCACCACCGAAAAAGACCTCCGGACGAATTCGAGGCGTTCCCTGAATTCCCGTCCGAAACCCCAACACTTGCGCGATCTGCTACCATGATGCGCTCATGCGACCCGACGTAATCGACCTGAACCAGTTTTACGAGGACCACGCCGGACAAGTGGCGCGGCGCCTGGTGCGCCGTTGCCTGCGCCAAATCTGGCCCCAGGTCGACGGCCTCAGTTTGATGGGGCTGGGTTACGCCACGCCTTATCTACGGCCTTTCGTCGACGAGGCCGAGCGGGTTTTTGCCGTCATGCCGGCCTCGCAAGGCGTGCTCCACTGGCCGCCCGACGGCACCAGCCTGGTGGCGCTCAGCGACGAGACGGAGCTGCCCTTCGAGGATGCCAGCATCGACCGGCTGCTCTTGGTCCACGGCCTGGAAAACAGCGAGCAGGTGCGGCCCATGCTGCGTGAGATCTGGCGCGTGCTGGCGGCCGGCGGCCGGCTGCTGGCAGTGGTACCGAACCGCCGCGGCATCTGGGCCCGCTTCGACAGCACGCCCTTCGGCCACGGCCACCCCTTCACGCCGGGGCAGCTCACCGGGCTGTTGCGCGAGACCATGTTCTCGCCCACCGTGGTTTCGGCAGCCCTTTACATGCCGCCCAGCAAGTCACGCGCCATGCTGCGCTTCGCCCCGGCCGTCGAGCGCCTGGGCCAACGCTGGGGCCGCCCCTTCGCCGGAGTCCTGGTGGTCGAGGCGGGCAAACAGATTTACGCCGTCTCGGCCAGCCGCCGCAAACGCCTGCGCCCCCAGGTCCAGCCGGCGTTGCCGGCGGCACGGTAGGGCGGGTACGGCCACCCAACCAAAGCCCCCTCCCCGCCCTCCCCCGCATGCGGGGGAGGGAGAAAAAAGGGAATGACTGCTAATTGCTCCCTCCCCCGAATCGGGGGAGGGTGAGGGAGGGGGCAGTGCATGCCAAACGAGTGTCAGCTTCAAACCGCCGCGGCCAGGCGTTCGATACAGGCAGCTACCACTTCGTCCGGATCGCGCTGCCACCAGTCCCGGTCCGAGAAGATTTCGACCTCGCAGAAGTCTCGATAGCCCGCCGCTTCGACCCAGCCGCGGATCTTGGGGATGTCGATGACGCCGTCTCCCATCATGCCGCGGTCGAGCAAGAGATCGCGCGTCGGCACCAGCCAGTCGCAAACATGGAAGGCCAGAATGCGTTCGCCGGCCCGGGCGATCTGGCGCTCCAGTTCCGGGTCCCACCAGAGATGATAGACATCGACGGCGACGCCGATGCCGGGGCCGAGCTGGTCGCAGAGGTCGTTGGCCTGGCCCAGCGTATTCACGCAGGCCCGGTCGGCGGCATACATGGGGTGCAAGGGTTCGATGGCCAGGGGGATGCCGGCCTCGCGGGCATAGGGCATAAGGTCGGCCAAACCGTCGTGCACCTGTTCCCGCGCGCCGGCCAAGTCCTTCGAGCCCTCCGGCAGACCGCCCACCACCATGATCAAGCACCGCGCCCCGATGGCCGCCGCCTCGTCGACGGCCCGCCGGTTGTCGTCGAGCGCCGCCTGCCGGCCGGCGGCATCGGCTGCTGGGAACATGCCGCCGCGGCAGAGCCCGGTGACCGTGAGGCCAGCGTCGCGGATTTGTTGGGTGGCGGCATCGGTTCCAAGCTCCGCCAGCTTGTCGCGCCAGACCGAGATCGCCGGCACGCCTGCCCGGGCATAGCCCTCGATGGCCTGGGCCAACGACCAGGGCATGGTGGTGGCCTGATTGATGCTCAGGCGTTCGCGGTTGACGGCTATGGCTTCTGCTCCTTACGCAAGCATCTCGCCTAAGACCTTAGCACAGGCAAGATCGCTTCGATTGATGGCCGGAGGTCGTACCACTCGATTTCAGGGTACCGCCTGACGAAATCCTGGGCGGCCAAGACGCATTCCTTTTCCGAAACAAAAGGTACGGGATTGTAATGGATGTCACTGTCGATACCTGAAAAGACGACCGGCAACAGCCATTTCATGGCCCTTCTGCGGCCCTGTCGTGTGCCGGAAAATCCATCACCGGGACCGGGCACGGCGCCCTGCTTGCTGCCGACTCGCCGGCGGCCTCGGCTTCTGCCGATTGGTCCGGCATCCTGTTCGGCTGGCATTTCACGTAGGAGCGCATCACCAGCGCTAGCAGGTCACCCGATGGCCGGTGGTCACGCCACTCGAATGCCGGGTATTGCCTGACGAACTCCTGGGCCGCCGCGACGCAATGCTTTTCGCAGGCATAAGGTATGGGGTCGTAGCGCTCGCCATCGTCGTTACTAAGCAAAACGATCAGGAGCAGCCATTCCATGTCGATCGCCCTCTGCCGGGGATGCAATTATTCGTCGAAACCGCTTAGCACAAAATAGCGCCTCATGCGAGCGCAACCCAAATTGAGGTCCGCCAGCAAGCCGGCCGGGATATAGTCATCGTTGGCATGGGGCAGCGACGAAGGCATGGACATGGTCTAGTTGATGCTCAGGCGTTCGCGGCTAAACGTGATCAAACTAGTCGGCCATGCAGACAAGCACCAAGGAAGCGGCCCAGACCGGCGTAGGCTGGCCGGAAATCAATCATCCAGGCCTATATGCGTATGTGGAAGTGCTTTCACCTAGCGTTTGCGGCCGGGTACGTCTAGCCGCCAACACCATTTAGCGCAAAAAATGGCCTCATGCGGCCGCAAGCGGCGTCGGGATCGGCCAGCAGCCCGGCCCGGTCGGCCAGGCGGAAAAGCTCGCAGAGGTGCAGCAGCGAGCGCGCCGACTGCTGACCACCGACCATGACGAAATGATTCTGGTGGCCGTTGAGGTAGGCCATGAAGACGACGCCGGTTTTGTAAAAGCGCGTCGGCGCACCGAAGATGTGGCGCGAGAGCGGTACGGTGGGAGCAAGAATCTCGTCGTAGCGTGCCCTGTCGCTGGCCGCCAACGCCGCCAGGGCGCCGGCCGCGGCCGGGGCGATGGCGTCGAAGATGCCCAGCAGCGCTTCGCTGTGGCCCAGTTCGTCACCGGCGATGAGTTCGGCGAAGTTGAAGTCGTCGCCCGTGTACATGCGCACGCCCTGGGGCAGGCGCCGGCGCATGGCGATTTCCTTGCGGTCATCGAGCAGCGAGACCTTGATGCCGTCGATCTTGGCGGCGTAATCGGCCATCACGTCGAGGCAGGCGTCCATGGCCCAGGTGTGGTCGTCGTGCCCCCAATAACCCGCCAGGGCCGGGTCGAACATCTCACCCAGCCAGTGGATTAGCACCGGTTCGCGAACCTGCCCCAGGATGCGGCCGTAAACAGCGGCATAGTCGTCGGGACCTCGAGCACAGGCGGCCAGGGCCCGGCTGGCCATGAGGATGATCCGCCCGCCGGCCGCCTCGACGGCGGCGCATTGTTCCTCGTAGGCGGCGATGACGTCATCGAGGGTGACCGCCGGCCCCACTTCGAGATGGTCGGTACCGGCGCCGCAAGCCAGCAAAGCGCCTGCGGGCGCGGATGCGACGCTCTGTTTGATCAGCTCGAGCGAGGTTGGCCAGTCGAGCCCCATGCCGCGCTGGGCCGTATCCATGGCCTCGGCCACACCCAGGCCGAGCGCCCAGAGGTGCTGGCGGTAGGCCAACGTTGCCTCCCAATCGATTGCCACCTCAAGCCAGGGATCGACGTCGGCCAGGGGATCGGCGACGACATGCACGGCGGCATAGGCGACGCGGCTGAAGGGGGTTCCGTCGGGCTGGGGGAAATTCCCCGGCTCCCCGGTGACGTAATGTTCCAAACCGCCGCCAGCCAGCGGCAGGGTGATCGTCGGCATGTTAGTACCCCCTTGCGCAAAAGGATGGCACGTCTGACGCCCAGAAAGGACCACAGGGACGACGTCCGATGGCCCCGCATCGCCGGGCCGCTGCTAGTTACCCACAGCGCCAGCTAAGCGATCATTCGTACCATCCTTTTGCGCAAGGAAGTACTAGATTTCCAGCGGCGGCACGTCGAGCCAACGCCGCTCATCCCAGCTCTGCAGGGCGAGCTCCGCCAGTTGCACGCCCTTGGCACCGGCATGCAGGTCCCAGGGGAAGCCCTGGTCGCCGTAAAGATGGCGGATGAAGAGTTCCCATTCAGCCCTGAAGGCGTTCTCGTATGTCTCTTGCCCCGGCACCTCGGGCCAGCCGGCGAAGAAGTCGATCGGCTGCTCGACGTCGGGGTTCCAGACCGGCTTGGGCGTGGCGCTTCGAGATTGCATGCGGCAATGCCTGAGTCCGGCCACGGCCGAGCCATGTGTACCGTCGACCTGCAAGGTCAGGAGATCGTCGCGCCGCACCCGCACGCACCAGGAGCTGTTGAAGTGCGCAATGGCACCGTCCTCGAGTTCGAATGTGGCGTAGGCCGCATCATCGGTGTCGACAAAGTAGTGCTCGCCCTGTTCGTCCCAACGCTCGGGTACGTGGGTGGCGCCCAGGCAGCTCACCCGCTTGACGCCGCCGAACAGGTTGTCGAGCAGATAGCGCCAATGGCACAGCATGTCGTAAATGATGCCACCGCCCTCCGCCTTCTTGTAATTCCAAGAGGGCCGCTGTGCGGCCTCGTCCTCGCCCTCAAAGACCCAATAGCCGAATTCGCCGCGCACCGAGAGGATGCGGCCAAAGAAGCCCTCGTCGATTAGGCCCTTGAGCTTGAGCAGACCGGGCAACCAGAGCTTGTCCTGGACGACGCCGTGGCGGACTCCTGCGGCCTCGGCCAAGCGATACACGTCCAATGCTTCTTCGAGCGTCGCGCCGCTCGGCTTTTCGCAATAGATGTCCTTGCCGGCGAGGATGGCGGCGCGCAGATTGGCGGCCCTTTGCGGCGTCGTGACGGCGTCGAAATAAAGCGTATCCTGCGGGCTGGCGAGCGCGATCTCGAGGTTGCTGGTGAAGCGCTCGATGCCGTGCTCGGCGGCCAGGGCCTCGAGCTTGTCGGGGTCGCGGCCGACCAGCACAGGATCGGGCATGATGCGCCGCCCGTCGTCCAGCTCCAGGCCGCCCTGCTCACGGATGGCCAGGATCGAGCGTACCAAGTGCTGGTTGGTGCCCATACGGCCGGTGACGCCGTTCATGATGATTCCCAGACGGTGTTCGCTCATTGCTCACTCCATGCCGAACAGGCGGTAGACCCGGCGGGTGTAGTCGCCGAAGGTTTCGTGGGTTCTAAGATCCAGCGTGCGCGGGTATGGCAGCTCGATCTCGATCATATCAGCCATGCGTGCCGGGCCGGCTGTCAGCACCACCACCCGGGTGCCCAGAAAAACGGCCTCGGAGATACCGTGGGTGACGAAGACGATGGTCTTGCCGGCCCGCTCCCAGATGCGCAGAAGCTCGAGGTTCATGCGCTCCCGCGTCATAGCGTCGAGCGCCCCGAAGGGCTCGTCCATGAGGATCAATTTTGGATCGTGTACCAAGGATCGCGCAATGGCGGCCCGCTGCTGCATGCCGCCGGAAAGCTCGTGGGGATAGCTCTCGGAGAATTCCGAAAGACCCACCATGTCCAGAAGCTCGAGCGCGCGCTCGCGGCTTTCCCGCATCGGCAGGCCGAGGATTTCGGCCGGCAGCAGCACGTTGTCGACGACACGGCGCCATTTCAGCAAGAGCGCCTGCTGGAACACCATGCCGATGTCGCGGGCCGGATCGAAGCTGGTGCCGTTGCCGCCGATGCGCACGCTGCCGCCGTCGTGCTGATAAAGCCCGGCCAAGATCTTCAGCAGCGTCGTCTTGCCGCAGCCCGAGGGCCCGACCAGCGACACCAGTTCACCCTCGTAGACGTCGAAAGTAGCGTCCGAGACGGCGACGAACTCCTGGCCCCGGGTACGGAACACTTTGCGCACCCCAGAGAGATGGATGAAGGGCTGAGGGGGCGAAGCGCTCACGGACTACTCGACCCGGGCGTCCTGCACCACCAACAGGCGCTCGAGCATCAGCACCAAGCCGTAAAGCACGACCCCCACCAGCGTGATCATCAGCACCGCCATGAACATGGCAGCGGTGTCCAGCGTCACCTGGACCTGCATCATGAGATATCCCAGGCCCTCCTCCGAGGCGATGAACTCGCCGACGATGGCACCCGCTACGGCCAGCACCACCGCCACTTTCATGCCCGAGAAGACATAGGGCAGCGAGCCCGGCAACTGGATCTTGGTGAAGATCTGCCAGCGCGAGCCCCTGAGCGCGCGCACCAAGTCGATGAGATCGGGTTCGACCTCGCGCAGCCCCCGGGCCGTGGTGATCAGCACCGGCAGGAAGCAGATGGAAAAGGTGATGATGATGTTGGGGCCCAAACCATAGGAGAACCAGACGATAAAGAGCGGCCCCAGTGCCACCTTGGGAATCATGTTGAGGCTGACGATCAGCGGCATGAACACCCTGTCGACGTTCGGCGACCAGGAAAACAGCAGCGCCAATCCGACCCCCACCGCCACAGCCAGCAGGTAGCCGCCGAAGACCTCACCGGCTGTGATCATGGTGTTGTGCAGCCAGTTGTAGTCCTCCCACAACGACAACACCGTGTCGGCCGGCGTCGGCATGACGAACTCCGGCACCTCCCAGATCACCACGAAGAGGTACCAGATCAGCACCACCACGAGATGGATGGCGACGATCAGGGCGTAGCGCCGAACGTTGTCGGAAAGGTTTTCCATGCGGCTGGAAATCGCCTCGGTAAGCCACTCTGAGGCCCGCGATGGTAAACGCTTTGGCGGGGTGAGGGAAGGTTTCGCTAGCCCGCATTTCTCACCGGGTCATGGCCTGCGCGGTGCTGTGGCGTCGACAGGGTAGGAGCACTGCGCAGCGCGATGTGGGACATCGGGCAAGCAGCGCGACGCACCCTGTCGGCGCCACAGCACCGCCCGAAGGGTCGCCCCCAGCCGCGCGCCCGCGTCGCCTGGGGGCGACGCAGGCCGTGGCCCGGTGAGAAATGCGGGCTAAGCCAGCCAGCGTTCCAGGTTGGCGGCCACGAAATCGTCGTCGTTGAGCGCCGGATAGGCCGCCAGCACACGGTCGATCTCGGCCGACTGGCCGGGGCTAAGGCTCTCGTCGGGATCGAGGCACCAGGTGCCCGCCAACAGGCCCTGGCGCCTGAGCACCTCATGGCAGCCGGCGATGCAGCCGCGAAAATCGTTGGCCACGTCGAAGAAAGCGGCGTTGCTGTCGCTGACCTGGCTGTCCAGCGCCAGCAGGTCGGGATCGAGCGGTCCGGCCGCGACGGCCCGGTGAAGGCGTTCCAGCAGCTCGACGGCGCTACGCACCCAGACACTCCAGTGGCCCAAAAGGCCGCCCCGGATGCGCACCTCGACCTCCCGGCCCTGGTGATTGAGGCGAAACGGCGCCAACAGGTCGAGCACGATGCGGTCGTCATTGCCGGTGTAGAGCGTGACGCGCTCTTGCGCCTCCGCCTCGATGACGCCACGCACCACGTCTAGCGTGCGGTAGCGGTTGAAGGGCGCGATCTTGATGGCCACGACATTGTCGATGGCGGCGAAACGGCGCCAGAAAGAGGCCGAGAGTGCTACGCCACCAACCGCTGGCTGGAGATAAAACCCGACCAGTGGGATCTCCTCCGCCACCCGGGCGCAATGCGCCACGATCTCGTCCTCGCCGGCGCCCTGCCAGGCAGCCAGGCTGAGGAGACCGGCTTGGTAGCCCAGTGCCACCGCCGTACGGGCTTCGGCCAAGGCCTGATCGCTGCGCCCAACCAGGCCGGCCACGAGAAAGAGCGGGCGGCTGCACCAGTCCGCCGCCGTCTCGGCCGCCAACTCCAGCACCGGCTGATAGAGCCCGCGTTCGCGGATCTCGAACTGTGTGGTGTGGACGCCCACCGCCAAGCCGCCGGCCCCGGCATCGAGATAATATCGGCTGAGCGCACGCTGGCGCCGGCTGTCCAGGTTCCGCCCGCCATCCAGCGCCAGCGGATGGGCCGGTATCACGGTGCCGCGCCGCAACAGGGCGAGGCTTTCGGGGTCAAGATCGCTGCGGTGGAGTGGCATGAGGCGGTGAAGATATTAGCGTGTGGCAGGCCAAAAAAAAACCGCCCCGACGCCGGAGCGACGGGGCGGAGTTGCGTCAAAACGGAGGGAGTGACGCATAAACCCAGATTGGCTCTAGAACACCCCGTCGCGCACCTCGTAGTGGCAGGGCTTGTTCCAGCTCAGCTTGTCATTGGCCACCCAGTCGGCGACCCAGGTCACCATGCGTTCCAGCGGCACCATGGGGTAGCCGAAAAGATCGGCGGCATGTCCGGCGTTGACCAGGCAGCAGGTCTCGGCCTCGCTTCCCGTGAACACGGGATCCTTGCCCAGGCGGCGGCCGAAGGATTGGGCGAGCGCGCGGATGCTGATGGTCTCGGGGCCCGAGATGATCAGCGGCGAGGCCGGGCTGGTGCAGTGATTGAGGGCCCGCGCAATCTGCGAATTGGCATCGCCCTGCCAGATCACGTTGACGCTGCCGGTGGTGACGTCGATAGGCTCGCCACGCCAGACCTGGCTGCCGACCTCGTGCAGCACGCCGTAGCGCATGTCGATGGAATAAGCGAGGCGAATGTTGCGCGCCGGATTGCCGTTCACACGCGAATAGTATTCGAAGGTGCGCTCGCGGCCGACGCAGGAGTTGGCGTATTCGCCGGAGGTGGCATAGGGCGGGTCGCTGTCGACCGAGCCTTGGTGATGAACGTTCGAGAAGGGATATACCAGGATGGTCGAGAAGGCGACGATGCGGCTCTCGGGAAAGGCCTCGCCGACCAGGCTGGGCACCACTGTGTTCATGGCCCAGGTAAAGGATTCGGCGCCTTCGGTGCCGAACTTCTTGCCCGCCATATAGATGATGTTGGGAAGCTTGGGGATGGCCGCTACCTGGTCGCGCTCCAGCATGTCGCAAACCAGCGTCTCGACGCCCCAGGACGCCATTTTCTCCTCCAGGCCCGGCTCGCTGAAGCGCGAGACGCCCAGCACGCGTTTTTTGGGTGCGGCGCGCTTGACCATGCGGGCCAGCGTAACACCCATTTTGCCGCCGCAGCCCAACACCGCAATGTCACCCTCGAGCGCCGCCAGATCGTCGATCAGGGCCTGCGAGGGCGTCGACATGAATTCTTCGAGATGGTCTTCATCGGCAAAACTGTCGGGAAACATGCCGGGATGCAGGATGGTGTCGCTTGCTGCCATCTTCAGTCCCCGGTACCGGTGGCAGCCAGTACCTGGTCATCCTCGCCCAGCCAGCGCTCCAGGTTGGCGGCCACGAAGGCGTCGTCGTTGAGTTCGGGATAGCTGGCCAGCACGCGGTCGATCTCCTCGATTTGTCCCGGGGCCAAAACCTCGTCCGGGTTGAGGCAAAGCGTGGTTTCCAGCAGGCCCTGGCGGCGCAGCACCTCGGCCACACCGGGAACGCAGGAGGCGAATTCGTGGGGCGCATCGTAGATGCCGCCGTTGGCCTCGGTGACCTTGGCGTCGAGGGCCAACACGGCGGGATCGATGACACCGCTCTCGATCGTGGCGTGGATGCGGGCCAGCATCTCGACCGCACTGCGGGTCCAGAAAGCCCAGTGTCCCAGCAGGCCGCCGCGAATGCGCACGGTGACCGTCTCGGATCCGCGCTTGAGCGCAAAGGGCGTGAGCAGGTCGGCGACGATGTGGTCGTCGTTGCCGGTATAGAGCGCAATGCGCCGCTCGGCGCCCGCCTCGACCACGCCGCGCACCACGTCGAGCGTACCGTAGCGGTCGAAGGGCGCAATCTTGATGGCGATGACGTTGTCGATCTCGGCGAAGCGGCGCCAGAAATCGGCAGATAAGGGGATACCGCCGCATTCGGTGAGCAGGTAGAAGCCAAACAGCGGGATCTCTTCGGCCAGCCGCTTGCAATGCTCGATGATCTCAAGTTCCGGCACATCTTTCCAGGCGGCCAGACTCAACAGCCCGGCATGGTAGCCCAGACGTACCGCCGAGCGGGCTTCGCTGACAGCTTGTTCGGTGCGACCGGTGAGGCCCGCGACCATCAGGATCGGCCGCTCGGCCCAGTGGGCCACGGCTTCGGCGGCACAACCCAGCACCGGTTCATAAAGACGATGGTCGCGAATGGCGAACTGAGTGGTGTGAACGCCGACCGCCAAACCGCCCGCGCCGGCATCTATGTAATAGCGGCTAAGTGCACGCTGGCGGCGAAAATCTACCTTGCGATCGGCATTGAGCGCCAGGGGGTGGGCGGGAATGACGCAACCGCGCCACAGCACGTCCATGATCTCGGACGGGATCTCGGATTTGCTCAAACCCATGATGGCATCCTCCTGCTGACGGGTGGCACGACCTAGTCGATGATCGCCAAAACTCATAATATGTCAATGGAAAAGTAACTGTCTGGTTACTCTTGTCCTCCAGGCTGGAGCTCGGGACCGGCGCCCACCCGTAACGAAGCGAGCACAAGCTCCACGACATGGCGGCGTTGGCTTTCGACCAATGCCGGATCCTCCAGGTCACGGCCGAAGACAGCCGAAAGGGTGTGGATGTTGGAGAAATAGAAATACGCCAGACCGGCAATCGAAATATAGAGGTTCACTGGATCGACACCGGTGCGGAATATGCCGCTGCGCTCACCTCGCAACAAAAGCGCCGCGATCATGTCGATCAGTGGCGAATAGAGCTCGCGGATGCGATCCGAATTCTGTAAGTGCCGTCCGCGGTGCAGGTTGGCGCTGTTGAGAAGCGCTACCAAATGGCGATTTTCCTGCATATAATTGAAAGTGAATTCGACCAGCTTGTGCATACCCTCGAGCGGGTCCAGGTCGGCCGTGGTGAGACTGGCGTCATTTTGCCGAAAGGCCTCGTAGGCGCTAATCAGCACGGTACTGAAGAGTTCGTCCTTGTTGCCAAAGTAGTGGTAGATCATGCGCTTGTTGACGCCGGCGCGGCTGGCGATGGCGTCGATGCGGGCCCCGCCCAGCCCCTTTTGCGAGAACTCCGCCAGCGCCGCTTCGAGAATCTGTTCGCGGGTTTTTTCCGGCTGACGCCGCGAGCCCGCATTGCCTCCGCCCCGTCGCCCCGGTATCTTGTTGACAGCCTTCATGGGGGCGCCTAACGTTAATATGTAACCGAATGGTTATTCCAAATAGAAGATGTACCGGGTGGCGTCAATAGGTTAGGCTACTGAAAGATTGACGAAAAACCACAGAAAAACCGGGTTCATCTGGGGAGGAGTGATATGGCTCATCTGCTGAGGGGCACAGCGGCTGCTGTGATCTCGTTTGTGCTTTTGGCCGGAACGGCCGGTACAGCCGGAGCGGCGACCGAGGTCAACTTCATCCTCAACTGGATCGCCGGTGGGGATCACGCACCCTATTACTATGCCCAGCAGCAGGGCTGGTACGCCAAGGCCGGCATCGATCTCAATATCGAGCAGGGCAAGGGCTCGGGATTCTCGGCCCAGCGCACCGGCATCGGCAAATCGCAGATCGGCCTGGCCGACATGCCGCCGGTGTTCGCCGCCATCGCCAAGGGCGGCAAGATGGTGGCCGTCTATAACGTCTACGCCAACTCGCCCTACGGCTTTTATTGGTTGAAATCGACAGGTATCACCGGGGCCAAGGACTTCGCCGGGCGCAAGATCGGCGGCCCGCCCTGGGATGCGGCGCGCCAAATGTGGCCGGCCTTTGCCACCAACGTCGGCATCGGCGTCAAGTCGGTGACGTGGGTCAACATCAAGCCCAACGCCAAGCTGTCGGCGTTGATATCGGGCTCGGTCGACATCACGACGTCGTTCTACAACATCCACCACATCTTCAAGGCCAAGCTGGGCAGCGACATGGGCTACGTCTCGGGCAAGGCCCACGGCGTCAATCCCTACGGCAACTCGATCATCGCCAACGGCGACTTCCTGGCCGGCAACCGGGCTGCCGTGGCCGCCTTCGTCAAAGTGACGCAAAAGGCCTTCCATGCCTGCGCCGTCGATGCCGGGCCCTGCATCCAGGCCCTGGTGACAGCCAACAAGGGCCTCAAGGCTTCCAACGAGACGCCCAACTGGGGCCTGGTCAAGGAGCTCATGACCGACGAGATCTCGACCGGCGTCGGGCTGGGCTACATGGACCCGGACCGCATGGCCAAGTCATACAAGATCTTCGAGTCCTTCCTGGCCAAGCCTTTCGACGTCACCAAGCACTACACCAACGAGTTCATCGACAAGAGCGTCAAATTGCCGAAGTAGGTTACAGGTTGGAATTCAGGTTGGCCCTCCCCCCCCGGGCTGACCGGCCGGCCGCCTTCGGGCGGCCGGTTTTTTCTGGGCCGCGGGGCCCTTTTCGTTTGGTTCACCCCAGCTCTGGGCCAGCGATGGCGTATTGGCTTGCCGCGTCGTCGTAGGGCTCGGCGCGGCCCATGATCATCCGCGTATAGGGGCGTTGGGGGGCGAATCCGTGGTCGCCGAGCCAAGACAGTAGACTAGTATGGCGATCGCCTACATCGAGGTAGACAGCGCCCTTGAGGTCCGTAAGAGCAGCCGCGACCAGGGCGCAGGCGGTGAATTCATCGGGGCCCGCCAGCGGCCCAATCTGGGTCGCTTCGCGGCCTTCGCGGGCCAGCACATAGCCGCTGACGGTGCCGGACATCTCGGCCAAGAAGGCGTGGCCGGGCTGGCGCCCGAACAGATGCCTGAGTACACCCGAGCGCTCAGCGCCAAAGAGGTTCCTGTCGAAAGCCAACACTGTATCCAGATCAGCTTCCGTCATGGCGCGCACCGGACCTGCAATGGTCTTGATCGGCGCCACCGTCTCGGCCCGCATCCGGGTGAGGCCGTAGACGTTCTCGAAACCCAGCGGCCGGTACACCAGGCTCCCGGCCGGTGTGGCGTCGAGGCCGGCCACCAGGCCGCGCCTTTCGATGTCGTCTATGCAAGTGCGCAGCAGCTCGGTCGCCAATCCGCGGCGCTGCCAGGCTTTCGTTACCAACACCATGGCGATCCAGGCGAACGGCGGATAGGGCAACGTAAGTGCCGTGGCGACAAGCCGCCCGTACCGGTCGCGGCGGCCGAAGCCGTGGCCGAAATCCAGCATAAGAGCCCAGTCATCGACTGTCTGGTTCCAGCCCGCCTCAACCGAAAGCGCCACGGCCTCGGCCGCATCGGCCGGCCCCAGCAGCACTTTCGTCAAGTTAGTACGTTCCGTCACGGGCCTCGAAGTGGGTTGGCTTGTCCAGTGTCGGCAGCTCTCGGCCGACCCAATCGGCAACCCAGGCGGTCATGCGCTGCAGCGACACCAGCGGATAGCCGAAGAGATCGGTGGCCCGGCCGGTGTTGACCAGCCAAGCCGTTGGCGCCTCTTGGCCGACGATGTCGACCGGTTTGTCCATCAGCGCCGCGAAGCGGCGCGCGAGCGCGCGGATGCTGATGGTCTCGGGGCCCGAAACGTTGAGGGCCAGCGGCGGCGTGGCGCAATGGCAGAGCGCCCGCAGCACTTGGCTGTTGGCGTCGCCCTGCCAGATCACGTTGACGTGGCCCATGGTGACGTCGATGGGAATACCGTCGCGAACCTTGCAAGCCACGTCATGGAGCACGCCATAGCGCATGTCGATGGCGTAGTTGAGGCGAACGAGAGCGCCCGGCGTGCCCAGGTGGCGGGAGAAATATTCGAAGGTGCGTTCGCGGCCGACGCAGGAATTGGCGTACTCGCCAGCCGGCGCCATGGGGCCGTCCTCTTCCCGCGAGCCCTGGTGCAGCACGTTTGTGTATGCGTAGACGCAGCCGGTCGAGAAGGCGACGATGCGGGAATTGGCGAAGGCTTCGGCGACGATCGACGGCACCAGTACGTTCATGGCCCAGGTCATTTCCTCGGCGCCCGTGGTGCCGAACTTGCGCCCGGCCATGAAGACAACATTTTCCAACTTGGGCAATTCGGCCACGGCTTGACGGTCGAGCAAATCACAAGCGATGGTCTCGATGCCCTGGTTTTCCAGGCTTTCCTGCAAGCCGGCTTCGCTGAAGCGGGCGACACCGACGATGCGCTTTTGGGGTGCCGCACGTTTGGCCAGGCGAGCCAGCGTCGGCCCCATCTTGCCGCCAACGCCGAGCACCAGGATATCGCCTTCCAGCGCCCCCAAGTCGTCGATCAGCGCCGGCGCGGGCCGGGTCATGATCTCCTCCAGATGGGCGACGTCGTCGAAGGCCGGCGGCAGGCCGGCTGAGTCCAGCAGGATGGTTTCGCTCATAGCGCCTTTATCGTAATGGGCGACGGACGACGCCACGAGTGAAAATAAGCTAGAGTTTGATTCTTCGACGGAGAACCACTTTTGATCGCGGCAGATGAGGCGGGGAGATGGAGAATGACGGTCTTGACGAGCTGACTACTTTCCTCGCCCGGACGCGGCTCGAGGACGTGGCGGCGGAAGATCTCGACCACACCCGATTGGTTATCGCCGACTGCCTGGCGGCCATGGTTGCCGGATCGGCGGAGCCGGAAATAGCGGCTCTCGGCAGCCGGCCCGAGCCGCCCGGCCCGGCCATCATCCTGGGCAGCGGCCGCCGCGCCTCACCTGAGCGCGCGGCCTTTCTCAACGGCACTGCCGGCACTGTACTCGAGGTCGACGAGGGTCACCGCTTCTGCCGCGGCCATCCCGGCATCCACGTACTGCCGGCGGCCCTGGCCTACGGCGAGGCACGCGGTGCTCCCGGGGCCGAGCTGTTGCTGGCCGTGCTGCTGGGCTACGAGGTGGCGGTACGCGTGGGCCGGGCGGCCAAACTCAGACCCGCCATGCACCCCCACGGAACCTGGGGCACGCTGGGGGCCGCGGTGGCGGTGGCCAAGCTGGCCGGCGCCGATGCGGAAGCGTTTCGCCATACCCTCGAGGTGGCGGCGCCGCTCTGCCTGGGCACCAGCGCCGGCACCATGCGCGACGGTGGCACGGTTCGCAACAGCTTCGCCGGCTTTGCCGGCCGCACCGGGCTCCAGATTCAAGAACTGGTCGAGGCCGGATTCGTTGGCGAGATCGATGCCCTGGGGGCGGTTTTCGGACGCGTGCTGTCGGAGCGCTGGCGGCCCGAGGTGTTGGTGGCCGGCCTCGGTGAGAGCTGGGAGATCCGGCGCAACTACTTCAAGCGCCACGCCTGCTGCCGCTTCAACCATGCCGCCCTCGATGCCCTCGCCGCCATCGGCCGCGCGCCCCCGCTGCAAGCCGCGGCCATCGCCGCCATCGAGGTCGAGACCTATGCCCTGGCCGCCACCCTCGATGAGGTCAAACCGCGCAACGCCATGGCCAGCCGCTTCTCGATCCCCTTCGCCCTTGCCACCAGTGTCGTCGGCCGCAACACGGGCATCGCCGCTTTCTCCGCCGAGAAATTCTCGGACCTGGAGATCCTGGAACTGGCGAGCCGCGTCACCGTGAGCGAGGACCCCGCCATGACGGCAGCCGAGCCGGCCCGCCGGCCGGCCCGGGTGACGGTGGTCTGGGCCGATGGCACGCGCCAGTCGGCGACCGTGCAAAACGCCCGCGGCGAACCCGAGAAGCCATACACGCCGGACGAATTGGGCGAGAAATATTTCGAACTCACGGCCCGGGCCTGGAGCTGGGGCCAAGCGGCAAAGGTGCGTCGCAGCGTAATGGCTCTGGAAACCCTGGCCGACGTCAGCCAGCTCATACCGGATCCTTAGAGAACATCCTTTCGCACCGCAGAAAAAAAACGCACGAAAAATGCGTTGACGCGGGCTGCCATGGGGGTAGAGTCCGAAACCACCCACAAGAGAATATGAGCCGGTCGCCCTGAGACAAAAAAATGACCCGAACATAAAATCGGGCTGGCAAGTTCAACAGGGAGGCAATCGCTGAGGCGGCCGGGCTCGGGCGAACGCGTCGCACCCGAGCCAGATGGGGCCGAAACCCGCGGGGAACCGCGGGTTTTGTGCGTTTTGGGGAGTTGTTTTAACCAGAGCACTTTCCGACCATACGCGGTCATTCTGGCGGAGTCATTTTGATCCGAGGATAGGAGGTGGACGCAGCTTGTAGTGGGACTACACGCCCAAGGTCCCTGTGCCGCCGACGCCGCCTCGGATCAAAAGGGCCCGCCCCTGCGGGTTGCCCTGCAGGGCAACAGAAAGACCGCGTATGGTCGGAAAGTGCTCTAGCCTCGCTGAACTCGGGTAGAATAGTACCCGGTGTTTTTTTGCCGATTCGAACGAAAGGCTGACAGCATGGTTGGGCAGGCGGGCGCACCGGCAGAAGTGGATGTGGTGGTCGTCGGCGGTGGCGGTACGGGTTTGGCGGCGGCCATCGAGGCCAGACTCATGGGGCGCCAGGTGGTGCTACTGGAAAAGAACCCCGAATTGGGCGGCTCGACGGCTTGGTCTATCGGTTCAATTACCGCCAGCAACACCCGCCACCAGCGCCGTGAAGGTATCCAGGACAGCCCGCTCGAGCACTTCGAGGACATGCCCAAGTTCGCCCCTGAAGTGGCCCATCTGGACAACGACGAGCTGCGCTGGCTGCTCTGCCAGGAGATGCCCGACACATTCCAGTGGCTGCTCGACAAGGGCATCCGCTTCCACGGCCCGGTGCCCGAGCCGCCGCACCGCAAACCGCGCATGCACACCGTGCTGCCCAATGCCAAGGCCTACATCTACCACCTTGAACGCTACGCCCGGCGCAGCGGCGTCGACGTGCGCAAGGACCTGCGGGCCAACACCCTGATCGTCGAAAGCGGCCGCGTGATCGGCGTGGCCTGCGAGGGGCCGACCGGCACCCAGCGTTTCCTGGGTCGGGGCGGCGTGGTGCTGACGGCCGGCGACTTCACCAACAGCCCCGAGCTCAAGGCAGAATACATTTCGGACCAGGCGGCCAAGGTCGAGGGCGTCAACCCGACCGCCACCGGCGATGGCCAGGTCATGGCCATCGAGCTGGGTGCCCGCATCATCAACGGCGACCAGGCATTGGGGCCGGAGATCCGCTTCATCGCCCCCGAGGGCGAGGGCCTGGTGGGCCGCCTACCGCCCTGGGGACCGCTGGCGGCGCTGATGGAATGGTCGATGGGCAATCTGCCGCAATGGCTCTTGCGGCCCTTCGTCCTGAGCTTCCTGACCACTGCGCTGGCGCCGACACCGGCGCTTTTCGACGAAGGCGCGGTGCTCGTCAACAAGCTGGGGAAGCGCTTTTGCGACGAGCTCGACGGGCCCGCCTTCGCGCTTCCGGACCAGCCCGACAAGGTCGGTTATATCGTCGTCGACGAGCAGATCGCCAAGAAGTTCTCAGCCTGGCCCCACTACATCTCGACCGCCCCAAGCGTGGCCTACGCCTACATGCCCGACTACCGGCGCAATCGACCCGACGTCTACAACTCGGCCGCCAGTTGGGCCCAGTTGGCGGCCAAGCTGGATGTCGAGGCCGGAATCCTGGAAACGGCCGTCGCCGAGCACAATGCCGCGCTCGATACTCTGGGATCGGACGGCGACAACCGGCCGCGGCCCAAATTGGAAAGTCCCCCCTTCTACGCGCTAGGACCAGTGCGTAGCGTCTTCGTGCATAACGAGGGCGGCCTGGTGGTGGACAGCGAGCACCGCGTGCTGGACGGCGACGATCAACCGATACCGGGCCTTTTCGCTGCCGGTGCCACGGGCCAGGGCGGGCTCTTGCTGAAGGGCCACGGCCACCACCTGGCCTGGGCTTTCACCTCGGGCCGCCGGGCCGGGCGGCGCGCCGCTTTCGAGGTCACAACGTCGGATTTGGAATAGTAAGCCCCCCTCCCCGGCCCTCCCCCGCAGGCGGGAGAGGGAGAAGAACGAGACGGCCGGTGCCGGCTCCCTCCACCGCTTTCGGGGGAGGGTGAGGGAGGGGGGCTTCAGTCATCCGTCGGCGGGCTGGTGATGACCAGGAATACGAGGTCTTCGAGGCCCGAGTTGTAGACGGCGTGTTCGACGCCAGGCGGGATGAAGACGGTGTCGTGGCGGCCCACCACACGGCGCTCGCCATCGAGCTCCATCAGCCCTTCGCCCTCGAGAAAGTGATAGATCTGTTCCTGCACCTTGTGCGTATGGGGCGCCACGTAGCCCTTGGGCTGGTAGCTCGAGATGCGAAAATCGTGGAACTTGGTGGCATGGCTGGCCGGGGTAACCAGCATCTTGGAGTGGGCGTCGTAGTGCTCGGGCGGGGTCTCCCACAGCACTTCGGCGATGTTGCGGATGGTAGCTCCGTTGCGCTCAAACATGTGTCCCTCGTGGGTCAGGCGTTGCGTAGCGCAGCGACGTAGGCCTCGAGGCCGCGCCGCATGTCGTATTGGGGCGTGTAGCCCAGCACCTCGCGGGCTCGACTGATGTCGAGCGCCCCCTTCTTGACGGCAAAGGCCGAAGCATCGGCGGCGCCGTGGCGGTATTCGCCGGCCGCAACCGAAAGCTCGGCTCCGGGCACCAGTTCTTTCACGATGTCGACGATCTCGCTCACGCTGGTGGCCTGTCCGCTGCCGATGTTGTAGGCGTCGAAGGGGTGCTCGGCGAGATCGAGGGCGGCCAGGATGCCGGCCACCACGTCGTCGATGTGGGTGTGGTCGACGGCCATGTCGCCGCCCGATGGAAGGTGCAGTGCTTGCCCGGCCAGGGCGGCGTCGATCAGGGTCTTGGGCACCCGGGCCCGGGGCAGCGTCGGACCATAGGCCCAGCAGACCCGCGTGTTGACCACCTCGAGGCCGTACTGAACGCCGTAGCTGCGGCCCAGATGCTCGACCGCCAGTTTGGAGATGCCGTAGGCCATGATCGGGTTCTGGGGGTGGTTCTCGTCGATTAGCGGCGCCTGAAAATGGCCATAAGTCTCCTCGGTGCTCATGTGCACAAGTCGCTTTACGCCGTGAAGCCGCATGGCCTCGAAGAGGTTTAGGCTGCCCTCGACGTTGACCCGGAAGGTCTTGGCCGGCGTCTGCACCGAAGCCAGCACACCGACCACGGCGGCGCAATGGATGACGCCATCCGGCGCCTCAGGCCGCATCAGGTCGCAGAGCGCCGGCCATTCGGTGAGCTCGCCCAGGACTACGGTGACGGCCGAATATTCCGCTTCGAGGGCGGCGAGAGCGGGGCTCAGCACCAGATCGAACGCGGTCACGGAATCTCCACGCGCCGCCAGAGCGCGAACCACCTCGGCGCCGATGAAACCGGCCGCACCGGTCACCAGTATCTTCGACATAACCTAGATCTCCTCGGCCGGCAGCGGCTTGCCGTAGACCGGATCCTTGGCCGGCAACGGCGGTAGGCGCCAACTGCCCGTGGCCGGTGGTCTGATTTCGGCATCGACGTGGACGTCCAGCAGACAGGGCTTGCCGGCCGCCACCGCGGCTTCCAACGCACCCTCGAAGTCTCTTGAATCCTTGACCGTTACGCCCTCAACGCCGTGGGCCCGGGCCAAGGCCGCAAAGTCCGGGTTGTAGGGTGTTTGATTGGCGCCGGCGTAAAATCCAGTGCCTATCTCGCGACCCTCGAACATGCCGTACTGGATGTCGCGGATGGCACCCCAGGCGAAGTTGTTCCAGACCACCCAGACGGCGGGAATGTCGTATTCGACGGCGGTGGCCAGTACCTGCGGCGTCATCATGAAGCCGCCGTCGCCGCAGATCGAGACACAAGGTCTATCGGGCGCCGCCAGCTTGGCCCCGAGGATGCCGCTGACGCCGAAACCCATGGCCGAGAAGCCCCAGGCATTGAGCATGGTCTGAGGCTGGCGGGCCTCCCAGAACTGCATGAACCAGTTGTGGTGGACACCCGAATCGAGCGAGATGATGGCATCGTCGGGCAGCACCCGGCGGCAGCCGGCGACCACCTGCTCGGGCCGCACGGGCGAGGAATGGATGTCGAAGTTGGGAGCCACGAAAGCCTGCCATTCGGCTCGCCAGTCCTCGATTTGGCTCAGCCATCGACGGCGCTCTGGTGCAGCGCTGCCGCGGCTTTCCAACTCCGCCAGCATCTGCTGCAGGAATACCCGGGCGTCGGCCACCAGGCCCAGGTCGGCACTGTAGTTGCGGCCGATCTCGTCGACGTCGACGTCGACCTGGATAAGCTTCGTGCTGGGGAAATTCCAGGAATAGCCGGGCAGCCACGACGACGCCGAGCGGTCGTCGAAGCGGGCGCCAATAGCCAGCACCAGGTCGGCATGCCGCCCCACCTGGTTGGCCGGAAAGGCGCCGTTGCGGCCGATGAAACCGAGCGATAATCGGTGATCCATACTCAGGCAGCCCATGCCGTTGGGCGACGAAATGACCGGCAGCTCCAACGCCTCGGCCAGGGCCGTGAGCTCCGGGCCGGCTTCGGCCAGGGTGACGCCGTGGCCGATGAAGGCGGCCGGACGTTCGGCTGCCAGCAGCATGTCGACGGCCCGCTCGACATCCGCCGGTGGCGCACCCGAGCGCCGGCTGGCGGTGCTGGTGGCTTCCAGCTCGACCTCGTCGGTTTCCTGGAAAACGTTGAAGGGCACGTCGAGCTGCACCGGCCCGGAGCGGCCGCCGAGCATGGTCTCGACGGCTTGGCGCAGCGCCAGCGGCAACATGTCGACGCGCGTGGGCTGGAAGCTGCGCTTGACCACGGGGCGCACCACGGCCGGGAAATCGGCGGCGTTGTGGCGGTGGATCTCCTGGAAGGGGCCGCGGTTGAATTGCTGGGTCGGTACGTTGGCGGTGATGGCCAGAAAGGCCGAGGAATCGGCCAGCGCGTTGGCCAGCGCCATGACCATGTTGGCCGAACCCGGGCCGCACGAAGTCAGCGTCGCCACCGGCTTGTGGGCGACGCGGAAATAGGCGTCGGCCATGTGCCCGGCGACCTGCTCGTGGCGCGGCGAGACCAGAGGCACGCTGTCGCTGACGTCATAAAGGGCGTCCAGTATGCCCACCGTGCCGTGGCCGCAAACGCCGAAGACGTATGGGAATCCCTCGGCCTCGAGGAATTCGGCGATCAGCTCACCGCCCTTCATCGCCGCCATCCCTCAGACCGTCAAATATTTCGTCTGGATCTCGGGGTTGGCGCGCAGCTCGTCGGGCGTGCCGGAATAGTGGATCTCGCCCTTCTCCAGAATGTGCACGCGGTCGCTGAGATGCAGCACGAAAGCCAGGTTCTGCTCGGCCAGGATGATCGACATGCCGCCCTGCTTGAGCATCTGCACTTTGTCGCGCAAGTTCTCGACGACCAGCGGCGCCAGGCCCTCCGAGGGTTCGTCCAGCAGCAACAGCTTGGGGTTGCCCATCAGGCTCCGCGCGATGGTCAGCATCTGCTGCTGGCCGCCGCTGAGCACACCGCCCTTGCGGCTGAGGATGTCCTTGAGATCGGGGAAAAGCTCGAAGACCTGTTCTTCATCCCAGCCCACGCCATTGCCGTCCAAGGGCGGCCGGCGGGCGATGTCGAGGTTCTCCCAAACCGTCAGCTCGGGGAAGATGCGCCGGTCCTCGGGCACCCAGCCGATACCCAGCTTGGCGATGCGGTGGGTCGGCAGGCCGGTGATGTCCTGGTTCATCCAGCACACGCTGCCCTGCTTGGGCGGCGTCAGGCCGGCAATGGAGCTGATGGCCGTGGTTTTGCCCACACCGTTGCAGCCCACTAG
>PVBE010335836.1_pt1 | contig 25619 bp, 14 predicted proteins | sample 1631181 | NCBI WGS metagenome assembly PVBE01 (sample SAMN08397723, study PRJNA350692) | Marine metagenome, whole genome shotgun sequencing project. | isolation source: water | place: Pacific Ocean | collected 2012-04 | reverse complement strand
TATAACCTGCCAGGCATCATCCAGTCCCAGCAACAACGAATAGTGTTTTGCTAAATCAGACATAAAGAAACCATCATCAATACCATCGAAAATGCCAAACCAATAACATACTACCCACTAAACTGCGCGAGGAACCCCCAGCGTTGAATTAGGCACAATCATACGGCTACCATTGGGGAGCACGGTTCGCGCCTAACGAGCGTCCTGCCCAACCTACCTTGGTTCCAAGCACCCACCTACTAGTTGCTCCACAATCAAAGGACTCTGCCGTAATGCGAAAACGGTCTGCTGCAGGGATTCTTGCACTCACTTCGGTGTCTGTAAATTCACAGCCTCTCTGCGAACCTGGCGACTATTCGGCAGAACGATCAACGACAAGAAAATCCTCCGCCATCCAACGAGCCATCGGATGTACTGCAGTGATCACAAATTGAGTCGTCGCTCGTTGCTAGGAGCTGCCAGCGGCACGTTTTTGGGCTTTCAAGTTCGGCACCTGCTGGCGCTCGAAGGAACCAGCCATCCGAAAAACGCAGAGCATGTCATTCTCTTTTGGAACGGCGGCGGCATGTCGCACATCGACACCTGGGACCCTAAACCAGGACGTCCCACGCAGGGCGAATTCGAGGCGATTCAGACTTCCGCGCCGGGTGTGGAGATCTCTGAGGTTTTCCCCAATCTCGCCAAGCAGATGCATCACGCTGCCTTGATCCGGTCGATCGCCGGCACACAAGGAGCACACGAACGCGCAACATACAATCTCCAGACGAGCTACAATCAGGCGGCAAATTTGATTCACCCAGGTTTGGGCTCGGTGCTGGCGCACCAGAAGGATGGACTGGGCGACCTGCCCGCTTATGTCACGGTCAGTGGACAAGCACCGTGTTCGAGCTACCTCGGACAAGACTGCGAAGCCTTTTTTGTCGGCAACCCAGGTGAACGCGATCTGTCTCTCGCTTTTCCAGAAGGTATTGTGCGTGAGCGAGGCAACAAGCGTCTGCAACGGTTGACCCGATTCAACTGTCGATTTGCCACCAACAGGAACGATGAAAAACTCGTAGCGACGGCAACGTCCATCGACGATGCCGCGCGTCTGATGCGCAGCCCGGCACTCAAGGCATTCGACTTGGACAAAGTTCCCGCGTCGACCTTAAACCGTTATGGCGACACGCCTTTTGGGCGTGGTGCCATCCTGGCGAAACAGCTGGTTGAAACGGGCGTGCGGTTTGTTCAGGTGAATCGCGGCGGCTTTGATACCCACACCAACAATTTCCCAGCCATGCGAAACCACGGCAGCGTGATGGATCCGGCCTTGGCTTCGTTGGTCGAGGATCTGGCGGAAACTGGTATGCTGGAAAATACGCTGGTCGTTATGCTCAGCGAATTTGGCCGAACGCCACGAATCAACGACAACGCGGGACGTGATCATTTTCCGTCGGTGTTTAGTTGTTTCATGGCTGGCGGTGGTATCCGTGGCGGAACCGTCGTTGGCTCGTCCGACAAGAACGGCGAGAAACCGGCGGAACGACCCGTGCATGTGCCCGATCTCCACGCGACGCTCTGCCATGCCTTGGGAATCGATAGCACTAAGGAGGTCATGACACCCCTCTTGCGACCAATGAAGTTGGTTGATGGGGGGACGCCGATCGGCGAGATGTTTGGCTAGGTCGGCAATCGACGGTTGCCAGCGTGCGTTGCACGGAGGTTTAACGCACGACAATGGTAAGAACTCGAAAGCATGTTTCGGGTCCTTGGTTAGAATAGACAGGGATGTGCGTTGTGTTCCTCGACTTCCACCTGATCGGTGTGCCTTCATGTGTCACAAATCCATTTTGGTGTTGTTCACCTTCGTCATCTTTTCGAGCGGCTTCGTGCGCGGCGCGGCCGGCCAAGAGCCTGCGGCAGAGACTGTCCCGGTGCGTGGATCGTTGATTGAGGATCGCGCGGCGCGGAAGTTGATTGAAGCTGGTGATGCACGATACGAAGCCGAAGAGACCAAGAAGGCGGTCGAGATCTGGCAGTCCGTGATCGAACGCTATCCACGTAGCCGCGTTCGCTTCCAAGCCCACATGCTGTTGGGAACCTACTACTTGGAACGCGACCGCGCATTTGAAAAGGCGCGCGTGCAGTTCGAGGCGGTAACGGCCGACGAGAACCGGGACGAAGAGCAGCGTGCCGAGGCCACACTGAAAATGGGCATCTGCTTCTACGAAGCTCGCAACTTCGGCAAGTGCTTCCAAGTCATGCGGGATGTGATCGAACGTTTTCCGGTCAGCGAAAACGTAAACCAGGCCTACTACTACATCGGTCTGGGGCATTTTCAGTTACAGCATTACAGCCGCGCCATTGCGGCTCTGGAGAAAGTCGGCACGGCCCTGTCCAGCGTCGATCGTCAGGTCCGCAAGGTTGAAGCGGGAAAACGACTGTTCGTGAAAATCGAAGATGCCGACCTGGCGGCGACCGTACAGGGAGAGCCAATCAAAGTCGGCTGCGAGGCGTCCAGCGGTGACGTCGAAACCGTACTCTGCTATCCCGTCGGTCGAAACGTGCGAATCGTCTTGGGTAGTGTTATCACTCGGCTAGGTCGCCCGCAAAAAAATAATGGCACGCTGGAAGTCAAGGGGGACGACCGCGTCAAAGTGACCTATATCGACCAGCATACTGCTGACAAGCAACTGAACAGAGAAACACTGCACGAAGTCGCTGTCGTGGGCGATGCGATCGTGACTATCACCGATGGAGCTTTCAGTGAGAGCCTCCAAGGCGTGGTGCTCGGCAAGACGGTCAACGTCCAAGCCAGCGATCCGGACCGTGACCTGACCGATGGTGCCGATAAATTGTCGGCTATCTTGGAGGTGCATCGCGCCAAGACCGACGAAGAACTAGAAGCGGAAGCGATTGCCGCCTTGAACAAGGACGACACAGCACCAGACTCAGACGATGTCGGTGAAGATGGCCAGCCGCGGATTGATCCTTTCAAACTGATTGATCGTGCCACGATCCAATTGAACGAAGCCGCTGTTACTCGCTCGCTTGATGGCTTGAATGAGACCAATGGGAGCGACGAAACCACTGATGTTGAAATTGCCGCCGATGACACGGCAGGATCCGCCGCGGAATCGCCCGACGACGATTCGATTCACAGTGGCGTGTTCCGCGCCACTGTCCCTCTGGCTCGCGCCGACGAACCGATCAAGGATGACAAGATCCTCCAGGCGCTGCCCGGTGACATTGTCCGCCTGGTCTACTTGGATCAAACCAATACCACAGATAGTGTCCGCCAGGTGCAAGTCGACGCCAAGTGTATTGAAGGCAACCTGGGCGGCGTCCGCATCACGCGATCACAGATCGCCGATGGCGAATTGCGAATCAAGACACGTTTGAAGACGGCGGACGCACTGACCAATATCGGCAATCGCTACAAAGAATTTGGTCTCAAAGACAACGCTCGCGGCAAGTATGACCAGGCCTTAGAGCTGTGCGAAGAGATCATGAACGAGGCCCGTCAACTGGGTGGCCGTTTGCTTGAAGAAACCTACGTTCAGCTGTGGCGAATTTACTTCGAAATGGATCGGCTGGAGTTGGCCGCGGCGATGGCCCAGCGACTGCAGCGCGATTTTCCGAACAGCGGCTTCGTTGATGACGCGCTCCTGCAGTTGGCCGAAGTCGCGCGCAAACAGGGCAACCTTAACCGAGCTATCGGCGTTTACTCGCGATTGGTCAACATGGAAAGTAGCCAGTTGCGGGGTGAAGCGCAGTTTGGGATCGCCGAGTGTTACAAGGAATTGGCTGAGGCCGCCACGGGCGCGCGGGCGACTCAAATCTACGATCGGGCCTTTCAAGAATACAAGAAGGTATTTGACCGCTTCCCCGACAGCGGGCGCGTGGGCGAGGCCGTCGCGCAGATGGCGAACTACTATTATCGCCAGCAAGATTATTCCCGCGCCATTGATACGTTCGAAAATGTTCTGTCTAACTATCCTGACGCCAAGTTCCTGGACGTGATTCTGTTTAATTACGGTCGCTGTCTGTATCGGATGGATCGCAAAGGGGAAGCGCGAAGGCGATTCGACCAGCTGATCGGCGACTACCCGGAAAGTCCCTTGGCAGCCGATGCAAAACAGATTTCCGAAGCACTAGCCAAAGCAGGAATGTAATGCTTGTCCAACTGTTACCCACGCGCAGCGCGGCTTATGCCAAAAGCAGTTCGTTCGTTTTGTGCAGCCTCGCCTCCGGCTTGATCCTGCTACTGTTGGCGATCACACCCGCTGGCGGACAAGAAACTGAAACCGGGACGGCAGAGGCAAACGCCGAGACGGGCGATGCTGTCAACCAGGAGGCGACACGGCTTGAAGCCGAGCTGGGCAAATATCGAGACACGACACCTGAAGCAGGTGCCGTGTTGTATCAACTGACCGAGCTCTACCACCAGCATGCTCGAGTCTTTGGGCTGGTCCGGTCCGCTCAGCGTTTTGTCGCGGCGCAGACTTCCGATCCCCGCCATGCGGCTGTGATGCTGAAACTGTTGGACGGTCTGGAATCACTTTCGCGGCATCAGCAATTCACGGTGATCGCCAGACAGTTCCTGACACGACATCCCAACGCTCCCCAGTGCGCCGACGTGCAGGAACGCCTGGCTTCGACGTTGGAACAGATGGGAGAACGTGAAGATGCCGCCGAAGTATATCGAGATCGCTGGCAACGCACGCCGAACCCCAGCGGCCGCGATTTTGGCCAGAATGCCTGCCGACTCTTCTCCACGCTTGGAAATGCCGGCATCATACAAGGCGCTGCCTTGGCCGAAGAGTTATTCGACCGTTTACCCAAAGACGAATACGCTAAGCATATCGGACTTCGCTCCTATCACGAATGGCGTCGCGCGCGACAATGGGGTCCGGCCAACGTCATTGGCAACAAGTTGATTCAGTCCAATCTTCTGAAAGACGCCGAGCAACGACGCGAGATCTTACGGACCATGGCCGAGAATTACGGCCAGCAGGGACAACATTCCAACGCCGTCGAAGTGCTCAAGAAAGTCCGCGCGATTCGAGACGATCAATGGTCGCTGTATTATCAGATCCAGAGGATGTACGATTCAGCCGCACCTGCCTCGCAAATCGAACCGTTGGTAAATCAATACGTGACGCGGCATAAGGACCGCGATGACCGAAACGAGCGCGTCGCCTTGTTAGCCATCGCGTGGAATCGTGAGAAGAATACCGAACGAGCACTAGTACTGTTTCGCCATTTGCTGTCGACCGTGCCACAAACCCAAAGCGTCGCTTCGTACTTCGTGCAGCTCAACGGTACCGAACCCGACAGGCTCAAAGACACCGAACAGGCACTGTTGCAGGCGATTGCCAAGAAACCGAAAGATGTGTGGTATCTACGATATCAACTCGGATTCGCACTCTATCGCGACCGGATGAAAGACGATGCCAAAGCGCGCCGAGTGTTACGGGAGTTGATCGAGCAATCACCCACCAACGATGGTAACACGTGGAACGTCATTTCCTGGCTACTTTCGACGGCACCCAACGAGAGCGAGTTCCGCGCGGATGTTGCACGGATCATCACGACTCGTCGCAATTACATTCATTGGTCGAATTTGCGTCAGTACCTGGGCAACTGGGCCAAGAACGCCCGGCGGGACAAAGCGTTAAAGGAACGCGCTAATTACGTACGTGTGGAATTAGAAAAGGCCGACAAGGATCCCGTCGTGTCGCTGGTGCTGCAAATCCGCCGCGGCCCCTATGATGCGCGCGACGCACGCTTGCGAGACGAACTTCTCAAACCAGCTCTTTTCAAATCCTTGAATGCGGAAATGAAACGCTACGTGCTGTGGGACCACGGATACTACCATCAGCACTACGCGCCCACCAAGGAACGTGCGTTGGCCGCCCAGTACTACCGGCAATTGGTCGCTCTGGACCGGGACAACTTTGATTATCGCTACCGCTATCTGCAGGTCGCAACGGATTACGGTCAACCGGAAGTTGCAAAGGAAGCGGCTTTGTCGATGTTGTCAATCGAACCGCCGTCAAACCAAAGCGATGTCTGGCGACGCTTGCTGGTCGCTGCGGAGAAGAACATGGACGTGGCCCTGGCGATGCGTGCCGTTGAGTGGGCCAAGAAATCACAACAGAAGTTCGGGCCTGACTGGACAAATACGACCAATATGGGCGACGTGCTACTTCGACTGGAACAAGAGCCGGCGGCAGTCGCCTTGTGGACGGCCGCCGCCCAACCGGGAAATGATCACCACGAGTCGGCCGAATCCGCTTGGAAGCTGTTTGAGCGCATCGAAGACCCACAACAGAAGATTGCCTTCGCGCACGCTCGTTTCATCGAAGACACTGATGCAGTTGGCCGGTACGGGGCATGGCTGGCCGATACCTATCTGCGGTTGGGGAATCTGGACTCCTTTGAGAAGACTTTGCGCGAGACCAGAACAAGAGAACGCAACCGACCGTTTCGCGCTGTTACGCTCGACGCCTGGAGCCTGCACTACATGCTGCACAATTATCGCGGCAGCCACGCAGATTATCGGGTCGACAAGGAGCAGGAAAACTCGCCGGAGAATATCCAACGCGTCGCTCGTGTGATCGCGGACGTGCGGATCGATTGGCCTTCTGCGCAAGCTCAACTTATGCTCCTGGAGGCAGAACCAGGGGACGCCAAGTCGCCCATCGCGAGGCTTTTGGCCTGGCAACATGTGACCCGTAACTTACCGACGGATTCGCACCGCTTTGACCAGCTGATGCCGTTCGCCCAGGCAGCGGTCACTCGACAGGACTACAACGTCGCCGCCACGCTGCTGTCTGGAATGCTGGCCAATCTGACCAATATCAACGACCAGCGTAAGCAATCAGCGCGCAACATGATTGGCCAGTGTTTCGCGCGGCAGGGGACCGTCGGATTGACCATCGATGAAAACAGCCCGATCGCGCCGTTGCTACAGGCCGCCCTCTACTTGCGTTTGAACGATAGGCGGCTGGCGCTAGAAACTTATCTCGACAACAAAGCATTGTTTGATGAACACCGCGACGCCGTGCCGATGGACCTGTTGGTCTTCGTTTGTGAAAACCTGATGGCGGCTGGCGGCGAATCGAATCACGACGACGTCGAGAACATTCTTCGCCAATGGCTGATCAAGAACAGTGAATCGAAGACCGTAGAAGATGAAACAAAAGCCCAGATCCAATACCTACTGGCCAAGAATTTCTTTGGAGCCAAGCGGTATGACGTCGCACGAAGTGAATACACGACCGTGATCAATCGCTATGCGACCTCCGGCTTCGCTATCGAGGCGGAATTTGGGATCGGTGAAACCTACATGGCACAGAAGGTCTACGACCAGGCCGAAACGGTCTTCGAGAAACTGGCCAACAGCCGGGACACTGAAGTCATCATCCGGGCCGAGTTCCTCCGTGGAGTGTTGGCGCATCGTCGTGGCGACAATGACGAGGCACGCGCCATCTTTCGCACGGTGCTCGAACGCGTCCCCAACGTCGACCTGGCGAATCAAGCCTTGTACAACCTGGCGGAAGTCTACGGTGCCGAGGAGCGGTACATCGACCAATTGCAGTTGCTGATGACAGTGGGCCGGCTGGGGCGCTCCAGCAAACGGCAACACGCCCCCGGTATGCCACTCTCCATTGTGGTCCAGGACAGCGATCTCGGCATCAGTCGCGGTCACAATCGGATCCCAGTGATCGTCCGCACAGAACCCGGAGGAGACGAAGAACTGGTTTATCTCACCAGTGGTGGAGCAGGGAAGGGGGTCTTCCGAACCGACGTTGACACACAACTGGGATCGGTGACCAAACATGATAAGGTCCTGCAGGTCAGCGGCAACGACAAAATCCTGTGTGACTATCCCGACCGATTCAAAGTCGAATTCAAAAGCGTGCCGCTTTCGGATGTCGAAATCCAAATTGCCGGTGACGCCAAGTTTGAAGTCGCCAGCAGCAAGATCATTGACGAAGAAGAGGAGACATTCAGCCAGCGGCTGGAGCGTGAAGAGCGGGACCGTCAGCGGGCCGATGCGCGGCAATCGATGCAACGCCCAGCAAACCAGATCAAGCCAGGCAACCCGATCTACCTCCGCGTCGTTGATGGGGATCGCGACTTGTCACCATCGGCCGACACCATCGTCACCAAGTTGGTCGCCGACAGCGGTGATCAGGTGCAGGTGACGCTAACCGAATCCGAACCGCATTCGGGTGTTTTTGAAGGTACGGCACAAAGTGGCGAATTGCCTGCCGGAGCGTTGGCCAGTGACACCGCGATCGATCACAGTCCGCTGATGGCCATCGACAAGGACCCAAAGACTTTTTGGCAAAGCGAACCCGACGGCGCCACTCCGAAATCGCTTACCGTCGACATGAAGGACCTGCGGACAATTTCGAAGGCCAAGTTTTTTGTTCCGCAAACCGACGACAACAAACCGGTACGGGGTGAACTACAGGCCAGTTACGACGGCGAATTCTGGTTTCGCCTGGCCTCGCACCCAGCGACGCCAGCGGCAGCGGCCGTGGCCGGCGAATTTGGGCCAATGCAATATCGCGTGTTCGCCGGCAACGCGACGTCCTACACATCGTGGCAACAGGTGGTTAACCTGGCGGCCGGCGAACCAATCGAAAAAGGCAATGTGACTGGCGGGCAGCTGCAGTGGACGCGTCCAGAAGAAAATGAAGAAGGGAACCGATCGCGATATGTCTCGGTGATCTGGTTCGGAAAGTTCGTTCAACTTCGCGCGGGCGCCGTTCGTTTCGCTGTTCGTGGGAGCCGAACGGCACTCGCGCTGGATGGTCAATTGGAATTGAAAGTCGGCGCTGGTAACCGCACGATCGACGTGTGGCTGGAAAAGGGCGTTCACGATCTGACGATCTTCGCCGCCGCGCACCCCAATAACAAGGAACTGTCCGCGCTGCGGGCCCGTGCCAGCTTGGACGAACAACGCGTAACGCTGGGGCCATTCCTGACCAGTGATTTTGATGTCGCAGCAGCCAGCGCGGCGCTTGGCGAAGAACCTGCGCAGGCACCTGTCGCAGCGACGGGTGCCAGGTCGTTGGCGATCGAAACTGCAAAACTCGACAAGACCTCTGAGGAATTCGGTATCAAAGAAGAAGGCGAAAACAAGCATCTTGGTTCGTGGCAGTCGACCGACGACGCCGTGTCCTGGGAGTTTGATATTTCCGAGGGAGTCTATGACGTCTGGCTGAATTACTCGCACCAAGGAGGCGGCTCGATCGTTCGCGTCGAACTGGCCGATCAGTACTTTACTTCAAACTTGGCCAATACCGGCAACTGGAGTACGTATCAGACAGATCGCTTTGGCACGATCACGATCGACAAATCTGGCGTTGCGAAACTGACGATTCGCCCGCAAGAGATTCGCAATGGCTACACGATGGGTCTGCGCGGCGTGGAATTGCGGCCGGCAGTCGGATCGCGCGTGATTCTCTCGGATAACGCCTGGGATTTTCGTTTTGATGACATCGATGCGCGTTACACCCGTTTTGTGATTAACGAGTATCTTGGCGAGGCCGTCGCGGTCAACCACGTGGAGATTTCGGGTGCCGATCGTGATCAGCCGTTCATCCCCACCGCTGCCGATGTGCTTTCTCTGTCTCAGAATGCCGTCCTGGAAATTGCCGGGGGCGACGTGGTGACGGCCAGTTACACGGATGACGTGACCCAAACCAATGCAGGTGGCAGTCGATTGTTAACACAGCAGTTGCAAGCGACCTATTTCAACGCCGAGGTGGCGTCGATCGCTTATGACTTCGAGCGTTCAAGCAATGGTACGGTCTCGACCGTGCGGAAGCGGCTAAAGCGGGTTGAACCGGGCGAACGCGTGATTGTCGAGATTCAGGACTATGACCGCGACCAATCAGCGGCGCCTGATCAAGTCGCCTTCGAAGTCTCCATTAACGATGGCGATCCAGTCCAGTTCAACGCGACAGAAACGGAAGAGTTCAGCGGGCTCTTCACCAAGGAGATTGACACGTCGACCGAGCCTGCACCGGGAAAATTGCACGTCAAAAGGGGAGATCGGATCTATGTCCGTTATCTCGATGAACAAAACACGTTTCCCGGGCATTCCGTACCGCGAGAAAGCGTGGTCTACGTCAATCAGCCAACGGATGCACAGATCCAAATCCTCGAGAGCCTCGTCGCCCCGGCGGCTGATCCAAAGCTGCCACCTCGAATCACCTACCATGTTCCAGATGACGGCGTCACCGTCAGCAGTGTCGCCTTTGAAGCCCCTCTGACGATTGAGATTATAGACCCCGATGCTGCCCGCGACAGCCTTAGCGAGATCATCGTTCAGATAAAAACCACCGACGGTGCGACGGCCGACGTGCGTTGTGTTGTTTCGGGTGCGTTTACGTCTGTGCCGCGCGCCAGCGCGGACGAATGGGCACTCGAAGAAGGTCGTTTTGTCGGACAGATCGTCCTGCAATTGGGCAGTCATACCAGCCCGGGAGTCGTGCCGATTACGCCCGAAATGCCTCACAACTTGATTGGCGGCGGCCGCTTGGATGAAGACGACGAGGAGAATTCAGTATTGGATGACAGCCTGGTCGCGCGCGTCCTGAATCTGACGGGCAAAGACCGCATTGCGGCGGGATATCAAGACGAATTTCGCGCCGACGGCGTTGCGACCGAAGTTACCGCTGCCGGGCAACTGATCTCAAACGGACAGTTGACGATTACCGACCGCGAGTACGTAGATCCCATTGCCCAACTGCATGTGGGTGAAAAGCTGTTTCTCCGCGTTGTAGATGCCGACCAGGACGCCACGGACGAGCGTGATTCAACCACCGTCAAAATCCGCTCGGCCTTCGGCGAATCTGAATCGGTAGTGCTGGTCGAGACCTTGGTGCACAGTGGTGTCTTTACCGGCTCGTTTACGCTCCAATCCAATGAGAAGCCCGGCGAAAACAACTTGGATCCAGCAGACCCCATGATTGAATGCTATTTTGGCGACACGCTCTCGGTACATTACTTGGACACAGCAGCCAGTACCGAATCAGGGACGCTGGAGTTGCTGCAAGAAGCGCCAGTCGTGGTGGGCACTGATGGATTGGTAGCTGCCTTCAGCAAAACCTTCAACGACGAAACGCTGGCCGTCGAGACCAAGTTTCATGTCGCGGAGAGCTACTTCGAACTGTTCAAGAGCCACCGCAGCTTGGGACGTGAAGCCGAGGAGCAGATAGACCTTGCCGCGGGCCGGCGGATCCTGCGCGAAGTCATGGAGGACTACCCTGACCCAAAATATGTGCCAAGAATCGCTTACTTGTTGGGCCAATTCTCTCAGGAATTGCAGCAGTGGGATGAAGCGATCGAATCATACGAAATGATTGTGCATCAATTCCCAGATCATGGATTGGCAGCGGATGCACAGTACAAATTGGCCCAGAGCCACGAGGAAGCTGGTGACTTCGATGCGGCCCTGGAGGCTTATGTCACACTGGCCGCCACGTATCCCAAGAGCCCCTTGATTGCCAGTGTCATGATTCGTATCAGTGACTATTTCTACAAGGCCGAAGAATTCGACGTTGCGGCACAGGTCGGTGAGAAGTTTCTGGACCGTTTTTCCGGCCATCAGTATGCCGCTCGGATCGCGTTTCGAATTGGCCAGTGTTTTTACAAGAGTGAAGAATTCAGCGAGGCAAGTTCGGCGTTTGACCGCTTTGCGAAGTTGTTTCCCGATGATGAACTGACCCCAGACGGACTTTTTTGGTCCGGCGAGAGTAATCGGATGGCCAATAACAACCGTGAGGCCTTTCGCCGATACAATCGTTGTCGTTGGGACTTTCCCGAAAGCGAAGCTGCCCGCTACTCGCGCGGACGCCTGGCGCTGCCGGAGATGCTCCAACAATTCGAGGCCGAAGCCCGTGCGATTGAAGCTCCCTAACGACCTTCATGTCTGCAAGTCCCGCCCCGTCCCACACCGGCTGCCTAAATTGCTCATGATCCAGATTCTTCTGACGTCCCTGCTGTTGACGGTCGCGCAAGCAACCGCCACCCCCATTGCCGACGAGAATGGCGTGAGTGCGCCGGCATCAGGCGCAACTCCCGCAGCTTCTGCGCCAGCGGCCAATGCGCAAGATTTAGATTCCGCGGATGCGGGAGACCCTGATCTGGCCGCCGCCGCCGATAACAAATCAGCGTCCGCATCTCCTGACGGAGAAGGCGAAGAGATCGCTCCAGCGTCTGAACCGGACTCGACCGCTGTTTCTAAGTTGATCGGCACACTGGACGAGATCACACAATCTGGCGCAATCGGCCTCTTGCGACAGGGCGGTTGGTTCATGTGGCCGATTCTGTTGATGGGCGTCGTTGCCGCCGGCGTGATTATCGAACGTTATCGCAGCCTAAAAATGCTCTCGACCGATTCGGACGAGCTGAGAAGCCGAGTTCAAGAACTCCTCAACGCCGATGACGTCGAAGAAGCATTGCAGCTCTGCCATGGCGAACAGGGGCCGGTCCCCGCGATTCTCTCGTCTGGTCTGCGTAAGTTCCTGGTCCTGCGACGCCTCAATTACGATGCTGGTCGAGTCGAAGAACAGGTCGTCAAGGCGATGGACGACTACAGCGTGCATGTGGTCGCTGCGCTCGAACGCCATTTGCCCGTGTTGGCGACAGTTTCCAGCGTTGCCCCAATGCTCGGATTTCTAGGTACCGTCTCGGGAATGATCACGTCGTTTCAAGACATCGTCGCGCAGATGGGTGAAACGAATATCGTCGAGGCCGCCGCCGGGGGTATCAGTGAAGCCTTGCTCACAACCTGCTTCGGCCTGATCATTGGGATCCCCGCGTTCATGGCGTTCAACTACTTTACCAGCGTGATCAATCGATTTGTGTTGGAGGTCGAGGAGTCCGCGACCGAGTTGATTGAAGCCGTGACATTACAACTGGCGCTGGGCGAACAGCCGTCGGGCGTAAGTCATGTTTCAGCCGCAGCAAGAGCGAACATGCCGAGTTCGGTGGGGGGCGAGTAGCGCCGATGCGGATCGCACGCACCACGAAACTCCTGGTTGAGCCACCGTCGAGCGCAACGGGTGACATCGCGTTCAATCTGATTGTGTTTTTCTTGGTGTGCGCTTCCGTTCAACCTGACAGAGGTCGACTTCAGGTCTTGCCGGCCAGCGAGACGGTCGAGGACAAGTCGCAGCAGACCGAAAATATCGAAGTGCAGTTGACGCGAACGGCAGTGTTGGTCAACGGCGATGCCGTGCCCCTGGCTCGATTTGAAGGGCTGGTAAAATCGCTGCTCACCCAAAAAAGCTCTCCAGATCAAAAAGTCGTGATCGTCAAGAGTCGCCCGGATACGCCGTACCATCACTGGATCAGATTAACGGCCGCCATCGAAGATGCGGGCGGAATGATTACACTACAGTTGGAAGAAGAACGTGAAGTCGTTGTTCCCTAGAAGGCAACAGTCCAACACCATCCTCGACAAGCCGAATCCCATGAAGATAAGTCGCCGATCACCACGAGCTGAAGTCCCCAGCATGGCCATGGGTGATATCGCCTTCAACTTGCTGATCTTCTTCGTAATTCTGGCGCGAGCCCAGGACGATAGTCACCTGCAATGGACGCCGGCGGAAGCAAAGAATTTGCAAAGCGCCGGGAACTCGATTGTCAGCGTCTTGATCGACACGGACAACAAGCTGTACCTCAATGGCCAGCAGATTGGCGTCTCACAGCTGTCCGGCCGGATTGAATCGCTGCTGGAAGGCGCGCCCATGGGACAGCGCCCCGTATTAATGAAAGTTCACAACGAAGCATTGGCCCAGAGATTCGAGCCGGTGATCGAAGCGATTAGCGAAGCCGGAGGCGAACTCGTTCACATTGTCGAAGAGGATCGCGACTGACCGCGACAAGGATGACCACGATGGAACCGATTAGAGACCATTTTGAACAACAACAGGCACCGGTCGCCGGCATTGCCAAGGACCTCCGCCGTCTGAAAACCGATGGTGCAGCCAGCGCGGAAGAGTTGCGGCAGTTCATCGGTCAACTTCGGGGACGCAGCCCGCATGAAGTGATGGGTGTGGTGGCACAGAGCGATCTGCTCCGCAGCATCATTCTCGCGGCAGCAGGCTGCGCCGTGCTGTTGGTCGCGCTAACGGTTATTCCCTACGCGTTTCGCGACCGATCGTCACCTAAAGCGAGTGTCCCACCGTCGACTGCGCCAGACACCGCGGCGGCGGAGCAATCTGCCGACACGGGCGACACGACTTCGCCGGCGGTGGGCGATAGCACTGGTCAGCCCGATTTGCAACGTGCCGCCAAAGCAATGGGCATTGGTGACGCGGTTCCGGCAGACACTGACACAACGCCAATGAATGACAAGCTAGAGAAACTGCTGGACGGGATCGACTGACGCCAACCCGCGTTGGGCCACCATCGTTTCTCGTGCCCCCTCCACACGACTCCCCTCCACACGACAACAGGTCTCCATGTCGCAAATCGTGCCATCACCGTCAAAGCCCCCGTGGTGGGCAATTGTGTTGACGCTTCTGTTTGGTGTTGCCTGGCTGCTCGTCTGGGCCAGTTGGCTGTGGGTTCCGTGGGAGCGAGCATGGTTGTTCGCGTTGCAGGCAACCGTTTTTGGCGCGTCGCTTCCCATCGCGATCGCCTGGCTTGACTGGTGCCGACGCCGCCAGCGCAAACACAATATTTCGACGTGCATTGTCGTTTCGTGCGCTTACCTGGTCCTTTGGCAGCTGGGGCTATTTCTGTTTAGCCACCTGGATTGGCCTGCAGCGGCAACTTTGCTGGCGCGTGTTGGTACGGCAGGCAGTTTTCTGATCGGGCTCGCCTGGACCGTGTGGGTGATTGATGGCGCGGGGCAACGGCGGGAGCGACAACGGCGCATCGCCGCGAGTTCGTCGGCGATTCTCGACGACTTTCCAAGCCAAGCCACGAAGTCGCTACCGCAGTTTCGCACCAACAATCCACTCGACCCGCTGGCCTGGTACTACGGCCGCCGCAATTCCAAGTTGAATCAGTCGATCGCGGCACTTGGTACCTACTCGCTGTTGTTTCTGCTGGTATTCCTTTTCTTTTCACAAGTCGGCGGATGCCGTGAACTTTACGAAATGCCGGCCGGTGGCGGCCAGCAGAAGGCGCTGGCGCAGAAGGTCAAGGTGCAGAAGATCATCAAGAAGAAGTTTGTTGTCAATCCTTTCAGCGCAATCAGTTTCAAAGTTCCGCCGATCGACGAAGTCAAACTGCAGCTGACTGAAGTCACCGAACATGCCTACACTGTTGGTTATGGGGCTGGCGCCGGGGCCGGCTTCGCTGGCGGCACGCAACAAGGACAGGTGCGTTTTATTCGGCTTGAGTATGGTGGTGGTGATTGGGATCAGGATTTTGGGATCGGCGCGGATGTAAACATGTTGATCGAGTACGGAATTCGTACGAAACAAAAAGTCGCCAAACGGACGGAATCGCGGACGATCTCTCAGCTGAAGAGTTTTCCACCGGAAAAAAGCCCGCCACTGGTCTACTTGACAGGCCAGCGCAACATTTCGTTGTCGGATAGCGAAATCAAGGTGCTGCGCGATTACCTGATGGAAAAACGAGGCATGATTTTTGGCGACAACGGTGGGAGCGGCCATTTTCACAATCAGTTTGTCGGCATGATGCGACGGGTCCTTCCCAGCGTCCGCCCCACGCGGATCCCATTGGACGACATTGTCCACCGGATTCCATATCAGATTCCGTTTCTTCCCTACGTGGCACCCCATGGTGGCAAGAATGCGTTGGGCTGGCGTGTCGATGGACGACTGGTTTGCTATTATCACCCAGGCGACATTGGCGACGCCTGGACCGATGATCACTCGGGCGTCGCGCCGGAGATCTACGAGTCCTGTTACCAGCTCGGAACCAATATCATCTTTTACGCACACACGGAGTACAGCAAATGGCTGATGTCCCGACAAAAGCGCGAGTGATTCCGCAAGAACACCACGGGCGACTTTTCTTGGCACTCCGGCGACAGGTCTCCATGATGTGCCTGGCTGCCGCCGGGATCATGGTGGGGGCAAGCTGCGCCCAGGCCGAACGACTGGATGAGCTGTCCTTGGATCGCTGGAAGGAACTCCGCGAAGTCGAACGGTACCAGTTGAACATCGCCGAAAAATACTATCGGGAAAAAAACTGGAAGGTGGGGCTGGCCGAATATGAGAAGTTCATGACATTGTACGAACGTAGCGTAGGAGCGCCCTATGCACAGCTCAAATGGAGCCTCTGTCAGGTCCAACTCCGTAAGCAAAATACGGCGATCAAGGAGGGCTTTCAATCGGTTATCGACTACTGGCCGGATGCGCCCCAGGCGATTGCGGCAGCCTATTTCATCGGCCATGCCTACAAAGAGATGGGCGAGGTTCGTAAGGCGAAAAAGGCCTACCAATCCGTCTTGACCGATCACCCGCAACATCTGGCCGCCGTGCTGGCGTCAGTCGATCTTGTGGATCTCACGATGATCGACGGTGACATTGATACACGTGTTGTGCTTTGGAAGCAGCTGACGTTTGAAATGCCACGCACGCGAGACTCCAAGAACCACTGCCAGACGGCCTCGCGATACCTGGCAGCCCATGGATTCGAATTCGGTGCCTTTGACGACGCAGTCAGGGCTTTGGCGACGACCTATTCCGACGAGCAACTGGCCGCACAAGTCGCCAACGTCGTGCGAGCACCGATCGACCGCCTCGTCGCAGACGAAAAACGTCGCGCTCAAGGCGAACAGTTGGCCGACCGCGCGGCGAGTTGGTTGCGTGGTCAAATCCCGCCCTCGGGCACGACCGATGTCGAGAAACAAGCGGCCCGCCAACATTGGTATTTCGTTGCCGACGTGCAAGTGGCCTCGCGGCGGGCAGATAAGGTCGCCGCGACCTATGACCAGATTGTGTCGACCTTCGGGGCCGACGACGAAACCTTGGGCCGCTACGCTAACTGGTATAAGTCGATAGAGAAATACGACGAAGCCCGTCGGCAATACGCCCGGTACAAAGACAAGATTGAAGGGCAAAACCAGACCGCTTACAGCTTTCGCCAGCAGGGGAATTATGACGCGGCCGTCGTGGCCTATCAAAGCAACGTCGCGCGCGATGTCGAGAATCCCGTCCGGTGGCACCAGGAGATCGCAGCGACATACCGCAGCGCGCGGAAATATGCCGAAGCGATCGGGGTCTACCAACAGCTTTTGAAGACAGACGCTAAGGATGCGGAAAAGTGGCTCTGGGCACTGGCAACGACCTATCGTGACGCGGGCAAGCACAAAGATGCAATCGGCCACTTTCGCCAGTGTAACAATTTTCCGAACAACTACTCAGAAATGGCAGCTTGCCATCGAGCGATGAAGGATTACAAGGAAGCGATCATCCTGTACGGTCAGATTGTCGGCGGCGCGCCACAATCCGCCCCTTGGGCGATGTTGCAAATCGGCTATACACAAGAGCAAGCTGGAAACAAAGAACTTGCGATCAAGTCCTTTCAGCAAGTTTGCAAGAGCTACCCAAAGGCCTCGTATGCCAGCCAGGCACACGCGTATCTTCAGAATAAATACAAAATCACTGTCACGCTGGGCGGCGGGACTGACAAGTAACGACTAACAACCCCGTTCACGCGCTCTAGCTGTGAAGGGGCATTGACAACCACACCAACCGGAGTCGTCTTCATGTTGCGCACATGCTGTATGCTGTTGCTAGTTTGCCTGGCCGTCGAATCAACCGCGTGGGCCAAGCAACGTCCCAATGTGCTCTTCATTGCCATCGACGACCAGAACGACTGGATCGGTTGTCTCGACGGTCATCCGCTGGTGAAGACGCCACACATCGACAATTTGGCGTTGCGCGGCACCGTGTTCACCAACGCCCATTGCCAGGCACCGCTGTGTAATCCATCACGGACGAGCTTGATGACGGGATTGCGGCCATCGACCACGGGCATCTACGGCCTGGCACCGTGGTTTCGAAATGTGAAGTCCTTGGAGAATCGCGTGACACTTCCCCAGTATCTTGCGGCGCACGGCTACCGCACTTACTCGACAGGAAAAATTTATCATGGCGGCTATGGGCGCAAGCCAACTGATGCGGAATTCCATGAACTAGGCCCAGGAGCCAGTGTCGGTGTCCGGCCTAAGAAGAAACTTGTCACGACTCCAAACCCGCACCCACTAGTCGATTGGGGCGTCTTTCCGCATCGTGACGAAGACAAAGGCGACTGGAAGGTCGCCAGCTGGGCAGTTGACCGACTGAATGACAAGCCGCAAGAGCCGTTCTTTTTGTCGGTCGGATTCTTTCTACCGCACGTTCCTTGCTACGCGACGCAAAAGTGGTTTGACTTGTATCCAAATGACGAATCGGTTCTGCCGCCGGTGCTGAAGGACGATCGAGACGATACGCCTCGCTTCTCTTGGTACCTGCACTGGAAGTTGCCCGAGCCCCGGCTCAAATTCCTGATCGAAGCCGATCAGTGGACCAATCTGGTTCGCTCCTATCTGGCGTGCACCAGTTTTGTCGATAGCCAGGTTGGTCGAGTGCTGGATGCGCTTGAGGCGAACGGCCTGAAGGACAACACGATCGTCGTCCTTTGGTCCGACCATGGTTGGCACTTAGGCGAAAAGCAGATCACCGGCAAGAACACGCTTTGGGATCGGTCGACTCGGGTGCCCCTGGTGTTTGCCGGCCCCGGTGTGGCACAAGCCGCAAATTGCGTACGCCCCGTCGAACTGCTCGACATCTACCCCACGTTGATTCAACTCTGTGGGCTTCCATCACAGGACGGCCTGGATGGGCTCAGCCTCAGCCAGCAACTCAGGGATGCCAAGGCCCCTCGCCAACGACCCGCTGTCACAACACACAACCAGAACAACCATGGTGTCAGATCCGAGCGATGGCGCTACATCCGTCACGCAGACGGTTCCGAAGAGTTGTACGACATGCGCAATGATCCGAATGAATGGAAGAACTTGGTTGGAAGCGAGGATTACGCGGATGTCATCGTGCAACATCGCAAATGGTTGCCTGATACCAACGCGCCAGCCGCGCCAGGCAGCAAACACCGGATCCTGACGTTGGACAATGGGACCGTCACTTGGGAGGGAACCGAGATCGCCTCGGATGCCCCAATTCCCGAACTCTGAGCCGTAACTCATCTGGTATTCGCGTCATCACTTTCGCGCAAACCCTCAGGTCCGTAATCGCCAGTTGGAAATTCTTTGAATTTTCCCACCGGCCGCGTTCGTTTCTTGCCAATGACACCGGTCTCACCGGGCGCCGCTGATTTGCCGCCAATCGACTGACTGTCGCAATGCGGAAACCTGCTGGAACTGAGGAGTTTCCTGGCGTAGGCACCCTTTTGGGCTGGACGATGAATCCTGTCGGTCCAGGATTAAAGCGTATCGTTTGTAAGAGAAGTCCGGGAATTCTCGCGGCGATCCGAATTCATGAACTCGAATTCCGATTCCGTCGATTCGCTTTCTTGAAGTGATCCGGCGTTCGGACAGTTCGATGTGTGGATTGCTAACAGTCTTGTTTGTTCGTTTGCAAGGTGTTGGCATCGCCAGCCAGTGCCCAAGGCTGTCAAACTTTATGGACTTTTTTTTGTCCCCCGCTAGCAGACGTAAAATTAGCGACGTAGAATAGGGGGAGTTTGTCGAAACGGACAGTTAGACATTCTGGGACCTTCAGTAAACTTCGGTATTTTTTAGGAGACTTCAACATGCGACGCTTGTTGACCGCAGCGGTTTGTGCACTGCTTCTCTTCGGGACGTCGGTCGTCTCGGCACAGGATCAAAAAGACTCCGCCCAAAAGGACGGAGCTGCTCAGAAAGATGATGGCGCGGCCCAAAAGGACGGAGCTGCTCAGAAAGATGATGGCGCGGCCCAAAAGGACGGAGCTGCACAGAAAGATGATGGCGCGGCCCAAAAGGACGGAGCTGCACAGAAAGATGGCGCAGCCCAGAAGGATGGCGCTGCACAGAAAGACGGCGCGGCCCAGAAGGGTGGCGCTGCACAGAAAGACGGCGCGGCCCAAAAGGGTGGCGCTGGACAGAAAGACGGCGCAGCCCAAAAGGGTGGTGCTGCACAGAAAGACGGCGCGGCCCAAAAGGGCGGCGCTGCACAGAAAGACGGCGCGGCCCAAAAGGGCGGTGCTGCACAGAAAGACGGCGCGGCCCAAAAGGGCGGCCTGACGCCGGTCCAAAAGGCTGGTGGCGCTGCTCAAAAAGGTGGCGCGGCCCAAAAGGACGGTGCTGCTCAAAAGGACGGCGCTGCTCAAAAAGGTGGCGCGGCTCAAAAACACGTCCAGAAGTAGGTCGTGAGCTCGCTCCGCGTGCCCGATCGCTTGGCGTTGGACACGTATGAGGTGGTACTTTATGAAGACGTCTCTCGCATTCATGCGTGAGACGTCTTCTTTTTTTGTTGGCGGGAATCAACATAAAGGCTTCATTGGAGGAAGGCAGGTGTAAGTCAACACGGAGAATGCAACATGAAGGCTGCCAGACTCGTCATCGTCGTTAGTGTCGTTTCCGTTTTGCTGACCAGTATCGGTCAGGCTGGGGCTATCAAGAAATCAGAGATCGAGTATCAGACGCAGAACTTTCGTCAGTGGTGGGACACTGAATTGCAATTGCAGTTTTCGGAATTGCCAACGTCTGGCAAAGTGCCCAACTTTCGCGTCCCCTACTCGGGGCACGATTATCCCGATCGAGGTGGCGGCACGATCAATGCGTTGCGCGGATACGATCGCGCATTTCATCAAGGACGGCCGCTCGCGACGGAATGGGAGCGCGAGGATACTGGGCAGAATGGCCGGCAGCGACGTCCAGAATGGGTCCCCGGTGCAGGTTTCTTTCGCAATCTGCGGGCTGGTATTGGCCCACGTGAGTCGGATGTTCCTGGCTGGTACGGCCATTGCAATGGTTGGACGGCAGCCGCGATTCGCCACGCGGCACCCGAACATAGTGTCCGCAAGAACGGCGTACTTTTTTCGCCTGCCGATATCAAGGGCTTACTGGCCGAAATCTACATGTATAGCGATTCCGAGTTTCTTGGAGGCGAAGATTTTGCAATCAACCCAGCCTTGATGCACATCGTCGTCACGAATTGGCTGGGCCGCGGTTCACATCCCGTCGCCATTGAAACGACGTTGGGAGAAGAAAAATGGAATTACCCAGCCTATGCGTATGCGACGACCTTCGCCGAGCGTGACAGCCACACAATCGAAGTGAAAATGAACATAGCGTACTCGCTGAGCACGCGCCAGGAGTTTAACATCTCCCAACACATCAAACGCATCAAGTACTTCCATTACGAACTCAAGCTGGATGACGATGGCAAGATCGTCGGCGGCGAGTACTATCGCGACAGCAGTCGGCTGGACATGCTGTGGATCCCCATGCATCCAGCTCAGGGAGGCGAAGAGGGCAACGAACGCGGCAATCCCCACGTTGATGTGAAAGAAGTCTTGGCGCTCTGGCGTTCGTCCGTATCTCAGGAGCTCCGCTCGAAGTGGTTCAATATTGACCCAACTGACGAAGATCGGATCGCCCCGGTGGAAGATCAGGTCGCACCAACGAATGAAGAGGAGACAGCTACCGAATTGGCCGAGAGCTAGCGAGGCAGTGCCTCGGACCGACGCGAGCCATCGCCTCGTGCTTTGTCAGCTTGACCATTCCGGCCAACGCGGCGCCAGCCGACAATAAGAAACAGGTTGTTTTCCCATGCGCAATAGATGTTTACGCCAGCGCCCCGTTGGAATCGCATGGTTCTTCACCTTGGTGCTGCATTTGTTGTCCTCGGCGACAACATGGGGCCAAGGCACGGTCGCTGACTACGAGCGGGCTCGGGGGCTACGCGCAACCACAGCCAACACCGTCTTTCGGAACGCCGTCAAGCCGCATTGGTTCGATCAGAGCGCTCGGTTTTGGTATCGCAACGACTTACCGATGGACCACCACAGTTTCTTCCTAGTCGATGTCGAGGCGGGAACGCGCCGACCCGCTTTCGATCACGCCGCGTTGGGCAAGGCTATCGCGGAGGCAACCAAGAAATCTGTCGATGCACAGGCCTTGCCGCTGACCCGGTTGGAATTTACCGACAAGGCCAAAGTGGTCACGTTCACGGCCTTTGATGGGCGATGGCGATGCGATCTGAATACCTATGTGCTGGCCAAGATCGAAGATGACGATTCCAAGCCTGGCAAAGACAATCTGCCACGCGACCGGTCGAGCGGCGGGCGTGGCCGGAGTCGCGGTCGTAGTAAGTCACCGGACGAAAAGTGGGAGATCGTCGTCAAGGATCACAATCTTGTCCTCCGCGACCTGGCCGCCAATAAAGAGAGCCCGCTCACTTGCGACGGCACCGAGAACGACGGCTACGAGTCTCGGATATATTGGTCACCAGATTCCCAAAAAATGGTGGCCATGCATACCAAGGCGGGTGACGATCGAAAAGTGTATCTCATCGAATCCTCGCCAAAAGACCAACTCCAGCCAAAGCTGCATTCTTATGACTATCTCAAACCCGGCGACGCCATTCCACAAACCACGCCACGGCTGTTTGACATTGCCCGTCGGTGTGAGATCGCCGTCGACACCAGTCGTTTCAGCAATCCGTGGTCAATTCGCCAGGTTCGCTGGCAGCCCGATTCGCGACGACTGACGTTCGTCTACAACCAGCGTGGACATCAAGTGTTGCGGATCGTTGCCGTCGATGCGGACACTGGAGAAGCGGCCGCACTGGTCGATGAAGTGAGCGAAACGTTCCTTGATTATGCCAACAAACAGTACAGCCGTTTCATCGACACGACGCACGAAATCATCTGGATGTCCGAGCGAGACGGTTGGAACCACCTCTACTTGATCGACTCGCGAACCGGAGATGTCAAGAATCAGATCACGCAAGGGCACTGGATCGTCCGCGGCGTAGATCACGTGGATGACCAGGAGCGGAAAATCTGGTTTCGCGCCGGCGGCATCTACCCTGAACAAGACCCGTACTATGTCCACTATTGTCGAATCAACTTCGACGGCACGGGCCTGGTCATCTTGACCAACGGCAACGGCACGCATTCGGTCGACTACTCACCCGATCGCAAGTACGTAATCGACACTTATTCGCGAGTTGACTCGCCGCCCGTCACCGAATTGCGACGGACCAGCGACGGCAAATTGGTCTGCGACCTCCAGCGAGCGGACGCCAGTCGACTGCTGGCGACGGGCTGGCGCCTGCCAGAACGATTCGTTGCGAAAGGGCGTGACGGCGACACAGATATTTACGGTGTCATCTTTCGCCCAACGACTTTCGATGCGGCCAAGAAATACCCTGTGATCGAAAAGATCTATGCTGGTCCTCATGGCGCTTTCGTTCCCAAACGGTTTTCACCCTATCATTCCGCGCAGGCGTTGGCGGAACTCGGATTCATCGTCGTTCAAATCGACGGAATGGGAACCTCCCACCGCTCGAAGGCCTTTCATGATGTCTGTTGGAAGAATCTGGGGGATTCAGGGTTTCCCGATCGGATCTTGTGGTTAAAAGCCGCCGCCAAGCGGTACGCGTCGATGGACCTTTCCCGGGTCGGTATCTTCGGTGGCTCGGCGGGTGGCCAAAGTTCCACGCGGGCTCTCCTGGCCCACGGAGATTTCTATAAAGTCGGCGTTTCCGACTGCGGCTGTCACGACAACCGCATGGACAAAATCTGGTGGAACGAACTTTGGATGGGCTGGCCGCTTGGCGGCCATTATGCCGAGCAGTCCAACGTCACCAACGCGCATCGGCTGACGGGCAAGCTGCTGCTGATCGTCGGCGAACTTGACCGCAATGTTGATCCGACATCGACGATGCAAGTTGTTAACGCGTTGATTAAGTCCGACAGGGATTTCGAGATGCTGGTCGTTCCTGGCGGGGGACACGGAATCGCCGAAAGCAAGTACGGGACACGCCGCCGCCGCGACTTCTTCGTCCGGCACCTGTTGGGTGTCGAGCCTCGCAGCAAGTAAACAGATTCCGCAGCCAGCAATTGGGGCTGTCATAACTCGAGTGGAAAGTCGGTCAGACACTCGACCCCGTCAAGGGTGACCACGTAATCGTTCTCGATCCGCATACCCGCCTGCAACTCAGGTGCGTGCAACCCTGGTTCCACCGTAAATATCTCACCTTCCTGAAATGTGTCATCCCAATTCGGATTCAAGTGTGGCGCTTCGTGCGGAAAGAGACCGATGCCGTGTCCCAGATGGTGATCGAAAACTCCGACGGGCGCTTCGTCGAGTATCATCTGCACTTCACGAAACAAGGCCTGCGCATTTTTGCCTGGCCGCACTTCGCGCTGCACGTGCTCAAAGGCCTTCATGATGAATTCCCAAGCAAGCTGTTGGGCGTCGGTGGGTTCTGCAACTGCAATGGTCCGCGCATTGTCTGCAAAATAACCACGAAAGGCGGGTCCCAGATCCAAGATGTAGAGTTCGCCCTCCATCGCAGAACGTCCGCTGCGCGGCGGACCGCCTCGAGAACCGCATTGATAGTCATTGCCGGTTCCGGTGAGCATTTCGCCGAACTCTTCCACCGCAGCGGATTGCAGTTCATTAAAGACGTGAAGTTCAGTGACGCCGGGCGCGATAATCTCTCTGGCACGCTCGTACATCCGCCCGGTTCCCGCGATGGCCTTCCGGATCAACGCCAGCTCGTCCGGGTCCTTCCGCCGCCGTAGCGAGTACAAGGCCGGCTCGATGTCGAACAACGTCGCCTCAAAGTGTGAGCTCAGATAGGTTCCGAACGTCGAGAATTCAACGCCCATTCGGCGCGGTTGCGGCTGGCCGGCTAACGCGGAAATCAGGACGTCCGTAGAGGCCTTCCGTTGATCGTTGCGCAACGTCGAATGCCACTGTGCTTCGTACGTTAGAACCTCGTCCGCCGCCGCGACTTCCGGCAGGCGTTGGGGAGCAACGAGGGTCAGGCGCCCTTCGCGCGACAACGCCGCAACTGGCTGGAAAACCCACCGAAATCGTGGTCCGGCCAGATACTGTACGTGCTCGACCTGTGTGACGACCACCAAGTCCAAATCGAGCTGCACCATCTGTTCGACCACGCGTTGCTGTCTACCTCGACAAGCAGCGATATCAATTCCTACATCGGTCATGGGACACTCGCTTCGTCTCTTTGGCACCGCCCCGTACTGTGGCTCCGCGACGTGCTTTGTGGGTAAAATCTGCCAACTTCGCTAGCATCAGCCGCCGTGAGGTTATCGTTGAGCCTGACAGCTGACCAGCCCCCAGGTGTTATGCACAAGTTCTTGCCCGCTCGGGGCGAAAGATGGGGAGTGCAACGAGGACCGGCCCCAAGTGCTGATTTCACTGTGCTGCTGGCATTCGGCGGCGACGCGTGCGGGTCAAGAGGGAGGGATGACATCTCGTGGATCTGGCCTTTCTTGCGGATTCTGGTCACTTCGCCTAACCTAGTGGCTTGTCAATGCTGAGTTTACTAGTTGTGGACCTTGGTTGGCACCGGCGAAGGTTGGTCGCTGTCCCGCCGGAGATATTCCGGGTAGAGGCGACGTAACTTCGTCCGAGCTTTGTCGGTGGTGAATTGCCAATT
>PVBE012925846.1_pt1 | contig 25623 bp, 26 predicted proteins | sample 1631181 | NCBI WGS metagenome assembly PVBE01 (sample SAMN08397723, study PRJNA350692) | Marine metagenome, whole genome shotgun sequencing project. | isolation source: water | place: Pacific Ocean | collected 2012-04 | reverse complement strand
CCGGATCCTCTGCAATCCGAGCATGCCAACTCTCACTACCACTGACCAGAAGAATCGGCGCATGAATTCTCGCCCACAACTCATGGGTCTGCTCCTGGTTCATGTCATAGGGTGACATTACATGGGTATAGTTATCGAATTTCCAGGAATAGGTACCATCTTCATTCTGATTGCAGCCGTGAATTGTCAGGTGCCGCGCCTGATCATCACGAAGATGACTGTTTGCCTCATGCATTCTCTTGTAGGCATCTTCAAGGGTTTTGTATCGTTTGGGAAGGCGGCCGGATATCTTGCGATTTTGCTCGATCCACTCCTGCATCCGTTCATGTACGGATTTATCCTTGTACATCCACCAGGGGCCGCCCATGCCCTCAATGGCGACCAGTTTGTTAATATGATCCGGATAGGTTCCCGCATAACGAAGCGCCACCGCACCGCCCAGAGAATGCGCAATCACGTTCAGCGGCGCGAGATCTAGTTGATGAATCAACTGGGCCAGATCATATACATACTCACTGTGGCTATAGGCGCTACCCAGAACCCAGGCAGAATCACCATGCCCACGGAAGTCCGGTGCGATGATGTGGTACTCGGAACACAGTTCCTGGGCTACCCAGTCCCAATTGTGGCAGTGGTCACGGTTGCCATGAACTAACAACAGGGGAGGTGCATCAGGGTTACCCCAGTCAAGGTAGTGCAGCCGCAGTCTCTGGGAAAAATAGTTATGGGAGGTTGGGCTCGCTTTTCCATTGTTCATAGATGATGGTCACTCCGACGTTCAATATCTCATGGATGCTAGTATAACAAGATACACAATGATCCATGAACCACTATGGATTGTGCATCGATGTTGTTACTATCAAGTTCCAACTGTTTGATTCTATTTAGGTATGGTGGTAGCACCGGGCACAGTGATAGATGCGCTGAAGCATCGGTACATCAAGTCGGAGGGTGCGGTCGCCAATGCCGATAAGGAGCAATTGATTCAGTCGCTCCGGGATATGCCAGAGGACAGGCTTTCTGGCAAACCAGATCTTCTTAAACTGGTAGCTGAGACAAGCCAGGATTCAGTGTTTGGAGATGCCGAACTGGCAACCGTACAATCCGCCGATGACTGTATAAGCCTAATCTCTAACTTGATCGATGTTGACCAGCAAATCAATGACCAGCTTCAGCTGGTTATGGCTGAACTAGCCTGTCAATTACTGGAAAACTCTAACCTGCCGCTCGAAAAGCAAGAATACTCAATTCTTGCCGTTCTTGATCTGCTGGTCAGCGCAGGGGTCGGCTGGTCCTCAGACCTGTGCAGGGCGGGGGATAAACTAATCAGCGAGGTCAGTAACATAGTCGCCTCAATCCGGAGTGAGCCAGGCAACTTCAAAGAGCAACAGGAAAGCCTGCAGGCTTTTCTGTAAGAGGAGCAGAAAAGAACAAGCAAACTTGAAGAGCACCTTATTGCCTCTGAAACTAGCATTCTGATATCACAGCAAAGCATGATCATGACAGCACGAATGATCAACAAGGAGATGAACGGCAAAAAGCTCACACCACCAATAATCGAATTCCTCAAGGGGCCATGGTATGACTCCATTCAATTGCTGGCTCTGACAAAGGGTTTCAACAGCGAGGAGTGCTTTCAAATGGTCAAAATGACAGAAACCATTGTCTGGACCTACCAGCCATTTGAAAGTGAAGATGAAGAATCCCTGCAAAAGGAAAAACAGCGTCTGTACCGCATCATCGAGCACATCCCGGATGAAGTTCGTGAACTCCTCGTAGCGCTCGAGCACAAGACTGAAAGCAGCGAAGCCGCACTAGAGGACATTGAAAGCGAACACGTCACGGTGATCTCTGGGCAGGAACTTAAATATGAAGACTTTTCCCTCATCGAGACCGGCGAGCAGGCCTTCGGCCAGGGAACTTCAGTAAGCCGAATCCTCCTTAAAAAAGTCAACAGCCTGCAACCAGGCCAGTGGTTCACCTTTGAAGAAGATAAGGTGAGTGCTCGAATCAAACTTGTTTTGAAGATCGAAGATATACAGCAGCTTCTATTCACAAACTGCAACGGGATGAAAGTGCTTGAAAAGAGTTTCGATGAACTAGCCTACTATTTTCCAGCCAGTGTTATTAAGCCCCTGACGCATGAAGAAGTATTTACTTCAACCTTCACATCCTACTACCAGGGGCTGGTTGAAAAGTTTGAAAAGGATCGGAAACAGGCAGCCGAATACAGGGTGGAGGCCGACCGTGAAGAGGCTGAGCAGGAAGCCGCCAGCAAAGAAGCGATTGCAAAGGCAAAAGCTGCGGCCCTGGAAAAAGAACAACAGGAACTAGAAAGAGAGGAGAGACTCACGAATGCCCGTGAGGAAGCTGCAAAGGAAGAAAACATTGAGAAGGTGGAAGAACTTACCGGAACAGTAAAGGCACTCAATGTTGGAGCCTGGTTAAAGCTTCCTGGTGCAGACGGCGTGATGGAAGAGTGCAAGCTGGCGGTTAAAATTGCTGCAGTAGATAAGATGATTTTTGTCAGCCGCTCGGGAGTCAAGATAGGAGAGTATTCGACAAAAAAACTGGTACAGCTACTGGTTGCAGGAGAGGGAGTAATAGACGATGGAGGAGTTGAATTCGAAGGCATTCTGGCACAGGTAGTGACCAAACTACGCCAGGACAGGAATAAGAGCTATGGTGACCTCACAGGATCATGAAGACCGGTAGATACCCGAGTAGAAACCGAGGCAACAATATTTATTGAAATCCTCGCTTCTGACAGCAACAACGCTAGCAATGTACTCATGTGCAACTCACTAGATCTGTCTGCAAACGGGCTGCAGGTAGTCGTCGATGATGAGATGCCCGCTGGCTCGATATTCAGGTTGTGTATCGACCTTAAGGATGCGGATCCCATTTTTCTGGTGGCCGGGGTAAAGTGGCAGCGACCGGACCCGGAGACCGAGGGTTTCCGAATTGGATTCTCCCGGTTTGAATCCAATGATACTGACATAGAACGATGGAAGGCTCTGGTATCCGATATGCTGGATGTAGGCTAGCCAAAGGGAAAACTAAATTATTCTTTCCGCCTTCAGCGCCTGCAGTTCATCCGCGCCAAGCCCAAGTAATTCACCGTAAACCGCCTCATTGCTCGCTCCCAGATCAGGCTCCATATCTGGTTCTCCGGTATCCCCGAACGCAATGTTAATGGGCGAACTAGGTAAGGTGACATCCCCCAGCAGTGGGTGTTTTACATCCCGCAACATGCCACGATCATGTAAATGAGAGTCCGCCAGAACTTCACCAACGTCCCTTACCATCGCGCTTGGAACACCACATTCCTGAAGAACCTTTAGCCCTTCCGCCTTGCTTCGGGTAGATGTCCAGCTACTCACTATTTCATCAACTTCATCCATCAGTTCAGCACGCTGGGGTATGGTTTCGTATTTCTTTTCGTCCACAAGTTCTGGCCTGCCAATTGCGCTGACCAGCGCCCGCCAGTGACTGTTACGAATACAGATAATGGAAACGTAGCCATCCAGGGAGGGATACACATTGTATGGTGCCAGCGCCAGCCCAGAGTGTTTGTTGCCGGTCCGGGGAGGAACTTCCATATCATGAAAATAGTAAGCACCTATGACACTTGCCAAGGTTGGTAAAACTGAATCCTGCATGGCCACATCCAGCACGATTCCCTCACCTGTTTTGTCGCGCTGCAACAATGCTGTGACTACGGCACTATAAAGGTGGATGCCACCAAAAAAATCAGAGATTGCCGGGCCTGCCTTCAATGGCGCCATATCTTCAATGCCAGTGGTACTCATAACACCTGCCATCGCCTGCACCGTAATATCCATGGCCAGGTAGTCACGCTGCTCTCCAGACCGCCCGTATCCGGACCCCGCCGCGTATATGAGCCGCGGGTTAATCTCGAGAAGCGTTTCGCTATCCAGGCCAAGACTCTCCATAGTATCGGGGCCGAAGTTTTCCAAAACGACATCTGCCTGTTTAACCAGCTGTTTAAAAAGTGTGATTCCTTTTTCAGTTTTCAGGTTTAAGGTGATGGACTCTTTTTGCTGGTTTAGCATAGCGAAGGCATAGGTTCCGGTATTGAACTGCCCCCTGCCCCGCAATGTTTCACCCAGGAGAGATTCAACCTTTATCACTCTCGCTCCTGCCATTGCCATCAGGAATGTTGCGTAGGGACCATTGTAGATCTGCCCCAGATCAAGAACGGTTACGCCGTGCAAAGCTGCTAGTCTAGCCATAAATTCCTCCCTGTATTCCCCCAGACTGACTAGTCTGGTAACCCCAACACTCTCTTGGCAACAATATTGAGCTGGACCTCAGAGGTCCCGCCCTCGATGGAATTTGCCTTTGTTCGCAGCCATGCACGAGTTTTCGCTATCTCATCGCTGCTGAACCCATCTCCCTCCCAACCAAGCATTTGCAACCCCATCGCCTCCAGCATGAGCTCGTGTTTGATCTTGTTCTGCTCCGTTCCATAAAGCTTGAACATTGACGACACAAAACTCGGTGCCTTTGTTGACTTTGATTCCTCCAGACTGCGCCGGACCGTTAGACCGAATGAGCGATTATTCATGGAATGCTCAATTATTTTTCGACGCAGACTTTCATCAGCCAGCTTGCCGTTCTCCATACCAATGTATTCTGCGGCAAGATCTTCCAGGGACTGCGAAGACTGATTGCCACTCCCCATGCTGCCAATCATCGTTCTTTCATATTGAAGCAACCGCTTGGCGACGGTCCAGCCCTCATTGATGGTACCAACAACATTCTTTCGTGACGCCCTGGCATCTTCGAAGAAAGTCTCACAGAAAGGCGACATGCCACTGATCAATTTTATTGGTTTTACGCTAATGCCAGGCTGATCCATGCTGAAGAGTATAAAAGTAATCCCACTATGTTTGGGTGCAGCCGGGTCAGTTCGCACCAGGCAGAAGATCCAGTCCGCGTTGTCAGCGCCGGAAGTCCAGATTTTCTGGCCGTTAATGATGTACTCATCACCATCAGCAACCGCACTGGTCTGCAGGCTTGCAAGGTCTGATCCGGAATTCGGCTCACTGTATCCCTGGCACCACCAAACCTCCCCACTGGATATTTTTGGCAGGTGCTCAGCTTTCTGCTCATCCGTGCCAAATTCCAGCAGCGCAGGACCGATCATCGCCAGCCCCATACCAACCAGTGGTTCCCTGGCATTTATGCGACCCATCTCTTCCCGTACTATCCGGCCCTCCAAGGCATTTAACCCGGCACCACCATATTCTTTCGGCCAGGTTGGTGCCGTGAAACCTTTTTCTGCACAGAGATCCATCCATACCTTGGTTTCAGGGTTCCTGTAGGTAGCCCGCCTGCCACCCCCCGGTATTTGCTGCAACGGCATTGGCGTACGCATGGACGCAGGACAATTATCTTCGAGCCAGCTTCGGGTCTCCTTGCGAAAACTATCTGAGGACATGCACTTTACTCCATCTGTTGTATTGAATTAGCTTCGACAAACTTACTCTGGGCTGATTTCGAATAGTGTGATCTCGCCCTGGGTTCCCAGTCTCATAACAGGCCCCCATGTACCCGTACCCTGAGAAACGTAAAGTCGAGTGTCACCATGTTCGTACATTCCCTTTGCCATGTCGAAAACCCGGTTCACCAACAGGTTGAATGGTACTATCTGGCCATTGTGCGTATGCCCGCACAACATCAGGTCAACACCCGCCTTGGCAGCATCCACCAAACCCCTTGGCCGATGATACAGCAATAACGTAAATGCGCTTTCATCCACATCAATATGGCGAAGTTGATTCTTTACCTGCAAGGCGTCCTCCATATCATCAATGCCAATGACCTGCACGTCTTCTCTGAACCTGCCGGTTTCGTTGCGCAGGACCGTCACTCCAAGGCTGGTAAGCAACTTGACTATTTCATCCAGATCCTCATATTTTTCGTGGTTACCCGTGCAGAAAAATACGGGAGCTTCTATTAGATTGAGGGAACCTATGTCACTCTCAAGAACGCCACCGGCATCAATGAAGTCGCCGGTGATGCAAACAAAATCAGGTTCCAGCTGAATGATCTTCCCCACAACCCCCTCAAGGAATGCCTTACTCCTGGAGCCGACATGAACATCGCTGATCTGCACGAAGCGAACTTCATTTCTGAGTCTGGGCGAGGCAAACATTACCTTCTTTACCACCGGATTAATCGCTGCCAGTAAACCAATGATGCCACACAGCAGGCTTACACCCACGATAATCAATGCTGCGCTCTCTGCCGGCACAAGGCCCGCAAATACAATCGGTTCAAATATCAGTAAGGTGAGAAGCAATATAGGAGTCACCCCCATCCAGAAATCGGCCGCCAGCCTCAACCACCTGGCCCAGGTGCTACGGTTGTGGCGAAGATATACGCGACTGACTATTTGGCTGCCCGCAAGGGGGAAAAAAATCACCAGCGTTAACCACAGGGAAAATTGCAACCAATCGCACAGCCTCAATATCGGATAGACGAAAAATGGGATATGCATCAGCAGGACAACAGCCACAAAGCTGCCCCAGCCACGGGACCGCCATGTTATCGATTGCGATGACGCCTCGGTATTTTTGTCAGCAGATGTTTCACTCAAGAGTATGTCTTCTCGCTAGTATGTTCGCGGCCAGCAACCGCCTACGGCTGACCATCCTAAGATCGTCATCCTAAGGTCGTCATAAAAGGACCGGCATCATGAAATGGCCTGTTGCCCTTGCCCCTCAGGGGAAACGCACCTCGATTTCGTTACTGCCTGCTGGAAGTGTAAACCACATGCGATCCTCAGTCAGAACGACATTCTCCGGCAGCCCTCGAAGGAATATCTTTTCCATAACGTAATTTCGTGGAGGGGGCACCATATGATAGAGCGCCACCTGTTTTATACTGCCTTGACTAGCCAAAGCCGCAATGTCTGAAGTGAGCGCATGATAGTCCTGGATATCGTGAAGGATTCGCGCGTTCCTATCCATGCCAAGCTCGCCGACTGTGCGTTCGAGCGCCTTCACAATGGGCAACGAAAGTGCATCAATCAGTACCAGGTCAACGTTCCTGGTCACGGCAATAATCTCATCGGTCACTATTGTGTCTCCCGAGACAACAACGGACCTCCCCCTGTAGTCAATCCGGTAACCAACGGCGGGAGAGACAGGCTCATGATCCACTGCAAACGCAGTGATAGTTAGCCCATCTTGCTCAACGATCACCCCGGGATCCACAACTTCGGCGGCGAGTTTACCCAGCTCGACTGGTAGCAAATCAGCGCCATGATGAGCGACACGATACTGCCGATCCAGTTGATATGCCTGATTCAGTCCGGCAACAACGGTTGCAACACCGGCCGGTCCATACACTGTCAGCGGTGCAGGTCTTCCCTGAGCCCAGGAATTGAGATTCATATCAGGTATAGCTGCAATATGATCTGAGTGGAAATGTGTCAGCAATATGCCGTCAAGACGTTGCATTGGCAGCCTTGAATCCCCCAGGTTCCTCATCGACCCGGCACCAGCATCGACAATATAGAAATGATCTCTGGTCACAACTGCAATACATGCCTGGGCACGATTTAGATCCAGTAAAGGCGATGAACTACCACAGACAAAAATACGCAGGGAGTCATCGTCAATATCAGCTGGCGGCGTCATCACCACCTTCACCAGTCGTTGAAACAGAAAGTCCTGGCCCTTCTCTGAATTAACAATAGAAGCGGACACTAGTAACAATCCTGCGGCTATAATCATAAAAATAGAAAATGTCTTTTTCACTTTGTTCCTTCCGAAGGTTTCTGAACAGGGCGACGCAGCTTTATCCCAGGGCTACCTATTTTGGCGTCTGTTTTACCTATGAGATAACCACATCCAACAAGCCAGGAAGCCAATGCAATCTCAGATATAATAAAGGCGGTTGCCATGTCAGTACCATGGAACACCGTCGCGGCCGTACGAAAAACTGCCGCAGCGCCAAGAAATAATGCAGCGGCGTAAAGCCAATGTCCCTGATACCGAATAATGCCAAGAAATATCAGGGTGGCTATTCCGAGGAAAAAACTACTGAAATCTCCAATCTGTGTGCTGCGGCCAATACCATCCAGCAGCGGCATACCAAGTCCTTTTGAACTTTCTTCCGGTTGAACAAGCCAGCGGACACCGGTGGCTCCCATGGCGATACCGGGAAGGCTTGCGACCAGCCTAAGTATATTTCTGTTCATCTATCAGTCCTCAAATAATTAGCCCTCAAACAATCATTCCCCAAACAATGCTTCACAGCCACTCCCTGCCAGTATTGAGTCCACCGATATTCGGTCCTCACTGGCCAGGGCATTATATTCTTCTCGAATCCACTGAAGGCATTTACCCTGGTATGGAAAAGCCGGTTGTGTCCATTCCCGTCCGTCTATCTCAGCTTCCATCGTATCACTACCGGACTGTAGCGCGCGGGCATTGGCCAGCAGGGCAGGAACATACACCCGACCTATTTCAGCCAGCAGATCGCCAAGGGCAGACCTGGCTTCACCCCGTGTCAGGAAGGAATCATCTGCTACCGCGAGGCCTGAGAGATCATCAACCACATCTGTCCAGGCATAAACTCTTGGCGCCTCACGCAAACAAATAGCTGCCGGGATCGGGTCAAATTTTGCCAGTTGTGTCAGTTGCGCATAGACAGCAAAGTCTGCTGACCCGGGCCTGGACCCCATAATAAAAGTCTGCTTCTCAATGATTGCATCCATAATCTTGAGAAAGCGCAGGTAACTGTCTTCGATAACAGGAGCCGTCACATCGTTTGAGCCGACAACATACAGCCTTGAAATCTGGCGTTCGCGGATAAAGTTGTCCATCTGTGACAGCTCTTCATCCGAGGCATTGAGACTCTGCCAGCGTGGAAGAATTTTTCCTGCCATCTCAATATCGGGCTCATAGTACCAGCGAAAATGAAACATCGCCTTGGTCAGCCATTCATCACCATAGTCTTCGACCAGGTAATTGATGAATGCCACTGCCGGATCAGACGGTATCGCATATCTCTCGCCAAAGGCCGCCTCGAACCTTCTTATGAGTGGCGTGGAATCGACAACAGCTTCGATTTCTCCCGCATCATTGGGTAAATAGAAAGTGGGAAGAAGACCCACCTTCGGTGATGGCAGGCTGCTTTCTTCCCTATGATTTCCAATCAGTAGCTCATAGGGAATTTTTCGGTAACGAAGCAATGCGAGCATTTTGCGCGTATACGGGGAGCCAGGGGCGCCTTTAAACCTTAGTGGTAGTGGGATACTCATTGAACTTCCATTTAACTTGGTAATGAGTCAATAATAATGACTTCCATTAATTTAGGCAATACCCTGCCCCCTAAACTCGGAACATGGCATTCATTCCTGCTCCGGCTTTACCAGGCTAATCAGTTTCCACCCGGCTTCCGGTTCAAGCTCTTCCTCTGAGGTCTGAACATGCAGTCTATCGGACGTATCAACCGCGAAGAGTGGAATGTATCTTTCCACATAGGTTTCCACATACTCAACAAAGCCAAACTCATCGCTCAGGGTCGTGACACGAACACTGGCACCATCGGTCAGCCAACCCAGCAGCATATTGTAGGATATGTCCTCACCAAACATTCTCTGTCCGCGTAACCGGGTAGAGACCCTGTGTTTATCCTTTTGTTCACCTTCCGCTGCCGACGGCAGTTCATAGGCATTGCGGGCGCCAAATACGGAGCGATAGTACATGCTGGCTACGACATCAAAATTGGTTCTGCCGGTTAGGCTAACGAGGTTACCTATGCCACTTAGGTCCAGATAACGGTCTGCGTGTTCGGACACGGGATTACCAAAATAGGTTTCAATACCATCCATTCTTGCCTGGCTGATATTTTCCCAATCGCTATCCGCGATAAGCACCCTAACCTCCTGCTCATCCAGCGCCCTTGCCAGCATACGGCCAACCTGACCTCCGCCAACGATCAAGAAACCCGACGGCGCCGGATCGCGAACACCAAGCCAATGAGCAACGTATTTGGCGGTGGTGCTCTGTAGAACCACCGTGCCAATAATTATCAGAAAAGCGAGGGGTACAAAAATTTCAGCATCCTCTGCCCCGATCTCAACCAGTCGTATTGCGAACACCGCTGCTACGGCCGCACAAACGATACCTCTTGGCCCAATCCAGGCAATCAGCAATCGTTCCTGCAGGGTCAACTCACTGCCGATACAGGAAATGAACACCGAGATTGGCCTCGCCAGGAAGATCACGCCGGCCAGCAGAATCAATGAGTCAAAGCCAATGGAATACAAGGCATCCAGATCGACCCGTGCAGCCAGGATGACAAACAGACCGCCGATCAAAACAACCGTCAGGCTCTCTTTGAAATCCAGGATATCTTCAACATCCAGATCCTTCTGGTTCGCCAATGTCATCCCAAAAATCGTAACGGCCAGCAGCCCGGACTCGTGTTCAAAATGTTCAGCAATCGCAAAAACCACGAACACGAGCAGAAGCGTAATCGGGCTACGCAGGTATTCAGGAACCAGGTATCGCCCGAGCATTGCCCCAAGGCCAAACCCGGCGACACAACCTGTAACCACACCAGCCAGGACAATCTTGAGGAAAAGAAGGAGGATTGAGCCAATCGCATCACCCCCCTGCGTCGAGATATAGAAGTCAAATGCCAGAACCGCCAACAAGGCGCCAAGGGGGTCAATGACAATCCCCTCCCAGCGGAGAATATTGGCAATTCTTTTGTTGGGTCTCACCGTACGCAACATGGGAACGATCACCGTTGGTCCCGTCACAACAACGACCGCACCAAATAAAAAGGCCAGTTTGTACTCGAATCCAATCAGGGTATGGACCAGCCAGCTGGTAATGGCCCAGGTCACAAAAGCGCCGATAGTTACCAGGTTTCTGACAGTTGTGCCAACCTCTTTCAGCTCAGAAAAATGCAGCGTCATGCTGCCTTCAAAAAGAATCACAGCAACCGACAGGGAAACCAGCGGGAACAATAGGTCCCCAAAAAAGGCATCGGGGTCAAGCCAAGAGAGTATGGGACCAACAAGAATACCGAAAAGCAAAAGGAACAGGATCGCCGGCAGGCGTACCCGCCATGCAACCCACTGGGCAACCGCACCAAGAAAGCCGATACCCGCAATAGTTGTTAGTGCACTAAATTCCAAAGCGTAGTCCCTCAGGCGCCGGTCTTTCTAGTTCCCGCTTCCGGTGGAGCATGTGCACCGCCAGCGAAGCACTGGGCCTTCGACATCCAGTCCCTTGCAATATCACCCGTTACCTTGAGATTGGTATCCGCTATGTTGCGTACCTGTGTTACCACCTGACAAAACTCTTCCGCCAGCCCCTCTATGAGCTCACCATCACCAGGCTCGTTATAGGTCCATAGATCACCGGATGGCGCGGTAAGTTTCAAGCAAGGTCTGGGTTCAGGGGGAACCTCGCCGCGAACACTATAGGTCCAGCCATAGGTATTGTTACCGAGCACAACAATGTTACGAACCGCGTCAGAGTTAACCCGCACTTCCCCCAGCAGATCGTAGACTTCCTGGCCGTGGGCCCAGGTTTCCATCAAGCGCGCAGTAATACTTGAGCGTGCACTCATGTCTGGCCCAGCCCACTTCAAGCGTGCAGCTGGGTCAGTATCACCAAATTGTGCAGCTATTTCACGCAGGGAAGTCAGCCAGGTTTCAACCAGCGCGGCCCCCTTGAGCCCATCCAGCCACCTGTCTTCAAACTGCCTGATGGAGCCATCATCAGCCATGAATTTCCCCAGATCCCCGATAAACACCATAAAGGCATCTTCATCCGTAAGAGACAAACCAGCCGCAAGGTTCCATACATACAGATGGCCGAGCACATGGTTAATGGTCCAACCCTTAAAAGCTGTTTTCTTCTCAAGGTCAAGGTCTGAAAGCGATGCCACCAGCTGGTTGAGCCGCTCACTCTCATCCAGAAAATCCTGCGCCTGTTGCATCATTCACTTTTCCTCTGGATCACTCGAATACTGACTCGTCAGGATACACGATAAGCAGCCCGATGTGCTTCCTCATCAGATCGTGTTGCTATGCTGTCCTTTTAACGACTGCCCCAGGTATCAACAAACGTCACTTCACCTGCAGCAAGTCGGTCAGCCGGCTTCAAGCGCGCATCCTTCGTATAGGCGATCGGTAACATAACCGTCTGCATGACACCTTCAGGGATATCCAGGATGCCAGCGATTTCCGCCTCCCGCGCTGACAGTAGCGAGGTCCAGGTAGTGCCAATCCCCCGGGCTCGAAGCGCCAGCATCAGCGACCAGGCGGCGGGCAGTATTGAGCCAAAGAACGCTACATTGCTGGAATAAGATGATTCAGGCTGCCCTATAACACAAACAAAAATCAATGCGGGCATCTCGTGCATTCTGTCCATAAGCGCCTGATGAGTCGCCTTGATTGAAATACCTCTTGCTGCGGTCAATTCATGCATGACTTCCTGGTACACGCCTGCAACCTGTGACTTCTTACGCTCGTCCCTGACGACCAGAAAACGCCAGTTTTCTCCGCCCATACCAACCGGTGCCTGGGTGGCGATACTAATGCAGTCTTCGATAACCTGCTGTTCGACCGGCCGTTCGAAGTCCAACTTCCGCCTGACGGAGCGGGTGGTACTCAACACCCTATCTATATGGACTGTATCTGTATCGATAAAATCAGTGTCGACAAGATCTGCGTCATCAGCGTTCAGCGAATTAGTCATGGGCACCGCCTGATTCCTCTAGATCTTAAACTATGACCCAGGCCGACAAAACAATGCAACCGGCCCATTGCATCAGAATCGAGAATCAGTTGTACTCAGACTTCACCAGCCCGGACAACCTCTAATGTACGCCCCCTTCCCTGGCTCCCTTAGCACGCCGCACCTGTATTGCTGGTGAAGCTGCAGGCTGATGTCGTTATTGTCGGTGCCGGTATCATCGGTCTTTGCACGGCAATGCAGATAACAAAACGCAGCTCACTCTCTGTCGTGGTGGTCGAACAGAGCAGGAGCCTGGGCGAAGGTTCCAGCGGCGCCTCTTCTGCCGTGTGCAGGCATCGGTATTCTTATAATGAGATGCTTCTCCTCGCAAGGGATGGCATAAACGCCTATCGCCATTGGCCCGAGTTTATTGAAGCTGCGCAACCACTGGCACAGTTCCAAAACGAAGGCGTACTGTGGCTGGCAGATATGGGTGACAGCTGGGCTAGCTCCGAGAGCAGACGCCTTGAGGAGGCTGGCATCCGAAGTAGCATACTTGATGCAGAGCAGCTAAAGGACAGGTTCCCTGCCCTCAACCCCTGTAGTCTGACACCGGACACCCGATCCGGCGAGGCCCACGACTGCAACGAAGGCGCCCCCTACCTCCTTGAAATCGATGGCGGATACTTTGATCCAGTCAACGCTCTGCAGGATTTGTCCAGCGCGACACGCAAAAAAGGCGTCACGATCAAATTTCTTTCCAAGATTAAGAAGGTGCTTGTCCAGGCAGGTAAGACGGTGGGGGTTCAATTCGCGGATGGATCTAGCATTGAGGCTCCCCACGTGATCAATGCCACCGGCCCCTGGTGTAATGACGTATTCGATCAACTTGAACTTGACCTCTCCTGGTCACTCAAGCCTACTCGAATTCAGGTCCTGCACCTTGATCGACCGGCAGAACTAACCGGTGCACTACCTGTCTGCTGCGACATGGTGGGTGGCATTTACTTTCGTACGCAGAATCGTGGACAGCAAATCATACTCGGTTCAACACTTGAAGAAGATGAACAGGAAGTCGTCGCCAACCCCAGTGATTACGCGCAGACCATAGAAGATGATTTTATGCATGCAAAGCTGCATGCCCTGCACCACCGCATTCCATCCTTACCCTATCGTGGAACTGTCAATGGATATTGCGGCCTTTATACGGTAAATCGCCAAGATGTGCATCCTATCGTTGGTAGGACGCAGATAGAGGGGTTTTATGTCGCAAATGGCTTTAGTGGACACGGATTCAAACTCGCTCCGGCGATCGGTTCAATGCTGGCACAGGAGATAACTGGCGAGATCTGTGACTTTGATACGGGCGTCCCCCCAGCCTTCCTTTCAATCGATAGAATTCCCCTTCAACTCGACAGCAAGAACGTACTGGCCTGACGGGCAGGCATTGGAAATTGGCACCCATCAGGGTTGATAGATACTGTCACTTGTCGTTGTCCAGAACCGATGACTCATTCGCCTTGTGGGTGCACGTAGAACACCTTCTGCATATTTTTGCGCCAGTTCAAGCTTTTCAAATTTCTCTTCACCTTTTGCAGTATGGACCTCAGCCATTGCGATATAGAAATCCGGTTCGTTGCGTTTTAGACGGATCGACTTCTTGAGGTGTCGCTGGGCATCTTTCAGGCGACCTTTACGGATGGCAACGCGGGCCTGGAAATAGTGATAGTACGGATTGCCTGCATGATACTGTTTTACTCTCGCCTTTAACCGCTCCGCTTCCCCGTCACGGTCTGGAAATGTGCATCCAGCCCCAGGTAGCGGGCGGATGCGACAAAAAGGCTGGTCATAGACAGGCAGTTACCGGCCCTGGCATTGAATGTATCGGTTGCACTTAAGGTTGAAGCCGCGTCATAGCGAATGTTTAGATGTTCTTCGCCATAAAGAAGCTCGCGCAGGGTCTTGAGTTTGCGGCGAGTGCCCCACCCGCCACTGATCTTGGAATCCAGGGCTTCTCGCACCTCCGGGGACAGGGTAAGCATATCAAAGACAATGTCTGCCTCATCTTCACCGAGAATGCGATCAATCAGCTGGGTTTCCTGCTATTGATCATAACTGTAAATCACCTCGGTGTTGCAGCCTGTTACGGCCAGCATGGGGGTAAAAAGTATTACTAGTCTGGACATTGCTGTTCCTGTACTAAATGTAGACTTCCCTGGTTGAACAACTGTTCAATACCTGAGTTCAGAGTAATTCAGAATTTGTTCAATCACTCAGCTATGGGTTCCACACCGCAATCGAGAATCATTTGCCGTACCTCCTCAAGCATTTCATCCAGCTCAACCTCATTGGTACCACGCATCACGAGGTTAGTACCAAAGCCATCTGGACGGAAAAAAGGATAGGAGCCCAGGTCAACATCCGGATGCTCTTCCTGGATGGCTCGCAGTTTGACAGCAACCTTGCCTTCACTCAAATAGGCACCGATGGTTCTCGACCGGACCGGGTCACCCCCACTAATTCGCCCCCCACCAAAGGTCGTTACCATTGCCTGCATAACAATGGGAATACCCGCCATAACAAAGACATTTTCCATCTGGAACCCAGGCGGACCACCCGTTGGGTTCTCTATCAGTGTCGCACCCCTTGGAATCCTCGCCATACGCATTCTTGACTCCATTACGTCGGCGGGAGCTTCCCTGCTTTCGATAATCTTGACGACTTCCGGATGCAGTTCCAGTTCTGTTTCGAATGCGAGCGCAATGCAATCTGCTGTAATATCATCATGGGTTGGTCCTATGCCACCCGTAGTAAATACATAGTCGAATGCTTCCCGGCACTCATTAACCGTATCAACAATCGTCTTTTCTACATCTGGTATGACGCGCGCTTCCACCATTCGGACACCAAGCTCATTGAGTTCGACTGCCAAATGGGCAAGATTGGTATCCTGGGTTCTGCCGGACAGTATTTCATTGCCGATAATAATCAAACATCCGGTTACCAGATCACTAGCCATCTATTTCTCCCATTATTCTTCTGCCTGATAGTCAATATAGGCCTGCAGGTTCCTATCCGAGGTCGTTGCAAAAGTTTCTCCACTATCTACCACCTCAAACATCAAGTCCACACGGAAGGAACGGAAGTCCTTACGCAGTTCACACCAGGCACCCAGGGTCCACTTGTTCCCCCAGAAATACAGGATAAGAGGCCAGATGGTCCTCCTTGTTTCCTCTCCCCTGAGGGACCGGTAACAGACTTCCAGTTTTTTGCTCTCTTCTGAAGCAACCCTCACCATTTCAAGGTTATTACTCAACCCTTCCGACATCTGAAAGCCAGGAACCTTGATTGCGTTCAGTTTTATTTCTTTCTTGAGCCTCTCCGGCAGGACGGATTCTATCTTGCGGATAGCGGTCGCTGTGGTGGAGGCCAGTTTCTTGTCTGACCAGGCGTGGACCATCTGAGCGCCAAGGGCCAGCGCCTTCAATTCCTCGCTGTTAAACATGAGTGGCGGCAATCGATACTCATCCCGCAGGAGGTAACCCACTCCCGCCTCTCCATCGATAGGTATGCCTGAACCCACCAGGTCGCTGATATCCCTGTATATTGTCCGATCGGAAACTTCCAGTTTCTCCCCCAGGTACCGCGCGGTACGGACCTTTCCCTCCTGTAGCAACAGCATCAGCTGAAATAATCTATCTGCCCAGCGCATGATAAAGTCCGTTGCTCTCTCAACTCTACTGACACAAGGTTGTCAGTAAGGGTTATCTATACTTACAGTCAAACCAGCTGGAAAAAACCATGATAAGCCGACTGCCAGCTGCCGCCCACAAAAGGGCCGCAGATTTTCTACATGAAAACGGCACCAATCTAAAACGTCAGCGCTATGCATTCCACTTCGAATGCGAAGCAACTGATCGGGTTGTGACTGCAATGCAGGAATACCAGAATGCTGGTGGCAGTTATGGCAACGGACTCGAACAGGACCCGCGCACTAAAAACTCCTCCGTTATCTGCACCACCATCGCACTCCAGATTATGGCAGAAGCAAATATTTCGCCAGCAAGCGAGATCCTTAGGCAGGCAATCAGCTTCCTGGAACAACAATACCAGTTCGACAATTGGCCGAATATCAGCAGCAACTGCAACGATGCACCACACGCACCCTGGTGGAAATTCGATGAGCAATGGGCCAGCACTAGCAAGTTTCTGGCCAATCCCGGGGCCGAAATTCTTGGGTACCTATTGCAATACGACACCAAGCTGGACAATGACACTGTTCAGTCGCTGTTGGAGAAGGCAATTGACCAGCTGGCCGAGGATGATCTGGAGATGCATGAACTTTTGTGCTATTTGCGTTTGTGCCATTGCCAGGCCCTTGGAGAAAATTACCATGAAGCCATGCTTCCACTTCTGCTGGTCCACGCATTCCGACTGGTAAAGGTTGAGCCTAGTAATTGGGAAGAGTATGGTCTCACACCCATCGGGCTCGTCGATCATCCGGGTTCTGTTTTCGCTGATTTTTTTGAGGATTCTCTGAACAGTAATTTTGCCTATCAGATCAGTCTGCAATCTGATGAGGGTTGCTGGAAACCCAGCTGGTCATGGGGTGGGGATTGTCCCGCTACCTGGGCAGTAGTAGAAACCGAGATTAAGGCAGAACTTACGTTGAAGACCCGGCTGCAACTAAGACAATTTGACTACCTGGGAGATTTGTAACCACCCTAAAAACTGTATAGTTAGACGCGAGCCCAACCTATTCCAACAATCACTAAAGCCATAAGAAGTAGATGAAAAAAGCCTCAGACGAACTGGACCACATCCTGATCCGTGGTGCCCGGGAGCACAACCTTAATTCCATAGAAGTAAAGATTCCGAAGCGAAAACTTGTTGTATTGACGGGTGTTTCCGGTTCGGGAAAATCCTCGCTGGCCTTTGACACCTTATATGCCGAGGGGCAGAGACGTTATGTCGAATCCCTATCAGCATATGCAAGGCAATTTCTCGGGCAAATGGAGAAGCCGAAGTACGATACTATCAGGGGCCTGTCTCCCACTATCTCCATCGAACAAAAAACCACCAGCCGCAACCCCCGCTCCACGGTCGGCACCATAACCGAAATATCAGACTACCTGCGTGTTCTGTATGCCCGGGTCGGCGAACAGTTTTGTCACCAGTGTGGCAGCAAGGTGCAGAGCCAGTCAGCGCAGAACATCAGCCGCGAACTCTCGGCCTACCCAAGGGGCAGCAGGCTCCTAATCCTTGTTCCACTACTGGTCAATCGCAAGGGGGAGCATCGCGAGCTACTCGAAGATGCGCGCGCTCAGGGATTTGTCCGCTTACGGGTCGATGGGGAACTGGTGCGCAGTGAGGAAATCGAAATACTGGACAAGCGCAAGAAGCATACGGTTGAGGCCGTCATCGACCGCCTGGTAGTGAAGGATGATATAGCTGAAAGACTAACGGAGTCCGTCGAGCAGGCACTAAAGCTTGGTGATGGCGTGCTCATCGCCAATACTGAAGCCAATGGAGATCAGATTTTTTCTGAGCACTTGTCCTGCAATCACTGTGGGATTTCCTTTCCTCCACTGACGCCGCAGTCATTTTCATTTAACAGCCCCCAGGGTATGTGCCATGACTGTAACGGTCTGGGAACGCAGGTGGCCTTTGACCCGGATCTTGTCGTCCCGGACAAGAACCTGACCCTGCGAGAAGGAGCACTGCGACCGGCTGGTAGAATTGATGACGACAGAAACTCTGCCGGATCCGTGTTCTACCGCCAGGCCTTCAAACACCTGAAAATCCCGTTGGATAAGCCCTGGAGAAAACTGACCAGGGTGCAGCGAGAAAAAATAATGCTGGGGACGGGAGAAACAAAGTACAAGATAATCTGGGGTACTCGCGGCACCAGCAATTCCCGCTATGAAGGAATGATGAACCAACTGATGCGCCGTTTCCGTAACACGAACTCAGAGGGGATGAAACGCTGGTATTCCCAGTTCCTGGCCTCAACACCCTGTACCACCTGTAATGGCGTGAGACTGCAGCCGGAAAGTGCCGCCGTTCAGGTAGGCGGTCAGACAATCGTCGATATCTCTGCCTGGACGATAGATAGAACCCACCACTTCTTTGATAATCTCAATCTTCCCGGCGCTGCTGGTGAAATAGCCACGGAGGTGTTGAAGGAGATCTGCAACCGGTTGAACTTCCTCAATTCTGTTGGCCTCTCCTATCTGTCCCTGGAACGACTCGGACCTTCCCTGTCCGGTGGTGAATCACAGCGGATCCGCCTTGCCAGCCAGGTAGGTTCTGAGCTCTCCGGTGTCATCTACATTCTCGACGAACCCAGCATCGGCCTGCATCAGCGAGACAATGAAAAGTTGCTTCGCACCCTGCGGAAGATGCGAGATATTGGAAATACCGTCGTGGTAGTAGAGCATGACGAGGAAACGATCCGCAGCGCCGACTACGTGATTGATTTCGGTCCTGGCGCTGGTATTCGTGGTGGCAGTATTGTGCATGCCGGCACGCCAAAGAGCCTTGAGAAAAAACAAAGTTCCGTTACGGGTAATTACCTGTCTGGCAAAAAAGCTATCGAATTTTGCTCAGACCGGCGCCGGGCCACGGGTGTCGTGAGTGTACTCGGAGCCCGCGCTAACAATCTGAAAAACCTGAATGTTGATTTTCCCCTCGGCGTCATGACCGCGGTAACAGGCGTTTCAGGTGCTGGAAAGTCCACACTGGTCAATGACATTCTGTACCCGGCACTGGCCCGGCAGTTCCATAACTCCACCAAGCGCGTAGGTGCTCATGATGAGATCAAAGGTCTTGAGCAACTGGACAAGGTCGTCGCTATTGATCAGCGCCCGATTGGCAGAACACCAAGAAGTAACCCGGTTACCTACATCAAGGTGTTTGACGAAATAAGAAAGTTCTTCTCTATGTTACCGGGTTCCCGTATGCGCGGTTATAAGCCGGGTCGATTCTCCTTCAACGTCAAGGGCGGTCGCTGTGAAACCTGTCGGGGTGACGGAGTTCGCCGAATCGAGATGCACTTTTTATCGGATGTATTCGTCAAATGCGAAGACTGCAAGGGTAAGCGCTTCAATGAAGCGACGCTTGAAGTTAAGTACCGCAACAGTTCCATTGCCGACATATTGGACCTGACGGTAGCCGAAGCTGTGGAGCACTTCTCGGAGCACCCGAAGATCCGTACAAAGTTACAGCTGCTGATGGACGTCGGACTGGACTATCTCCACCTTGGACAGCCGTCATCAACACTTTCCGGGGGCGAAGCTCAAAGGATCAAACTGGCAAGAGAGCTCTCCAAGATTGCAACGGGCAGAACTTTTTACATCCTGGACGAACCAACTACAGGCCTGCATTTCGATGATGTGCGCAAGCTGCTCATCGTACTGAACCGGCTGGTGAATGCCGGCAATAGCGTCACCGTCATCGAGCACAACCTGGACGTCATCAAAACTGCGGACTGGATTATTGATCTCGGACCCAGTGGTGGCCCGGAAGGCGGGAAGGTCATCGCCAAAGGAAAACCGGAGCAGGTGATAAAGATCAAAAGGTCTGAAACCGGGCGCTACCTGAAGCCACTGCTAGAATAGAATGGCTGAAAAAACCTGCCTGCAATCAGTCTTTATTTCACTGCATTGTTAATGCGTCTGATTTTTGCATTCTTCATCAGCGCCTTGATCTTGGGGTTGCTGCTCAATGCCTGGAGGTTAAAATTCTGTACCGCCCTCATGACTTCCGGGTCAGCTAGAACCGCTTGCATCTGTGGATCATTCTGCAGTTCCATAATCGTGCTCATCAACCCGGGACTTCTCACGATGTTTGATTTAATTGAGTCAATAGCCGATTTTGTTGAAGATGAACCGGGTGCAGAAGCGCTGCCAGAGCCTGCTGATCCTCCGGGAGCCTGTGAGCCAATAGGAAAACGATACTGCGGACGTCTTCAGCTGAATAGTTCCCATGGAGTCAGTACGGACCTGGTACATGCCATTCTGCATCGATTGGACGTCACCACGAATTCGGCTTCCATCCTTGAGGATGATTTCCTTTGCCGCGAACGCATTGAAAGACAGCAGGATGGTAAAAAAACTGCAACGCTTAGTCTCACAACAATCTCCTTTTACGAGTTGCTGAAAAAGTACACCCCCACACTCTTTCACTGTCGCGGGCCTTAAGCCCGCTCGCGACAAATCAACAACCAACACCGATGATTTTCAGCCTGCCAAGGTACCGACTATTTTGCATGTTTACGTCGAAATTGCATCTATGGTAGCTTGAACCGGATGAATGACTATGATCCAGATCAGGTTCAGATAAGACCAGCGGCCACCGTAATGCTCATTGGAGACAGACCGGACCTGCAGCTGTTCATGATGGAACGCCACGCCAAAACAGTTTTTGCAGGTGGAATGTGGGTTTTTCCCGGCGGTGCCGTTGATGCCACGGATGACTCCTCCGAGTTTCAGGCTATCAGTATTCACCGAAGTGATGCAGAGGCCAGTCACCTCATGGGGCTGGAATCCGGAGGTCTCGCTTACTACGTCGCTGCCTTCAGGGAAGCTTTTGAAGAGGCGGGGATACTGCTGGCACTGCAGAAAGATACATTACAGCCGCTGGATCTGTCTGACCCTTCAATCGAGAAACGATTTCAGCACCATCGCGACGAAATCAACGATTCAAACAGGAATTTCATTGAGATCATCAAGGATGAGAATCTGATTATGGACGCTGGCGAGATGCATTACATTGCCAGGTGGGTAACGCCTGCAGGCCCGCCACGAAGGTTTGACGCGCGCTTCTTTATTGCTCGAATGCCAGGCAACCAGACGCCAATCCACGACGATGGTGAGCTCGTGCATTCGAAGTGGATGTCGCCAAGGGAAATACTACGCGAGGAAGAAGCAGGTGAAATGACGCTCATGAGTCCTACCCTAAGAATGGTTAAAAACCTGGCGCAGTTTGATTCAGCCTCCCAGGTCATTGAATCAGTTGCTGCCAATCAACCCGATCACCGGGCCAGAGTCCTGACTGGTACCAAGGTGATTGTTATGCCCGGAGAAGAAGGGTATGAGACAGGGGAAACAGATGTGGAGAATGGCTGGGTAAGGTTAAGACCGCTGACAAAGTAACCTGAATCCCGAGTGAAGGTGCGAGTTAAGCGCGCTACCGTCATCCCGAACGAAGGTGCGAACTACCCGCGCTACCGTCATCCCGAACGAAGGTGCTATTTAATTTGGCCACTTCGTGCCCTTCGATCGAAATGACATTGGTTTGGCTCACGGGCGTTCGCCCCGGGCAGGCGAAATGACCCCGCCACGGTCGTCCCCAGCACAGTCGAGGGATCTCGCTTTTAGATTTCTCCACCATCGTTGACCGGGCAACTCGGAGATTTTGCTAAAATAGTGAAGATTTCCAGTTGATAATGAAGGAATAATGAATATAATGAAATTATCTCCATATTGTGTGGTATGACATAGCGATGAAGTGGCTTCCCATTACATTACTAATGCTCCTGGCATTTCCAGTCAGCGATGTACTTTATATTTCCCAGTTTCCACCCCTGATATCTAAATTTCCTGCCGAGGAAAGCCCGAATAATAACGGGCCACAAGACGTTGAGCAGACAACTGCAGCAGTTGTGCCTCAACCACAAACCGAGAGAGTCCCTGACTTTTCTGCCTACCTGGATGTCGCGCAGAAAAAGCGGGTTTTCTTTGAGTTCATGCTACCGTTAATTCGCGAATCGAACGCAAATATTCGCAAAGAACGCTCTAAACTGATGGTCATCTCCACTAGGTTGGAAAAGGGTATGGTGTTGCAAAGGGGGGAGCACCAGTACCTGACTCAGTTGTTCAAACGGTATGGTATGAAAGCGCCATTCAAGGTTGACACACAACATACAGATCAACTCTTGGAGCGTGTGGACATGGTGCCCGCTTCTCTCGTACTCGCACAGTCAGCCAACGAATCCGGATGGGGTACATCCAGGTTCGCTGTCAAGGCTAATAACTACTTCGGTATCTGGTGCTTTAGCTCAGGTTGTGGCCTTAAGCCACGATCCAGAGACGAAGGCCTGTCCCATGAGATCGCCAGCTATGATTCAGTGCAGGATAGCGTCAGGGCCTACATGCACAACATCAATACGCACAGGGCCTACCGCGACCTGAGACTCATTCGCTCAGAGCAGCGAAATCTGCAGAATCACTATATGGGGTTGGCCCTGACAGACGGGCTGCAGCACTATTCCGAGCTTGGCCCTACGTACGTCCACGCCATCAAGCAAATGATCCGCGTAAACAAACTCCAGGAATATACCCTGCCTTCCAGCGCCTAGCTGGTAGCACGCGCGCGGACAAGGCTTCTGGTGGACCTCATCGGCTGGGCATCTCAGCCGGCGACACCAATTACACAAAAAATAGTTATCATATTGATTTGGATTTAAACCAGCTGGCCACTATTGCCATCTAAGTATTAACTTTTGGAGGCAAAAAAATGAAACAGCTGGTCTTCTTCGCCTTGCTATCCAGCATCATGCATGGCCCCTGCTATTGCTGCCCCCTGCAGGGTTAGCAAATCCATTGCGGAAGAAATCTCTGCAACCGATATATCTGAACTCAGACTCAATGTTCTTGCCGGATACCTGGATATTCAGCGTGGCGTGAATGACAGCGTCAGCGCTAATGGTCGCGCCTGCGCCGATGAGGAGCAATGGCTTGAATTGATAACACTGGATGTATGTAGAAAGGGATGGTAGAACGCTGGAACTCACTGTCATTATTCCTTACAACGATGACAACTTCGACGCCGACTATGCCTACATAGATGTTAACCTGGCCATACCAGTGGGCCTGCCAACAATAGTAAGAGACAGCAGCGGAGACATTCTTATAAACGCCGTTTCCGTAACCAGAATTGGGGACAGTTCAGGGAATATCAGGGTCGATGAAAATAGGACCTCCCTTGAGATCAATGACTCATCCGGACGCGTTGAGGTCCGGGACCTGCAGGGTAACCTTGAGGTTTCCGACAGCTCTGGTGATATTGATATCCGCGCGGTTACCGGCATGGTTCACATACCCAGGGACAGTTCCGGTGATATTGATATCCAGGATACGGGCGCCGATGTTGAGATCGGAAGCGATGGCTCCGGCGGCATCAAAATCCGCAACGTAAAAGGTGGCGTACGCTCTCGTGGCATTGAGGGTGGGATATCACTGCCGCGCTAGACCTTTCTCGCCAAATTCCAAGTATCGAGCGAACCGGCCTAGCTGGTCTATCCCTTCATAGGTAGCTATATTATTTGCCTGACGGTATTACCGGGTGGCGATAGTCGGTAATACTTGTCTTTTTGCGGACAAGAACTAACTGGTATAAGGTCGACCTACACCACAGGGTACTTTTCCACTATGCGTTACTATCAAGTCAACCTGCTCAGGGATCCCAATCATCCCGACATCAACAAACTGCTTGATTATGTCCACAGGAGGCTAATTCCTGACCTTGGAGATAGGGGCCTGATTACCTATGGCATTTTTCAGGGGTTGTTGGGCATGGCGACCAACGATCTATACCTGGTGGTGAGTTCTGAGACTGCTTTCGCGGACCAGGATCAGCTTGACCCAGGCAACGAATTTAAGCTGGCCGAAACCATCAACCTGGTGCCAACCGCGCGACCCACGGACCATGCACCAAGGACCCGAGAAGGCGTTTATGTTTTTCGCTGGTTTGATGTGATGAATCGTGACATCGAAAAAATCGCCGAACTCTCCGCCGAGGCCTGGCTCACCTTTGAGCCGGGGTATGAAGCTGAAGTACAGTGCCTCTTTGCAGAGCAGGACCAGGAATCGGAGCAGGGCAAGATGCTGCTAATTACCTGGTATCAGGACCTCTCGGTCTGGCAGGATTCTAGAAAGCCACCGGTCGAAGCCATGGACAATTTTAAGCGCAGGCACCAACTCACCCTACGGGCAAAACCCATCGCCACAAGCCTCGTCACATGAAGCGTGAGCTGTGCATCCAATTGCTATATTGGTACTAGGCCCACTGATACTATTTTTGCGATCTATCGCTTGAGAAAGTACAGCATCCGCCAAAGACTGGCGGTCACCAGGGCGTGATCAATCTCCCCGGAGGTCAGGAAATCGGCCAACTGTTCCATAGGGATGAGTTGCACTTCGGTTTGCTCTGTCGACGTGTTGCTGACTTCCGCGACATGCTTCGCATTAGGCGCAACAAATGTATGTAACCTGTTGGTAAAGAGTGCCGGGTTAGGATTCAAAACTCCAAGGGATACCAACTCACCCGTTTCATAGCCGGTTTCTTCCAGACACTCCCGAGCAGCGGCGTCCGCCGGATCTTCACCCGGATCAACAATACCGCCGGGAATCTCCAGCGTGATCTCATCACTGCCATGACGAAACTGCCGTATGCAGACGAGTTCATTTTCGCTTGTAACTGGCACTACATTTACCCAGTCAGCGGATTCCATGACGTAGAAATTATGTTCTTCACCACCGTCTGGCGATCCGGATGTGGTTTCGTGCACACTTAAAACCCGGCAATCTGCTATTTGCCGCATGCTCTTTCGAGTCCAGGGTTTAATGGGTTTAGACATAAAGTTTCCACCAAAATTAGACATTCACTTTTGAATCGTTGAGTATTCGACTTGTACAGGGACATGTCCAGCTTGATCTTGCTCGACATTAAGTTTCTCGCTAGCTGCCCGTTCCAGAAAGCTGGTATAGGTAGCTGACGTTATTTCTCTATTGCGGTATCTGCTCGAAGACACCAATTTCCGGAAAGGAAACTGCGATCATGAAAACAGCGAATACCTTCTGCCGAGTCTGTGAACCCTCCT
>PVBE011702075.1_pt1 | contig 25627 bp, 26 predicted proteins | sample 1631181 | NCBI WGS metagenome assembly PVBE01 (sample SAMN08397723, study PRJNA350692) | Marine metagenome, whole genome shotgun sequencing project. | isolation source: water | place: Pacific Ocean | collected 2012-04 | reverse complement strand
GGCCGCCGCGCGGAGCATGACCTCGTCGAGGAGCGCACGGTGGGCTCCGCAGCCGACCACCCGCTTCCTCGTTTCCTGAAGGCGGGCGAGGTGGCCCTCCTCCGAGTAGGAGGAGGGCCCCGATTTCGAGTAGGAGGAGGGCCCCGATTTCGAGTAGGAGGAGGGGCCGCCCGCGTAGCGGTCCCGCATCAAACCGATGCGCCCGAGGGATTCCTCTTCCTCGCGGGCCGTGATTTCCTCCTCGCGAATCGCCCGTGAAATTCCCTCGTGCGCCCGTTCCTGGGCCTCCTCGGAGCGGCAGATGAGGGCGATGTCCGCCCCCGCCCGCAAACCGGCCGCCGCCGCCGCCGCCGGGTCCTCGATCGCCCCCATTTCCAGATCGTCGGTGACGACCACCCCGCCGAAGCAGAGCTCGCCTCGAAGTAGCTCTTTTATCAAACGCGGAGAGAGGCTCGCGGGCCGTTCCGGGTCGATGCGCTCGAACACCGCATGGGCCACCATCACGCTAGCCGCCCCACCGGGGATGGTTGCCCCACCGGGGATGGTTGCCCCGCCGGGGATAGTTGCCCCATCGGGGATGGTTGCCCCACCGGGGATGGCTGCCCCGCTGGAGACGGCCGCGCGGAAGGGAACAAGCTCTCTGCCGCGCAGGTCATCGAGCGAGAGCCCGCTCGAGGGAAGCGTCTCGTGCGGATCGGGGGCCATGTCGCCGATTCCGGGAAAGTGCTTGGCCGCCGCGGCCACCCCGCCCGCCTGAAGGCCGGCAATCACCGCGGCGCCCATCGTAGCGACGGCTCCCGCCTCCTCCCCGTAGGCGCGGTTTCCGATAACCGTACAGGCCGGGTTCGTCAAAATATCGAGCACCGGCGCGAAATTCCAGTTGACCCCCACGGCGCGAAGCTCGGCCGCCGCCGCGCCCGCGCACCTGCGGGCGAGATCGGGATCGCCGATTCGCCCTATAACACGCGCGGCGGGGAAGAGAGTGAAATCTGGGGAAACGCGGCTCACCCGGCCGCCCTCCTGGTCGATGCCGATCAGCAGGGGCGCCCTGCGGAGAGATTCCGCAGCCGCGCACTGAAGAGAGTGAGTGAGTTCGAGGGCCTGCCCGGCGCTCTCGATGTTCCGCGAGAAGAGGATCACGCCTCCGGCCCGGCCCGCCCGGATTCGCTCGAGCAGATTGGGCGGGGCGGCCGCACCCTCGAAACCGGCCATGATGTGGGCGCCGGCCTTGATCTCGGGCGGCCAGTCTCTATAGGGCACGGTGGCCGGCTCCCGGTGCGGCTAGCGCAGCCGCTTGATGGTGAAGTTCTCGGCCATCGGGAGCCCGACGACGGCCCCGGCCTCCTCCGCGCGGATGCGCACCCGTCTTTCCGTATCGCGCGGGTTGTGAATCTGGCTCTTGTGGGCGTTGATGGATTTAATCTTTTTTCCGATGGTCTCCGAGATATCGACGAAAAAATTCGGCTCGTTCGAGCGCGTGTAGATCAGCGTGTTCGTGTGGTGGGCCTCGATGCCCGCGTAGGTCAGCTCGGGCAGGAAGTGATGATCGCGCGCGTAGATGACCCCCTTGAAGGCGGCGTGGCCCACGGCCTGATGGTCGGGGTGTGAGTAATGACCCAGCCAGGGGTCGTGCATGACAACGGTGTCGGGCTTGAGGTGGCGAATGAGGAAAGCGATCTGGTTCCTGAAGGCCCGCGTGTCCTCGAGCTCGCCGTCGCGGTGCCGGAGGAAAATCGTATCCTTCACGCCCAGCACTTTCGAGGCCGCGAGCTGTTCCCTCTCGCGGGTCTCGGTGAGCTTGTAGGGGGGGATGTCTTTCTTCGTTCCCTTGTCGCCGTTAGTGCATATGACGGTGTGGACGGCGCCGCCGTCCTCGGTCCACTTGGCGATGCTTCCGCCCACCCCGAGTTCGGCGTCGTCGTGGTGGGCGACCACCACCATGATGTTTTTGAACTCCGATCGAATCAAGATTTTCTCCTAAAGAAAAATTTTTCAGCCCGAAACCGGCGAAACGCGCCGGGGACTGTCCTTTTTATCCGGCTCCCCGGCCCTTAGCCGAAGAAGTTTTCTCCAAACCTCGGTTTCCCTCTTGGCGGCGGAGCGCCACGAGAAGTCCCGCGCCCGCTCCCGCGCCCGTGCGGCCAGCCGCGCCCTTGTCTCGGGTGAGGTGATGATATTCAGAGCCGCCCCGGCGAAGGCCATGATATCACCCTCGGGGACGAGGTGGCCGCTTCCCCCCGTCTCGATGGCGCCCGAGAGCCCCCCAACGTCGAAGGCCACGGCGGGCAGCCCGCAGGCCGCCGCCTCGAGCGCGACGAGCCCGAAGGTTTCGTAGCGCGAGGGTATCGCCAGCACGTCGGCCGCCGAGTAGTAGGCGCGAAGCTCCTCCTGGCTCCTGGCGCCGTGGAAGCGAAAGCTTCCGGCGAGGTTCGCCTCTCCCGCCAATCCGAGGATTCGGGCTACCTCCCCCCGCTGAGCGGGAGAATTGAAATCGCCTGGAACGAGACCATTAGCCGTTTGCCCGCTCCCCGCTTGAGGCTCTCTTCCCGCCTCCCCTCCGGCGTGAATGACGCTCACCGAAATATCCGGCCGCATCTCCCGGATGGCCTCGAGCGCCCGGACCAGCCGGTCAAGGCCCTTGATCGGCTCAATCCGGCCCACGCTGAGGATGACCCGTTCCCTCTCGCCCAGACCGAGCATTTTCTTTGCCCGGGCGCGGGGAAGGGGGGAGAAACGCTCCGAATCGACGCCGCAAGGGATAACGTCAATTTTCCCTCTTTCCGAGCCGAGCATCCCGGCCAGGTCGTCCGCCTCGGCTTCCGATGAGGCGACGAGCGCGTCCGCCCGCCGGGCGATCCCCTCCTCGGCGATCATCCGCCCGCCGCTTTCTTTTCCGCCGTCTCCGGGAAGAGAGCCGTTTTTCCGGGCCGCGATAGTGTGGAACCTGTGCACCAGAGGGACCCCCCAGGCGCCGGCAAGCTCCTGCCCGGCGAGGGCGGATAGCCAGTAGTGAGAGGAGATGAGTCCGTATCTTTCGCCTTGCTCATCGGCGAATCGGCGGATGCCCGAGGCGAACTCCCCGGTGAAGGGGGTTTGATGGTTCTTGTCGAGCGGCTTGCGCGGCCCGGCCGGTATCCGGATTAGGCGCGCCCCCGGCGAAAGCTCGGCGATTTCGGGCGATTCGTCGCCAGGCCGCGGGCCGCCGGTGGCGCGTGTGAACACATCGGCCCGGACCCCCAGCGAGGGTAGGGCCCTGGCGATCTCCCGGACATAGACGTTCATCCCCCCGGTGACATCCCCGCCCAGCGGTCCCGCCGGGTCGGTGTGCATCGACAATAGCGCGGCGCTGAGCCAGTAGCGCTCGGTCATGCGCCCTCCCGCGTCATGCGCCCTGGCCGCGCCAGCCGCTCTGGCCGCTCCAGCCGGATCAGGCGGATGCCCTCGTCCCTGGCCGCGTAGCGGTATTTGTAGGGTTCATCCCCGCGCAGCAAGTCGAACGAGGCGCGGCCGGCCTGAATGGCCTGCTCGATGTTCTGGCCAAGAAGGACGAGGCCCGCGCTGAGTTCGCGCTCCCCCGGGTCGAAGCCCGAGTTGTAGAGATAGATTCGGTCCCCGTAGTCAAGCGAGAAATTCGCGGCAACGGGATGCCCGTCCACGCGCATGAAACTGAGGTCGAGCCATCCGAGGGCGAGCATTTCCTTCGCCATCTCCCTGAAAAAAGCGCTGCGCGAGGGGTTCCAGAATTCCGCCTTCTCGGGCTGGCTGAGTTCGTGGAGTCGGACGAAATCATCGAGGTCGGCTTCGAGTTCTTTTTCCGAGAGGGTGCGCCCGAACTCCAGCCCCGGCTCCATGTTCGCCTTGCGGATTTTCCGGCGGAGTTCGCGCTCATCACGCTGGCCAAGCATCCCGGTGTAATCATCCCAGGAGCCGGGAAGGGGGATCACCGGGCAGACGTTTTCGGCCTCGATGGTGGCGCCACCACCATGGGTGCCGCCGCCGGCCGCGCCGCCGGCCGCTTCGAAAAAGGCCACTGTCGGCGAAGCGCCGGGGACGCTGTGCAGGGCCAGCTCTTTCCACGCGGGGGCGTCCGGGCTGTTCAGGTATCCGAGCAGCGCCCGCCAGGCGTCCTCGTGGGCGCCGTCCCGCGCGACGATATCGAGATAGTCGGTGAGATCCTCGCCGCCGACGAAGCGCATCAGCCCGTCCTCCCGAAGGGTGAGGGGGGCGATGGCGATCAGGGGCCCGCCCTCCGGGCCCACCGTGCAAATGTGGAGCTCGCCCGAGCCGAGATGCTTCCACCAGGTGGAGTGCCAGACGGGATCGTAGAATGGGTGCGAATGAGAGCTGGCCTCCATGAGCGCGCGCCACTCCGGGGCCAGCCGGTCAATATCGCCGGGTGTGGCATAGACGCAGACTTGTAGGGGCTCCTTCCCCTCCGGCGAGGAAGTCACGACGTAACACGAAGAAGGCGCGGAGCACGAAGAGGTCATTAGCTCTCCATCAAACCTGTTGCGGGCGGCGGAAATCCACAGCCCGGAGAAACCCACAGATACTAAGTTGACGTATTTCGGGCGTCAAATCCGCGGGCTAAAGAGGGACGAACACCGCCGATTCGTGGCCGTCGAGGGGGGGCTGCAGCCGGGGGGTGCCGAATCCCAGTACCGTGGTCATGAGAAGTTTCTGGAAAAGGGTGAAGCCCGCCTTCGTCACCCCCCGGATCGAAGGCATATTTCTGGCCTCGACGAAAATGATCGAGCGCACCAAGTCGAGTTTCCCGCCGAATTCCAGCGCTCGCTGGAGGACGGAGGGGTAGAGGTTCTGCCCCCGAAAGGGCTCGATCGTGAACGCGTCGTAGAGATATATGTCCGTCGGCGCGATGTCGACGGCCATCATGATTTCATCGACGTCGACCTTGCCCCGCGAGCCCCAGATGTAGCTGACCACATGGCCTTCGTGTTTCGCGACGAAGCAAACCTCGTCCCGGCCGAACCGGATTTTCGTCAGGCGCTCGCCCTGCACTTCCTCGATCAGTTTCCGGTTCGGCGAGTCGCCGTTCAGAGTTTCGAAGCTGGTCTCGATGCGGGCCTCGTTTCGCAAAATTTCGACCGGATAGACGAAGTCGTATAGACCGAGCTCAATCGGGTTGTAGATAAAAGAGGGCCATCCGCTCAATGAACCGTCTCCTTTTCCATTTCCTCAAGAGCGCAGATATAGGGTTCGAGCAGCGCCGCGAATTCGCTCCACTCCGGGAGGGCTGCGAGATGGCGGCGGACGTGGGCCGCCGTGAGTGAGATATGGCGAAGGTAGCGCGGGTTTCCGCGCTCGGTTTTCTGATAGGCGAAGGTCCCGATGGCTTTGAGGTTTCGCTGAAGCCCAGTGAGACAAAGCGCGCGGCCGAACGCCGCGGGGTCCGGGAACAAGTCCTCCGCGCCCGATTCGGCCCTGAATTGCGCCACGAGCGCCATTCGCCCCTCCTCTGGGAGAGGGACATAGCTGTCGAAGACCAGGGAGGCGAGATCGTAGGTCAGAGGGCCGAGGCGGGCGTCCTGAAAATCGAGGACGAGCAGCCCCGCCGGATCCGCGAGCCCCGCCGGCTCCCCGGTTGAATATTCTCCCCGCGCCATGAGGTTCCGGCTGTGATAGTCGCGGTGGGTGAGGGCGTAGGGCAGCGTGCAAAGCTCGCCGGCCAGCGCGGCGAAGGGGGGGCCAAACTCAGCCTCGGGGGCGGGGAGGCCGCATAGCCTCTCGAAGGCGCAGCGGCGGGTCATGTGGAGTTCGCGCATGAAAAGCGCCTCGTCAAATCCGTAGCTGAGCGCCAGCCGATCCTGTTGCTCCGGTCCTGCGTTCTCTACGGGCGCCCTCCGGAGGGCGGCGAGCAGGCGGATAGCCTCCTCGTAAAAGGGCCGAGCCGCCTCCCATCCGCCCGCGTTCCACACCTCCTCGAGCGTCCGGTCTCCGGCGTCCTCGAGGAGCAATAAACCGCCCCCGGGGTCGGCCGCGTATATCTCGGGAACGGGGAGGCCGATCACCCGGAAGTGGGCCTGAACGTTGATGAAGGGAAGCTCTTTTTTATCGAACGGGGAGGCGAGAATCATGCCGACCGAGGACGTGGCCGTCCCGCCAAGGATGGCTGCCCCGCCGGGGTGGCGGAGGCGGACATAAGAGCGTTCCGAGGCGTCCCCCGCGAGCGGGTCGGCCCCGGCCACCTCGGCCCCGAAATAATTTACTGCCATCTCTTTCAGGCGCGTTAGCGCCTCGCGCGGAATTTCCCCGGTCATGCGGGCCTCCCCGGCAGTGGGGCGCTCCGGTCCAGCTCGTCGAGAATATCGGCGTAGGCGGCGCCCTCGGGGCGGCGAAGCTCGAAGGTAAGCGGCCCCTCGTAGGCGGCCTCCTCGAGCGCCCGCCAGAGGGCGGCGAAGGGGATACCGCCCGCCCCCGGAATCAGATGCCCGTCGCTCTCTCCGTCGTTGTCGTGCAGATGGGTGGCGGCGGCGAGCGGCGCGAGCCGCCCGAAGGCCTCCCCGGCGCCCTCCCCCTCGGTGAGGAAGGCGTGGCCGGCGTCGATGCAGGCCCGCACTCGGGGGTGATCGATCCGCTCGATGAGGGTTTTAATCTGATCGGCCCCCCCGAGCGGGGCCGGGATGTTTTCGATGGCGAGCGTCATATCCAGATGCTCGGCGACGGGGATAAGCCGTTCGATGCTCTGGCGAAAGCCGTCGGGGTGGTCCGTGGCGCCGGCCGCCCCGGGGGCCGAGGGGTGGAGGATGGCGATCCGCGCGCCGAGGCCGCCCATGGCGACCAGCGAGGCAAGAGTCTGATTTATGGCTTCGAGGCGCCGCTCGGGGTCCATGTCGGCGAGGGAGAGCCACCTCCCGGCGCGGGCCTGGTCCAGGCTGGCGTAAAACGGAGCGTGGAAGCTCGCCGGCTCAAGAGAGAGCTCCTTCAACCAGCCTTCCAGCCGCGACACCGTTCCGGGGTCGGCGCAGGGGAGATTCGGAATCATGGCCCAGAGCTCGACCCGAGCGTATCCGGCCTCGGACACCGCCCGAAGGTGGTCGAAAGTCAGTGGTTCGTAAGCGAAAAGGTGGGCCGACACACTCGGAAATGGGGGCAAGAAATATCCTTTGTCGTTGATGGGGCGGAAAAAACCCCCTTTAGCCCATTATACGGCCCCGCCACTAGCGGGAACAACGGGTCCCCGGCAACGCGAAAAAATGAGCGCTCCCGGCCTTTGGGGTATACATTGGAATCAGCCTTCCCGACCACAGCGGCTTGTATCTCAGGCCAGTTTCTAAAAGGGACGATGTCGCCCCCAACGGAGCGTGAGCGTATTCCGCGGAAAATCCCGGGATATGTTGACACTTGGGAGCTTTTCATAGTATTGGTCAGACCACCAGACCAGAAGCGGCCCGTTTTGAAGTTGATTTTTAGCTAAGGCCGCCGGGGATTTCGCCCGGCCTGCCGCCGGGATATGAGCCCGGCCCGGAGGTGAATTCTTGCTCCGCCCAATCAAAAAAACGCGCCTCTACGAAGGCGTCGTCTCCCAAATCGAACACTTGATCCGGACGAAGAAACTCTCTCCGGGCGACCGGCTTCCCTCCGAGCGCGAACTCGCCACCACCCTCGGCATCGGGCGCGCCTCGGTCCGCGAGGCGCTCCGCACCCTCGACAGCACAGGTCTCATCGATGTGCGGAGCGGCCAAGGGGCCTTCCTCCGAAACCTCAGCGTCGATCCCTACCTCGCCTCAATCCGCGAGAGCCTCTCGTTCCTGCTCGATGTCCGCGAGGAGACCCTGCTCGAGCTCTGGGAGGTGCGCCAGGGCCTCGAGGAGCAGATCGCCTCCCACGCCGCCGGCCGGCGCAGTGCATCGGATGTCGAGTCGCTTCGCGCCCTGACCGGGGAGATGAGAGGCGGCAAGGCCTCGCCGGAGGTGTTCGTCCGCGCGGGAATCGCCTTTCACCGCAAGCTCGCAGAGGCGGCGGGGAACACCGTCATCCTCACCCTTTGGGAGGCCATCGCCGGCCTCATCGAAAAGAGCCAGCGGCGCATCATCGGCATCCCCGGCCAGCCCGACGAGGCCCTCGCCAAGCACGAGGCGCTCCTCGCCGCCGTCGAGGCGGGCGATTCTAACCGCGCGCTCGGGGCGATGCGCGAGCACATGGAAAAAGAGGGAGACCATCTTCGGGAGGCGCTGGTGGCCGCGGGGTATCCGGCCCGCCCGGCGGCGGCTCCCGTTTCGACAGGAGAAGTGAGTGCCGATAAAGGCGTTCGGAAGATAAAAAAAGGAGAGGGGAAAACAAAAAAAACGGCTTAGATCCGAGAGTCATTTCGTTTAATTTCACGAGGCGCGGGCTGGGGCCTTCGCTTCGCACGAAGCGAAATAACTGTTTCAGCCACTTCTATTTAAGGAGGAGTTCACTATGGTGGACCTCAGCAAACAGGGAATGCCGATGGATTTCTTGCAGCGGGAGCACTACCAGTCGCCCCGCCGCGTGTTCAGCCAGACGGGCAGCGACTGGCAGCGCCGGGTCGATTTCGACCAGATGCGCAAGGATCGCCTGCAGCGCGCCAAGGACATGATGGAAAAACACGACATGGATGCCGTCATCATGTTCAAGGGCGAGAACATCCGCTACACCTGCTCGGTCTTTCAGGGCAACTGGAAGAACAATATCTTCATCCGCTACGCGGTCCTCTGTCGCGGCGCCGAGACGCCCGTACTCTTCGAGACGGCGGGCTCGGACTACGAGTGCGCCCGCATCGACGCCCCTTGGCTCAAGGGCAACATCCGGCCCGCCATCACCTGGAAATGGTCCGAGACGGCCGAGCAGATGATGGTCAACCGCATGGTCGATTCGGTCATCGACGTTCTAAAGGAGGGCGGCGTCGATCTGAACGGCCGAATCGGCATCGACATCATGGATTTCCAGGCCTACAGCGCTTTCACCGAAAAGGGCGTGAACCTGGTCAACGCCTGGCCGGCGATGAGCGAGGCCCGCGTCATCAAGACGCCCGAGGAGATCGAGTGCCTCAAAATCAGCTCGACCATCGGCGACACCTGTATGTGGAAAATCCGCCACGAGTGGCTCAAGCCCGGCATCCGCGAGTGCGACCTCACGGCCTGGGTGAACAACCTGCTCTACGAGGAAGGCTTCGACTTCGTTTATGACATCATCGTCGCCTCGGGCGGCAACACCAGCCCCTACCGGCGCTGGCACACCGACAAGATGATCCGCGACGGCGACCTCGTCATCGTGGACATCAACGCCATCGGTCCAGGCGGCTACTTCGTCGACTACGTGCGCTGCTTCAAGTGCGGCGGCGACTGGACGAAGACCGAAAAAGCGCTCTACCGCGAGGTGTACGACTCGATGTACGCCGGCCTCGTCAATCTCAAGCCCGGACAGACGACCAAGGACGTGGCTTCCCAGTTCCCCGTGTACGCCGACGACAAGTACGGCACCGTCACGCTCCAGCAGTTCGCCCACTCCATCGGCCTCGACCTTTACGAGGGCATGTGGATCAGCCGGGCCTACAGCCTCGACTACCCCGTCGAGATCAAGGAAAATATGTACTTCGCCATCGAGACCTTCGCCGGCCATCCGGGCCTGCCGCAGACGGTTCGCCTCGAGGAGAACGTCCTCGTCGGTCCCGACGGCCCGATCATCTTCACCGGCATGCAGCACTACGACGAGTGCATCGAGGATTCGCCGTACTTCGACTTCTCGCACAAGTCTCGCGGCGAGGCGCGTTACGAGTAAACCGGTTATTACTTTCCCCGATGGGCGGGGCGGCCTCGGGCCGCCTCCCGCCGGGGCCTTACCTTCAAAGCAGAGGAGAGAAGGGTGATGAGCGAGCCCTGGAACACGGACATGTGGTTCACCAGCCCCTGGAACTTCGACAAGGAAGTCCGGGATCAGGTCAATTTCGACCCCAGCCCCAAACTGCACGACGTAACCCTGCGCGACGGCGAGCAGCAGACCGGCGTCCTCTTCAACAAGGACGAGAAAATCCGCATCGCCGAGGCGCTGGCCGAGGTGGGCATCCACCGAATCGAGGCCGGCATGCCCGTCGTCTCCAAACAGGACGAAGAGGCCATCAAGGAGATCGTCAAGCGTCTCGAGGGCTCGGACACCCAGGTGTTCAGCTTCGCGCGCTGCATGGCCGACGACGTGAAGCGCTCGGTCGACACCGGCGTCAAGGGCATCGTCATGGAAGTGCCCAGTTCGACCCATATCATCGAGCGGGCCTACAAGTGGGACCTCAACAAGGCCATCGACACCTCGATCAAGGCGACCCAGTACGCCAAGGAAAACGGCCTCTACGTCTGCTTCTTCCCGATCGACTTCTCGCGCGCCCCGCTCGAGTGGGTGCTCGACATGCTCAAGAAAGTCGCCACCGAGGGGCACATGGACGCCCTCGCCATCGTGGACACCTTCGGCGGCCTCGCGCCCCACACCGTGCCCCATCTGATCAAGAAGATGCGCGAGGTATTCCCGGACACGCCGTTCGAGCCCCATTTCCACGACGACTACGGCATGGGCGTGGCCAACACCCTGATGGCGATGGCTGCGGGTTGCCAGGTGGCCCAGACCTCGGTCACCGGTCTCGGCGAACGCGCCGGAAACTGCGCCTACGAAGAGCTCGCCCTCGCCATGAAGACCATGTACGACGTGGACATGGGCCTCAAGACCGAAAAATTCGTCGAGACCTCGCGCCTCGTCACCGGGCTGGCGAACGTCGCCGTCCCGCCCAACCGCTGCATCGTGGGCGAAAAACTCTACGACATCGAGAGCGGCATCATCGTCAGCTGGCTCAAGAACGCGGGCGTCGATTTCCCGACCGAGCTCGTGCCCTACCGCGCGGGCCTCGTCGGCCAGACCGAGCCCAAGCCCGTCATCGGCAAGGGCAGCGGCATCGATTCTATCGTCTGGTTCCTCGAGGAGCTCGGCATCAAGGCCACCCAGGAAGAGATGATGGCCCTTCTCACCGACGTCAAGGAGCGGGCGCTCAAGGAAAACCGCCTCCTCACCATGGACGAATTCAAGGAGCTCGCCGGGGCGGATTGACCCTGCGGAAGATCAGCGGCACACGGCGGGGGCGGCCCATCACGGGCCGCCCCCGTTTTTTTGTGCGGAAGGGGCCGATACCCGGCGAGCGGAGGCGCCCTCCCCGCCTTGGGCTCTCCTCCGTTTGGCGGTATCATCCCTCCACAGACCCAATTCCGATTTTTGCTCGAATTCAGGAGTTTTTTGCGATGAAAGCGGCACTGCTCGAAGCGCCCCATAAAATGACGGTGGGGGGCCAGCCCGACCCGGAGCTCCGGCCGGGCGAGGTCATCGTCGACGTGGCGACCTCGGCCATCTGCGGCACCGACGTTTCCATCTGGGCGGGGAAGATGCCCGCCAATATTCCCGTGATCCCCGGCCACGAGTGCACCGGCACGGTCGCCCGCCTCGGCGAGGGCGTCACGCGGCTGGCGCTGGGGGATAGAGTCGTGCTCAATCCGGTGACGGCCTGCGGGGTGTGTCACTACTGCATGCGCGCGCTGACGAATCTGTGCCTGAACGGCGGGCTGCGCGGCAGAGAAGTTCCCGGAACCTTCGCCGAGCTCATCGCCGTCAAGGAGACCGAGGCCTACCGGATTCCGGACAACGTGGGCTTCGCCGCGGCGACGAATTTTGTCGGGCTCTATACGGTCGTCTACAGTCAGCGAAAGGCGCCCTACATCCCCGGCGGATCGGTGGCCGTCATCGGCCAGGGTTCGAGCGGGCTCCTCCACACTCAACTGGCGAAAGTGTCGGGCGCCTCGTTGGTCATCGCCGTCACGCGGAGCAAGTGGAAGCTCGAAATGGCGCAAAAACTCGGGGCGGACGAAATCGTCCCCGCCGGGGAATGCGACCCGGTCGAGCGGGTGCGCGAGCTCACCGGCGGCCTCGGGGCGGACGTGGTGATCGAGACGGCGGGTACGAACCAGACCATGGTCCAGGCCTACGAGATGGTCCGGCCGGGCGGGGCGATTCTCCAGTTCGGCATCGGGCCCGCCGAGGTCGGGGGCATCCCGGCCCAGGCGTACTATTTCAAGGATATCTCCGTCATCGGCTCGAGGGCCGGTCTCGCCGAGGATTTTGACCGCTCGATCGCCCTCGTGGCGTCGGGCCAAATAGACCTCGCGCTGATCGTCACCCATTATTTTCCGCTCGACGATATTCAGAAGGGTTTCGAGTTCATCGAGGGGGGCGGGGACGGCGGGACGCTGCGCGGGGTCGTTCGGATTGGCGAGAAGGGGTAGGGTATATATCGCGAGTCCAAATTTTTTCATCCCCACTCCCTCCGGGAGAGGGAGTAAAGGTGATTTCTCTTTTTTGATATGGGGAATTTATCATGGCGTTCGAGCATCCATATATCAGAATAAAAAACGTGGCTCCCGAGAAGATGGACGAGAGCCAGGGCTGGACCGTCTCGGAGTTCCGGGTGGTCATCAGCGAAAAAGAGGGCGCCTCCTCGACGATGTACCATGCCACCCTCGGGCCCGGAGACCGTTTCCAGAAGCGGCGGAACGATAACTGCGACGAACAGTACTACGTGGTGAGCGGACACGGCCTCGCCGGCGCGGGCACGGACCGGGTGGAAGTTCACCCCGGCCACTATCACCTGATCCCCAAGGGCGTGGAGCATTGGCTCGCCAACCTCAGCCGGAACGAGCCGCTCGTCGTCATCGGGCTTTTCGACCGCGCTCCCAACATGGGGGTGGCGGGCCACGTCCACCTCGGCGATATCACCGAGGACGATCTAAATGCCCCGCGCACACTGGATTCCGCCGGCCTCGAGTATCCTCTCGTTCATCAGGACGCCGTTCCGATGGTGAAAGTATCGCGGGATGAGGGCTGGACCCAGGATTATTTCTGCGAGCCCCTCAACCGGAGCCACGGCGCGGGCTCATGCTGGATGATGGGCTACTTCGGCCCCCACACCATCCACATGAAGCACCGCCACGATAACTGCGAGGAGATTTGCTATATCCTCAAGGGGCACGGGCTGGCGGGCATAGGCGCCGACCGGGGGGAGCTCGCCACCGGCGACGTTCACTACATCCCGGCCGGCTGCGAGCACTGGCTCGCCAACCTGAGCGACACGGAGGACCTCGCCGCTCCCGGCTGGTACATCGGCGTCGGCGGGCTCGAAGAGAGCGGGTTCAACTACATGGGACAGGTGACCGAGGAGGATCTCAAGCAGCGGACGGGCGAGATCTAGATCATTTATTCATAAAAAGGAAAACTTCATGCCCCTTCAATATCCCCTGATTCACGTGGACGACGTAAGGCCCGAGAACATGAACGAAGGCGAGGGCTGGGCGATTTCGGAGTTTCGCCTTCCGATCACGAAGGCGTGCGGAAGCTCGACCTGCGTTTTTCACTCGATCTTCCGCCCCGGCTCGACTCACAAAAAACACCTCCACACGAACGCGGACGAGATCGCCGTCTACCTGAGCGGCAACGGGGTCGTCGGCCAGGGAGACGGCCGGACCGAGGTGCGCTCGGGGCACTGCCGGCTCATGCCGGCGGGGGTCGATCATTTTTTCCACAACGAGACGAAAGAGGAAGAGGCCGTCGTCGTGGGCTTCTACATCGGCGCGGGGAGCGTCGAGGACTCGGGCTACCGGTTCGCGGGCGACGTGACCGAGGCCGATCTCGCTATGCCGCGCGAGGGTTTCGGCGAGGGCATCCTCGTTCACCTCGACGACGTGCCCAAGGAGAACATGGACGCGGGCGATGGCTGGTCGATCACCGATTTTCGAATCCCGATCGGGACCCACAACGGCAGCTCGACAACGCTTTTCAGGGCGCGTTTCTTTCCGGGGGCCGTCCACAAAAAACACCGCCACGACAATTGCGAGGAGATCTACTACATCATCAGCGGCCACGGCCTCGCCGGAGCGGGCCCCGACCGCGTGGAAGTGCGCGGCGGCCACTTTCACTACATCCCCAAGGGCGTCGAGCACTGGCTCTACAACCTGAGCGAGACCGAGCCCGTCGAGGCGGTGGGAATATACATCGGCTCGGGGAGCGTCGCCGAATCCGGCTATGTGTACATGGGCGACGTGACCGGGGACGACATCAAGGCGAGGACGCCTCTCTAGGGCTACACGGTAGCGTGGGGGCGGCCCCGCGTGGCTGCCCGGCAGGCCCACGGATAACGCCTGGCCGTACGAATAACGAAGGAGAAACCCATGACGGCAAGCACCATGGAGGCGCTCGTCCTCCTCGGGCCGGACAAATACGAATTCAAGGAGGTTCCCGTCCCCGAGGCCGGCCCGGGCGAGGTGCGCTGCCGCGTCGGGGCCGTCGCAATCTGCGGAACCGACCTCGGCATCATGTCCGGAAAGTTCTTTCCGATGTGGCCGCCCGAGTGGCCCTTCATCATCGGCCACGAGTGGGCAGGCACTGTCGAGGCCGTCGGCCCCGGTGTCACCGGCTTTGGGCCGGGCGACCTCGTGGCCGGAAGCTCGGCCGTGGGCTGCGGCCACTGCCGCAACTGCATGAAGGGGCGCTACAACATCTGCCTCAACTACGGAAACGTGAATTCGGGGCACCGCCAGTACGGCTTCACGGTGCACGGCGCCTACGCGCAGTACATCGCGGTGAACGCCATCTGCCTCGTCAAACTCCCGCCCGGCTCTGATCTCGCCTCGGCCTCGCTATACGACACCGCGGGCATCGCGCTCCACATCGCCAAGCAGGGCCGCATCGAGTCGGGCGACACCGTGGTCGTCATCGGCCCCGGCGCGGTCGGCTCGGTCACTTATCAGTGCGCCCGGGCGCTCGGCGCGGGGCGCGTCATCGTCGTCGGCCGGGGCAGCCGGCTCGATAAAGCGGCGGGGATGGGCTACGAGACGGTCAACTTCGAGCAGACCGATGTCATGGAATTCATCAAGGAGACCACGGGCGGTGTGGGACCCGATGTCGTGCTCGAGTGCGCGGGAACGGCGCAGACCATCGTCCAGGCGGTCGAGATGATCAAAAAAGGCGGGCGCGTCGTCGTGGGGGGCATCAGCCAGGAAAAAGGGGCGTTTCCCCTCCAGCGCTTCGTCCTCGACGAAATCGAAGTCATCGGCTCCAGGGCCGCGCCGAACTGCCTGCCCGAGGTGCACGCCTTTGTCGAGAGCGGCGCGCTCGCGCTCCCCGATCTCGTCACGCATAAATTTCCGCTGAGCGAGTTCACTACGGCGGTGAAAACCTTCCGCGAACGCATCGGCGGTGCGATCAAGGTGGTCGTCGAGCCCTGACCGGCCGTCGGTGGACAAGAGACGGGGGGATAATAGGTTGCTGCTATGGCGATGATTTTGTTCGTGGACGACGATGAGTTGCTCCACCCGCTGGTGAGGAAAGTCCTCCAGGACGCGGGGCACAATCTGGTTTTCGCGGCCGACGGGGAGCGCGCCTGCGCCCTCGCGCGGGAGCAGCCCTTCGATCTGATCTTGCTCGACTACGAAATGCCGAAGATGACGGGGATCGACGTGCTCAACCATCTCAAGATGATGAGAACCGGTCCGCCGCCCGTGATCATGCTGACCGCCCGGGGGGGATGCCGAAACCGTCCAGGCCCGCATCGGGGCCGGGGCGCGGGATTTCATCGTCAAGCCATTTAACGTGGAGGAGCTCCTGCGCCGGGTCACCCAACACCTGGGGGAAGGGTAGGGTTCGTCAATTGGTTGATAATAAAGAGATTGTCCCCACCTGCCCGGATCAGGCGGGGGGCCACGCGATCCGGCTCCCTCGATTGTCTTTTTGAGTGGACGTGGTATCGTATCGGATGAAATTGGTCTGATTATTTAAAAACGAACGGCCATTCACCGGCCATTTTCCTGGAGCCATTCCGATGAAGATCACCGAGGGCGCTGTCAACAAGATCAATGAAATCATGGACCAGCAAGGGGGCGGATTCGCCGGAATCCTTCTCAGCTTCGAGGGTGGCTACAAGCTCGACCTCGTGAAGGAGGGCGATGAGGGAAATTACGAGAAACTCGTTAACGGCGAAATCGGCGTTTTCGCGCCGGCCGAGCATTTGTCCCGCGCCGAGGCGGCCCAGATTGACTTCATCAGCGAGGGACCGACAAGCGGGTTTAAAGTCACGCGCGAGCGAGTCGGGGTGGAGGAGTCGCTCCTCCAGCAGCTCCAGGAGATCATCGACAGCGAGATTAACCCCGCCATCGCCTCGCACGGCGGCGTTATCAATCTGCTCGACGTGGAAGGAAAGCGGGTTTTTGTCCAGATGGGCGGGGGCTGCGCCGGCTGCGGCATGGCGGACGTCACGCTCAAGTCGGGCGTTCAGGAGAGGATCCGGCAGATCGACCCCGAGCTCGAGGTGGTGGACACCACCGACCACGCCTCGGGCGATAATCCCTACTACGCCCCGACCAAGAAATAACGAGAGCGCTTCTTGAAAAGGCCGGCCTTCGGGCCGGCCTTTTTTTTGATTGATGAGGCGAGTCATCTACTGATTTAGATTTCGGGGTCTTCTTCGGGGTCTTTCCAGGAACCTGCCTCGGGCTCGATATGGAATTTTAGCTGTGCGTGCGCTCGGCGAAGCGCCCCCTCGGCCTCGGCGGGCGTTTCGCCGCCGGCGAAGATGAAACCGAGGTAGCGGTTGCCCTCGGGGAGGGGGACGACGAGCCCGCCCGTTTGAATGCTGATATCGATCGATCGGACCCCCGGAACCTCGAGCGCCTCCTCCATTCCCTCGACCCCGCGCAGAATGCCCCGCCCCGGAATCGGGATCATCATCACCCCCGAGGCCGCGCCCGCCCGGAAGATGGCGGGCGGCTCCCTCCCCAGCGCGCGGGCGATGATCAGCTCCTCGAGGCTCGCGCCCTCTCCGAATTCCAGCGCCCCCGAGCATTTGCCCCCGATGGTGCGGCTCGCGATGTCGATCACCCACACCCCGTCATCGTTCACCCGGACCTCCGCGTGCACCGGCCCGTCGCGCAGGCCGATGGCTTTCGCGGCGCGGTCCACGGCCCGGATGATTTCCGCCTGCGTTTTTTCGGGCAGACGCGAGGGCGTCACGTAAATCGTTTCCTCGAAAAACGGCCCCTCCATCGGGTTGGGCTTATCAAAAATGGCGAGGACATGGAGTGCGCCGCCCGCGACGAGGCCTTCGAGCGCCGCTTCCCGGCCGGGGATGTAGTCCTCGACGAGGATTGAGCCGGCCTCGGCGCCGCCGCGCTCTTTCGTGTCGGCTTCCTCCAGGATTTTTCCGATCCGACGGTAGGCGGCGGAGAATTCCGCCTCGCTGTTCGCGCGGATGACGCCCTGGCTCCCCGCGAGGAAGGTGGGCTTGAGTACGCAGGGATATCCGAGCGAGCGGGCGATGGGCGCCGGGTCCTCCCCCGCCGCGACGAGCCGGAACCCCGGAGAGGGCAGCCCCTCCTCGTCGAGAATTTTCCTGAGCTCGTACTTGCTCCGGGTGGCCCGCGCGCCCTCGACGGTGTGCGCGGGCAGGCCGAGCGCCTGCGCCGCCATCGCTCCGGCGATCACGGTGTCATCGTCCACCGCGATCACGGCGTCGAGGGGATGCTCCCGGGCGAAGGTCTCGATGTCCCCGGCCGCTTTTTCGGGCGCGTGAAAATCGAGGACCAACGAGCCGCCCGGAGTCAGGCCGGCGAGCGCGTCCGGCCGGTCGGTCCCCACAACGGACAGCACCCCGGCCCGCTCCGCCGCCACGAGATAGGCCGAGGCGCGGTAGGTGTTCACCGTCATCAGGAGTAGAACGCGCTTCACACCTTCCTCCGAAGCTCTTTGAGCATTTTCAGGGCGTTGACGTAGACGAGGCGGGGGCGGCGCCGGTTCCGGTATTCGTCCATGCGCACCCGCTTGGCCGCGCGCTCACTCCGCCAGCCGGTCGCGGATATCGTCCCAGGTGGAGAGACGGCGGTTGCTGTGCTGCGCCGGGGGCTGGGGGGTCATGATCTCGAGCCAGCGGCAGGTCGCCCCCCGGTTCATGAAAAACCCGTGGGGCGAGCCCACCCCGGACCAGCCGATCGTCCCCGGCTTCAGAATGTACTCCTCCCCCTCGGCGGTGAAGGTGCCCTCGCCCTCGAGACAGAGATAGGCCTCCTCGAAAGGATGGTCGTGCTCGTTGGTCTGGCCCCCCTCGGCGAACTCGATGATGAACATATCGAACTGCTCGCTGCCGAACTTCCGGTCCATCAGCATTTTCTTCGTCCACCCCCACATGTATTTATCGATCCTCTGGTGAGGGTGAAGCTGGTCCCAGTCGAAATGCCCCGTCATCCGGCAGGCGGGATTCAGCGGATCGACGGAGAGCGCCTCGCTCCACTCGCTTCCGGCCGTGAAAAAACTGTCCGCCCACTCGCCCGGCTCTTTGGGCCGGGGGGCGCATTTTTCGACCCACCGGGCCGAGGCGCCGCTGGTGTTCCTGATGGCGTAGGCCACGCCGATGGGCACGAGGGCGTAGTCGAACCTGCCGAGGCGGAAACATCTACCCTCGCGGTTGAGCTCGACCTCGCCCTCCATGATGAAAATCCCCTTCTCGTAGGAGTGGACGCAGGTGTCGATCCGCCCGCCCGGCGCCAGCTCGCCGATACGAAATCCGATGTGGACTGAGCCCTGCTCCCGTCCGATCAGGTCGGCGCGCCTGAAGCTCTCGGAGCGGCCCGCATGGCTCGCGGGCGTTTCGTACAGCGAATCGGTGATTTCACGAAATGAGTGCATGGTTGGATTTCCTTTCAATGAAAAAAAGTTATTATCAAGCTCACACTCATCCGGCGTGTCAATCGCCCTCGCGGTTATTGCCCCCCTACTGCATGGGCGAATAGTCCGTCGGCCGGAGGATGATGGTGTCGGTCCTCAGGCTGAGGCCCTGGAAGCGGCCCATGAGTTTTTTGAACTCGGTGTCGGCGACGAGGGAGCTCTGAGCCCGCTCGTACTGGGCCCAGTCCTCGAAGGCGGTGATGGAGACCACGCATGGCGAGGGGCCGATTTCGGTCTTCCAGTAGCCGACGACCTTGATGCCGTGTTTTTCGAAAAAGGGAATCGCCTCGCGGCGCAGTTCGTGGAATTCGTTCATCTTGCCGGGCGCGACGTGGTGTGTGCGAAGGGAGTGGAGCATGAGCGATCCTCCGGATGGCCGAAGCGGCCTACTTGGATGTGAGAGCGAATTTTTTCACCTTGATCTTGCCGGCTTTCTTCCGGGCCTGGGCCAGGTCGTAATCCATCTGCATCCCGAGCCATACCTCCGGGCTGCTCCCGAAAGCCTTCGAAAGCCGTATGGCCATCTCCGGGGAAACACCGTTTTTCCCGTTGACCAGATTGCTCAGGGTCAGCCGGGTGACGCCAAGAATCTCCGCGCCCTTGGTGATGGTCAGGTCTAGAGGTTCCAGGCAGTCGTGCTTCACGAGCTTCCCGGGGTGTGGCGGGTTCTTCATGCGAGTCATTTCAGTCTCCTAATGGTAATCGGTTAAATCTACGTCGTAGGCGTCGCCCTGTTCCATCCTGAAAGTGGTGCGCTAGTTGGCTGTAACCGTCATGGCCCAATGGCCTTTCATGCCGCCTTTCAGCGGGTGCAGGCGGCAGCCGGGAAAGTCCATATCCTCCGGCTTGCCGGCCCTGTTCAGGGCGGCGAGGATACGCCTTATCTTGCCTACATCCTGTGCGGAAACCCGGCTCTGGTCGTCCCTTTCAAACAGCCTTCTCAATCCACGATGTTTAAATCCTTGAATCGTGGCTGTAATGTATAGTATATATATTCAGTATGCAAATCTTTTTCAGGGGTGAGGTTGCCAGATGATCGAAAACGCGGAGGCGGTCACCCCGCGTGCCACCCGCCGTCAACGAGCAGCGACTCGCCGGTGACGAGATTGCTGGCGGCGGAGGCGAGGAAAACGCAGGGCCCCACGAGCTCTTCCATCAGGCCGAGGCGGCCCATCGGCGTCCGGTCGCGGATGGCACCGAATACCACGGGGTCATCGACCAGGGACTTGGTGAGCGGGGTCTCGATGAAGGTGGGGCAGATGGCGTTGACCTGGATGTTTTCCTTCGCCCACTCGACGGCGAACGAGCGGGTGAGCGAGATGACGCCCCCCTTGCTCGAGGCATAGGGGCCGTAAGTCTGCCGGTGTGGGTTTCGGAAGACAGACCAGCCCATGAGCGAGGCGATGTTGATGACCTTTCCACCGCCCGCTTTTTTCATCTCATCGCCCGCGCGGCGGGTGATGAAAAAAAGACTCTTGAGGTTGAGGTCGAGAACGAGGTCCCAGTCCTCCTCGGACACCTCGTCCATTTTCTTGCGCACGTTGGTCCCCGCGTTGTTGACCAGGATCGTCAGCCCGCCGAGGCCCGCCGCAGCCTCGCTCACCATCCGGTCCACCGAATCGCCCTCGGTGACGTTTGCCTCGATGGGGACGCACTTTCGCCCCAGCGCCACGATCTCGCGGCGGCCCGCGTCCGCCCCGGTGAGATTGATGTCGGCGAGGGCGACGTCCGCGCCCGCCCGGGCGAGGCCGATGGCGAGCGTCAGGCCGATGCCCCGGCCCGCGCCGGTGACGAGGGCCTTTTGGCCCGTGAGATCGAATAGAGGATGGGACATGGGATTTCCCCCTTGAGGAATGCGGAATAATAAAATGCCGTTTTCAGGATTCTCCCCCTCGGGGGGAGGCGGGTCAATCGGGGGAAGGACCGGGCATGAGCAGCCCGCCCGCCGCTACTTCCTCGAAAAAAGATTCCAGAGAATTGTCAGGACGATGCTGACGATGATCGAGGTGACGATCGGGAAGTGAAAGCTCCAGTTTTTTCCGCGCAGGTGAATGTCGCCCGGAAGGCGGCCGAGCCAGGGGCCAAGCCAAGGAAGCCTGGGGCCGAATGTCATCAGGGCGCCGATGGCCGCGAGGGCGAGCCCGGCGATGAGAAGTGTCTTGCCGATGTTGCCGAGCGGGCCGGACGGGTCGCCTGGGTCCATTTCGCCGCGCTACCCGGTTTCCCCGATTTCGGAATCGCCAGCTTCGGAATCCCCGGCGGCGGACCAGAGCTCGTCCTGGAGCCCCTCGGGAACTTTCAGGCTGAGGTGGGCGAAGGCGGCCGGAGTCGCCCGGCGGCCGCCGCGCGTGCGCTGGACGAAGCCCGTGCGGAGCAGGTAGGGCTCCACCACGTCAACGAGGGTGTCGCTCTCCTCGTTCATGGTGGCGGCGATGGCTTCGACACCCACCGGGCCGCCCGCGTACTGCTCGATGATGGTGCGGAGATAGCGCCTGTCGAGGGCGTCGAGACCCATCTCGTCCACGCTGTCCATCGCCAGCGCCTCGCGGGTGGTATCGAGCGATATGGCGCCGTCGCGCCGCGCCTGGCTGAAGTCGCGGACCCAGAGAAGAAGCCGGTTCGCCGTCCGGGGGGTGCCTCGGCTCCGGCGGGCGAGCTCGAGCGAGGCGCCATCCTCGATGGGCAACTCCAACCGCCCGGCGCTCCGCGTGATAATCACCTGAAGCTCTTCCTCGGAGTAAAAATCGACGTGATAGACCCGCTCGAAGCGATCGCGCAGGGGAGGCGAAAGGGCGCCGGGCCGGGTGGTGGCGCCCACTATCGAGAAGCGCTTGAGATTGATTTTGATCGACCGGGCCATCGGGCCCTGCTGTGAGATGAAGTCCACCTCGAAGTCCTCCATCGCCGGGTAGAGGTATTCCTCGACCGGTCTCGGCATGCGGTGGATTTCGTCGATGAAAAGTACGTCGCCCGCCTGGAGATCGGTGAGAATCCCCACCAGGTCGAAGGGCCGGGAGAGCGAGGGGCCCGATGTCTTGACCAGGCGCGAGCCCATCTCCTGGGCGATGATGTGGGAAAGGGTGGTTTTGCCCAGCCCGGGCGGGCCGTGAAAAAGAACGTGGCCCACCGATTCGCCGCGTGCGGCGGCGGCGTCGAGGGTGATCTGGAGCTTATCGACGAGATTCTGCTGGCCGACGTACTGATCGAGCCGGGAGGGGCGGAGCGAGGAGAAAACCCGCTCCTCCGCCGGGCTGACTTCCCGGGCCGAGACGCGCCTTTCGATGACCACGGCGACTCCTTTACCGCCTGAGGCGGAAAACTTCCTCTAAAACGGCGGGTATCTCCGCCTCGGGGCCCAGCGACACCCGCGCGCGGCTGATTAACTCCTCGGCCTCGGTTGTGCGCAGTCCGAGCTGGCCGACGAGGATCGCCATCGCCTCGGCGTTCTGGCCCATGGCTTCGGGTTGCTCGGGGCGGGCGTCCTCCACCCCCGCCGAAAGCCCCAATTCCGCGAGTTCGTCGGCGAGCTTGGAGATGATCTGCTCCGCCTTTTTCTTTCCGATTCCTTGGAGCTTCGTCAGGGTGCCCATGTCGCGGGCGAGGATCGCCGCCGCGATTCGCTCGGGCGGGAGACCCATCGCCCGGACGCCGCTCCGGGGGCTGAGGCCCGGCACCTTGATGAAGCGAAGGAAAAAGTCGCGCTCGGCGGCCATGAGAAAACCCACAAGCCGGGGAACGAGGGTTTGGCCCGCCGCCACGTTGCCCTCGAGATAGTGATGGGTGTGAAGCTCGACCGGCTCCCGGGCGTCCATGAGGGCCTGGAGCTCGGAAAGGGCGTAGGCTCCCACCTGGGTTTCGTAGCACAGGCCCGCGCCCGTGCGCACGACGACGCTTTCGTCGAGAATCTCGACGACCTCGCCCGATATGCGCCGGATCATTGGATCACCGCCGGGGCGGCGCTGGAGCGGCGGATGGTGCGGTCGATGAAACAATAGGCCGCGGCCACCGCGTCGGCGAAATCGTTCGGCTCGGGGAGCTTGTCGAGTTCCAGCCGCTGCTGCACCATCCGCTGAACCTGGGCCTTCGAGGCGCGGCCGACGCCGACGAGGGATTTTTTAATCTCGGTCGCCGCAAAGCTGTGGACGGAAATTCCGGCCTGGGAGGCGGCCAGGAATATCACCCCGCGGGCGTGGCCCATGATGATCGAGGTGCGGGGGTGATTGTAGTGCGCGTAAAGGTCCTCGACGGCCATGACGGCGGGTTCGAGGGCGGCGATGATCTCGGACAGTTCGCGGTGGAGCTCTCCGAGGCGCTCCTCGAAGGGGGCCCGCTCGTTGCTCCTCAGGACGCCGCCGTCCACGAGCCGTGGCTCCGCGAAGGGGTCCGAGACGGCGAGAACGGCATACCCGGTCACACCGAGGCCCGGATCGACCCCTAGGATGCGGTAGGAACTGTTGGTGTCAGGCAAGGTGGCCTCGCCCGGGCGGTGGGAGAGGGGAAGGCGGCTCAGGCGGAAACCTTGGCCATCTCCTCCTCCGAGATATCGAAATTGGCGTAGACGTTTTGAACGTCGTCGTTGTCCTCGAGCGTCTCGATGAGCCGGAGCATCTGCTCGGCGGGTTTTCCCTCGAGTTTGATCGTGGTTTTCGGAATCATTGAAATCTCGGCGGTTTCCATGGGAACTTGGTTTTTATCGAGCGCCGCGCAGATATCTTCATAGGCCTCGGGTTCGGAGGTGACTTCGTAGTGCCCGTCGGCGGGTTCCATGTCGTCGGCCCCGGCTTCGAGCACGATCTCGAGGAGGCTGTCCTCGTCCACGCCTGTCTCGGGGATGAGAAAAAGGCCTTTTTTATCGAAATTCCAGGCCACGGCGTTGGGCTCGGCGAGATTTCCCCCTCTGCGCGAGAGAATATGGCGGACCTCGGAGCCCGTTCGGTTGCGGTTTTCGGTGAGGACAGAGATGAGGATGGCGACGCCGCCGGGCCCGTAGGCCTCATAAGTGAATTCCTCGTAGACGACCCCTTCCATGTCGCCCGTTCCCTTGGAAATGGCGCGGGTGACGTTGTCCTGGGGCATGTTGGCGCTCTTGGCGTTTTGAATGGCCATCCGAAGGCGGGGGTTGCCGTCCGGGTCGCCTCCGCCCATTTTCGCGGCGACGGTGATCTCCCGGATCAGCTTGGTGAAGATTTTACCCCGCTTGGCGTCCAAGGCGCCCTTTTTTCGCTTGATGGTGCTCCATTTGGAATGGCCCGACATGGCGTTCGATCTCCAGGGGTATATAACAGGGCCGGTTCCGGAAGTGCGCCAAAGGAAATGGCCGGCCCATGCAACACACGGAATTATAGCTTTTTTCTAGCATGCCCCGGAAGGCGAAGTAAAGGAAAAGACCGGCGGGCCCTTTCTCCCGGTGACCTCCGGGAGGGGAAACAAAGCGGCTTTTCGCGCCGGACCGTAATGGACATAGCGGTGTGGCAATGCTATTTTTTTGGTCGAAATTCCCTTGAAGGCATTGGTTTTACTTTGTGAACGGGGATTTTATCATTGGACCTCATCGGACGCGGTGTCAAGACGCTCCAGATTGAAGCCGATGCGCTGGGCCGGTTGCCCGGGCGCCTTGGGAAGGATTTCGTCCGGGCGGTCGAACTCATCATCGCCTGCAAGGGCCGAGTCGTCGTGACCGGAATGGGAAAAAGCGGTCTGGTTGGACAGAAAATCGCCGCGACGCTGGCGAGCGTCGGGGCCCCCTCGTTTTTCCTTCATCCCGCCGAAGGTGTCCACGGCGACCTGGGGATGGTGACACGCGATGATGTAGTGATTGTTCTCTCCTTTAGTGGGGAGACGGATGAGGTTCTTCGGTTGCTTCCGGTTTTCGGGCGGCTGGGGATTTCGATCATCGCCATCACCGGGGTGGTGGAATCGACGCTGGCTAAAGAGGCCCGGGCCGTTCTCGATGTTTCGGTGGACGAGGAGGCTTGTCCGATGAACCTGGTTCCCACCGCGAGCAGTACGGCGACGCTGGCGATGGGAGATGCGCTGGCCATGGCCGTGCTGGAGGCCAACAGGTTTCGCGAGGAGGATTTCGCGGATTTTCATCCGGGCGGCTCCCTCAGCAGAAAGCTCATTCGGGTCCGGGACCTCATGGTGACCGGGGAGGCCGTTCCCCGGGTCGCCGTCGATGCGCCCTTGAATGAGGTGACCCGCGAGATGAGTTCGAAGGGGCTCGGAATGACCTGTGTGGTCGATGGCGCGGGCGGCCTGGTCGGGGTGATTACGGACGGGGATTTGCGGAGGGCGCTGGAGCGGTCGAACGGGAATCTTCGCGCGAATGCCACCGGATTGATGACTCCTTCGCCCGGCACGGTTCGGGGGGACATGATGGCGGCGGCCGTGCTTCAGATGATAGAGGAAAAATCGATTACATCGCTGATTGTCGTGGATGGGGAAGGGCGAATCTCCGGAGTGATCCACCTGCATCATCTTTTACGCGCAGGGATTATTTAAGAGAAATAAAGAGGATTATCAGTTAAATTATTGTGAAATTGTGAATTTTGGTCCTTTTTGAGGCCCCAGTCACTATTTGTCATAAGGGAACCCCTAAAAACCGCCGAACTTCCCCCGATTCTGTGTTATCGCAGCATTTTAGCCACAATTCATACCCATTTTCCATTTTATCTTCGGTCATCGGAACTCCGAAGAGCCTCCCGATGGCCGATTTTTCTCATGCGCGCGCAGGTATCCCGTCTCTGGCCAACCAGACAAGGCGGCGCATGTTGTAGACCAGGTTCATCATTCCGATCCTGGTTCGGGCCCTGGCAATGCCAATCGTTCGAACCAGCTTGCCGCCCATGGCGCT
>PVBE012099567.1_pt1 | contig 25631 bp, 25 predicted proteins | sample 1631181 | NCBI WGS metagenome assembly PVBE01 (sample SAMN08397723, study PRJNA350692) | Marine metagenome, whole genome shotgun sequencing project. | isolation source: water | place: Pacific Ocean | collected 2012-04 | reverse complement strand
CCGACCATGCGCACCACGAGGCCGAAGTCGCACGGCTCGAAGCCGCCCTGGCGCGGCTCGGCTGACAAAACACGCCTAACTCTCTCGTCGCCCCGGACTTGATCCGGGGTCAGGCTTCTTCGCTCGGCCTTGTGCCCGCAACGAGGAACAGCCCGACCCCGGCTCGGAGGCCGGGGTGGCGGATAGGGTGAACGAGGGCGGCGATTTCCTACGCGGTCCGATTGTGTCATGAACGCGGCAATGGCCTACGACCCTACCCCTTCCTGCGACGCGCATGTTCAATCGAGTGCATCGATCAAAACCCGCGTGAATGATCGCTTCGATTTTTGCCATTGGACCGTGGTCCATGCGGTCCATGTGTGCGCCGCGCACGACGAACCGAGTGAGCCTGCCCGATGCCGCTAGTCCTCGCCACGCAGGCTCCGGGTGAGCCGGAGATCTTCGCCAGCGTGCAGGGCGAAGGGCCGAGTGCAGGCATGCCCTGCACCTTCCTGCGGCTGTCGCGCTGCAATCTCGCCTGCGTGTGGTGCGACACCGCCTATACCTGGCACTTCGCGGGCGACGAGCGGCCGCACCGCGACGGGGTCGAATTCGACCGCACGGCCAACCAGCTCACGCTGGACGAGGAAGAGGTTGCCGCGCGTATCACCGCGCTGGGCCAGAAGCGCCTGGTCATCACCGGCGGCGAACCGCTGCTGCAGGCGCCCGCGCTGGCGCGGCTGCTGGGCCATTTGCCCGATGTCACGGTGGAGATCGAAACCAATGGCACGACCAGGGCAAGCCCCGCGCTCGACATCCGCATCGACCAGTTCAACGTCAGCCCCAAGCTGGCGCATAGCGGCAATCCTGCGGAACTGGCGCTCATCCCCGAGCGGCTCGACGCCTATGCCACCGACCCGCGCGCTTGGTTCAAATTCGTGATCGCTGCGCCGGCGGACCTCGACGAGGTGCTGGCGCTGCGCGATCGCTACCGCTTCAAGCCCGACCACGTCTTCCTGATGCCCGAGGGCACCGACAGCGCAACGCTGCGCGAACGCGAGCAGTGGCTCGCGCCGCTATGCGTCGAACACGGCTTCAGGATGAGCGACCGGCTGCATATCCATTTGTTCGGCGATACGCGCGGGACCTAGCCCTGCGAGCGCCAGCGCTGGACGGTGCGCTCGACGATCTCTTCCTCGCCGCCGGTCTGGTTCCACAGTTCGATGAAGCTGGGGTCCTCCGATGCGGGCCGCTTGGATTCCTCGAGATTGTCGAAGCTCATGCGGATCGGGATTGCCACGCCTTCGCCGCAGATGATGCATTCCCGGTTGCGCAGCGCGGGGATGGCATCGAGAAAGCCGCGCGCGCCTTCGGGCATCGCCGCGCGGACGAAGTCCTGGTCGCGGTCGTTGTTGAGCCGCATCGACAGGATCGTGCCGCACTGCGACAGCACGCCTTCGGCAAGGTCGGACGGACGCTGCGTGATGAGGCCAAGGCTGATACCGTACTTGCGGCCTTCCTTGGCGATCCGCGACAGGATGGTGCCCACCGAATTGCCGTCGGCATTCTGTTCGTTGGGGACGTAGCGGTGCGCCTCCTCGCACACCAGCAGGATCGGCGAGGTGCGTTCGTCGCGGCTCCAGATGGCGAAGTCGAACACCAGCCGGCTGAGCACTGCGACCACGGTCGCGGTGATGTCCGACGGCACACCGGAAACGTCGATGATCGAGATCGGCTTGCCGTTCGAGGGCATCCGGAAGATCTTGGCGATGAAGTCGTTCATCGTGTCGGCCACCAGCATGCCCGAGAACATGAACTGGTAGCGCGGATCGCTCTTGATCTCGTCGAGCTTGTTCTTGATCCGCATGTAGGGCGCGGAGTTGGTCGCCTTGTCGAGCTTGCCCATCGCATCCTGCAGCTCGTTCGAGAGATCGGAGAGCAGGTAAGGGATCGGCGAATCGACGGTGATCTTGCTCATGTTCTCCGCCAGCCGGCTCTTCTGGCGCGACTTGAGCAGGCACTTGGCCAGAATATCCGCATCGACCTGCCGCTCGTTGCCATTGCTGGTCAGCAGCACTTCGCAATGCTCTTCGAAGTTCATGATCCAGTACGGCATCTGCAGGTTCGACACATCGAGGATCATGCCAGTGTTGCGGAAGGCCGAGGCATATTCGCCATGCGGGTCGACCATCACGATATGGCCATCGGGCGCAGCTTCGCAGATCCGGTGGAGGATCAGCGCCGCGCTGGTCGATTTACCCGTACCGGTCGAGCCGAGCAGCGCGAAATGCTTGCCCAGCATCGCGTCGACATAGATGCCGGCGCGAATGTCCTTGGTCGGATAGACCTTGCCGATGGTGATCGCGCTGCGTCCGTCGCTGGCATAGACCTGCCGCAGGTCGGCCGTGGTCGCAGGATAGACCATCGCGCCGGGTACCGGATAGCGGGTCACGCCGCGGCGGAAAGCGTGCAGCTTGCCGGTCAGCTTCTCTTCCGCGCCTTCGCCGAGGAAATCTATATTGGCGAGGATCGACCCCGCCTTGCGGTCCTGCTTCTGGTTCCGCACGCTGGCAAGCAGCCAGCTGTTGCCGACACGGATCTTGATCTGCGATCCGACCTGCCCGGCCATGGCGATCGAGGGATCGGCATCGGCCGCGCATTCATTGAGCCGCGCAAGATCGATCGCCACCTGCGAACCCGCGCCCGAGATTTCCAGCACCACGCCGATCGGCTGGTCGGCGTTCTCGCTGGTGGTCGGTGCGGGCGCCTGCGAAGCCGCTCGGCTCGGGGCGGCTGCCTCGTCGGCTGCCGTACCGTCGCGCCGCGCCTGTTCCTGCGCCGGGGCGGCCGGTTCGTCTGCGGTCGCTGAAGGCGGTGCCGGCTGCACTGGCTGGGGCCGGTCATCCGCCTGCGTTTCGGGCGGCTGGCTTTCGGTCCTTTCAGGCGGCTGGTGTACATAGCCCGACGGCGATGGGGCGGGGGCAGGCGCAGCCGCATCGCCGCCACGCATGATCCGGTCGCGCAGCGACCGCCTGTGCTTTTCCGGCGGCTCGGCCCCGGTTTCCTTCGACGGGTCGAACGTACGGTAAATCGGCTTGCCCATATCGGTCATCGATCCGGCGGTATCCTGCGTTGAATGCGCCCATCGCGCACGCAGCATGCCTGACCGAAAGTGCTTAAGATGTGGTCAACGCAAAACCGCGCTTGCGGGTCAGATAAGCGCGAACAGGCGCCCGGCCGCCCAGCCCATCCCGACCGACAGCATCACCGCCAATAGCCCGTAGACCAGCGACCATTCCTGCGAATAGCGGGCCACCAGCCGTTCGAAACCGACCTTGCGCACTTCGACCTCGGCCTGCGCCGAAGCGATCACGCGGCCATCGCGCACGGCGAAGGTCTCGGCGGTATAGGTCCCCGTCGACACATTGGAAGGCAGCGAGATACGCGACTGGTAAAGCACCTGTTCGCTGATCTGGACGCCCTGAAAATCCTGCTTGTAGAGGTCTTGCCGCGTCTTGAGATCGACCAGTCCGGCCTTGAAGCGCGCCTGTTCCTCGGGTTCGATGACACCGCTGGGCGATAGCTGGATATAGGCGGTGCCGAATTCGTAGATCGCCGCGGTTTTCTCGTCGACGATATCGGCGATCGGCTTGGAAGATGCGACCGCGAAATAGGACGGGACCGAGCGGAAATCGCTGCTGGCAGCGTTGACCCACACTCCGGCGAAGCGTTCCTTCTCACGCAGCCGCACGGGTTCGGACGGTCCCTTGAGCACGACGACGATATCGTAGTCGCTGCCCGCCGCGCGACCCTGCGGATCGAGCACCGCCCCGAACAGCAGCAGCTCGGTGCCGGTAAAGCCCTGCCGTACCTGCACTTCGTGCTGGCTGACCTCGGGCACCAATATGGGATCGCGCTGGCCCATCAGCGCGAAAGCGAAAGCAAGGAGCAGCAGCGCTCTCATAGCGGGTAGATCGTGTAGATTTCATCGGGCTGGTAGAACAGGCCGAGGAACATGCGAAAGGCCACCATCAGCACGATGGCGGCGAGGATCAGGCGCAGTATTTCGGGCTTCGCCTTGACCGCAAGCTGCGAACCGAACTGGGCCCCGGTGACCGAACCGACCAGCAGCAGGAAGACCAGCACGATATCGACTGCCTTGGTGGTGAGCGAATGCATCATCGTGGTCGCCATGGTGACGAACAGAATGTTGTAGAGCGAAGTGCCCACCACGACATTCGCGCTCATCCCGAGGATGTACAGCATCGCCGGCACAAGGATGAACCCGCCACCGACCCCCATCAACATCGTCAGGATGCCCACCGCTATGCCGACGACCAGCGGTGCCAGCGGGGAGATATAGAGGCCCGAGCGATAGAAGCGCCAGCGCATCGGCAGGCTCGCGACCAAGGGATGGTGGCGCCGCCGCGCTGCCTGGGCATTGCCCTTCCCGCGCAGCGTCTGGACCGATTCCCGGGCCATCAGCAGGCCGATCGTTCCCAGCAGGATTACGTAAAGCGCGCTGATGACCACATCGATCTGCCCGATCGACCGGAAAAAGCGGAACAATAGCGCGCCGAAGCCCGAACCGATTACGCCGCCGGCGACCATCACCATACCCATCCGGTAATCCACGCCGCCGCGCCCGCCATGCGCCAGCACGCCGGTAACGCTGGCCCCGGTGACCTGGGTCGAAGCCGAGGCCGCAGCGACGGTCGGAGGAATCCCGTAGAAGATCAGCAGCGGAGTCGTGAGGAAGCCTCCCCCCACTCCGAACAAGCCCGAGAGCACACCTGTCAGCCCCCCCAGCGCGACGATCCATAGCCCGTTGACGGACAGGTTCGCGATAGGGAGGTAGACGTCCATGCCTGCGCCCTATCGCAGCGGCGTGACGGATAAAAGCTGAACGATGTCAGAAGCCGGTTGAAAGCGTGATCAGGCCGCCGTTGCCCGGGGCAGCATTGCCCGCGACGCGCCACAGGTAATCGGCTTCGATCCGCGCCGGCGCCTGCCCCACCGTCAGGCGAAAGCTGACCTTAGGCCCCACATCCAAGCGTGCGGCCCCCTTCTGCGCCCCGCCCCGCGCGGTTGCGCCAAGCGCGACATCGCCGAGGTCGAATGCAGCGACGTCGCGTTCCACTACCAGCGCGCCATCGGCGAAAGGTGTCGCGAAACTGCCGCCGACGAAACCGGCCTGCCCATATCCGCGTGCATTCAATCCTGCAGGCAACCCGCGCCGCTCGAACCCGCCGGCAACGAACGCGGCCGGTCTGAACTCGGCAGCCTGCCCCGGCCTGTGCGTGGCCCGAACCTCGGCATGGACGGCAAGCGGAACGCGCGCGAACGGGCGCAGGCGAAGCCCAACGGCAGCTTCGGTCTCCCCATCCTCCACGAGCGCCCTGGTGGCGCGTGCATAGGCGCTTGGATCATGCGCCGTGCCCGGAGCGAGTCGGTACGACAGGAGTGCGCCCATCTGGCTGGCGCCATAGCTTGCCGGACGCACGCCACCTACCAGAGCCCCCATATCGCCTTGCCGCAACACCACCCAGCTGTCGAGCCGCCAGGCGGAGCCGGCGATCTGCGGCGAGAAGGGGTCGCGCGGCGCCGATCCGGCGTTGTCGAGCGCGGTCGCCACGCTGCGCGGCAGCGGCAAGGCCGCCATGCCGGCACTGAAGAGCAGCGCGTGGCCTGCAGCGCGGCGATGCGTATCGAAAGCGCGTTGCCGTGCGGTTGGGTCAGGGAACTGCGCGGCGATGTCCCGGTAACTTGCGCGCATGGCTGTTCGGTCCGCAAGATATCCTGGTACATCAGGAAGCCGCGCGCCAGCTTCGGGGGCACGCGCTGGCAGCGGAATGCTGCGTGTGGCGGGCCGGGGTTCGGCAACCGGCAGATTTGCCCCGGCGAACCGCAACGTCTCGGACAGCCGAAGCGTTTGCGGCCACGGGCTTTCCCACAACAGGAGCCGCGCGAGGCACCAGCCGGCGAGCAGCAATCCCAGAAACAGCACAGGCTGCCCCTGCCGCCGGGCGATCACATCGCTCATGCGACCTGCCCGTCCCGCTGAACGAGAGCAGGATGATCGCGGTGTTCGGTCTTATCCCACACGATGGGCGCACCGCGCAGCGTGCCGATATAGGCGGCAAAAGCCCGGCGGCCGGCGATGATTGCAATGATGTTCGAGACGAAGGTCCGCGGGATGGCGAGCACCCCCTGCCGCCAGCCATATTCACGCGCCGTGCAGCAGAACCGCACCATGAACCGCAGCATCAGACCGGTCAGGTTGAGCCACAGCAACGCCTGCAAGAGAGGCGAAGCGGGCGGTGCCTGTGCGATACCGATCTGTTCGAGCACCAGTCGCACGGCGATCATGCACACCAGCACGTAAGCGATCACCAGCAGGATGGCGGCGAGCGGCCCGCGGCGGTCGCGCAGTTGCATCCACAGATCGACTGGCTGCCGGCCCCAACCGAGCCGGTCCCATCCCTGGAGCGCGATACCGTGCATCCAACGCGTTTTCTGGCGCACCGCCTGATCGAGCAGCGCGGGGAAGAACGCGCGCGTCGCAACCAACCGTCCTTCGGCAGTACGGACGCGCAGGAACCGTCCCTTCCCGCCTGCCTGGGCGATCTTGAGCCCGAGTTCGTAATCCTCGGTCAGCGATTCTTCGGCAAAGGGTTTGCCCTGGCTGGCGCGAGCCAGTTGGGCGAGTGAACCGCGCGCAATCGCGCAACCAACGCCCGCGCCCGGAATGGCTGCGCCCAGCGCATCGCGCACGACCAATGCCTTGCCATGCGCCTCCGCGAATTCGTCGGAGTAATGCGAGCCGATCCAGCGGGAGTCCGGCTGGGGCAGCGCAAGAACCGGTAGCTGCACGAAATCCGCCTGCCACAGGGCCCGGTCGAGCAGTGGCAGCGCGGCCGGGTCGACCATGTCTTCCGCATCGTGCAACACGATCAGCCGCGCGGTAACCCCCGTTCGCTGTTCATCCTCCTCCAGCGCATCGTAGAGACGGTTGAGGCAATCCGCCTTTGACGTCGGTCCATCCTTCCCGTGCACGACGAGCCGAACCCGCGGGTCGCCGCGCGTCGCCGCGATAATCGAGGCGATGGTGGCGGCGTCATTGCGATAGCACCCGATATAGACGGTGAGCTGCGCATAGGCCCATGCATCCAGCATATGCGTCAGCGTCGAGCCGATGACCTCGGCCTCCTGCCAGGTCGGAATGAAGACGGCCGCCGGCCCTGCCAGGCCTTCAAGCTGATCCAGCTCCCGCTCGTCGATTCGCGGGGTCCGGATACGGCCCGTGATGCGGCACCAGAGATACGTGCAATCGAGGGCGAATTCGTCGATCATCCCCAGCGCGAAGAAGGCCGCCGCGAACAGCAGCAATTCGTGCTGCACCAGCAAAAACCATTCGGCCGCTGTGAAAGACGCGAAAAGCAACCCTTTACCCCCCGCCTTTCTCGATACCCGCGACTTTCAACACTTGCAACGCAGACAGCTTTGCGAAAGAGAGCATGCCCGAGATGACCGAACGTCCTTCAGCTTTCCGCCTCGTTTTTGCCCCCGTCCGCGCGCTCTTCGTGAGCGATGCGTCGGCTGGCATCCTGCTCATCCTCGTTGCGGCGGCGGCCATGCTGGCAGCCAACTCCCCGCTCGCGGGCGAATACGAACAATTGTTCTACGGCGAACTGCCGTGGACGCCGATCCCGAAGCTCGACGATCTTCATCTGTGGATCAACGACGGTCTGATGGCGGTGTTCTTCTTCGTCGTCGGGCTCGAAGTGAAGCGCGAATGGATCGAAGGACAATTGTCGACCGCCCAATCGCGGCGACTGCCGATTCTCGCGGCCATTGCCGGGATGGCCGTGCCTGCACTGGTCTATGTCGGCGTGGTGGGCGGCGATGCCGAACTGCTGCGTGGCTGGGCCATTCCCGCAGCGACCGACATCGCTTTCGCGATGGGCGTTCTCGGGCTGCTGGGCAATCGCTGCCCCGCCTCGCTCCGCCTGTTCCTGCTGACCGTGGCAATCGTCGACGACATCGGGGCGGTGCTGGTGATTGCGCTGTTCTACACCGCCAACATCAAGCTGGGCTGGCTGGCCGCATCGGGCGCGGTGGTGATTGCCATGATGGTGCTCAACAAGATGCGCGTCGCGCGCTACTGGCCCTATATCCTGCTCGCGCTGGTGCTGTGGTACTTCGTGCTCAATTCGGGCATCCATGCCACTATCGCCGGCGTCGTCGCAGCGCTGTGCATTCCGATGGTCGGCCCCGACGACCAGACCATGGTCGAACGGATGGAACATGGCCTCGCCCCGTGGAGCGCTTATCTGGTCGTACCGGTATTCGGCTTCGCCAATGCCGGGGTGCCGCTGGCGGGCATGGGCGTGGACCAGCTGCTTGCCCCCCTGCCGCTGGCCATCGCGGCGGGCCTGTTCCTGGGCAAGCAGGTCGGCATCTTTGCGGCCATCTTCGTGGCCGACAAAATCGGCTTCGCGCCGCGTCCCGACCAGGCGACCTGGCCCGAGATCTGGGGCGTATCGATCCTTTGCGGGATCGGTTTCACCATGTCGCTGTTCATCAGCGGACTGGCCTTCGCCGGGCAGCAGCTGCTCATCAACGAAGCCAAGATCGGTATCCTGCTGGGCTCGCTGATTTCGGCGCTTGCCGGATACGCCATCATCCGGATGTCGGCCAAACATCCCGACGATGTGCGCTCACCCTACATCGACTGACCCTTCGGTCGCATGACGAGTGCGCGGCGGGAGCTTACCAGCTCCCGCTGTTCTCCATGCTCGCCCAGGGTTCCTGCGGCTCCAGATACCCGTCCTGCAGCAATTCGATCGAGATACCGTCGGGCGTCTTGACGAACGCCATGTGCCCATCGCGCGGCGGACGATGAATGATGTGTCCGGCATCCATGATCGCCTGGCAGGTCTCGTAGATGTTCTCGACCCGGTAGGCGAGGTGGCCGAAGTTGCGCCCGCCGGTGTATTCCTCGGGCTCGCTGCCGTCCTCGGGGGGCCAGTTGTAGGTCAGTTCGACCTCGGCGACGCCCTCCTGCCCCGGGGCGGCCAGGAAGATCAGCGTGAACCGGCCAGCCTCGACGTCGAAACGCCGCGTTTCTTCCACGCCGATCAGCTTGAAGAAGGCCAGCGTGGCATCCGCATCGGTCACGCGGATCATGCTGTGCAGGAATTTGGTCAAGGGACACTCCGTTCGTTACCAACCGGTGGGGCCGTGATCGCGCAACGGCGACCGGCATCAAGCCGCGCCCTGCCACATCGAGCCGGCGCGATGCAATGCGCCATCAACGATGTCGCGGTCGCCCGCCGGGCACCGCGAGAGGCACATAGCGGATAGCTCATACCAAAAGGGGCGCGCCATTGCTGGCACGCCCCCGCTTTCCCGCCCGGTGGTTCCTTAGAAACTGGCGGAGATGGTCCCCACGATGGCATCGTCGGTGAAGCCGTCGACCGACGGGCCTTCGACCCCGACATAGGAGACACCGACTTCGAAATTGCCTTGCGCTACCGCCAGGCCGAGCGCCCAGTCGAGCCCGGTGTCGTCGGCCGCACCCGCGAGCAGCGGCGGAGCCAGCGCGCCGTCGGTATAGCCGAGGTGGCCGGTCACGCTGAACGGCGAATCGGCAATTCCGAAACCCACATCGGTATAGATGTAGAGGTTGTCGTCGCCGCCGAGCGAATCCTGTTCGGGCGCATAGGCAACACCCAGCGTCGCTTCCGCCGGGCCCAGGTTCGCACTGATCGAGGCATAGGGTTCGATATAGTCGGTATCGAGCCCGAGGTCCTCGGTTGGATACATGTAATAGAGCACCCCGACGTCGATGCCGACTGCATCGCTCAGCGAGCCACTCCACCCGGCATAGAGATCCAGTTCGACATCACCATAGGACGGGCCGCCCTTGATCGAACTGGCCCAGGTGCCGATGTAGAAACCGCTGTCGTGTGCGACATCGAAACCGCCCTGGATCGCCGGATCGCCGCCCGAGAGCGAGACCCCGCGGAAGCGGTAGTCGGTGGTCAGGGCAACATTGGCGGATGTGGTGAAGCCGCTGTCTTCGGACTGCGCCATCGCCGGCGTTGCAAGGGAAAGGCCCGCCGTAGCGAGAGTTACGGCCATCAGGCCGCGAAAGGACGTGAGCATTACAAACTCCTGTACGAGTGTCGCTTCGTCCCACCTGCGAATCCGCCGGGGCCATTTTATTAGGCCTCTCATCCGGATACAGTTACAAACCTGCACGTAGCTGCGCGTTTGCGCAAGATCGCGCCGCCCAGTTTTCGCATATGCAACAAAAGCTGTGGTTTTCTCGCAACGGCAACACGGCGCAATCCGGGCATTTGTTGCCCCCGTCACGGCAAGCGCCTATCTGGAGCGTCCCCTTTCAAGAACCCGCAGAAAACCAACGATTTTCACCATGATCAAACTCGCCAGACTGTTCAGCAAAGGCAAATCGGCAAAGGTTTTGCCGAAAGTGCCCGAGGGCGAGCGCTACTACGTCATCGGCGACATTCACGGGCGCTGCGACCTGTTCGACGAACTGATTGTCGCGATCGAAGACGACGATCGCCGCGCAGGGCCTGCGCAAACGACGGTGGTCCTTCTGGGCGACCTCGTCGACCGCGGGCCCGAAAGTGCCCGCGTGATAGAGACAGCCATGCAATGGGGCGAGCGGCGCAGCGTCCGCTATATCGCGGGCAATCACGAGGAAATGTTCCTCGAAAGCTTCGAGGACAAGGAGATGCTACGCCATTTCCTCAAACACGGCGGGCGTGAAACCGTGCTCAGCTACGGGATCAAGAAAAAGCGTTATAACGAACTATCGCTGAAGGAACTGCAGGCCGAACTGCACAAGCTCGTACCCGCAGAGCACCGCAACTTCCTGGCCGCGATGGAAGATATCATGATCGCGGGCGATTATGTCTTCGTCCACGCGGGAATCGATCCCAAGCGCAGCATCGAGGACCAGAAAAGCTCCGACATGCGCTGGATCCGTGACCGGTTTCTCAAGCACCGCGAGCCGCTTAGCCATGTCGTGGTTCACGGCCACACGATCTTTGAAGACGTCGAACACACCGACTACCGCATCGGTATCGACACTGGCGCCTTTCGTACCGGCAACCTGACCGCATTGGTGCTGGAAAACGATGAGCGGCGCCTGATCCGGGCACTCGAAACCGATGGCACGATCACGACCGAGAGTCTGGCGTTCGGCTGACGGCGTGGCCGCTGTGCAAGGATAGCCGATCACGCTCTCCGCTTTTTCGAGAAAATTGCCAGGGGGCCTGTAAGCCGGGTTCTGTCCCGCGCGCGGTATGCTTGCACACCAGCCACGCGGGGGCAGCCATTCGTCTAGGCTTCGGATTGCTCCGAAGCTCAAGCAGCCAACCCGGGCGGTCGATGCGAAACGCACCTGCCCGCTTGCGCGGGCGCGCCGCCCCTATTCGGCCTTGCTCCGGGTGGGGTTTGCCATGCGGGCCGCGTTGCCGAAGCCCCGGTGCGCTCTTACCGCACCCTTTCACCCTTGCCTGGACCTGCAAGCAGGCCATCGGCGGTTTGCTCTCTGTGGCACTTTCCCTCGGCCGCCATCCGAGGACAGCGACCGGGCGGGCGTTACCCGCCACCCTTGTTTCGTGGAGCCCGGACTTTCCTCGTACCTTGCGGCACGCGGCTGCCCGGCCCCCTGGCGGTACGCGCGATAGGGCAAACCGGGTGTGGCGCCAAGCCCGCCATTGGCCGGGTGCCCGTTCGCACTGGTCCGGCACATCGGACGCGCGGGCTTCTTTGCTCCCCCACCCCCTCCAAATCATTCGATTTCCTTAACCTTTCCCGCTTAGGCGCCCCACGTTCTGCGAATGGATGCAGAGGGAATTTCAGAAGCTTCATGCGAATCATTGGCTGCATCGTCGAAGACCACAATCTGTGGTTCGTGCTGATCGCCGCGATCATGTGCGTTGCAGGATCGATGGTATCCGCCACGCTATTTCGCCGGACGATGGCTGAAGAGGGTCCAGCGTGGGTCCATTGGTGTTTCCTTTCTGCCGTAACCGCCGGGGCGGCTACCTGGGCGACGCATTTCATCGCCATGCTTGGCTATCAGACCACCGCCCCGGTCTCGCTCGACGGCGTGCTGACCGTTATCTCCGCGCTCATCGCTGCGGGCGGCATCGGCCTGGGCTTGGTCCTCGCTTCATCGACTTCCGCGCGCATCGCGGTTCTGGGCGGGGGGGCAACCATCGGCTTCGCGATCAGCGCGATGCACTACGTCGGCATGTTTGCCTATCGCGTCGACGGGATCGTCAGCTGGGACTGGCGCTATGTCCTCGCCTCTCTCGCAATCGCCATGGTCTGCGCTGGCTCCGCCATCCATCTGCTGCGCGATCAGGACAACGGACATCGCGTATGGCAGGCCGGAATGTTGCTCGCCTTGGCTATAATCGGCCTGCATTTCAGCGGCATGGCAGCATTTTCGGTGACCGCGATGGCTGGCTATTCGCAAAACGGCGACAGCGATGCCTTCGCTGCCCTGGCTGCGGCCATCGGCATGGTCGCGCTTCTGATCGTGGGCACCGGCATCTCCACCTATTTGGTCGAACGCAAGGCCAGCTCGGACGGAGAGAACCGCATCGCGCATATCGCCATGCACGATGCACTGACGAACCTGGCCAATCGCCGACAGTTCACCGAAGCACTAGCGGGTGAATGCAATGCCATCGACAGCGGAGGCCAACCGTTCGCGCTGATGATGGTCGATCTCGATCGTTTCAAGCCGATCAACGACACACTCGGACATCCCGCCGGCGACCTCGTGCTGCAACGTATCGCCAATCGGCTCAAGTTGGCAGCGCGCAGTGGTGACATCGTTGCGCGGATCGGGGGCGACGAATTCGCGATCATCGCATTCGGGGTCACGGGAGTCGCGGCTGCGGCGGAAATCGCCGAACGCGTCGTCGAAGTGCTTTCGCGTCCGATGGTCATCGATGGAAATGTCGTGGAAATCAGCGGCAGCGTGGGCGTGGCGCTGGCGCCCGACCATGGCACCGAGCCCGACGCGCTCGTCCAGCACGCCGACATTGCGCTGTATTCGGCCAAACATCATGGCAAGCAGACCTACCGGGTATTCGAACCGCAGTTGATGGAGGTGATCCAGCGCCAGCGCTCGCTCGAGGCCGCGCTGCGTCGCGCCTCGATGCGCGACGAATTCCGCATCGTGTATCAACCGGTGTTCTGCTCGGCGAAGGGTGAGATTACCGGTGCCGAAGCGCTGCTGCGCTGGACCTGCCCCGAGCATGGCGAAATTTCGCCGACCGAATTCATTCCCATTGCCGAAGAACTCGGGCTGGTTGCACGCATCGGCGCGGATGTCCTGCGCAAGGCCTGCAAGGACGCCGCCTCATGGCCTGCCCACATCGACCTCGCGGTCAACGTATCACCGGTCCAGTTACTCGACCCGCGACTGCCGCAAACCGTTGCGCAGGCGCTGGCCGACTCGGGCCTGTCCCCGTCCCGCCTCGAACTCGAAATCACTGAAACCGCACTGCTCAACAATGACGAGGCAGCGCTGCGCACGCTGACGCAGATCCGCGATCTCGGCGTCCGCATTTCGCTGGACGATTTTGGCACGGGCTATTCCTCGCTCAGCTACCTTCACCGTTTCCCGATCAGCCGCATCAAGATCGACAAGAGCTTCGTCCAGAAGCTGCCTGACGACGTCGGCAGCGCTTCGATCGTTCGGGCAATCGCCCAGCTTGGTTCAAGTCTCAGCATGAAAATCACCGCCGAAGGTATTGAAACCGATTCGCAGCTGTCCTTCATCAAGGAACACGGGTGCGACGAGGTGCAGGGCTTCCTTACTGGGCGCCCCATTGCCCTCGCCGATTTCCTGGTCCTTACCGGCCACCAGGCCGAAAACGTCGAAGCCTAGGAAGGAAGCGAAACATGCCGATCAGCAGGCTGCTCTATACCAGCTCCGCCCGCCTCGAACCGGGCCCGCAGACGATCGACAAGCAACTGTGCCGACTGGCCGGGGAAGCCGCGCTGCTCAACGAGGAAGCGGGAATCACCGGCGTGCTCGTTTATGTCGAAGAGCAGTTCATCCAGGTCCTCGAGGGCGAGAGCGCCGTGGTCGAGGAAGTCTTCGAACGCATCTGCTGCGATTTCCGCCACGCGCAGATCAAGCTGGTCGACCTCATCCCGGTCAGGCAGCGGATGTTCGCGCGCTGGCACATGGCGCGGTTATGCGAAGGCGCGGATCCCGAATCGATGCTCGACGACGATTTGAAGAACATTCGCTACCTGCTGGGCGTGAACGCGCGCGCCGCGGTCGAACGAATGTACGAAACGCTCATATCGTATGAGGATATCGACAGCTAGGACCAGCCTGCCGCTGGCGCTGCGTGAGGCGGGCCGAAACCCGGCCTAACGCGTGTGGCCGCGGTCGCGGTCGAGCAGCAGCTGGAACAGGATGGCGCGCACCTCGCCGTCGATTTCGCCATTGATCTTTTCGGGCCGCCAGCGGCGCTGGAAGGCTTCCACCGCCTTGTGGCCATCGGTTACATCGTATCCGAACCGCTCAAGTGCGAGATAGAAGGCCGCGTCGTTGTCGAACGGGGCGCCCCGTTCGAGCTTCTGGGGCCGCGGCAGGCACAGGCCGTATTCCGCCAGCCGGTCCCATGGGAAGAGTTCGCCGGGATCGATCTTGCGCGCCGGTGCAACGTCCGAATGGCCGATCACATTGGCCCGCGGGATATCGTACCGCTTAACGATCCGCGCCACCAGCGGGACCAATGCCTGGAACTGGGCCTCGTTGAATTCGCGGTAACCGTATTTGTGACCGGGGTGGTCGAGTTCGATACCGATGCTCGCCGAATTCACGTCCTTGTGTCCGCGCCAATATGCGACCCCGGCGTGCCAGGCGCGCTTTTCCTCGGGCACCAGCCGGATGACCTCGCCCTGTTCACCGATCAGGTAATGCGCGGAAACCTGCGCTTCGGGATCGCACAACCGTTCGATCGCGAAGCCCTTGTCCTGCATCTCGGTGTAATGGATCACCACCATCTGGATGGGCATGGTGCGTTCGTTGTGGTTCGGCGACAGCACCTCGCGGTCGACCAGTTCGTCTTCGCTGACGGGCAGCTTCTCCCCCGGCGTGCCGAAATCCGAACTCAACCGATCAGCCCTTCGGCTTCGGGCAGGACCGCGCCGAGCACCAGCGCATCGTCACCGCGGTGATACTGCAGCCCGCCGCCGCTTTCGCTGGCAAGCAGGTGGATCATGTGCGCGGCGGCAGTGCGGCTGGTGAGGTCGGACCGATCGAGCGATCCGTCGAGCGCCCTGCCGATGGTTTCATCGAAGGCGATCTTGGGCCCGGCGGCGCGCACCACGATCTCGCAGGCTCCGTCGCGGCGTTCGGCCCCGATGTCGAGCGTACCGCCACGCACCAGCGCATCGATGGCAATCTGGGCGAAATTCAGCAGGACCTTCACCGCCGGCTTGGCCAGCGTGGCATCGGCCAGCGCCCAATTGAGGCTGATCTTGCCATTATCTGTCACCAGCGCCTCGATCAGCGCCTGCGGTTCGGTCACTTCGACGCGGTCGCCGAACCCCCCGGCGGCCCCGAAAGCGAGCCGGAAGAACTTGAGCTTGCTGGTGCTGACATGCGCACTCTGTTCGAGCAGTTCGACCACATTGGCCCGCATTTCGGGATCGGTTTCCATCGCCAGCAGCTCGAGCCCGTTGGACAGCGCACCCACGGGGCTGAGCATGTCATGGCACAGCCGCGAACACAGCATTGCGGCGAGATCGATCGATTGGCGGTCGTCCATTGAGGTCCCGATTGGTGAAGAATTCATGAGCGTCTTAGCGAGGGGTGACCTCATAGGGAAGCGCTTCGAAACCGGCATCCCCCGAACGCCACAGCGTGATTCGGCCCACCGCGATTATCGCCCAGATCGCCCCGTCGTTCGCTGCCAGTGCGCTGTCGGTCGCGGACGGCCGGGCCAGTCCATTGGGGTGCGAGTGGTAGTAGCCGACAACGCGGGGGCCGCCCGAACGCGCCGCGCGGTGCGCGTCGATCAATACCTGCGGATCGATTTCGAAATGCCGCGCGGGATCGGGATGGACATTGCGCGCCGGCAGCGACCCGGTGACGCCACCCTCCGACCCCAGCAGCACCCCGCAGCATTCCAGAGGGTGCGCACGCTGTGCTTCTGCAAGCATGCAGGCGACGACATCACTTGAGAGTTCGAACGGCATCGCGCATGGCCCTAGCATGGCCGAAGCCGATATCATCACCGGAAAGCTGGCCAGCGGCGGCCGCCTCGACAAGGCGCTGGCTGACGCGACCGAACTGTCGCGCGAACGGATCAAGGGCCTGATCGCTGCAGGGGCCGTCACCATCGGCAAGACGCTGGCCCGCAGCGCATCGGCGAAGGTGCAGGGCGAAGAGCGTTTTGCCATCGCGCTGCCCCCGCCCGAACCGCTGGCCGCACTGCCGCAGGACATACCGCTCGATATCGTCTTCGAGGATGCTCACCTGCTGGTGGTCGACAAGCCCGCGGGGATGGTGGTGCACCCGGCAGCGGGCAATCAGGACGGTACGCTGGTCAATGCGCTGCTCCACCATTGCGCGGGCCGCCTGTCGGGGATCAACGGCATTGCCCGCCCCGGTATCGTCCACCGCATCGACAAGGACACGTCGGGGCTCTTGGTGGTCGCCAAGTCCGACGCCGCGCATGAAGGCCTGGCGCGGCAGTTCGCCGATCATTCGATCACGCGCCGGTATCTGGCGGTCTGCGCCGGACACCCCGCGCCGCCGGCAGGCACCATCGCGGGCCGGATCGGGCGTTCGGTTCACGACCGCAAGAAGATGGCGGTGTTGCCCGACGATACGACGCGCGGGAAGCACGCCGTCACGCATTTCGAAACGCTGCGCCACCTCAATCACGCGGCGCTGCTCGAATGCCGTCTTGAAACCGGGCGCACGCATCAGGTCCGCGTTCACTGCGCGTCAATCGGTCATGCGCTATTGGGGGATCCAGTATACGGTCGGACTCCCAAGCCCTTGCGGCAGGTGCTCGAATCACTCGGGTTCCACCGCCAGGCGCTGCACGCGGCACGGCTGGGCTTCAGCCATCCTATCAGCGCTGAAACCTTGGATTTCCGCGCCGAACTGCCAACAGATATGCGGGAACTCATCGACGAAACCGCACGTTGAAATCGATGAAACGCGTGTGCAATTTGGGCCGTGTCCGCTATACGTAAACCTAGTGGCCCGAAGGTTGGATGCCCGTCAGGGGTCCGACGAGCGAGGTCGACGCAAGAAAGGTCAGGGTACAAGTGAGCAATACCAAATCTTTGAGTGTCCCGGCACTCGGCGGCGAGCAGAGCGTCAACCGCTATCTTTCCGAAATCAAGAAATTCCCGGTGCTGACGCAGGAGCAGGAATACATGCTCGCGAAGCGCTATGAGGAACATGACGATCCCGAAGCTGCGGCGCAGCTCGTCACCTCGCACCTGCGGCTGGTGTCGAAAATCGCCATGGGCTACCGCGGTTACGGCCTGCCGGTGTCGGATCTCATCTCCGAAGGCAATGTCGGCCTGATGCAGGGCGTCAAGAAGTTCGAGGCCGATCGCGGCTTCCGCCTCGCGACCTATGCCATGTGGTGGATCAAAGCGAGCATCCAGGAATATATCCTGCGCTCGTGGAGCCTCGTCAAAATGGGCACCACCGCCGCGCAGAAGAAGCTGTTCTTCAACCTGCGCCGGATGAAGAAGAATCTCGACGCTTACGAGGACACCGATCTCCATCCCGAGGATGTGAACAAGATCGCTACCGATCTCGGCGTGCCCGAGCAGGAAGTGGTCAATATGAACCGCCGCATGATGATGGGCGGCGACGGGTCGCTCAACGTGCCGATGCGCAATGGCGAAGACGGTTCGGGCGAATGGATGGACTGGCTCAAGGACGATGGTCCGTTGCAGGACGAGCTCGTCGCCAATGCCCAGGAATCGGAAGTCCGCCACGACATGCTGATCGAGGCGATGGACGGGCTGAACGAGCGCGAGAAGCACATTCTGACCGAACGCCGCCTGACCGAGAACCCCCAGACGCTGGAGGAACTCAGCCAGGTCTACGACGTCAGCCGCGAACGCATCCGCCAGATCGAAGTGCGCGCGTTCGAGAAGGTGCAGAAGGCAATGAAGGCCATCGCCGGCGAGAAGCTGCTGGCCGGCGTAGCCTGACCGGACATCGCTTCGTCAAACCCTATGAAAAGGCCGCCGACACCTCCGGGTGTCGGCGGCCTTCTTCATTTCGAGCGGCCTAGCTGGCGGGTGCCAGTTCCAGCACTGCCGCCACCATCGCCTCGGTGCCCAGCGTTACCGACTCGCGCGGGGCGATCTTGAACAGGGGCGAATGGTGCGAAGGCACCGGCGGACCGCCGGCTGCGGCTGCATCGAACGCCGCCTGCGGTGTGCCCCCGACAGCGAAGTAGTAGACGGGGACGCCATATTGCTCGGCGACGAAATAGGCGAAATCTTCCGCACCCATCCCGCGCTGCTGCCATGGGATGAGCACCTCGTTACCCAGATCGCGCTGCAGTGCCGCGTTGAGTCGCCGCGCGAGTGCAGGGTCGTTGTTGGTTACGGGGGTTCCTTCCGACACCGCGACCTGCACTGGCATCTCTTCGGGCAGTCCATGCGCCCTGCCCGTATTGACGGCTATGCGCTCGATCGCGGCGAGCAGCTGCGCACGCGTGTCCTCGTCATTGGCGCGCACCGTGAGCTGCAGATCCGCCCGGTCCGAGATAATGTTGTGCTTGGTACCCGAATGGAACGCCCCCACGGTGATCACCGCGGGCGACAACGGCTCGATCTCGCGGCTGACGATCGATTGCAGCGCCGTGACGATCTGCGAGGCAATATAGACCGGATCGCGGCCCATGTGTGGGCTGGCCCCATGCGCGCCGACGCCCGGCACCATGATATCGACCGAATCCGCGCTCGAATACTGGATGCTTTCCGAGGCCGAAATCTTGCCCGCCGGCAGGATCGAGGCGACATGGAACGCCAGCGCGTAGTCGGGCGTGCCGAACCGGTCGTAGAGACCGTCTTCCAGCATCGTAGCCGCGCCGCCGACCCGCTCCTCCGCCGGCTGCACCACGAACATGAGCGTTCCCGACCATTGGTCCTTCATGGCCATCAGGCGCCGCGCGGTGCCGACCATCGAGGTGATATGCACGTCGTGTCCGCAAGCATGCATGACAGGGTATTCCGTGCCGTCCTGACCGACCTGCGTCACCGTCGATGCGTATTCGAGTCCGGTCTTCTCGGGCGTCGGCAGGCCGTCCATGTCGGCGCGCACCAGGATCAGCGGGCCTTCGCCGTTGCGGGCCATGGCGACGACCCCGGTCCCGCCGACGGCTTCGGTCACGTCGAGCCCGGCAGCCCGCAATTCGGCAGCCATCCGCTTGGCGGTCTCCGTCTCGAGGAAGGACAGTTCGGGATTGGCGTGAAAATGCTTGAACAGATCTTCGAGATGGCTGTCGTAATCCGCGGCGACCGCCTGTTTTACCTGTGCCGGATCGGCGGCGGCGGGTGTGGCACCCAAGGACAGGGCCAAGGCCGAAGCGGCCAATCCGAAAATCGCTTTGCGCATAGATACTCCCTCACGGCTCCCCATGGCCGAGAGGGCAGGTAAGCATGCATGGTCGCCGGTCGCAAGCAGGCTGATTGCGCCCGCCCGCCCGGCCAGCTAGATGCCCGGGAATGCGCTGGGTGATCCGCTTCCTTTTCAAGGCCCTGATCGGCTTCCTGGGTCTGAGCCTGGCCCTGGTGCTGGTGTTCAAATTCATCCCGGTACCGGTAACCGCCACCATGCTGATGGATTCCAACTGCATCACCAAGGACTGGACCGCGCTTTCGAATATCGACCGCACCATCGTCCGCGCGGTGATTGCCGCGGAAGACGGCAAGTTCTGCAGCCACGAGGGTTTCGACCGTGAAGCGATCGAGGACGCGCTCGAGAACAACCGCCAGGGCGGTAGGATCCGCGGCGGGTCGACGATCAGCCAGCAAACGGCGAAGAACGTCTTCCTGTGGCAGGGCGGTGGCTATGTCCGCAAAGGCTTCGAAGCCTGGTTTACCGTGCTGATCGAACAGATCTGGGGCAAGCGGCGGATCATGGAAGTCTATCTCAACGTCGCTGAAACGGGCCTGGGCACCTATGGTATGGAGGCCGGGGCGCAGCGCTACTTCGGTAAGTCCGCCGCCTCGCTGACTCCGCTCGAAGCTGCCCGGATGGCCGCCGCATTGCCGCAGCCCAAGCAGCGCGCCGTCAGGAACCCGAGCGGCTGGCTGGCGCGCCATGGCAACACGATTTCTGCGCGCATCGGTTCGGTAGCCCGTGACGGCCTCGATTCCTGCGTCTATCGATAACGGCGATGGGAGCGGGCCACAGCCATTCGCATGATCACGGGCACGGGCACAGCCATGCCCCCGCCGATTTCGGCAACGCTTTCCTGATCGGCATCATTCTCAACACCGCATTCGTCATCGTCGAAGCAGCCTATGGCTGGATTTCCGGATCGGTGGCGCTGATCGCCGATGCCGGGCACAATCTGTCCGACGTCCTCGCGCTGCTGCTCGCATGGGGGGCAAGCGTCGCGGCCAGGCGCCCCGCTTGCGAACGTTTCACTTATGGCTTCAAGAGTTCCACGATTCTTGCAGCACTGGCCAATGCCGGATTGCTGCTGATCGCGATCGGCGCGATCCTGTTCGAGACGCTGCATCGCATGGCCGAACCGGCACCGGTCCAGGGGGAAACGATGGCGATCGTCGCGGGCATTGGCATCCTCGTGAATGCCGGTACCGCTGCGCTGTTCCTGCGCGGACAGCACGATATCAATATCCGCGGGGCGTTCCTGCACATGGCGGCCGATGCGCTGGTCAGCCTGGGCGTGGTCATCGCAGGGCTGGCAATCATCTGGACCGGTGAACGCTGGATTGATCCCGCGGTCAGCCTCGTTATCGTGGCCGTCATCGGCTGGGGGACCTGGGGCCTGCTGAAGGACAGCGTCGCCATGAGCATGCTTGGCGTGCCCAAGGGGATTTCGGAGAACAAGGTGCGCGCCTATCTGTCCGGCCTGCCAGGGGTCGACGCGGTGCACGACCTGCATATCTGGCCGATGAGCACGACCGAGACCGCGCTGACCGCGCATCTGGTCATGCCCGCGGGCCACCCGGGCGACGGGTTCCTCCGGCAACTGGCGGGCGAACTGGATCGCCACCACCGCATCGGGCATCCCACCATCCAGATCGAAACCAGCCGCGCGGCGTGCGGGACGGGTTGCTGATGCGCCGGTCCACGCCCCAGGCGCGCGAAATGCTGAAGGCGGCGATGCGCCGCCTGGCCGCCGGCGATCGCTCGGCTCTCGAAGAGGTCTACCGCGCCACATCGGCGAAACTATTCGGCATCTGCTACCGTATCTTGGGCGATGAGAAAGAAGCCGAGGACGCATTGCAGGACGTTTACCTGACGCTGTGGCGGCGCGCGGATCGCTACGATCCCGAGCGCGCCAGCCCGATATCGTGGCTGGCCACTTTTGCGCGAAATCGCGCGATCGACCGGTTGCGCGCAGGGAAAGTCCGGCTGGCCGCAGTCCCCGAGGACCAAGCTGCGCCCGTTCCCGACGATCGCTCCCTTGCCGAAGCGATGATGATCGATTCCGAACGCGAAGCGCGCGTCCACACCTGCCTCGAAACTCTGGACGAAACCCCGCGGGAGGCGATCCGCACCGCCTTTTTCGAAGGCCGCACCTATGCGGAGCTGGCCGAGCGGATGGATGTACCTCTGGGGACGATGAAGAGCTGGATCCGCCGCGGACTCGCGAAGCTCAAGGGTTGCATGGAGATGGGCGAGTGACCGCCGACCAACTGCTTACGGCCGAATATGCGCTTGGCCTGCTGGAGGGCGAGGATCTGCTCGCCGCTCGGGCACGCGAATCCGCCGATCCCGCTTTCGCACGAGATGTCGCAGAGTGGCAGGAGCGCCTCGCTCCGCTGGCCGACGATATCGATCCCCGCATGCCTCGCGAAGAGGTGTGGCAACGCATCGAAGCCGAACTTGGAGCCGATAGCGGCAACGCGCAGGTCGTCGCGCTGCGGCGCAGCCTGCGCCGTTGGCAATGGGCCGGCGGTCTCAGCGCGGCGGCGGCGATTGCGCTCGCCTTCCTCGCGCTGCCGCAATTGATCGGCCCCGCCGGGGAGAGCCGCCCGGACCCGGCCGCCGAACGCATGGCCCGGGCACCGATGACGGCAACCATGCCGATAGGCGGCACCCCGCTCAATCTCGATTTTACCTATCTGCCGGACGACCGCAGCTTGCTGGTCGGCGCGGTCGGCCTCGAAGCAGATGGCGTGCACGATCACGAAATCTGGTTCGTTCCGCCCGAAGGCGAGCTGGTCTCGCTTGGCGTGGTGACGCCGGGCGAGGTCGTGGCGCACAGCGTGCCGGAAAGCGTCGCCCGCACCTTGCACGATGGTTCGCAGCTGCTGCTGACACGCGAACCGCTCGGCGGCAAGCCAGTGGATTCCGCAGCCGGTCCGGTTGTCGCCGAAGCCGAATTCGCCACGATCTGATTTTCTTGACCCGGCATGCATCCGCAAGGACGCAGCCCTCGTAACTCTTCGCACAGGCAGGACGGGGCCTGACGCAAAGGAGAGTTACAATATGGCGTTTTCTACCTCACTGAAGGCTTCGGCCCTTGCTTCGATCGCGGCGATGGGCGCTTTCGCACTCGCTACCGGGAGCCCGGCGCTGGCCGACCATCACGGCAAGAAAGCCGAAATGAGCCAGGCGAACATCGTCGAGACCGCGATGGGCACGGGAATGCACGAGACACTGGTGGCTGCTGTAAAGGCTGCCGGACTGGTAGACACGCTGGCCGCTCCGGGGCCGTACACTGTCTTTGCGCCGACCGATGATGCCTTTGCTGCACTGCCCGCCGGCACGGTCGACACGCTGCTCCAGCCCGAGAACAAGGGCCAGCTGACCAGCATTCTCACCTATCACGCAGTGGCCGGGCGCGTTCCCGCATCCGCGCTCGCGCAGGCGATCACCGACGCTGGCGGCACTTACGAATTCCAGACCCTCGCCGGCAACACGCTGAGCGCGTCATTCGACGGTCAGACCATCGTGGTTACCGACGAAGCCGGTCGCACGACCAATGTGGTCAAGGCCGATGTTAACACCAGCAATGGCGTGATCCATGTGACCGACGGGGTCTTCCTCCCCGGCTGATCGATCCCCCCGGATGCCGTGTAACGACCCATCTGGCACGGCATCCTCCTGTCCCCCGTCCGGCGCTCCGCAGAGGCCGGGCGGGGTTTTTTTGACCCGAAACCAGAAGCGCGCCGCCTGACCCGGTCAGACGGCGCGCTTTGTGTTCGCTACGAAGGAAGGCCTGTTCAGGCGGCTTCTTCCTTCTTGTCGTCCTTCTTGCCGCCATGGACCTGGACCGGCTCTTTCTTGCCTTCGACCACATCCTTGTCGATGACGATTTCGGTCACCCCGTCGAGATCGGGAAGGTCGAACATCGTATCGAGCAGGATACCTTCGACGATCGACCGCAGGCCGCGGGCCCCGGTCTTGCGCATGATTGCCCGTTCGGCGATCGCGCGCAGCGCTTCGTCGGTGAACGTCAGTTCGACGTCCTCAAGCTCGAACAGCTTGTGATACTGCTTGGCGATGGCGTTCTTGGGCTCCTGCAGGATCGTTACCAGCGCATCGACGTCGAGGTCGTGCAGCGTGGCGATGACCGGCAGGCGGCCGACGAATTCGGGGATCAGGCCGAATTTGAGCAAATCTTCCGGCTCGCTCTTCTCGAGCAGTTCACCCACCCGCCGCTTGTCCGGATCGGCGACATGTGCGCCGAAGCCGATCGAGCGCTTCTGCAGCCGGTCGCCGATGATCTTGTCGAGCCCGGCGAAGGCGCCGCCGCAGATGAACAGGATATTGGTCGTGTCCACCTGCAGGAATTCCTGCTGAGGGTGCTTGCGCCCGCCCTGCGGCGGGACCGAAGCGGTCGTCCCTTCCATCAGCTTGAGCAGCGCCTGCTGGACACCCTCGCCCGATACGTCGCGCGTGATCGAGGGGTTTTCCGCCTTGCGCGTGATCTTGTCGATCTCGTCGATGTAGACGATGCCGTGCTGGGCTTTCTCGACATTGTAGTCGCTGGCCTGAAGCAGCTTGAGAATGATGTTCTCGACATCTTCGCCCACGTAACCCGCTTCGGTCAGCGTGGTGGCGTCGGCCATGGTGAACGGCACGTCGAAGGTGCGCGCCAGCGTCTGCGCCAGCAGCGTCTTGCCCGAGCCGGTCGGGCCAACCAGCAGGATGTTCGACTTCGCCAGTTCGACATCGCCGGCTTTCGCGCCATGCTTCAACCGCTTGTAGTGGTTGTGCACCGCGACCGAGAGCACGCGCTTGGCGCGATCCTGCCCGATCACGTAATCGGCGAGCGTGGCGCAGATTTCGGCGGGCGTGGGAACGTCGCCTTCCTTCTTGCCGGTCAGTCCCGCCTTGGTTTCCTCGCGGATGATGTCATTGCACAGTTCGACGCACTCATCGCAGATGAACACCGTCGGGCCCGCGATGAGCTTCCTCACCTCGTGCTGCGACTTGCCGCAAAAGCTGCAATAAAGGGTCGATTTGCTGTCGGTTCCGCTCAACTTGGTCATATCCTAACGTCTTTCCCACGCCCCGCCGGCCGAAGGCCGACTGTAGGGACCATGGGATTTGGGTCAATATCGTAGGTACCACACTGCCCTTGCTACAGGCTGAAGTGTCAGGGTTGCCAAAACCCTACGACATTCTCGCACCATTCCCGCACGCGCATCGTGCCCGTGCGGGGATTTGCCACCCGAATTACTCGGGCGCGCCGCCCGAACCTTCGGCATCGCCGCCGTCGTTTTCGGGCCGGGTTTCGAATACCTTGTCGACGATGCCGAACTTCATCGCCTCATCGGCTTCAAGGAAGGTATCGCGGTCCATCGCCTTCTCGATATCGTCGAGGCTCTGGCCGGTATATTTCACATAGAGATCGTTCATGCGCTTCTTGATGCGCAGGATCTCGCGGGCCTGAATCTCGATGTCCGAGGCCATGCCGCGTGCGCCGCCCGAAGGCTGGTGCACCATGATCCGGGCATTCGGCAGCGCGATGCGCATGCCGGGTTCGCCTGCCGCCAGCAGGAAGCTGCCCATCGAGGCGGCCTGGCCCATGCAGACGGTCGAGACGCGCGGCTTGATGTACTGCATCGTGTCGTGGATCGCCATGCCGGCAGTCACTACGCCGCCGGGCGAGTTGATGTACATGCTGATCGGCTTCGAGGGATTCTCGCTTTCGAGGAACAGCAGCTGCGCGGTGATCAGCGAAGCCATGCCGTCTTCGACCTGCCCCGTCACGAACACGATGCGTTCGCGCAGCAGGCGGCTGAAGATGTCGAAGCTGCGCTCGCCGCGGCTGGTCTGTTCCACCACGACCGGCACCAGCGAACCGGTAAGCGGATCGCGGGTGAACTGGCCCTGGGTGCCGTGGGCGTCGCTGCCGAGCAGGTCGATCATGAGTATT
>PVBE011373327.1_pt1 | contig 25631 bp, 18 predicted proteins | sample 1631181 | NCBI WGS metagenome assembly PVBE01 (sample SAMN08397723, study PRJNA350692) | Marine metagenome, whole genome shotgun sequencing project. | isolation source: water | place: Pacific Ocean | collected 2012-04 | reverse complement strand
CGGCGAGGTGCTGGAACATCCCGGCGGAGCGCTCGTGCCTGCCGAGTTGCTTCTGGATGTTCGACAGGAGAAGGAACGTGTCGATGCGCTCCGGGTACTTTGCGATGCCGCGCCGGTACGCTTCGAGGGCTTGGGTGCGCATGCCCGCGAGCGCGAGGACGCCGGCTTCGAATTCGTCGCTGATCGAATTGGCCTCTTCGGCCTTGAGCTGCGCAAGGATCTCGCGGGCCTCCCGTCGCTGGCCGCGCTCCATGTTGCTCATCGCGAGCTGACGCAGATAGTCGGGGCGTCCCTCGGGGTCGACCTTCATCAACTCCTGGATGACCAGCTCGTAGTTGTAGTAGTCCTCGCAGGACTGGAACACGCGCGCTTTCTCGGTGAGGACTTCGATCGGCTTCTTGCCGGACTTGGCCATGTGCTCCTGGATGATCTCAGTCGCAGACACCGGGTCGTTTACCTGGATGTAGAGGCGGACGAGCAGTCCGGCGTCCCGGTCGTCGGCGGTGCCGGCGATGAGCTTCTTCTCGAGACGAATCGCGATCTTGGCGAGCTTGCCGAGGCGAGACGCGACCGCCATCAATCGCTCTTCCACGTAGCGTCGTCGGGGCACCGAGTTGATCTTGCGCAACATCGATTGCCAGTGGTCGAGCGCCTTGTCCTCTTCGCCGACCTCGGAGAGCATCAACGCCAGCTTCATGCGCGTGTCCGGAGTCGTCTCGTCGCCGAGGGTTTCGAAGAGCTTCTTCAGGATTTCGACGGCCTTCTTCTTGTCGCCGAGTCGCGCCCACGCGTCGGCCAGTTCCTTGCGGATGCCCGACCGGGGCGAGGCCCGTCGATCGAGCTCTTTGAGGGCCTCCGCGGCTTCCTTGTGGCGCCCGCGGTCCTTGTGCAGTTCGAACAGGAACATCAGCGCCGACTCGCGGTCGCGAGCCCCGGTCTTCATGCACACGTTCGCGAACTCGATCGCGAGCCCGTCGAGTCCGAGCGACATCAAGCTCGCCGCGGCCGCCATGCGGTAGCGGTTGTCGTCCGTGATGTCGAGGTAGGTGCGCCAGGTGTCGAGCGCGTCCTCGCGGCGACCGCGCTCGAGGTAGAACCTCGCCAGTCCCTCGCGCCACTCGAGGAACCGTGGTTCGGCGACCGTGAGTTTCTTGTAGGCGGCCTCGAGGATCCCATCCTTGTTCGCCTCGCGGCAGATCTCGAGGAGCTCGCGGCGCATGTCGGCGGTGAACACTCCCTTCTTGGACTCGCGGAAGAGCCTCAGCGCTTCGTCGACTTTGCCGCGTTCGCGCAGCAGATCGATCCATGTCTCCCGTGATTGGATGTCGAGGTCCTTGGATTTCGCGAACCGATCGATTAGCACGTCGAGTTTCTTGTCTCGGCGGTATGCCTCGACCAGGACGGTGAGCGCGTAGCGGCGGTCGCGTTTGAGCTTGGCGTTGCGCACCGCGACCCACGCGGACTCCTGTGCCTTCTTGTAGACGCCGCCCTCGATCGCCCATTCGGCGATGCGCACCTCCTGACGAAATCTGGCGGTATCCTTGCCTTCGGGAACGAAGACCCGGATCGCGTCCTTCTGTTCCCCCGTCAACGCGAGGATGACGGCCGCCTGGTTCTTCAGCGCCCTGTCGAGGTTCGGTTGCGAGGCGAACTTCGCGAGCGGCGACTGGGGCTTCGCCACCAGCTTCGCCACCGGCTTCGCCACCGACCTCGCCACCGGCTTCGCCACCGACCTCGCCACCGGCTTCGCCTTCGTGCCCGGTCGCAAGGGCAGGGCTTTGGCGCGCCTGATCGTTCGAATCGGCTTGAGCGGTCGTTGCCCTGGCCGTGCCGCAGGGGCTGCTGGCTTCGCCTTGCCACCGATCAGGGCCTTGCGCAGGAGGATCCTGTTTTGCAGTGCCGGTGCGAGTTTCTTCGCGAGCAGCCTGTCGTAAGCGAGCAACGCGGCGTCATCACTCCCGAGCGCGTCGAGGACATCGGCCTTCGCGAGGGCGTCGGCTACGGTCTCTTCCGCGATCTCGATCTTGTCGAGCATCCGCCGCGCGTCATTCAGGTCGCCGAGCCGACGCAGGTAATGCGCGTGGACGCGGATCAGCCGGAGGTCTTGCGAGCGCGGGAGTTTCGTGGCGCGCCGTGCCGCGAGATCGCGAAACAGCGGACCGAAACCTCCGTGACGGATGGCGCAGCGTCGCCAGATCAGGTCGCGAGCGGCGTCGGTCGAATCGACGCTCGCGTTCTTGTCCGCGAGCTGGGTCAGGAGCGCATCGATCTTCGCGACGATGGCGGGATCGAGGCCCGCCGGTTTCGAGACAGCTTGTGCCGATGCGCCATCGGCGACGACGAAGATCGAGAGCGCGAGGGTCCAGATCGAGTGTCTTCGGAGATTCCGCTTTTTCATGTCGAAGCTCCCACGCGTCGCGGGCGGCGGCGCCAGACCAGGTCGCCCAGGTAACAGAAGAGTGCAAGCAACAGGCACAGTGGCCACAGCCGCTGCAGAGTCAGCGGTCGGGTCCCGCCGCCGGTCGACAGAACTGCCGCGGAAGCGCCGGCAGCCGGCACGCTCTTGCCGCCGGTCGCCGAGGCGGCGACGGTGAGGTCGAGGGCAGACTCCGGGTCGACTTGCTGTTCGTTGTTGTGATCCTCGTGGGCGCGGGATGCGAGCCGCAGACTACCGCGGGTCCTTCCTTCGGCGCCGGCGACAACGCGTGCCGGTTGATCCGCAGCCCAGTCGATCGTCGCCACGAAGACGCCGGGCGCGCGTTCCCGGAACGCGAACGCCTCGCCGTCTCGCGCGGTTTCCGCGCCGGCGTCCCCAGACACCCGGGCCGTCGGTCGCACATCGCTGCGGTCGAGCCGCGTCGCGGTGAGCTCGAGCTTCGCGTCGTGCCTGGAAAGCTCGAACCGGAACGCCAAGCGCCCTCCGGCTGCGGTGCGCGAGAGGACGCGGGCGAGGAACGGGCCGTAGTCGCCCCACTGCTTCCAACCCTCGGTCCCCGGTCCCGTCGGTTCGGTCGTCATCGCAGTCACCCGACCGAGTCCGAATCGCCACGACGCGAGGATCGGGTGGCGGTCCTGTCGCGTCCGCACGAGCACGTCCGCGCCGGGCCGTTGTCGCGTCTCGACGTAGCCCTGCGCCGCGGGAGTGGCCTTCGGATCGACGTCGCCCCACCAACCGCGACCGCCCTGCGCCTCGACCACTTGCACTCCCGTCCGGTAGCCCGGCAGTCTGGCGCTGGACGGTTGCTTCAACATGATCTCCGGAAGATTGAACCGGTCGGATGCGTTGTAGAACCGACCGCGTCCCCAGTCCGCCAACTCGACGAGGAACTCACTGTGGCGCCCGGGGCCGACGAGGACCGTCGACACGCAGATGCCGTCCCGCGACATGCGGCGCAGCAGTTGTTCGTAGGGGCCGGACTCGACGCCGGCGTCGGTGAGGACGAGCACGTGCTTGTAGCGGGTCTGCACGTTGCGCAGCCCGTAGTAGGCCTCTTCGATCGCGGGGAAGAGGATCGTGCCGCCGCCGGCATCCAGACGGTTCAACGCGCGTTGGATGTCGATGGCGTTGGCGGCCGACTGGAGCGGCGCAGCCCAACGCTTGTTGCCGAAGAACTCCACGATGCCGATCTTGTCGTGGGGGAGGAGGCGGCGCAGCGCGAGTCGCGTGACTTCCTTGGCGAGGATGATGCGGTTGCCGCCCATCGACCCGGACGTGTCGATGATGATCGCGAGGGCCGTGCTCGGGTCTTTCTTCTCTTCCTTCTGCACCAACTCGACAGGCAGCACGCTCTCTATGGGCGTCTTGTGGAAGCCGCCGGGTCCAAAAGACCCAGCTCCGCCCGACATGAAGAGGCCGAGGCCCGCGTCGGTGACCGCCACGACGAGCTGTCGCTGAAACTCTCGCGGAATGTCCTTCGCGGGGCGGTCGTCCAGCATGACGACGTCGTAGCTGTCGAGGCTCGCCGCGCCTTCGGCGTTCTGGTTCACGTCCAGTTCGAACCCGGGACCGATCAGTTCGGCGAGGCGCGTGTCGCTGTTCTTCACCCGCCCGCCGAGGTAGAGCACGCGGATCGGATCCTGGACCGCGAAGAGGTTGCTCAGCGAGTTGTTCGCCGGGCGCGAATCACCGCTGTTCACCGTGACGGTGGCGGTGTAGCTCACGAAGCCAGGGCGCTTGGGCTCGAATTCGATCGCCACCCTCTGGCGACCGGAGAGGCGCAGTTCTTCGCTCTCGGCGATGACCCCATCGACGCTCGAGATCGACACCGTGATGTCGGTGGCAGGACCGACGACATCGACGAACAACCGAGCGGTCTGACCGACGCGAAGGGGGCCGTCCGCGGCGAAGTGCACCGGTCGCACGTCGTCCGCGGGCAGGTCGAGCGCGATGGTGTGCAGGGGAATGCCGCGCGCGGTCAACGTCTGCGTCGCGCGGCCCCAACGCGGGTTCGTGGCGAGTCCATCGCTGAGCAGCGTCACCGCGCCGCGGGAGCCCTCGGGGATCCGCATGGCGGCGATGAGCAGGGCGGACCCGAGATCGGATCCGCCGGGAGGCAGTGAATCCACGCCGGCGAAGCGGAGGTCGAGGTCCGAACCGTCGCCGCCGAGTCTGACGAGGTACGCCTGCGTCGAGGGATCGCGTTCGGAGAGTCCGTCGAGTGCAGCCTGCAGCGCGCCCGTCGCCGCGTCCCGGGCACCGGTCGCCGCGCTGCCCGAGAGGTCGGCGATGAACACGTGGTGCGACGTGTCGTCAGTGGTCAGGCGCACGGGCATGGCCATCGCCAACACGACGAGTGCGACGACGACCGCGCGAATCGCCAGGTGCCACTTGTCGGACGATGCCGTCCGCGGCCAGACGAGGAGCGCTGGTACGAGGAGAAGGAACCAGAGGAGATCGGGCGCCAAGAAACTCACGGCATCCTCCCCGTCCGGAACAGGAACCACTCCAGCATGAGGAGTGCCAGGACGCTCGCCGACAGCCACAGGGCGAGGTCGAGGCCGCGCTCTTCAGCGTCGGTGTCGGTGGGTTCATGCGTGTCGAGGACCGGGCTTGTCGTGACGGCGCTCGTCAGCGTCGCGGCGACGACCTCGCCGTCGGCGCGTTGGTAGACGCCGGTGTGCGGCGGGACGAAGTCGGAGCCGATCGGGTCGTATCGGTTGCCCGCCGCGTCCGTGTACGCGGCGCGTTCACCCCGCATCTCGTTTCCCGCGGCGACGAACGGGCGAACCGGTTCGACGTCGGCGAGCCAGCGAACGGCCTGCGCGATGAACACCGGGAAGGACCGCGACTGCACGAAGTTGTACTTCGCGCTGAGTAGCGGCGCCCACACACCGATGCCGCGCAAGTCCGCGCTGGGTGTCGCCCCGATGGCGATCTTCCGACCGCTCGCCTGGGCGACGTCCATCGCGTCCACTTCGGACAACCCGAGCCGCGCGAACGACTCGAGGAGCACGTCCCGCGAAGACCGGTCCTCGGTGTGATGCAGGAGGATTGCTTCGCCCTGCGAGGCGATGGGCACGAACTCGAGAGCGGGCACAAAGCGCGGACCGTGGTCGTCGCTTCCGCTCGTCGCCGTCCGCACCGCGACTTCCGCGCGATCGGTGGTGAGGAGCACGGCGGGATCCGCGCGCAGCACCGGACCCAGCGCCGCCTGCAGAGCCGGATCGAGCCACACGCGGATGCGTTTGCGCTTGGGCAATCGGATGCTCGCGGTGTCGTCCGCCGCGAGCGCGTCGCCTCCGGGGATCGTGATCGTCAGCAACTCGCCCGTCGCGTCGACGTCGCGCAGCAGAATGCGCGTCCGGTTGCCTTGTCGCGTGCGAGTGGATTGAAGCGGAACGGCGCGCTTGCCGACCGAGACCGAAACGGTTGGATCAGAAGAACCGGTGATGACGCAGAGCACGTCGACCTTTTCCCACGCACCTGACGAGGACCGACCGACTCCCAGCGCCGTGATGCCGGCGTTCGCGCCCGGTGTGGCGGGGGGCGCGATGCGGGAGAGTGTCACGTGATCGGGCAGCGCATCGCGGGTCGTCTCGCTGATCGGGGCGTCACCAGCGATCAGGAAGAGCGTCTCGTGATCGGTGGTCAAGGACCGCAGGGTCGCTTCCACGGTGGCAGGGCACGCCTCCGGCCGGAAACCTTGGAGCCGGGCGTCGAGCAGGAGTCCATTCTCGCCACGCTGCAGCAGCGCGCGCGGACGACCGCCGCACAGGATCACGCGGCGACGGTCGCGGGGTAGCGAGGCGACGCGCTCCTTCACGAGGTCGACGGTCTCGGCAAACCGCGTCCCGCGGCCCATGTTGGCGGAGCCGTCGAGCAGGATGACGTGATCGCGACCGACGGCATCCGAGAGTTGTGGGTCGGCGAACCCGAGCCACATCAGCGCGGCGATGAGCAGGACGAACAGGTACGCGAGCCAGTGCTTGAAGCGGCGCACGAGTACTCTGGCGCGGGCTTCCTCGAGAGCCTGTTTCCAGAACAACGTCGTGATCACCGTCTGCTCGCGGTAGCGGACGCGCAGCCGTTGCAGGAGGAAGAGGACCGAGGCCAGCGCGGCGATCCCGAACAGGAGCATCGAGAGGGGCAGGTTCGCGAGGCTCATACGGACATGCTCCCGCTCTCGAACAACGTGGCGAGTTGGGCGAGCACGTCCTGTTCCACGTCGAGTTGCAGAAGTCCGATGCCGCGTTGGTTGGCGAAACCGGTGAGCTGCTCCTGGAAATGGTCGTACGCGGCGCGATATCGCGTGAGCACCGCGGGCGTGAGGGAAACTTCTTCGATCGCACCGGACTCGCAGTCGCGCAATTGCAGGTCGCCCATCTGCAGCTCACCCGAGAGCCTGGGGTCGCGGTCGATCGGGCGGATGAGCTGCACGAGGAGCAGCCGGTGGCGCACGCGTTTGAGTGCGGCGAGCACGCCCTCGATTCCGGTCGGGTCGAAGAAGTCCGAGATGATCACCGCCAGACCTTCGCGCAGACCGAGGGCCTGCAAGGTGCGCAGGGACTTCGTGAGGTCGGTCGGTCCCGCGGGTTCGAGTTGTGTCATGCTCGTCGCGAAGCGCATCAGCCGACCCTTGCCCGACTGCGGACGCAACGCGACCGAGAGATCGTCGCCGAATGGAAACAGCCCGACGCTGTCGTGTTGGTTGAGCGCGATGGAGGTGAGCGCGAGTGCTGTGCGCAGGCCGGCCCGGGCGCGCGGCGGCGTCTCCATGTACATGCTCGCCGAGACGTCGGGCAGCAGGTAGACGGGGAGGTCCTCGAACTCCTCGAACAACCGCAGGAAGACCTTGCCGAGCCGCCGGTAGATCGTCCAGTCGATCGAGCGGAAGTCGTCACCGGGGACGTAGGGTCGGAAGTCGCGGAACTCGATCCCCGTGCCGAGGTCACGAGAGCGCTGCTCCGCGTGCCTGCCACCACGGGCGACGCGGCGCGCGTGGATGTGCAATCGTTGCAACGCCTCGAAAAACTCGGGGTCGAACAACTCGGTGGAGGGGATCACCGCCATCGCCTTCTCGTGGGACAGTGGTTCACGCGTTCGCTGGCACGTTTACGTATGCGAGCACGTCCTCGATGATGTGATCGGGGGTGAAGCCCTCCGCCTGGCCCTGGAAATTGACGATGATCCGGTGCCGCAGCACGTCGAGCGCGACCGCGCGGATGTCATCGGTGCTGACGGCGAAGCGTCCGGCGAGCAGAGCCTGCACCTTGCCGGCGAGCAGCAGTCCCTGCGCGCCGCGCGGGCTGGAGCCGAGCAGCACGTTCTGGTTGACCAGCGGGGTCGCGAACTCGCTCTTCGGCTGGCTGGCGACGACGAGGTGCACCGCGTAGTCCTGCACGTGATCGGGAACGGGGACGCCGCGCACGACCTCCCGCATTCGCATGACCTCTTCGCCGGTCGACACGTGGCTCGCGTGGACCTCCTCGTTGCCCGTCGTGCGTTCGAGGATCGGCCTGTAGTCGTTGACCTCGGGGTAGCCGACGATGATCTTGAACAGGAAGCGATCGAGTTGCGCTTCGGGCAGCGGGTACGTGCCCTCCTGTTCGACCGGGTTCTGCGTGGACATCACGCAGAACGGCTCCTCGAGCTTGATCGTCCGCTTGCCGACCGTGATCTGTTTTTCCTGCATCGCTTCGAGCAGCGCAGACTGGGTCTTCGGCGTCGCGCGGTTGATCTCGTCGGCGAGTACTAGGTTGGCGACTAGCGGGCCTTCCTGGAAGCGGACCTCGTGCTTGTGGTCTTCACCTTCGACGAGGATCGACGTGCCCTGGATGTCCGCCGGCATCATGTCCGGCGTGAACTGGATGCGGGAGAAGTTGATGTCCACCGCTTCGCCGAGTGCGCGGACCAACATGGTCTTGCCGAGGCCGGGGACGCCCTCGAGCATCACGTGGCCGCCGACCATCAGTGCGGTCAGCACGGCGTCGATGACCTTCTCCTGGCCGACGATGACGCGTTGCACCTCTTTCTTGATCTTGAGGTGAACGGCGCGGAATTCCTCGGCTGCGGCCTTCGCAGCGGCGGGATCAGATTCTGTCACGAAATCAGTCTCCAGACTTTTCAGGTTGGGGGGGAGGGGTCTTCTTCGGGGCTCGGATGGCCTTGAAGTAGGTGCGGATCAGGTCCCGCATCCACGATTCGAGTTCGGGGTTTGCGAAGTGGCCGACGGGCGATTGCCGTGGCTGCCGCGCGGTGGCGTCCACGGCTTGGGCGTCCTCTACCCTCGGCTCCACCCGCTCCTGGGTGATCTTTGTCTTGCCGGGGTTCGGACGTCCTTTCACGTGGTCCGGAATCGGCACGCCGAGCACGAGTGCTGCCACGCCGCGGGACTTCTTCATCTCCGAAGGGCCACCGCGGCCGTTCGCGTCGGGGTTCTTGTCGTTGCCGAACCCTATGCCGAGGTCGCGGTTGACCGGTGGTCGCCGGTCGCGAAGGTGGGGCTGCATGCCGCCGCGCGCGTCGGAGTTGTCGAACTCGTCGTCGACTTCTTCGTCATCTTCGAGGTCGTCCTCGTCTTCTGATGTGATCTGGTCCTTGCTGGACCACGGCGATGCGGACGGGCTCTTGTTCGACCCACTGGCCGCGCCGCGTCCTGCCGTCGCGCCCGAGTCGTTTTCGGGTTTCTTCGCGACGTTCGGTTCGCTGTTGGGCTTCTTGTGTTTCTTCGGCTTGACCTTCTTCTTCTTGGTCGGCTTCTTCCCGGTCTTGCTCGCCTGAGCCTGGCTCGACGGGGCGCCGCGGGCTTCGCTCGATCCAGTCGCGGATGCGGCGTCGGCGGATTGCCCGCTGCCCATGACGCCGCGGGTCTTCTTGACGGAAGAGTCCAGCTGCGCGTCCTTGCGTCCCTTGCCCGCCGCGGGTTTGACCAGCTGTTGGTTGTGTGTTTCGGTCGTCTTCTCTTTCTCTCGAGGCTCGACCGGCTGTTCTTTCGGGGTCTCCTTCTCGGACGTCGTCTTGTCGCCGAGCTCCGCGACTACGGCGGGCCCGGGTTTGTCGCCCGTGGCGGCGGCGAAGTCGGGCTCGGGAATCCACAGCGCGAGAGCGCCGATCACGAGCGTCGCGAATGCTGCGATGCGCGCGCCGCGCGAGAACGGCTCAGGAGTCACCACTCCGGGCAGGGCTACCGTCTTCAACCGGTCGGCGAACTCCGCTGCGTCGAGGAGCGCCGCTTCCATGAACGACGTGCGAGCCGGGCGCTTGAGGAACTCGGCTGCGGTGCGCAACCGATCCGCGAGGTCGTGTCGTTCGTCGGCTGCGGCCAGCGCTTCGTCTTTTGAGACTCGCCGATTGGCGGCGAACACCCGGATCACGAAGAGAAGCACACCCGGCCCGAACACGGTGCCGGCGAGAACGGCGAGCGGGGCCGCGGGCCAGTTGCTCGCGGTCCAGTGGGCGACGCCGAGGTACGCCAGGTAGACGGTGGCGATCGTCGCGGTGAGCAGGAACGCCGCGGTGAAGGCCGGACGCTGCGAGTGTCGGCGGCGCTCGGCTTCGAGGACGCTGGCAGACTGTCTGCCGATGGTGCGAAGGTCCTCGAGTAAGTGGCTCATCGCGGGCCGCCTGTCTTCGAGTTGGCCACGGCGTCGATGTGCACGGCCTGCATCACTTCGTTGCTGTCTTCGGCGCGGACGAACGCGACGATCGAAACCTGCCTCGGGTCGATCCGCGTCGAGAGCCGCGTCGTCGACTTGTTGGTGCGCTTCTCGTACTTCGCGAGCCAGGCCTCGTTGGTCTTCTGGAGTTTCTGGAGTGAACGTTCGAAGACGATCGTCATCTCCCCGTTCTCAGGCTTGTATTCCGTTCCCTCGACGGACCTGGTCATCACGCCGCGCGCGACCATGCGGTGGACGACGACCTTGCCCTTGCCCGGGTAGAGCACGCCGCGTTCGGCGAGGACGATGTGGACCCGCAAGCCGTCTGCTGCCGGACCCTTGATGACGATCTTGCCGCGCACCATCGTGTTGTCCGCGGTCTTTTCGATCCTCGCCTCCGCCGTGATCTCGTGGTCGGATTTGCGGCGCAGCTCACTGAGGACCGCCCCCCGGTTGCGGTTGTAGATCTTCTCCGCGTCGCGCGAGCGTCCGGCGCCCGGGCCGGTGGCCGTCCCGTTGATCTTCATGTAGACCGGTCGCATGTCGTTGTACCGATCCGCGGTGTCCATCGACAGCGCGTTGATCAAGGCGGACGGTTCCGGTTCGGCGACGTGGTACGTCAGCACCGCGACGCGGCTCCTGGGGAAGTGCGACAGCAGTCCCTCCTGACCCATCACGCCGCCGACGTTGAAGCTGCGCCAGCCTTCGGGGAGGCGCCGGCTGAAGTGCGGATTCGTGAACAACTCCACCAGCACGCAGCGGTTCGTGTCGGTCTTCGCGTCGGCCTTGAATCGCGTCGCGGCGCCGAAGTTGTACACCTTGCCGGCGATCAGCTTGTCGACGAGGTCGACGGACAGGGGTTCGCCGCCCATGGCCTTCTGCACCCGCTCCAGCCCGGCGACCGCGAGCGGTCCGCTCTCCGGTTGGATCACGGCCTGCACGTAGCGGGACATCGCGCGCTTGTAGCGTTTCTGCTGTTCGTAGAACCGACCCAGGTTGAGGTTGACCCGCCCGTCGTGGGGCAGGCCGAACGCCGCGGACAAGAGGTGTTCCCACGCCGCGGTCGGGTCCTTTTGTCCGAGCAGCAACTCGCCGAGTCGCGCATGGAGCTTGTGGACGGACTCCGGGTATCGATCCTTGCGACCGCTCTCGACGCCGATCTTGCCGGCGACGATCGCGATCTTGGGACGCCGCGCTTCGAGCAGCATCTTCATCGTCGTCAACGCTTCGGTCGATCGCAGGTCGTCGATGCGCGTCTTGTCCATCCACTCGAGGGGTTCCTGGAACTTCTCGGCAGGCTCACCGCTGTCGACGAGCAGTGTGAGCAGGAGTTCGGCGGCCTCGCGTCCGAGGCGGGTGGAGCCGTGCTTCTTCAGGAAGCCCTGCAGCGCGTCCGGGTCCTCTTCGACCATCGCCTTGAAGAACACGCGGTCCGCCGCGGGGAAGTCCGGCGGCTTCGTCTCCTGCAGCCGCACGTAGCGGTTCGCCCGGTCGACCGTGACGCGGAAGTGGGACAGGATGTTGAGCCCGATCGTCCCGAGCACGCCGTCGGCGTGCACCTGCGCGAGCTCGGATGGGCGGAGCGCGACGTACTTCGTCAGCTCGAGGGTCTTGAGGTGGACCGATCCGATGTCGCCGGTCGACCGGTCCATCGTCTCGCAGATGTCCTCGTCGACGAGAGTGTCGAAGCGGCTCGTCGCGATGTTCATCGAGAGGACGCGTTTGTCGGCGAGCCGCACCGGAATCCAGATCTGGTCGTTGGTCAGGGTGATCGAGTTGACGACCGTGCCCTCGATCTCTTCGGGGGGCGTGTCGACATTCTTGCGCGGGGTCTCGAGGAACAGGAACCCGGCCTGCAGGTCGAAGATCACGTGGTAGTTTCGGAGGATGTTCAAACCGATCGCGCCGACGCACGCGGTCTCTCCGAGTTCTCTCGAATAGAGCTTCGTGAAGTTGTCGAGGATCTCCTCGTCGCCGTGCTCGCGGCGGGGCACGGTGATCGCGAACCTGGGCAGGTGGATCTTGATCGGCACGCCGCCGTCGCGGTCGACCTTGATGCCGTGGGCCGCGCGGTTGTGCAGTTCGAGACCGCAGCCGCGGTCGAAGTCGATGAAGAGGTTGACCGGGATCCGGCGGTACTTGGTGGAGATCTCGCACCGGGCGACGAGGCGTCCGGCGATGACCCGGACGGGCATTCGGGCCTGTTCGATCACCGGCGCCGGGCCGGTCTTCGCGGCGTCGACCCCACCGGCGTCTTGCGACGGAGCCGCACTCGTCGCGAGGAGTGCGGTCAGCGACAGCAGGGGGCGGGGTCTCCACATTGGAATGGCTCTTTCCCGGCGGAAACCGGCGGGGGGGACGGGCTCCGGATATTACCGGGAGCGCGGCGAATCGGGCAACCGTGTCGCAACGTATCTGTCGCAGCGCGCCGGGTCGCCATGCGTGGTGTGTGTCACCGTTTCGAAATCGAAGACGCCGGGATCCGGGCGAGACTCCTGCCGGTCACCCAATTTCGACGGGCTGGCCCAGGTGTCCGCCGCGGCGCCTTCGAGTTTCTGCGAGCCTTCCTTGTCGAGCCAGGTGTTGAGGGCGCCCTTCTCGTTCACGCAGACGACCGCGACGTCGAACTTGCCGACGATCTTGCACGGCGGCACGACCTTGCCGTCGGGGGTCATCGTCGTGGTGCTGCCGAACAGCGCGATCGAGCCGAACATCACAAGGCGGAGCTTCATGGCTCGAATAGTACACAGCGACCTCCAGTGGGCGAACCATCGGGGGCCGCGAGTGGGAGCCTGGCGGTCTAGTTGCGCGGCGTTCCGCGGATCTTGCCGAAGGCCCAGTTGGTGGTCTCCATCTGGATCTGGATGGCGAGGCTGTCCGGCACGCTCACGGCGACCGGGATCATGCCACGTCCTCAACAGGTGCCCGGGAAATGAGCCTGGGCAACCTCCTTTCCTGTGTTGTCGTCCGTGATCGTGAACTTCGGCGAAGCGCCGAGCGGGATCCAACCCTTGTAGAGTTCGCCGGCTGCTCCGTAGAGCCAGACGTTGTCAGGGGAGAGGTGGAGCTTGCCGCCGATGCGCTGGTAGTCGAACTCCGCGCGGATCGGGCCACCCCAGCACACTTGCCGGGCCTGGTCCTTCGCGACGGTGATCGGCTTGGACTTACCGGTCTTCATCGTGACGCGGCTCTTGCCGAGACCGAGCTCGCCGTTCATCAGCTTGTAGGCGCCGACGGGGACTCGCATGCCTTCCTTGGCCCTCGCCATGTCGTAGGAGAAGCGGCGGTCGGTGCTGCGGACGACGGCGGACATGACCTTGCCCTTGGTCGAGCAGCTGAGATGCAGCTTGCCGGTCGGACCTTCGTACGTCGTGCAGCTCAGCTCGGTGCCGCCCGCGGTGACGTCGATCTCGAAGAGCTCGCCGTCGACGTTGACGACTTCGGAGAAGAACGTCGCGGTCTTGCCGTTGCCGACGATCAGCGCGTCCCGACCGAGGTCGCCGAACACGCCGTTGTTGTTCTGGTCGATCAGGCGGACGCGCTGGCCCTTGATCTTGCCGGTGAGGAATCCGCCTGGCGCGAACTTCCAGCCCTTGTCGTTCTTGAGCCGCACCGAGTAGGCGATCGGCTTGCCGTCCGCGGTCTTGCCGCGAAGGGTCAGGAACGCAGTCTTGCCTTCGGCGCTGACATCTGTCTCGCCGTCGCCGTCCGTGTCCACCAGCAAGCGCGTCCCCTCGAGCTTCGTCTTGAAGTCGAACCCGTGGGTTCTCGCGAGCTTGAACGCGGTGCCGACCGGCCTCCACTGCTCGTCGGGAAGCGATAGCTTCCACTTCCGCTGTGCGCGGTGGGTGAGTCCGACCGCGAACCCGGCGGGTTGCGTGGCTTCCGCAGCGGGCTCCTGGGGTGCCGCCAAGGGCATCGAGAGACAGATCGTAATCAGCACACTCATGTGAGGATCCTCGGATTCGGCCCATTTGCCGTCCCGACCATTCTATCGAGAAATCGCGGCATTTTCCCCGCGGGAACTCTGCTCCCCGGGGAAAATGCCGGCAGTTCGAAGCGTGCGGGGGAGCGTAGGTGTTCGGTATGCTGCGGTCATGAGCAAAACCGACCAGCCCTCGATCGTCGTGATTGGACCGGGCTGTGCGGGTCAGTCGCTGGCGAAGCGATGGGTTGACGCGGGCGTGGTCCTCCACGGTTTCCTCGGTCGGACGATCCAGGGCGCGGCGGCAGCGGCCAGGTTTGTCGGCACCGGACGGGTGCTCGACATCAGCGACATCGACGCGAAGTTCCTCGAAACGATCGACGCCGTGCTGCTCTCCGTCCAGGACGACCAGCTCGCCGAGACGGTGGCCCAGCTCGCGGACCGCGTCGCGTCCGCCGGGGCCAACGGCTCGATACTCTTCTTCCACTGCAGTGGTTCGAACGATCTCTCGGTGCTCGGACCGCTGCGCGAGGCCGGCGCGCACACCGCGTCCCTGCACCCGCTGTGCCCGATGCCTGCCCCGGACATCGGCTACCGCAATCTGCCCGGCAAACCTGCCGTCATCGAAGTGCACCACGGCGACGCAGGGTCGCTCGAGGCCCTCGAGGCCCTCGCCCGCGCCGCGAAACTGGAGCCCGTGGCGACCACCGGCGGCGACCGCCTCCTCTACCACGCGGCGTGCGTGCTCGCCGCCAACGGACTGACCGCACTGTATCACCTGGTGAAAGACCTCTTCGAACGCGCCATGCCCGACGGTTCGGTTGAGAACCTCCCGCCAGCCCTCATGCAGGCCGCGATCGAAGCGTGCCGCAACGAGGGCCCGGTCCTCGCGCTCAGCGGCCCGGTGCTGCGCGGCGACGCCAAGCTCGTCGGTCGACAACTGGAAGCGCTCCGCGAGCTCGATCCCCCGGCGGTCGGCGAGTGGTGTTCGTCGGTCTTCCAGACGTTGATGCGCGGCGCCGCCGCGATGGCAGCCGAGCGACAGGAATTGTGCGGCAAGGACCTCGAGGACATGCAGAAGGTCCTGGATGCCTGAAGTCATCGCGAGCATTCTCGCGGAGAGTGTCTCGGGGGTGCTGCGCCGTGCGCGGTCGGCATCGATGTCCGGCGCCGACTGGCTCGAAGTGCGCGCCGACAGCCTGCCCCACGACACCGATCCGCACGCCATCCTCTCCGAGGTGAAGCTCCCGGTTCTCGTCGCCTGCCGGACTCCCCAGGACGGCGGTTGCTACCGGGGGACGCTCGAAGACCGCCGCGTGCTGCTGCAGCGCTGGGTCGACGCCGGCGTCGCGGGCCTCGACCTCGAACAGTGGGAGACGTGGACTCCCGAATCCGTCGAGCGCCTGCGTATCCGCATGCGTTCGTTCCACAACTTCTCCGGCATCGACGACAACCTCCCGGCGATTCGCGATGAGCTCCTGAAGATGGGCGCCAACGTCGCCAAGATCGCGATGACAGCGCACGATCTCGCCGACGCGGCCCCGGTCTTGAGTCTGATGGCGAGCACGGACCAGGCGACGCATCCGACCGTGGCCTTCGCCATGGGCGACGACGCGTGGGTGACCCGGGTCCTCGCGTGCGTGCACGGTGCGCCCTTCGTCTACGGCTCCGTCGGGCCAGGGATGAGCACCGCCCCCGGGCAGGTCCCGGTTTCGCAGCTCACGGGCGTGTGTGACGTGCGTCGTTTCACCGGCTCGACGCTGATCTACGGCGTGCTCGGCAACCCCGCCCGGGATTCGTGGGGGCCGTGGTTGTTCAACCGCGCCTTCCGGTTGCTGGCCCACGATGCCGTGTACCTACCGTTCGGAACGTCCCACCCGAAGGCCACGGTCGACATGCTGTCCCCGCGCCGGTTGCGCGGGTTGTCCGTCACCGCGCCGCACAAGACAGCGCTGCTCCGCGGCTGTCACGAGATCGACGAGCACGCTTCGCTGAGCGGCGCCCTCAACACGCTGGCGTTCCGCGCGCACGGGTCGGTATCGGGCCACAACACCGACGTCGTCGGCGTCCGCGAAGCGCTGTCCGACGCCGGCCTCACCGGTCGCGGTGAGAACGCGGTGGTGCTCGGTGGCGGCGGCGCGGCACGGGCCGCGGCGATCGGCCTCGCCCAGCTGGGCCTCGTGCCGATCCTGATGCCGCGCAGCCTCGAGAGCGTCAGGGAGTTCTCCCGCGAACACGGTTTCCGTCTCGCCCGGCTCGACGCCGAGGTGATGCACGAGCTGTCACCGAAGGCCGTGGTGCACGCGACGCCGATCGGCGGTCCCGCGGTGGACAATGGCGAGCCCGAATCGATCCTCCCGGATTGGAACATCGCGCCGGGTACGTTCGTCCTCGACATGATCTACCAGGCCCCGGAGACCGAGCTCCTCAAGAGGGTCGCTGCCGCCGGCGGAATCGCCGTGCCCGGTCTGGACATGTTCCTCTCCCAGGCCCGCGAGCAGCTCTATCTCTTCACCGGTCGCCGCCTGTCCCGGGCGGCACTCCGCGAGTTCGTGGGGGGCCAGTGACGCGGTCGGGTAATGTGCGTCCCGCGCCGGGCATCGTGCTCGTCGGCCCTCGCGGGGCCGGCAAGTCGACCGTCGCCACGGCCGTGGGGAATCACCTGGGTTGGCCCCATCGTGACACCGACGATCTGATCGCCCAGGACGTCGGGTACCCGGCGGGGGCGTTCTTGACCAGCGTCGGGGAGGCGTCGTTTCGCGTGGTGGAGGAGCGGATCGTGACCGCGGCGCTGGCCGACAACGGCGGGCGGGTGCTGGCGCTGGGCGGCGGGGCCGTCCTTTCCGCAAAAACCCGGTCCCAGTTGGCACATGGGGAGCATTTCGTCGTCTTCCTGTTCGCCCCGGTGCCGGTCTTGCTCGACCGGGCGAATATAGGCCCCATTCGCCCGCCATTGACGGATCTGCCCCCGGACGAAGAGGTCGCCCGGCTCTGGCAGGAACGCCTACCCCTCTACCAATCGGTGAGTGATTTGGAGTTGGATACGTTCTCCGCAAATGTCTCTGCCTGTGTGCGGTCGATAATGGCTACCATGGGCCACTCCGGCGAATAGGGTGGTTCGCCGTCGTCCCCAAGACCTTCCCTCGAGGGGATTTCCGCGCCGCACGAAGCAGATGCAGATGAGGTTCAGAACGGTTCTCGAAGGCGCGACCACGTTGCTGCTGGTCTTCGGGCTTCAGGCCGGCTCCCAGCCTGCGCCGGCGCGCCTGATCGCGTGCATTTCCGGGCTCGAATACGCGGGTGGCGAGCAGATGCGGCCCCAGAACGGCGGCAAGCAGGACAGTCACGGCAACTCCGAGAAGATCGACAAGTACAAGGCCATGCTCGCCAAGGTCGGCCCGGAGGCGAGGGTCGAGCGGGAGACGGCGGTCGAGTCCCTCTCCGCCCTGCCGGATCTCGAGGCTCACGCGGTTCTGCACAAGTACGTCGTGCCGGGCGAAGATCCCGACGGGGTGCGCAAGCTCGTGCTCGAGCGACTCCCCGCCCGTCTGGGAAACGAGAACGACAAGGTCTTCGGATCCCGGGGAGCGAACCGCAAGCTCATCCGCCGGTCGTACGTCGCCCCGTTGGTGAAGCACTTCTCCGGCGACCTCGTCCCGGTGGAACTCGAACCAAGGGCGCGCATGCTGCGCTCGCTGGCGCGCCGGTCGCTGGTGGTGATGGATACCGGCGAGCTGCGTGACACCCTGACGGTGTTGTCGACGGTGAAGTCGGTCGCGATCCGGCGGCAGTCGTTGCGTGCCGCGGGCCAGTGCCAGGATCTGGGGCTCGCCCAGCTCGTCGCCACGATGCTCGAGGACACGGAGCTGCGTTCGGTCGCGCGCGAGGCGTTGTACGACCTGACCTACACGGACTTCGCGAACGCGGCTTCGTTCGCGAAGTGGTACGCGGCGAGCAGCAAGAAACAGTACGTCGACCTCGCCGAAGAGGCAGCGCGGCGGGCCAAGAAGGAGCTCTTGTCGCGGGAAGCGGAGCTGAGCCGCGAGAAGATCGCCGTCGTCGTCGAGTTCATGGACGTCCTGGCGACCTCGAACCGCAAGGACAAGTGGAAGCGGATCCAGGCCCAGGTCTTCCCGAAGACGCCGAGCGCTTCGACCGAAGCGGCGAACGAGGTACAGCGCGCGTGCTTGACGCGGTTGCGCGAGGTGTTGGCCAGCACGCCGCCGGTGCAACGGGGCGCGGACGCGACGGATCGCTTGGCGTTCTTCGATCTGTTGGTGAAGCGTCTCGACGAGAAGCCGGGCGCCGTCGACCACGCGTTGTTGCTCGAGGTCGCGAGCTACGTGTGCGCCGCGTCGGAGACACCCCAGCGGACCGGCCAGAACAAGCGTTTGCTCGAAGGTCTTGGTACCGCGTCGCCGTTGGTGACGCGCGGTGCCCTGCGCGGGATTCGACGGTTCTTCGATGCGCCCAACCGACGAGCGGTCCTGGCGGTGACGCAGGGAGCGCGGGCGAGCGGTGATATCGAGACGTTGACGGTCGCGGTGGAGACGTTGCAGAGCACCGGATGGTTTGCGCCGTCCCCGGGGGACGTGGACCTGAAGCCGTGGATCGACGGGATGCACGCGATCCTCACGGATGCGAAGATGCCGGTCGCGTTGCGCAAGCACGTGATTCCGGTGCTGTGTCTCTCTGACGCGAAGGGTCTGAAGCTCGCGCGGTCGTTCGAATTGTTGTTGGAGGAAGTCGGTCGGCAGGACGCGCACGTCGAAGTGCGTCAGGGCGTGATGCTGCGGCTGCCGGGGTTGATCCCGACGGAAGCGGGCCCGCGGGACCTGGCGGCGGCGAAGTACCTCCGGAAGTTGGTCGCGTTGCAGACGGACAAGGAGCCGGTGGCGATCCGGCGGGCGGCGGCGAACATGCTGACCATTCCACCGAACGTCTCTCCGAACAACCAGAAGGCGCTCGGCTCCGATTTGACGAACGACGTCGGTTCGCGGTTGTTGGAGGAGAAGGACGAGAGTGTGTTCGTGGCGCTGGTGACGTCGCTGACGTCGCTGACCACGATCGATGGGTTGGTCTCGGCGGTCAACACGCGGTTGCGCAAGGCGCTGGAGGACTTCGGTCGCAAGGAAGAGACGAAGACGTTGGCCGAGGCGGTCGTGAAGGGTCTGAAGGAAGTCGCCGTGACGAAGGGCCGGACGACCTCGGAATGGACCGCGACGTGCGAGAGCCTGCTGACGGAGGTTCGTGACCGGCGGAGCATCCGGAACATCCTGGATTTCCATCTGCGCGACACGAAGGGCCCCGAGGACGAGACCTGGAAGCACCGGGTCTGGAGGCTCGTGATCAAGACCGCGCGGTTGGCTCCGGATGGCCTGGTGTGGAAGGACACCAAGAATCGCGGCGAGGCGGCGATGGTTATCCAGGCATTCAAGGTCTTGCTCGCGGACGGGGTCTACACGATTGCCACGAAGGACGAACCGTCGCTGGACACGATGGCGTCGCGGTTGACGTACTTGCGTTGTCTCGCGGCGGTCGGCAAGCCCGAAGTGTTGACGGCGCAGGCCGAGCTCTGGCTGAAGCCGGAGGACAAGGTGTTGGCGGCGCAGGACCGGTCGGAAGCGCAGCTGCTGTTGGCGGGTGGTTACCTGGCGGACAGCAAGCCGGTGGAGGCGTGGACCAAGAGCGGCATGCAGACGGTGACCGGCGCGTTGTTGGCGACGCGGCTGGAATTGCAGACCGGCATCGCGGCGACGATGCGTTCGCAGAAGAACCTGAAGGGCGCGGTCGAGGTGTTGGCGGACGCGGTGGTGCGGACGAAGCAGGCCGCGCCCGAGTATTGGCCGCGGTTGAAGAGTCACATCGAAGTGCGCTTCGAGATCGACGCGAAGGCCGGCGAGGGGTTGGTGAAGGAACTGGACGATTGGGCGAAGACGGCGAAGCTGACGGCGGACCAGCAGAAGGAAGTGGCGACGCTGAAGGCCACGCTGCAGGGCAGCGCGAAGCCGTTGAAGTAGACGGGGGTTGTGGCCGGTCGCAGGATTTCGACAACGTGCTTGCAGTGGTCGAGGCCGTGGCTATCCTTCCGCGCCCAGACCACAACGCGGGGTGGAGCAGTCCGGTAGCTCGTCGGGCTCATAACCCGAAGGTCACAAGTTCGAATCTTGTCCCCGCTACCAGTGATAGATTGTGCATCGCCTCTGGGTTAGTAGCCCGGGGGCGATGGCTTGTACGGTGGTTGGGGGTCGGCCAGGACGGCGCGGAGGTCATCGTACCAGGGTCCGTCCGAGGGCATGTACACGCACGGAGTCGATCGCGTTGTTCGGATCGGTTCGTCGCCGTGCCGTTGCGCGATCTACGCTGCGCGACCGTCGCGGTGGTGGAGTCCACCGAGGTGTGGAGTCGCGACAACATCGCCGAGACCGTTTTCGACTGGGCGAGGTTCAGGCGCGTTGCTGTCGATGCTCAAGTGACAGCGGACCTCGTTGTAGGTAGTAGGTCGCGTACCGGAGCAGCGTCTGTCGCAGGTGTCGTTCGCCGAGCGCGATGGTGTGGTCGGCGCACTCACGCCGGATCGATCCGATGATGCGCTCCGCGTACGGATTCTGCCAAGGCGACTTCCTGGATCAACTCGTTCTTGATGCCGCGCTGAGCCGTTGCCGACGATCAGACCTCGCTCCGATGTCTACTCGCCGGTCACCGCACCCAACACCTCGATCTGCGAGGCGTCGCACCGCGCAAGGAGTGCCGCCGTGTCGAGTCACCCGAGTCCGCGGCGGATCAGGAATTCGTTCGGCCCATCGCGCACCGGGTCCCGGCCACGACCCCGGCAAGGACGGCGGACGTGGCAACGACGCACAGGACTACCGCGGGCCCTGGTGGCCAGTCTACGCCTTCCGCACACGAGAGGACGAACGCTCCGGCTCCGCCGATGAGTCCGGCGATCGCCGATAGAATCGGATACGCCGCGAGCGACGGCGTGGCCGTGCGCAGGATGGCTGGCGGGACGAGGAGAAGGGTCAGGACGACCTCTGGGCCGACGACGGGAACACACAGGGCACACAGTCCGCCGAGGAGCAGGAGGGTAATCACCAGATTTCGGTTGGGAGACAGGCCGAGCAGCTGGGCCTGATCCGGGTCGAATGCGCTGACCCAGAGGCGGCGCCAGAAGGCGACCCCGAGCACGGACGCGACGGCGCAGGCGGCGACCACCCGGTTCCGGCCGGAGGTGTCGACCGTGAGTAGCCGGCCGTGGTGGATCGACTCCTCAAAGATCTTGTGGTACGGGCTGCCCAGATAGCACAGCTCTTGCAGCGCGACGGCGACGAGGAACGCGATGCACGCGTGGACCCCGAGGAACCGCCGGTCACGCGCCAGCCCGACGAGCGCGAGCATGCCGATGGCGACCGCTGCGAGCGAGCCGGTGAGCTGGAGCGCTGTGCCCGGTTCTTCGGGATGCGCGGTGTCGGTCACCACGAACAGGGCGAATAGGAAGTAGGTCGCGGCCTGCCCACAGCTCGCGAGCTGCGGGATGGCTAGCCCGAGAATCGGCATCCGGCGCAGGACGAGCAGCACACCGAGGAGCGGAGCGGCGACCGCGACCGCGAGGAGCGCGAGAAACCCATCGAAGAACAACTCGAGGATGAGCTCGATCGAAGACTGGATGACGCCGATCATGCTGCGCTCACCGGGCGGTTGCGGTGGGGGTGACGGACGACGGTTCTCTTTCGTCCAACTGGCCGTCGTCGAGCACCAGTAGTCGATCGGCGAACTCCGGGGCGCGGAAGAGGTCGTGGGTCACCGCAATCACGAGCTTCCCCCGGTCCGCGAGGCCGCGGGCCGCCTGCCATATGGCCGAGGACGATGCGGCGTCCACCCCGGCGGTCGGTTCGTCGAGGGCGATGATTCGGGCGTCGGCACATAGCGCTCGCGCGACGAACACGCGCTGGCGTTGTCCGCCGGAGAGCCTGGCGAAAGAATGACGCGCGCGGTCGCCGAGTCCCATCGCCTCGAGCGATTCCGCAGCCCGGCTCCGGCGCTCCGCTCGGCGAATGCCCAGGGGCAGACCGGTTCCGACGACTTCGAGGCAGGTCACCGGGAACCCGAGGTCGATGGCGCCGAGCTGGGGAACGTAGCTGACGGTGTGCCCGAGAGTCCCATCGATCCGACCATCGAGGGCCGGAAGGAGCCCCAGCAGGGTGCGCATCAGGGTGGTCTTGCCGCCTCCGTTCGGGCCCGTCAGGAGATGGACCCTGCCGGCCGCCAGCCGTCCGTCGAGGGGGCCGGCGACCCGCTCGGTGCCATAGCCGATCTCGAGTCTGGCGAACTCGATCGCCGTCTGCGAAGCCGCCGCCGTCACTTACCCGCGGAGGTTTTTTCCACGGTCCCCTTCGCCGGGGGAGTCTCCGGCTTCCGTAGATTCGCGGCGAAGGTGTCGACCACGTGGTCCATGTACGCAAACCAACCCTTGTGCGTACCGCTGGTCGAACTGCACGTCTGCAGCATGATGGACTTGGCTCCGATCTCCTTTGCGACTCGCCGAGCGACGTCGGCGAGTCGCGGCCGCCCGACGATGAATCCGATCTTGCGCTGCTTGCCGATTCGCATGACCTTTGCCAGATGGCCGGGGGTGGGCGACATGCCGGGGCTCGGCTCCAACCGGGCGACGACGTTCAGGCCGAAGGTCTGCGCGAAGTAGATCCACGACGAGTGAGCTTCGATGAACTCGGCTCCCCGGAACGGGGCGAGCTTCTTGTGCCAAGCCTTCAGGCGCACATCGAGCTCCTTCTCCCAGGCGGCGCAGCGCTCGGCGAAGCGCCGCTTGTTCGTGGGATCGATGCGAATCAGGCAGTCGCGGATGTTGCGAGCCGCGGTGCGCATCCGGATGGGGTCTACGTTGTAGTGCGGATTGCCCCGCGGATGGAGGTCGGGGCCGGCCCCACGGGAGGCCTTGGCCGGCACCTGGAGCGGAGCGATGCCGAGAGATGCGTCGCAGAAACCGGGTCGCCCCGGCTGCACCTGCCGGTTTCGGGCGGTGCGCATCATCGCTGGTACCCACGCGTGCTCGCCGTCCAACCCGAGCTGAACGAAGGCACCGGCTCGGCGCAGCTTGATCAGCAGCGAGGGGCGGATGCGGACGAGGTGAAGATCCTCGTGGCCCTTGGTCAGGCTCGTCGTCGTCACGGCGTCGCCTCCGATGCGCTGCACGATGTTGGCGAAGTCGGGAATCGTGGTGACGACCCGGATCTGTGCCGTCGCGCACGTCGCCAGGGCCAGTCCCGCTGCGCAGAACGTCGCTGTCGCCCGGTTACCAATCAACGCCATGGCCATGGGATCCCAGGATAACAGTCCACTGGAGCATTACGCCGTACGAGTTCACACCCGGGTCGTCAAAATGGCGTGCTTCCAGTCGGAGGCGGTTGAATTCGTTGACGCGGTGGGTGAGGAACACTCCGGCGTCCCAGGAGGTCTCCGCGTTGTCCTCCGCGTGCTCGAAGTGACCGCCGCTGACTCCATACGACCAGTTGCTGTTGGCGACTCGCTCGATGTAGCCGTAGAAGCCGTTCGCTCCCGTGTTGGTGATCGTCAGTCCGTCATCGCTGCTCTCCCGAATGGAGCGCAGCAGCTCCACGCCGATGTTCAGGCCGCTGCCGGCCGCCGGATCGAGGGTCTTGAACGTCACGTCCGCGCCGACGATCGTGGTCTGCAAGTCGGCGCTGATGACCGTGGTGCCAGACTCGAAGAAGGTGCGGGCTTCCGGTGCGTGTGCGACGCTCGCGCCAATCTGTAGCGTGCTCTCCTCTCCGACGTCGGAGACCACACTCAATCTGGCCATGTAGGCGAAGTTGTCGAAGTTGCGGTTACCGAACGGCTCGGGGCCGTCTTCGTCATCGTGGTCATGGCCACCCGCGGACGGACCGAAGATCGAGTGTGCGTCGCCGTCCAGATCGTTGGCGACGCCGAGGGACCAGCGCAGCAGGGTTGCTTCGCCGGCGCCGAAGTCATGGTGCAACTCGAGACCGGTGCCGCGCAGGGCGCCGCCCAGGTATTCCTGTAGCACCTGCGGCTTGTCGACGAACGGTAGGTCGTGGTCGTGCACGGGCGATAGCTTGCCAAAGTCCGTGTTGAAGCGGCCCGCCTTGAGGCTGAACGTGCCCGGCAGCCAGTTGTCTGCCAGGATGTAGGCCTCCTCGATCTCGACATTGTCGCCGTCGAAGTGCAGGTAGGCTTGGTACGACAGCAGGGGGTCGACCCGGCCGACCACGCCGAGCTCGAGGTCGCGCAGATTGAATTGGTTGTAGTTCTCGAAGTTGTCCGGGCGGTCGGTAGCGGACAGGACGAAGTCGCCGATCAGACTGATCGCCGGGTTGAACGTGCTGTCGAAGATCGAGGTCTGTCCGAGGTTCGAGATGCCACGGCGTTCCGCACCCTGCGAATCCTGACCGGCAGCCTGCCCCTGATTCTGTGCGAGTTTGCGAATGCGGGCGTCCTTCTCCTGGCCGGCCTTCTCCAGTGCCCGCACCCGCTCTTCAAGGGTCGGACTGGACTTCGGATTGTCCTGGTTCTGTGCCTGCGCAGCTGCGGCGCAGATGGCGATTGCGAAGAGGGTGGCGAGAGGCGGGTGAGTCATGGTGCGAAGCTCAACTTGGTAGCGAATGCGAATGCATTCTCATCTAAATTCTAGCGAATGCAAGTGCACTTGCAAAGAAATCTTGGACGTGGGATCCTACGCGGATGCGACGTACGCGCCAACGCGAGGCCATCCTGACGACCCTCCGGGATGCCGGGCGCCCACTCACACCCGCGGAGATCGGCGAGCTGGCGGCCCAGGACGTGCACGGGATCAACCTGGCGACGGTGTATCGCAATCTCAAGCTGATGGGTGAAGCCGGCGAGGTCGCGGCAGTGGACTGCGTCGGGCAACCTGCTCGGTACGAGGTGGCGGGTCTAGATCACCATCATCACTTCCACTGCGACGTCTGCGATCGGTTGTTCGATTTGTCCGGCTGTATCGCCGAGGAGCTCGAGCGGCTGGCTCCGCTGGGGTTCGAGGTGCGTCATCACCACATCCAGTTGTCCGGGCAGTGCGCCTCCTGCCGCACCCAACCAGGGTAGTCGAGTTTCCTTCCTTCCCGAAATGCAGCGGACGATCGCACCGCCCGCTCGCTTGTGGATGCGCAGCTGGCGCATGCCCGTGATGTCCGAAAACACGTCCGGCGTTCTTCGGTGCCGAGCAGGCCGGTCTCGGCGGGCTGCGCGGTACGTCCGCCAGCGATCGGCCGGGTTCGTGACTCTCGGGTTATGACCGGTCAGGACTCTCCTCGTAACCAAAACGGTTACGAGGAGCGTTCGGCTCGCCCTACCAGTGCTGGCTTTGGCCAGTTTGGATCATCGCCCCTGGGTTCATAGCCTGGGGGCGATGGCTTGTACGGTGGGTGGGTGGAAGGTGGGGCGTGAACCGGACATCGGGTGGTGGTTGGATCTGGGGCGTGCTCTCTGTTTCGAGGGGCGCGGGCAACGGGTCGGAGGCGACGCCGCGAATCCGTGCCCGAAATGCTCTCTGACTCTCAGAGCACGACACGGGTTATGAACCCGAGAGCGCGAAAGG